>Ga0126369_10003083_pt1 | contig 11997 bp, 6 predicted proteins | sample PanSoiMetaPlot_1_FD_109646 | JGI IMG/M metagenome (GOLD analysis project Ga0126369, IMG submission 109646) | Tropical forest soil microbial communities from Panama - MetaG Plot_1 | ecosystem: Environmental > Terrestrial > Soil > Tropical forest > Bulk soil | place: Panama | collected 2016-02-17 | reverse complement strand
GCGTATCCCGGCACGCAACACACGTACTGGGTGTACGTGCCGGCGCAGTACACCGCCGCAGTGCCCGCGAGCCTGATGATCTTTCAGGACGGCCAGGCGTTCAAGGACATGAACGGCGTCGTGCGCGCGCCGAACGTCCTCGACAACTTGATCTATCGCCGCGAGATTCCGGTCATGATCGCCGTCTTCATCAACCCCGGTCGAACTCCCGAGCAGCCGGAGCCGACGCCATCGGACTGGGGCGACCGAACGACGAACCGACCGACGGAATACAACTCGCTCGACGATCGGTACGCGCGTGTCGTCGTCGACGAGCTGATGCCGGAGCTGTACAAGGAGTACAACATCTCGCGCGATCCGGATCGGCACGGCATCGGCGGCGCCAGCTCCGGCGCGATCGCGGCGTTCACGGTTGCGTGGCAGCGACCGAACGACTTCCGCAAGGTCCTGAGCATCGTCGGGAGCTTCGTGAACCTGCGCGGCGGCGACGCGTACGCCGACATCGTCCGCCGGCGCGACAGAAAGCCGATCCGGATCTTTCTTCAGGATGGACGCAACGATAATCGCGGCGTCGGACGCGGCGGTGCGTACGATCAGCGGCGCGACTGGTTCTACCAGAACGTCCGCCTGATGCAGGCGCTGGCCGACAAGGGCTACGACGTGAACTACGCGTGGGGCATGAACACGCACGGGCAGCGAATGGGCGGACCGATGCTGCCGGAAATGATGCGGTGGCTGTGGCGCGATCACCCGGTCTCGACCGACGTCAACGACGCCGTCGAGCGGTCGTTCAACGCGCCGAAGAAGAATGCGGACGAGCCGCTGCCGAAGGAATGGATCGACGCCGATACGGGCCACCGGGTGGTTCGGCTGACCGATGACGCGGGCGGCTCGACGCTGTATTTCCACGACAACGCCTTTTCGCCCGAGGGGGACAAGTTGATGTTCAACACCCCCGGCGGCATCGCCGTGGTCGACGTGGCGAAGATCGGGACGGGCGGGATGCGGCCCGACATCGTCGCGCCGCGCGCGCGAGGCGGGTACTTCTCCCGCCGCACGCGGGAGATCTACTACAGCGCGGACGGCGGCGCCGCAATTACCGCGATCGACGTCGACACGAAACGGACGCGCGAAGTGCGGTACGCCCGCGGCCTCGTCAACGCCGACGAAACGTTGTCGGTCGTCAAGAACGGCAACGCGATCGATTCGGATGGGCGGCATCCACGGCCGCCGGCGCGCCCCCTCGTTCCCCAGCTGCAGCGGATGTTCCCCGGCAAGCGCATGGACGAGCTCACGCCCGACCAGCAGGTCGCCGTCACGAAGGAGGACGGGCTCGCCGCGCGCGCCCTCAATCCATCTCTGCAGTCCTTCGTGTTCACCCATCTCGACACCGGCGCGTCACACGAGACGGGATTCCAGTACGGCGACCTGAATCATCTTCAGTTCAATCCGGTCGATCCGAACCTTCTTCTGTACTGTCACGAAGGCACCTGGCACGAAGTCGACCGCACGTGGACGATCCGCTCCGATGGCAGCGAGATGCGGTTGATCCACCAGCGCACGATGGACATGGAAATCAACGGCCACGAGTGGTGGAGCTGGAATGGACGCACGGTCTGGTTCGATCTCCAGACACCGCGCAGCCGGGACTTCTGGATCGCCGGCGTGGACGTGACAAGCGGCGCGACGACGCGCTATCACCTTCAGCGCGACTGGTGGGGCGTGCACTTCAACAGCTCCCGCGACGACACGCTGTTCGCCGACGACGGCGGCGACGCCTCGCAGGTGGCGTACGCGGCCGACGGCATGTGGATCAACCTCCTCCGCGTGCAGCCGGGCCAGACGGTGACCAGGGAGAGGCTCGTGAACATGTCGAGGCACAATTACGTGACCGGACGCGGCGGAGTCGAGCCCAACGCACACGTCACGCCCGACAAGAAATGGGTCGTTTTCACGGGGCAGTTCGCACGCGGCGAGCGGCACGTGTACGCCGTGGCGATCGAGTGACGGGACGCGACCCACGGAACTTGCGACAGGCATTCGTTCTCGCCAACGAGTTCAAGGAGGGTGATGTCCTGGTTGGCGGCAAGGACGACCTCCAGGTCCGCGGGGAGGCACGCCGTTCTTTGACGGCCCTGCGCATCGGCGAGATCGTCGCCGGCGCGTTCGTCGACGATGGAGTCACCGAGGCGCTCGAGCGGTCGCTCGATGCGCAGGCGCTGTCCGAGATTTCCGGGCTGACGATCGGCCGACTGAAAGAGATCCTGCTGAACCCGTCGGCTGCCGGCTGGCTTCGGCGCTATCGAAACGGTCTGCGCAGCGAAGCGATCGCCGCGGCGACGAAGGTGATGAGCGAGGGCGAGCTGTCGACGGTCGCTCGCGCGATCTTCAACGAGCCGGACGCTCGCCTGAAAGGCTCGCGCTCCGGCGGAGGAAATGGAGGCTCGCGCTCCGCCGACTCGGTGACGATCGGGTCCGCGTCGCATTTCGGATCCCGCATTCAGCCCAACAGCCCGGGCGACGACGAGGACGAGATTCTGCTGTCGATCCTCGAGGGACTGACGTATGGCTGCGGCGACGTGATCATCGGGCTCAACCCGGCGAGCGACGACGTCGACACCATCATTCGCCTCGAGGATCTCCTTCACCGCGTTGTCGAGCGCCTGAAGCTGCCGACGCGCTACTGCGTGCTGTCGGACATCGTCAAGCAGGCGCGCGCGCGCGAGCGCACGCGCGTCGACGTCGGGTTCCAGAGCCTCGCCGGAACGTCGAAAGCGCTCGCCGGTATGGTCGGCCTCGATGTCGATGGCATTCGCGATCTGGCTCGCGGGTTCGACGGCTGCTATTTCGAGACCGGGCAGGGATCGGCGGTCACCAACGGCGCGGCCGAAGGCGTCGACATGGTGACGCTCGAAGCGCGCGCGTACGGCGTCGCACGACACATTCAGCAGACGACGGGCGCCTGGACGATCGTCAACGACGTGGCCGGGTTCATCGGTCCGGAAGTCTTTCGAACGGCGGGCCAGCTGCAGCGGGCATGTCTCGAGGACGTGACGATGGCCAAGCTCCACGGCTTGACGATGGGCCTCGACGTCTGCGCGACCTTTCACATGGGCCTGGCGCCCGACGCGCTGCACGAGACCACCCGCCGGATCGCGGAGCTCGGCGCGCCCGCCTATCTGATGGCCGTCGCGGGCAACGCGGATCCGATGTTGGGCTACATGACGACGTCGTTTCGCGAGCATCCATCCTTGCGCAGGCAGACAAGCCGGCGAATCACGACGGCGATGAGCCGAAGGCTCGCCGCGCTCGATGCGGGATCGACGGCATCGCTCTATGCCGCGTACATGAAGGAAGGCGGCGACCGCCGCACGACGAACGCGCTGCGCGAGGAATGCGAGGCGAAGATCGAACGTCTCCGGGCGCGAGGGTGCGATCTCGGGTACGGCGACGAGCCAGACGGCACCGCGCCTTCGGCCGTGCGCGCGCAGTTGGAGCGAATCTACGCGCAGGCGCGCGCCGCGCTCTACGCCGTGCCGGACGCCGGCGTCCTCCGGTCCGCTTCCCCGAGCCACATTCGCGTGCGGACGCGCTCGCTCGATCGCGAAGACTATCTGTCGCACCCGCACTCCGGCGAATCGATTCGCGACGACGACGCCCGGCGCATCGTCTCGCTCGCCTCGTCGCGCGGTGCGCCACGTCCGCAAGTGCAGATCGTGATCTCCGACGGCCTCAACGCGAACGCACTGAACGAGAACCTGCGTGCCGTGCTGCCGCCGCTTCGGCGCGAGCTGAGCGCCGCCGGACTCCGCGCGGGCGAGGTCGACGTCGTGATTCAGAACGGACGCGTGCGCGCCGGTTATCACGCGGGCGCCATCGTCGATGCCGATGCCGTCGTGCACCTGATCGGCGAGCGGCCGGGTACAGGCCTCGATACCTTGTCGGCGTACCTCACGTACGGCCGCGATCCGGCCGGACGGTCGCGATGGAGCTCCGACCTCGATCACTCCGCGACGACAGCCGTCTGCGGCATCCATCGAAGCGGAAAGCCGCCGGCCGAGGCCGTCGCCGAAATCGCGCGGCTGATGAAGCGAATGGTCGACGCGCGACGCTCCGGGGTCGCGCTGCTCGGGTCCTCGGGTCCGCCTGAAGGCGGACACTACCCCCGATGACGAAAAGTCCGGCTTCTCGCGGAAGCGCTTCGGTGCAGCACGCTGACGCGCGCGAGCTGAACGCGCTCGGGTACGCGCAAGAGCTGCTCCGGACGATGGGCGGGTTCTCGAACTTCGCCCTGTCGTTTTCGATCATCTCGATCCTGACCGGCGCCGTGACGCTCTATTCGCACGGGCTCATGATGGGCGGGCCGGCGGAAATGGCGTTCGGCTGGCCGCTCGTCAGCGTGTTCACGCTCACGGTTGCGCTCAGCATGGCGGAGCTCGCATCCGCCATTCCGACGTCGGGCGCGATGTATCACTGGGCGTCGCGCCTCGGCGGCCCCGGCTGGAGCTGGTTCACCGCCTGGTTCAACATCATCGGGCAGCTAGCGACGCTGGCCGGGATCGACTACGGATGCGCGCTCTTCGTCACGCCGCTCGCCGGGTTGCCGGCCACCGTCCGAAACGTGACGATCGTCTACGTCGTCATTCTGTGCTCGCACGCCTTGATCAATCACGTCGGCATCCGTCTCGTCGCGTGGCTCAACGATTTCAGCGTCACGGTTCACGTCGTCGGCGTCATCGCGATCGTCGGTGCCGTCGTGCTGTTCGCGCCGAAACAGCCCGTCGGATTCTTCTTCGCCAGAGTGACGTCCAACACGCAGGGCTGGCCGTACTGGTGGGCGTTCGTCGTCGGTCTGCTGCAGGCGCAGTGGACGTTCACCGGCTACGATGCGTCGGCGAGCGTGTCGGAAGAAACGGTGGATCCGCGGCGCCGCGCGCCGTGGGGCATGGTGATGGCGGTCGTCGTGTCGAGCGCGGTCGGCTACATCCTGCTCGCCGCGCTGACGCTCGCGATCCCGGATATTCCGAGTGTGCTGAACGCGCGTGATGCCGGTGGTCACGAGGTGCCGGCCGTGATTGCGATTCTCACCATGGCGCTCGGCGATCGGACGGGCGCACTCGTCACGGCGCTCGCCGCGATGGCGATGTGGTTCTGCGGCCTGGCGGCGGTCACGTGGACCTCGCGCGTCGTCTACGCGTTCGCCCGCGATGGTGGCATGCCTGGTTCGCGGCTCTTGAGGCGCGTGAGCGCGGCGCATCGAACGCCGGTGGCGGCGATCTGGCTCTCGGTCGCCGTCGCATTCGCGGCGACCGTCAGCTCGGACACGTATGCGATCGTGACGTCGATCAGCGTGATCGGACTGTACGTGTCGTACATCGTTCCTGTGTACCTGATCTGGAGAGCCCGAGGCACGACCGCCGAAGTGGCCAGGGGTCCCTGGCACCTCGGGCGTTTCGGCGCGGCGATCAACCTCATTGCCATCGCCTGGGTCGTCTTCATCACGATCATTCTCGCGACCCCCGACAACATGCGCGCGGCGAAAACGATGACCGTACTCATCGTTGCGCTGGGCGCCTGGTATCTGCTCGAGGAGCGCCACCGCTTCCGCGGTCCGGCAGTTGTCCAGCGCGGGGAACAGGCGTAATCTTTCGTCGTTATGGCAAGACGAAGCCGAGCAGTGATGGCGTGTCTGGCGGCCGCGTTCGCTCTGCTTGGAGCACGCGCACTGCCTGCTCAACAGTGGACGGCGCCGCGAACGCCTGACGGCCATCCCGACTTTCAGGGTGTCTGGGCGAACAATACGGTGACGCCGCTGCAGCGGCCGAAGCAGTGGGAAGGGAAGACGCGCCTCACCGAGCAGGAGATCGCCGTCCTCCAGAGAGTCGCCGCGAAGATCACGGAGAACGACGGCGATGCGCAGTTCGGCGACGGCTTCATCCAGGCGGTGCTCGCCGGCATCGAGAAGCCCAATTCATACGATCCGGGCACCGGCAACTACAACCAGTTCTGGGTCGTCGAGCGCGACTGGCACGACCGGCGCACGTCGCTCATCACCAGCCCTGCGGACGGCAAGATTCCGCCGATGACGCCCGAGGCGCAGAAACGGCGCACCGCCGAGATCGAGCACCGCAAAGCACACGCGTTCGAGGATCCGGAAGTGTTTCCGCTCGGCGAGCGCTGCGTGAACTTCGGCCTGCCGCGCCTGCAGGCCGGCTACAACAGCTACATCCAGATCGTGCAGACGCCGGGCTACGTGATGATCATGAGCGAGATGGCGCACGACGCGCGCCTCATCCCGCTCGACGGCCGGCCGCACATCGACGAGCGCATCCGCGTCTGGAACGGCGACGCGCGCGGCCGCTGGGAAGGCGACACGCTGGTCGTCGAGACCACGAACTTCTCGCCGAAGAGCGACTTCATGGGCTCGCACGAGAACCTGCGGCTCACCGAACGGTTCACGCGCGCGAGCGCCCAGGTCCTCGACTACGAGTTCACGGTCGACGATCCGACGACGTGGACCGCGCCGTGGACCGCGATGATCCCGCTGAAGCTGAAGAGCGAAGCCATCTACGAATACGCGTGCCACGAAGGCAACGACGCGATGACCGACATGCTGCGCGGGCATCGGTTCGAAGAGCGCGAGGCTGCGAAAACCCGCTCGAAGTAGTCAGAGCCGGCGCGGGCGGTGGTCGGGCGGCTCCGTCCCGCGCTTTATCCGCATCAGCCGCTGGTCGGCGCCGCGCAGCGCCGAGATCAGATCCTGGTTGAGCGCCGACAGCCACCTCAGCGCGAGCGCCGAGCGGCCGTTCAGGAGCCGCTCGGACGCGCGCCGATCGATCTCGAGCACCAGACCATGTCCCGGCAGCGAGCAGGTCGCGGCCCGTGGCTCGCCGACGATGAGGCTCATCTGCCCGAAGATGCTCCCGGGCGGAAGCGTGGCCAGGTGCCGCCGCGTTCCGCGGACGTTGATCGCGACGTCCACGTGCCCCTCGACGACGACGAAGCACGAGCGGCCCGTGTCGCCCTCGGTGAAGAGCGTCGTGCCCGGCGGCAGATCCCACCGACGCGCCGCACGCAGGATCCGCATCAGCTCGCTCCGCGTGAAGCGGCTGAACGTGGCGAGCGCCTCGACGAGCGCCGGCGCCACCGTCGACCCGGGGAGGCTCCGGCGTGCCGACAGCGGCGCCGCGCGCTTCGGCGCCGACGTGCGCTGGGGAGGCCCGCTGAAACTCAGCATCTCCGCAATCTCGCGGTCCACGGCCCGCAGCTGCCGGCAGAGCGACACCGCCACGCGCAGCAGGCTGTCGCGCTGCGACAGAAACAACGGCTCGCGCGTGAGCAGGCGGCGCGGCGAGAAAGTGTCGTCGGGCACCCACTCGGGCGCGCGGCCGGTCAACGCCATTTCGGCCGCGGCGCATCCGGCCGCCGTCGTGTAGCTGCCGCCGTACCCGTTGAATCCAGCCGCGACGATGACGCCCGGACGGAGGAAACCGATCGCGGGCAGCTGATCGGCGGTGAACCCCATCGGCCCGACCCATTCGGTCGACGGCGGCCGACCGCGCAGCTCCGGATAGAACGAGTCGCGCAGCTTGACGAGCTGCTCATGGATCGCCTGCGAGCGGCGTCGCGACGAGGGGTTCGCCATCGGCCGATCCTCGCCACCGCCGAAGAGCAACGGCGCGTGGCCGTCTCGCAGGCCTTCGCGCGGCTGGTTGAAGAACACCGGTCCGCGCTCGCACGTCACGATGCGGCCGCGCGCGCGGTCGGGCACCCTCTCGGTCACACAGACCTGGCTCTGATACGGTTGAATCCCCTTCAGCTCCGGAAACAGCCGGCTCGTGAACGCGTTGGTCGCCACGATGACGTGCGACGCCGCAATTGTGCCGCGGCGCGTCACGACGAGATGCCGCGTCGCGCCGGCGGATCGAATGCGTCTGACGCGCACGTGCGTGTGCAGCTCGACGCCCCGCTTCAACGCGCTCCGCAGCAGCCCGCAGACGTATTTCAGCGGGTGATAGGTGCCGTCGCCTGGAATGAAACGTCCGAGCAATTCCGTGTGGAAGCCGAACTCCGCGAGGATGCGCCGCCGCGACCAGATTTCGATTCGTTGCCCGTGCTCGGCCGCGAGCGACACCTCGTCGCACATCCCTTGTTCTTCGTTTTCGTTGGCCGCCAGGCGCAGCCAGCCCTTCGGCGAGAAGTCGCAGTCGATCTCCTCGCGCAAAATGATGCTCTTCAGCAGGTCGCGGTTGCGCAGCGCGATGCCGAGCACGAGCGACGCCTGACGCTCGCTGACGGCGCGCGTGACCTCCGCCGGCACCCGCGGGTAGCAGCGCGACAAAAAGCGGAGCCGCTCGTGCGCGAGCCCGCCGTACGCGCCGACGGCATTCTCGGGAATGAGCTCGAAGTTGCCGCCGTTGCGGCCGCTCGCCTCGCTCGCCGGGTCGCCCTGATCGAGGACGACAACGCGCAGCCCGCGGCTCTTGACCGCATCGGCGAGGTGATAGGCGGCCGACGCGCCCGTCAGGCCCGCGCCGATGACGACGACGTCGGCGGATGCCGGCAGCGTCGGCGATGACTGATAGTTGACCAGCCGATCCGTGGCGCGAAACCAGAACGGCTGGTTATTGCACGGCAGTACGATGTCTCTCGACGTCGTCAGGCCGCGCTCGGCGAGACAGTCCTGGAAGACGGCGCGGGCGCCGGGCGTGAACATCCCGGTCCTGTCGATTCGCCGGAGGGCGCGGTCGACGCGCGCGGCCGCCTGTTCGCTCTCTGCACGTCGCGCCGCGGCGTCGGCGACGATCGCTCGCACGCGCGCCAGGCTCAGCCGTGTCTTGCCGCGTCGATGCCGTCCCCGGAGACGGGAGTGTCGGGCTCGATTGTTGTTCGCGATGGGCAACGTTATACACCTATAATCCCGGGCAGTCGAACAGGAGCGTGAACGATGACCGACGACAACAATCCGACCCACCCTTCACGGCGCGAATTCGTGACGACCGTGGTTGCGGGGCTCGCGATGGCTGCCGGCGCATCCGCGGCGGAACTGCCGGTCACTGAAAAGAACGTGGAGGTCAAGACGCCGGACGGCGTCTGTGACGCGGCGTTCATCCATCCAACGAGCGGATCGCATCCCGGCGTCCTGATCTGGCCCGACGCGTTCGGCCTGCGTCCGGTGATGCGTGAAATCGCGAAGCGCATCGCTGCGGAAGGCTACTCGGTTTTCGTGCCGAATCCGTTCTATCGCGTCGCCAGGGCGCCGGTCATCGAGGATCCGTCGTCGTTCAGCTTTTCGAACCCGACCGATCGCGCGAAGCTGCAGCCGCTGATGGGATCGATCAATGCGGAGGGCGCCGCGGAGAAAGATGCCGTGGCATACGTCGCGTTCCTCGACGCGCAGCCGCAGGTGAACAAGTCCAGGAAGGTCGGGACGCAGGGCTACTGCATGGGCGGCCCGCTCGTGGTCCGGACCGCGGCGGCCGTGCCGACCCGGATCGGCGCCGGCGCGTCGTTCCACGGCGGCGGCCTGGTCACGCAGAATCCGAACAGCCCACATCTGCTCGCACCGAAGATCAAGGCGCGGATGTACTTCGGCATCGCGTCGAACGACGACAAGAGCCAGCCCGACGCGAAAGACAAGCTGCGCGAAGCATTCGCTGCCGCGAGCGTGCCAGCCGAGATCGAGGTCTACGGTTCGCTGCACGGCTGGTGCGTTCGTGACATGCCGTTGCAAAACGGATCGCCGATTTACAACAGGCCCGACGCTGAGAAAGCCTGGGCCAAACTCGTTGCGCTCTACAAGACCGCGCTCGCGTAGAATTCGGTACGGCAGCAGAGGAGGACCTATCGTGAAGCGCTTCGTGCTCGCGGCCGCGCTCCTCGTCGCTTCTCCGGTCTACGCGCAGGTCAACGGTCTCTGGGACGCCATCGTCGTCTCGAACGGCACGGAGATTCCGTTTCGATTCGAGATTGCGGTGAACGGCGCCGAGGCGCAAGGGTTCTTCTACGAGGGCGATCGCAAGGTCGGATCATCGTCGGGCCGCTTCGCCGACGGGGTCCTGACGCTCGACTACGACCACCTGAACACGACACTCGAGATGACGCTCAACGGCGGCGAGCTGGTGGGCACGTATCGCAACAAACGTGCGGGCGCGCGCCCGCAGGACGTCCGGATGAAGCGGTTCACGCCCGTCGCGATCGACGGAGCGGATGCGCCGGCGCTTGCCGGCACGTGGGAGATGCGGCGGCTTGCCGAGGAAGCGACGGCATCGCGCGACACGCGCACGTGGACGGTGTTTCTGCGGCAGTCTGGCGCCGAGTTCTCGGGCACGATTCTCCGCGTCGACGGCGACACCGGCACGCTGGTGGGACGCTGGCGGAACGGAAGGCTGACGTTGAGTCATTTCGCCGGCGAGCGTCCAAACCTTTTCGAAGCGACGCTGAACGCCGACGGCACGCTCGCCGTCGCGTTCAATCGCACGGCGCACTACCTGGTCGTGCGCAGCAGCGACGCGCGAGCGAAGGGCATTCCCGCGCCGCCGGATCCGTCGCGCTACACGAGCGTGAAGGATCCCACGACACCGTTTCGTTTTTCGTTTCCCGATCAGAACGGGAAGCTGGTCTCCGACACCGATGCGACGTTCCGCGGAAAGGTCACCATTCTGGCGATTGGCGGCAGCTGGTGTCCGAACTGCCACGACGAAGAGCCGTTCCTCGTCGAGCTGCACAAGGACTACGGCGCCCGTGGCCTCGAGATCGTCGGCCTGATGTTCGAGAACGATCCCGACCCCAACGTGTCGCGCCCTCGCATCCAGTCGTTCGTGAAAAAGTACGGCATCCGCTATCCGATGCTGCTCGCCGGCACCACGAACCCGTCGCCGACCACCAGGACCATCGCCGAGGCGCTGCCGCAGGTCGTGAACTTCGGCGCGTACCCGACGACGATCTTTCTCGGCCGCGACGGCCGCGTGCGCAGCGTGCACGCAGGCTTTGCGAGCCCGGCCGCCGGCGACGAGCACGGGCGGCTGAAGAGGGAAATCCGCGACCTCGTCGAACGGCTGCTCGCGGAGCCGGCCCAGGGTTCCCAAGAGCGCTGAGCGAAGCAGACGCGCGTCCTCGCGAGCATGCGGGAGCCGCAGTCCAGCGATAATGGCACGCATGCGTAGAGCGATTGCGATTCTCATCCTCACCGCGGCAGCGGCCGCGGCTGCCGCGCAGACGCCCGCGTCGGCGCCCTCCGACGTCAAGCCCGGCAGCATCAACTGCGAAGAGTGTCCGTATCCGTACCCGACGTCGTATCTCGGGCTCACGCTGTACGGGCAGGACGTCCGCATGGCGTACATGGATGTGTCGCCGGCGGGCACGCCGAACGGCCACACGGTGGTGCTGCTGCACGGCAACAACTTCGCGGGGTTCTATTTCGGCGGCCCGATCGACGCACTGCGCAAGGAAGGCTTCCGCGTGATCGTGCCCGATCAGATCGGCTACGGACGATCGTCGAAGCCGGTCATCCCGTACAACTTCAACGACTGGGCGCGCAACACCCGCCTCGTCCTGCAGCATGTGAACATCGATCGCGTGATGGTCGTCGGCCACTCGATGGGCGGGATGCTGGCGGCGCGCTTTGCGACGCAGTACCCGGCGATGGTCGAGCGCCTCGTGCTGTACAACCCGATCGGTCTCACCGATCCGCGGTTCGACCGGCCGTGGGACAGCACCGACGAGGGCTACAAGCGAACGCTGGCCTCGACGTTCCAGACGATTCGCGCGTCGCTGATGCGGTACGTCGCCCACAACCCCGCGGCGTGGACGCCCGAGTTCGAGCGCTACGCGCGCATCCGCTATTCGTGGACCCTCAGCGCCGACTGGCCGCGGCTCGCGATGGTGCAGACGCTCATCGGCCAGGTGCAGTACCTGGATCCGGTCGTCTACGACTGGCCGCACATCAAGGCCCGCACGCTCGTGTTCGGCGGCGCTGAGGACAGCCTGCCGGGGTCG
>Ga0126369_10003082_pt1 | contig 12000 bp, 8 predicted proteins | sample PanSoiMetaPlot_1_FD_109646 | JGI IMG/M metagenome (GOLD analysis project Ga0126369, IMG submission 109646) | Tropical forest soil microbial communities from Panama - MetaG Plot_1 | ecosystem: Environmental > Terrestrial > Soil > Tropical forest > Bulk soil | place: Panama | collected 2016-02-17 | reverse complement strand
CGTTGGCACCACGATCAGCAGAATCATCCGCAGCTTCCTGCGTAAAAACGCTTTCAGGCCGCGGGGCTTTGCGGCGGCGGGCTGTTCGACGCCATCGGGGAATTTGAGAAGCGTTTCAGCCATAGTTTTTCTCCATGGCGGCTTCGTTCGCCCGATTGGCGATGGCGCCGCGCAGATTGGTCTTGAGTATGAGAAGCGTGGCAAGCAGCCGCTCGCGTGCGGGGGGATCGATGCCCTGCAGCACGACCGCCATCATGTCCTTGCCGAGCGCAAACAGTGCCTTGAGAACCGGTTCCGCCGCGGGCGTCAAAAACAGCCGCTTGGCGCGCCGGTCGTGGGGATCGGGACGGCGCTCGATCAGGCCGTTCTCGTAAAGCCGGTCGATCAGCCGGGTCAGCGTAATGGGCTGCAAGTCGCACATTTCCGCGAGTTCCGACTGCTTGATGCCCTCGGAATGCTGAATGCGCGACAGCACGAACCACTGCGCCCGCGTCATGCCGAGTTCCCGGGATGCCTGATCCGCATAGGTCTTGAGCAGGCGCGCTACGTCGCTAATTGTTATGGCAATTTCGCGTTCCACTGGGGATTTGAGCATTGGTCTTGGGACTCCTTAAGCTTCTTTATAATAAGCAAGCTTATTATTTTTTTCAAGTAAGGTCGCAGCGCGGGTGGGGCGGAGCAAAGTCCAGGAGCAGGCTGGCGGCCCCGGATTTCGCTGCGCTTCATCGAGGCTACGGTTGCTACACTCGCCAGGCCACCGGCCGAAAAGGAAGGACGTCGCCATGGACAAAGCCAGGTTCGAAAAGGGTCTTGAGGTTCGCACCGCCGTGCTCGGAAAGGATTACGTCGAGGCGTCGATGAAGAATGCGGACGACTTCAACCGCCCGTTTCAGGAACTCGTGACCGAGTATTGCTGGGGTGCCGCATGGGGAAGCGACGGTCTTTCCCACAAGACCCGCAGCATGCTCAACATCGCCATGATCAGCATTCTGAATCGGCCGCACGAGTTGAAGCTGCACGTGAAGGGGGCGCTGCGGAACGGCGTCACCAAGGACGAGATCCGCGAGGTGCTGATCCAGGTCGCGATCTATGCGGGTGTCCCGTGTGGTGTCGACGCATTCCGTCTCACTCGCGAGGCGTTTAGGGAGTTCGAGGCTGCGTAGGGGCTAATGGCGAATAAAGGCCGACTCTTCTTATGACCTGGCCGCTTTGTGGACGGGACATAGCAATTGGCGGCAATTTTTCGTGTAGCCGCGGGCCTTCACCTCGCCCCGCCTGCGGGGAGAGGTCGGAATGAGCGCGTTCTTCGCGCTCATTCCGGGTGAGGGGGCCTCTCCGCGAATCTGATCCGTTGGTCTGAGCTTGTGAGAGCCACCCCGACCCTCTCCCCGCAAGCGGGGAGAGGGAGCAGAGGCGGCCCGTCAAATGCGATTGCCCCGACGTAACGCAGGGAGGAAAACCTCTGGAAAGCGCACCGAATGACCGTTGCTGCAAGGCGGTAATATTGGGTTTCAACTGCAGGGTACTTCCCTTGCAGCCCGCTCAGGGGTACGCTCATCGACAAGTCGCAAAACAGGATTGCTGCGAACAGCTATTCAAACTTGCGGTTCGGCGCAGGCCCTTCAAAGATGGCGCCACTTCGCCTGTGCGGCTTTTGAGAACCGCCTGAGTACCGGTACGATTCATTCAGAGAAATATCGGCAGGTCGCGACGTTTAGCGTTTGTTGACCTCGCCAACCCAAACCGCCCGGGCGCACTGGCGCGGAGCAAGGAGAGAAACACCATGACACATCTGCGAGGCCATTTATTGGCCGGCGTTGCCAGTCTTGTCCTGGTCGGTGCCGCGAGCACCGCTTCGGCTGACGAGCTGCTGACCGGCTCGATCACCTCGGCTTCGGGCCAGAAGCTTGAGGGCGTGCAGGTCTCCGCCAAGCGGGAAGGCTCGACTATCACCACCAGCGTCTATACGGACTTGAATGGCGAATATTTCTTCCCCGCCATGGCCGACGGCAAATATCGCGTGTGGGCGCAGGCGCTGGGCTTCGAGACCTCGAAGGGCGAAGTCGAGCTGACTGCCACGAAGCATCAGGACTTCCGGCTCGCGGCGATCACCGATCCGGAGCAGAAGATCAAGCAGATGCCTTCGGAAATGCTCGCCGCGGCGCTGCCCGACGAGACCGAGGCCGACGCACAGATGAAGCGCATCTTCCACAACCAGTGCACCGGCTGCCACACGCCCGGCTATCCGCTGCAGTTCAAGTTCGACGAGGCGGGCTGGAACAAGATCATCAACCTGATGAAGGTCGTCGCCAACACCGGCGCGTATCCGGGCGCGAATGCCAAGCCCAACGGCATCATCGAGTTCAATCGCAAGGATCTCGCGGCCTACCTCGCCCGCGCGCGCGGCCCGGGCGAAAGCTCGATGAAGTTCAAGGACCGGCCGCGGCCCAGCGGCGAAAACGCCCGCGTCGTGTGGCAGACCTACGACCTGCCGCTCAACCCCGCCACCGGCATCGGCGCCGAGGGCGTAAAGTATCCGGTCAACGACGGTTACGACTGGAACCTCGGCACCCCGTCCAAGCTCGGCCAGCTGCCCCATGACGGCGCCATGGGCTTCGATGGCAATCTCTACTACACCGTCAACAATCCGAACCCGGGCGTGACCGTCGGCAAGGTCGACACCAAGACCGGCGAAGTGAAGTACATCAAGGTCGAGCGCAAGGACGGCAGATACGCCGCCACCGCCCATGGTCTCACCCGCGACGCCAACGGCGACCTCTGGTTCGACGTCGATCCGGGCCGCCGCAGCCTCGGCAAGCTCGAAGTGAAGACTGAAAAGGTCAGCGTCTACGAGACGCCGGCTCCGATGTCGCCGCTCGGCGGCGCTGTGACGCTCGACGTCGACGGCAAGGGACGGGTGTGGGCCTCGGCGCCGGACGGCGTCGTCGCCTTCGATCCGGCGACCGAGAAGTTCAGTGACTTCAAGTCGATCCTGCCGTTCAAGAACGCCAAGGGCACGAACAGCACCTACGGCGCCGCGGGCGATCGCGACGGCAACGGCTGGTGGGCCCAGATGGCGTTCGACACCATCGGCAAGGCCGACATGACCACCGGCAAGACGACGGAAATCACGCTGCCATCGCTCAAGGACGAGATGGCCCGCCTGCCGGAAGCCAAGCGCGCCTTCTATGAGAACTTCGCCGACCGCACCAACGGCAACCCGCTGCCGTGGGCGCAAGGCCCGCGCCGCATGGGCACCGACAAGAACGCCGACGTGCTGTGGGTCGGCAATTCGTGGGGCGCCTCGCTCGCCCGCATCGACACCAAGACCGGCCAGGCGTCGATCATTCCGTTCCCGGATCCGGCCTATCAGCCGTATCACATCGCGGTCGACCAGCACCACAATGTGTGGGGCAACCTGTGGACCGCCGACCGGCTCGCCAAGTACGATCCGGCCAAGGGCGAATGGACCCTGTTCGACCTGCCGGTGCGCGGCACCGAAATCCGCCACATCTCGCTGCTCGAAAAGGACGGCGTCACCAAAGTGATCGTGCCGGTCTATCGCGACAGCATGATGGGCGTGATGACGCTGCGCAGCGAGGCGGACCTCGCGGCGCTCAAGACGGCGGCGAAGTAGGGGGCGGTGCTGCTGAGGTAGCAGGCGACATCGCACACGCCACCTTTGGGTGAATCAGACCGAGCCCTGGCGACAGGGCTCGGTTTTTTTCGTGTTGAAACCAAGCAGAGTTGCAGGCGTCTATCAATGAGTGGCGATGAGAATTGCAAGCTGCGAGCAGATCATATCGAAGTTCCCAGCCATTTCCGGTGTCATTCCCGCGAAAGCCAGAATCCAGCATCCCACCGGATCGTCGGGGTTACTGGGTCGTCCGCCTTCGCGGGCGACGACACCAAAAGTATGATTCAACTCTGAGCCCGCATGCCGCTCAATCGGGGATCATTGCGAAGTGCCCCCATTTGCAGAAAACGGGTGGCGACTGGCGATTTGACTTCCGAAATAGGATGCGTTGGACGCGGCGAATTCTTCGCCGATCAGCACGTCAATTCGGAGATCATTGGATGAAACCGGAACCCGAAGGACATCGAAATAACGCTGCTGATGAAGGTTGCGGAGCTCGCAACCCGTTTGGCGTCACGGATGTACCCAATCCGAACGACCAGGAGGTCATGGACTTCGCGGCCGATGTCAAACTGGAGGGATCGGCGGACGACGAAAATGCCGGCGTCTGGAGCACACCGGCCAGTCAACACCAGCACGGTGCCATCGAAGGAAATTGGTCCAGCCGCTGGAATGGCGGCGCCGACCCCACGATCCCAGGAGACGCCAAGGATAAATGGAAGCAGGGCCATGCCGAAGCGAGAGTCGCGCGCGAACGCGTCTACTTCCTGTTCGACTGGGACAACGGAGCCCGCCGTGGGCTCATCGATGCGCAACGCGACGGCGCAAAACGACTGGTCGGTAAGTATATCAACTTGACCAATCCAAATATAACACGCCCGTGGGTCGGCTTGATTGTGAGCGATCAAAGAATAGACGGGCGATGGCCCGGAGGACGGTTGGATTTTCGTAGATAGTTGGTTCTCGATTGCATTTGAATCACGTATCGGCGGCGGCGCCGGGCTTGTCCCGGCGACCCCGGTGCTTAACGCACTAAGCGAGGATAATCGAGGTGGAGAGACGCCAAACGCATCAACGTAGGCGAAACCGGCCGCGGCCGACCACATCGTGGCGCGTTCCTGGCCTTCCTTTCCGAGGATATGTCCGCCGCGCCCGGGCGCATCAAGCCGCTCGCCACAACGCGCAGCTGCGCTCAATCCTGGTTATCACGCTGCGGCAAGGAAGCCGCACGGCATTGATTTTGTTTGGAATTCCAAAATTAGTTCGTTTCCACAAAATCCGCACCTAACAGCTTTGATGGTATTATTATACTGAACTCCCGCCGGCGCGGCGATTTCACGCCAGTGTTTTTATACCTCCGTTGAGCGAATAAAACTATAGGGTTCTTGGCACATCTCGCCAGGGAGCTTGGTCTTGCGATTCCTACCTGACGGACCATCGATACCTGATGAACTTCTTGTTGCGCGCGACGAAGGCCGAGTGGTTTTCTTTTGCGGCGCTGGCGTCTCGCGGGCACGCGCGGGGTTGTCTGACTTCTTGGGATTGACGACAGCTGTTGCCGATACGTTAGGCATCCCCGCACACAGTCCGACGCGCAAGTTGATTGATGAAATTGAGAAGTTTTCCCCCATTACCGGGGTTGCCAGCTTAACGTCTGCAGATCGTGTCTTCGGACTTATGGAGCGTGAATTTCTACCCCGCGACATCTATGCAGCTATTGCATCTTCACTAAAGCCCACCGCTTCGCCAGATCTTTCGGCACATCGAACGCTTCTTGATCTTGCAAGGCGGCCAGACGGGAAGGTTAGGTTAGTAACAACAAACTTCGATCTTTTATTCGAGGCTTGTGATCCGAAATTGGTCCCATCGCGCCCGCCAAGACTCCCTGATCCTTTAAGGGATGATGAATTCTTCGGTGTGGTTCATTTGCACGGTCACTTAAATGAAGATTACTTGAACGCTGCTGGTGACGGGCTTGTAATTTCCAGCGCTGAACTCGGACGCGCGTATTTGTCCGAACGTTGGGCGACTGATTTTATTAGAGCGGTTTTGGAGCGACATATTGTCGTGTTTGTTGGCTACGCTGCAGATGATCCCCCAATGCAATATCTGCTTGAGGCATTGAATCGCACCGCGGGGTCGCTCAGCGGAGTATACGCATTCCAATCTGGATCAAAGGAGGATGCAGAGGCACGGTGGATCCAGAAAGGCGTACAATCCATCGCCTACGATGCCAAGTCCAACCACGACGGCCTTTGGAACACGTTAGATGCATGGGCGGCTCGCGCTCGAAACCCAGACGAGTGGTACGATCGTCTGATTGAAGCCGCGAAAGGTGGCCCAGAAGGCTTCCTGCCGCACCAGCGCGGGCAGGTAGCTCACCTCGTCTCAACTTTGGAGGGTGCAAGAAGGCTTTCTCGTGCCACCAATGCTCCACCGGCGACTTGGTTATGCTCATTCGATCCACACGTTCGATTTGCAACGCCATCGCGCCGACACACGGCGTTGGGGCGCGGCTTGTACTTTGACCCATTTGATGCTTATGGCCTTGATAGCGATCCGGTGCCGAAAAAAGTTAAACCCGATAACCCATACGAGAAGAGGGATGTGCCCCCTGGCGTTTGGGATTGTTTTATTCCGACGCGTCAAGATCGTCAGAATGTCCGTGATGACCAATTTGCCGCTTTTCGAGGGCACTATTCACGAAACCTTCCGGGCCTTACGGTCAGGCTTGGACTTGTTGGCATTTGGATTACGAAGGTGGCGAAAGAGCCAGCCGCGGTATGGTGGGCCGCCCGCCAAACCGGACTTCATCCTCACGTCCAACAGCAAATCAAATATGAGATCGCTAGAAATGACGCAGAATTCCCCGCTGTCGTTCGCAAAGCATGGCGATACATATTCGAAGCATGGAGCATTCCACGCAGCGAATTCTACAGCGATTGGTTTGAGCTGGCTGCCGTTATCAAAGCCGATGGTTGGAACCAGTCGACGGTTCGGCAACTCGCGAAGATTAAACGTCCCTACCTTTCGGTTGAAAGTCCATTTAGCGTTGCCCCGCCTGCCGAAGCTAGCAATGATTATGGTCTTGGAGAATAGCTCGAGTAGACGTTAAATATGGAGATATTATTAATGAAAATATTGAGATTCCAAGCCAGTACCTAAGTATGTTTGTGAAAGAGTTACGCAAAAACTTAGAGTTAGCGGTCACGCTATAAAACGAAATAGGCGGGTACGGACTTCAAGTTCTTAACCCGATTGATGATGATAAACAACAAGACCATCCTCACGGAATAAACATGCTTGTGATTCAGTTTGTAAGACTCTTTCGAAGGCTTGTAGGGGAAGACCTGAGCGCAGCAAAGGCTGAGGCTTTGGCGTGGCGAGAGAACAAAGACGAGCTATTTATTCGTCTGGTGGTATGGGCGTGCGGCGATCGACGAATAACAATTGGTGCCGACGCCGGACGTATTCTTTCGACGCTAGATACGCGGGCATTCTGGGACAGCGAGGGCCAACGTGATCTTCTTATCACATTATCGAAGCGTTGGCGCAATCTCCCTCTCGCAGCTCGAAAAGGGCTCGAAAGGAAGCTCTTAAGGGGCCCCTTGCGCTGGAAAGCCGAGAAGTTAGCGGAATTTAAGGAACGCCGGGCCTCGCAGATACTGTCGCGGCTTCATTGGCTTGCGACTCGCGGGTGCAAGTTTGGTTTTAACCTCGAAAAGGAAACGGCTAGGCTTAAAGCTGATGTTGCCGGATGGCAGGAAAGCTTCGCCTCTCACGCCGCAGATTCGATGGCTAGTCGCTCGGGTTGGGTTCGAACCGATACCGAGAGTACCGCTTTGCTACGGGCGTCGCTGTCCGAGGTACTGCCCAAGGCCCAGGCACTTAGCGGCCGTGGCGAAGAATTTTTCGTTGAGCGTGACCCGTATGCGGGTCTGGCAGCTGCCAAGCCCGTCCGCGCTCTCGCCGCCCTTCGTGTGGTGGAGGAAGGATATGACGCTACCTGGGCGTGGGAAACATTTTTAAATGCTCAAGCTCGAAAGGACGACAAGCCACGCCTTATGCTCCTTATTGCGGCAAGACTGTCGCGTTTGAAGGATGCAGATTTCAGAGGGTTGGTCAGGCCAATTTCGAATTGGCTTCTCAGAGCTAGCAAGAACTTGTTGGCCAATGGACGAGACAAGTTCGAGCAACTTTGGGAAAGGTTGATCGCATTTCTGGCGACTGATCGGAAAACGGGCGACACTTCGGCCGTGAACAAGCAGCATGATTGGGCAACTGAAGCTTTAAACAGCCCTGCGGGCTATTTGGCCCAAGCTTTATTCAACGATCTCGGTTCTGGCATCCCGCGCGGGGCGGGGCTTCCTGAGAGGTGGCGCGAACGGGCTGATCAATTGTTGTCGATATCGGGCAATCCCCGGAGGCATGCACTAGCAATTTTCTGTCACAACTTAGTTTATTTCTTCCATGTCGATCCTGAGTGGGCTGACCGGGCGCTTCTCTCTGCCATTGCTGGAAATGACAGCCACGACATGGACGCATTTTGGGTGGGATTCTTCTGGGGTGCAAAGCCGCCTCAAGAAGCGCTGTATTTGAAAATGAAGCCAGCACTGCTTGCGCTAGCCCATGAAGCGCCGTTCGAGAGGAAACAACATGCCCAAATTTTGGCCGGCATTTTGCTCGTCGGTTGGAATGGTCGAGTCACAGCGACCGGTGAGCGCTCGATTGATAATGAAGAGATGCGCGCGGTGCTGATCGAAGCTGATGACGAATTTCGCTCGCAAGTAGTGTGGCAGCTGGACATTTGGTCGAGAGATCAAAGTGGCTCTTGGCCGAAGGAGGCGATCGTTTTTCTCAGTGAGGTATGGCCCAGGCAAATCATCGCGAAAACTTCGGGTGTATCGGCCCGCTTAGCCGAACTCGCGTTCTCACGCGACGAGGATTTTCCAGATTACGTAGATGCTGTGTTGCCGCTGGTCATCCCTATCAATCGGGATCACATGATACTTCCTACGTCGGAAGGATCAAAGGAGCGCAGCGTGATTGAAAAATTTCCTGAGAAGACCTTGGAGCTTCTTGCGGCAATCCTTCCGAACGATGCTCGGAACTGGCCCTACGGTGTGGGAGACGTACTGAGGCGCATCCCGCTGGCTGACGCTTCTTTGGTAAACAACGCGCGTCTTTTGGAGTTAAACCGAATTTGGAATGCTCGATGAGGGCGATGCCCTTGATGGTCGACGATATGGCTGGCCGCGCATATGACGCCAATAGAAGCCGGTGTCAGGAATAGTTCCCTCTGCTTCTTGTGGGTCGGAGGCTCCCTCCTGGAACCGATGCACCTAGCGGACGGGACAATAGCTCTCCAAACGGTAACCAGGACTTGTTCCCCTTGCACCCCTTCCCCTACGCCCCGCCCTGGCTTACTCTCACCCGCAAGGGCCGCAAAGAACCCACCCAGCGGTACAAAAGCAGCGCCTCACGACCATCAGCGTGTGTTGATCAGCGTCTTGTTGATACTGCCAAGCTAATCGCTCGGGCGCCCGCATCGCGGCGTGCATCCCCGGGCAACCCAAGGAGGGAAACACCATGACCCATATGCGAGGTCAATTATTGGCTAGCGTTGCCGGTCTTGTCCTGGTCGGCGCCATGAGCAGCGCTTCGGCCGACCAGTTGCTGACCGGCGCGATCACCTCGGCTTCCGGCCAGAAGCTCGAAGGCGTGCTGGTTTCCGCCAAGCGCGAAGGCTCGACGATCACGACCAGCGTCTATACGGACCAGAACGGCGAGTATTTCTTCCCCGCCATGGCGGACGGAAAATACCAGGTGTGGGCACAGACCCTCGGCTTTAAGACCGCCAAGGGCGCTGTCGATCTCACCGCCACCAAGCACCAGGACTTGCAGCTCGCGGCGATCACCGATCCGGAAGAGCGCATTCGCCAGATGCCGCCCGAGATGCTGGCTGCCGCCTTGCCGGAAGAGACCGAGGCCGACCAAAACATCAAGCGCATCTTCCATAACCAGTGCACCGGCTGTCACACACCGGGCTACCTGCTGCAGTTCAAGTTCGACGAGGCCGGGTGGAACAAAGTCATCAACCTGATGAAGTTCATCCCCAATTACCCGAGCCCCGATCGCAAGCCGAACGCCATCATCGATTTCAACCAGAAGCAGCTCGCGGCTTACCTGGCACGCGCACGCGGACCGGGCGAAAGCTCGATGAAGTTCAAGGACCGTCCGCGCGCCACCGGCGAAGCCGCGCGCGTCGTGTGGAAGACCTACGAGGTCCCGCTTAACCCCGACATCGGGATCGCCACGCAAGGGGTCAAGTACAACACCAATGACGGTTCCGATTGGAGCCTCGGCGTCACCTCCAGGATCGGTCAGCTGCCCCATGACGGCGGCATGGATTTCGATGGCAACCTCTACTACACGGTCAATGCTCCCAATCGGGTGGTCACGATCGGCAAGGTTGACGGCAAGACCGGAGAGGTCAAATACCTCAAGGTCGACAAGCGGGACGGCTCCGGCGCTGCGACCGCCCACGGCATCACCCGTGACGCCAATGGCGACTTCTGGTTCGACGTCAATCCGGGCCGCCGCAGCCTCGGCAAGCTCGAGACCAAGACCGAGAAGATCAGTGTCTACGAGACGCCGCCTCCCATGTCGCCGCTCGGCGGCGCCGTGACCATGGACGTAGACGGCAAGGGCAAGATCTGGGCCTCCGCTCCGGATGGCGTCGTGATGTTCGATCCGGTGAGCGAGAAGTTCACCGACTTCAAGTCGAAGAGGCCGTTCCAGAACGCCAAGGGCACCAACAGCACCTACGGCGCCGCGGGCGACCGCGACGGCAATGGCTGGTGGGCGCAGATGGCATTCGACACCATCGGCAGGGCCGAAGTCGCGACCCGCACGACCTCGGAAGTCACGTTGCCCTCGCTCAAGGACGAGATGGCCCGACTTCCGGACTCGGCCAAGGCGTTCTATGACAGCTTTAACCAGCTTACCAACGGCAACCCGCTGCCGTGGTCGCAAGGCCCGCGGCGCATGGGCACGGATAAGAACGCCGACGTGCTGTGGGTCGGTAATTCGTGGGGCGCGACGCTTGCCCGCATCGATACCAAGACGATGCAGGCCACGATCATTCCGTTCCCTGATCCGTCATATCAGCCCTATCACATCGCGGTCGATCAGAACCACAATGTGTGGAGCAATATGTGGACGACCGATCGGCTTGCCCGGTACAATCCCGAGAAGGCCGAGTGGACCTTCTTCGACTACCCGCTCCGCGGCACCGAGATCCGCCACGTCTCGCTGCTCGAACGCGACGGCGTCACCAAGGTCATCGTGCCGCTCTATCGGGACAGCCAGATGGGCGCGATGACGCTGCGCAGCGAGGCCGAGATCGCCGCACTCAAGGCACAGGTTTCGCGCTGAGGCGCGCAAAGCGCAGAAGTATTCACCCGTCGGTGAAGGTTCCGAGCCCCGGCAACGGGGCTCGGATTTTTTGCACGGGGAGCGCGCTGCGCCTGGGCCATGGAAGCCAGCCGGGTCTTCGCGCAGGCCGCGATCAGCGGACTGCTTACCGCATTGCGGACACGTCGGACCTTCAGCAGGCGCCGGCGACTGGGCGGGCACCTTCTGGAGCAACCCAGGTATCAAAGCCATTGTCAGCGCCAACCGACGCAAGGCCCTTGACACTCCACGCCCCCCCCCCGTGCTCATGGACATGAGCGCTCCCGCACGCTGAAATGGGTGATTTCGGCCTTGTCACGCGGTATCGGCGCCGCGTCAGTCGTGCTTTATCAATTCCGAGGACCGTAGAATCGCAAAGTGTGATGCCGATGAAAAATCATCCTACTGGCAACGGATGGTGAAAACAATGCAGCGCGTGACGATCACGATCGATGACGATCTCGTGGCGGAGATCGATGCCTTCATGACCGGTCGCGGTTACGCCAACCGCTCGGAGGCAATCCGCGATCTCGCCCGCTCGGGCCTGTCACAATCAAGCCTCGAAGTGGCCCGTGACCGTAATTGCGTTGCGACGCTAAGCTATGTCTACGACCACGCGGCGCGCGAACTGCCCAAGCGCCTTACCCAGGATTTCCATGCGCACCACGGTCTCGCGCAGGCGACTCTGCACGTCCACCTCGACCACGACAGCTGCCTCGAAGTGACGGTGCTCAAGGGCAAGAGCGACGAGGTGAAGGCATTCGCTGATCATGTCATTGCGGAGCGCGGCGTGCGCCACGGCCATATCGCCTACATGCCGGCAAATCTCGGCGCTCGTCCCCATGACCATGGCCGTGCGCACGCCGGGCGCAAGAAACGCTAGAGCGCGGCAATACCTGGATGAATCT
>Ga0126369_10003081_pt1 | contig 12005 bp, 20 predicted proteins | sample PanSoiMetaPlot_1_FD_109646 | JGI IMG/M metagenome (GOLD analysis project Ga0126369, IMG submission 109646) | Tropical forest soil microbial communities from Panama - MetaG Plot_1 | ecosystem: Environmental > Terrestrial > Soil > Tropical forest > Bulk soil | place: Panama | collected 2016-02-17 | reverse complement strand
TACGGGTTCGCTCTCCATCAGACTTCTCACGTTGCGCGTCCAACACAAAACCTTCCTTATCAGTATGCACGATCATATTCAGTCGCAACTTTCTACGATGTGCGCGGCGTTTACGGATTCTCCACCTTGACATCCTCATGGGGTTCACGTAGTACATGTACGTTGTACAAAAACATTCCAAGCTGTATCGCTGCCTCCCGAATCTGTCCTTGATAGAGCAAGTCCGCTATTGCGTCTAACTCCAGTTTGGCTATCTGGTCAATGTGCGGCATGTGTGCATCAGTACTCCAGTTCATTGGCACCCATCCTCCGCTTTGAGTTTTTATGTAGATTTTTCCACTATGAAAATCTAGGAAGTAATCACCTCCTCTTGCATCAGTCAGATTCATTTTCTCGCTCCGTCAACCAGACTATGAACTCCAGGAATCGGGCAATGTGGGGGGAGAGTTCACTCGATGTTCTCATCGCGTATTGTGCGCCCAGGTAGAATCCACGATTGAATAGTAGTCGGTTATCCTCCGAATCAGCTAGCTGATTTTTGGTGATGACTCTCCAGTAGAAGGATTCGGATTGTTGCCTGAACTCTCCACCAGTAAACATTAGGAAATCAACTTATACAGTGTTCTGGAGTCGAACTGTGCGACTGAACGTGCCATGTCTTGAAAGTCGCGAAACTTCTCCCTCCAGTAATCATCGTCACGAGCATCCAGCTTTTCGATGAATGCATCCAGATTCATTCTCCATGCCGCCGATCCAATAGCCTCAAGTACCATTCGCACATCTGCTTCTTGCATATCGTTCTCCCGTACAGTAGTGGCGCACACTCACAGTGTCTCACTTCTGGTTTATTGCGTCAATATCCTTCACTAAATCACTATCTGTCCGGTTATGAACTAGTGACGGAGTGATTCAGGCGAGCCATGTTCTCCGGATTGATCTCAAGCGGACTACTGGGAACTGTTGCAGTTGGATTCTGGAGTGGATAAATCAACTCACCTTCAACTCGCTTCATTTTCTGAATATCCATCTTGAGTAGCAATTCAGATTCTATCCAATCACAGCGTTCCTCCAATCGTTTCTCATGAAATGCTTTTACGAATCTTCGGAATTCGAACTTTCGGACAATGCTAGATTTTCCCATTCTGTAGTTTTCTCGGATTTCCTCCCAGTTGAATCGGAGTCTAGAACCTCGTTCGAATCCCCTGTTTTTGGATATCCCATTCGGATGTTTAGGATTTGATGACCCAGTGGATTGATAAACTCCATTTCCCAATACCAATAAATCGTAGAGTGTCTCTGTCTTCCAGGCTCCCAGTTTAGTTTCGTCATAATCCAACTGGAGGGAACTGGTAGAGAAAACCGCATCAGTGGCAACTTTCACAATTGAATCTGGATTCTGGCGGATAGCACTTAGAAGCAGTGCGCGTGTTCCACTGGTAATAAGTCCCGCCCATATCCACTGCTGAAATGGAGGATTCTTTCCTTTAGATTGTGACAGCTTTCCATAAATGGAGTTCAAGCCTAGCTTTATGATCTTCTCTCCGAAATCATGGTCTGTCAGCATCTCTTGTCTGCGTCGATAGTAATCCTCCACAAATGCAAATGGTTCCTCAAAACATCCAGGTATGAACTGGAATCCAGCTAGAACTTCAATAGACGGATCGAACTGGAGTGCTTCAGCTACTTCAGCATCGTAGTACCATCCAATTCCATTCGCATAGTAGCGAATGCTTCCGTTCTGAGTCCGATAAGGAAACGGACTCCAGCGAGTTCCATTATCACTCCAGCGAACTAACCAAAGTGAATGGGGTGAAGATTCATATCCCGAAGCTGGAGCGTAGATTCCGTGACGGAGGCACGGCAACGATCTAGCGATAAATGGATAGGCGGAGTTGATATCCGATTCAAAAGTATCTCCAATAAATCCAGTTCGTGTGACGTCAAACCTTCCTCCGATGAATCCCGAGAGCATAACATTCGAAGGCAGTAATTGCGTTCTCGGAAAGTGATCAAGAATTCTATGCTTATGAAAGATCGCGGATGCAATGCTTCCCGCTCCAACAGGTCTAGGTACTGACAGTCCCAACTTTGTGTACTCTCCTCGGAGCTTGGAGAACATCTGGACTCCATGTATACCCTCCATTCGGTTATATGCTTTTGTCTCCTCCGTAATGGGTCCGAAGTCTGGACGCAAATCTTTCATTCGATCAATAAACTTCCATTCATCCTCCGTTCCTATCTTCCAGTCACGAATAGCGGATTTGAAATCTGACTGAAAGAAGCCTAGTGCATCATAGACAGTTCGAGAGGCTACCTTCTTATCACCCTTATACTTGGCAACTGAGAATATCTTTTTGGGAATGTAGTGAATCCGATATCCATGCCACCATATTGCCTGAAATTTGTATAGACGCTCCATTTGCGACATGGATCCATCTGGTTCTGGAAGATATGCACGCACATCACGTAACCACATCTCCACATCATAGGTCAGTGCAAATCCAATAATGATATGGGAGGATGGAATAGACAAAATAAAATCCAGACACTGTTTCGTTCTCAATTGCGAAACATGATCTGGACTCTCAATGCATTTATATTCATACATGTCGCCATTCTGGAGGACTGCACCTAATAGAGCATAGTTTTGTTTCTGGACCCATCTGCGGAGATTGTGTTTGCGGAGTGTAACTGTTTTCTCTCCATTATTCGCACCCTCTCCGTCAATGAAGCAGACAGGTCTGTTAGACATTCTCTGTTTTTCATCTCTCGAATCAGATCGTGCCAATTCTTCATAATTGAAATCTGGAGGAACTGGCTGAAATTCCTCCAGTTCAGTTATGTAGCTTCGAAGCGGAGCCTCAATGGCTGTAGCTAGTGCAGATGGGTCTAGAGTTTCAAAATCCACAATCTGTATGTCCGACTTGCGATACGGTCCGCGCACTTTCCGAATACGTGACTGTGGAAGTGAACTAGGGTCCAGAATTTCGAAACCGTCAACTGACATTCGGACTCCATATTTGATTTGGCGGAAGTGTACGACGATGAAACTATGAAACTATGAAATCGCATGAGAGCCTTTCGGCCCCCACACGACCCCACGGCCCCACGGCCCCACGGCCGTACACCCGCCTATGGAGTCCCCCTTATATGGAGTCTCAATTACTGGATGTTTTCGGGGAACTTTTCACAACCGCTTTTCACGGTGTCACTCAACAGACAAGTCCGAAACTACTTAGTAATCTAACTCGCCTGCAATCCTTCTGGACTATCAATCTACTTGTTGACTCCACAATCTCCCGAGGGTGGAGCGGACCCATCAACTGGCAGTCCATTACCCTCCAGTGTACCCCGCCCACTGATTCACTGCTTCACGGACCGTTACGTAACTACTGCATCCGGAGTGAAGTAAACAGTGAGATAGGTGGAGTGCTACACTTGTTGTGCTGGTTCTCCCGCCAGTAGCACCTTGACACTCCACAAAAGATTCCTCCGAGTAGAGTCACCCCGTAGTTTGTCAACTGGGCTACGGACAAGTGAATGCTGGATGCGTTACCGAAACCGCTACAACCAGTGTCAACTACTCAGCTGGTACTTTTGAGATAATGCTAGTTCGCTAGTAGGTACTGGAGGAATCTTAGTGGGGTTGTCTGAATGGGAGAGGGGGAGGGTAATTCACTGATTCACAGATTACGCGGTAGAGCGGTAGTGAAGTAGTGAAGTTCACTGATTCACTAATCGCGCTCTGGATAGATAGTGAAGTAGTGAAATAGGAGGGTGGGTTGACGGAGACTGAGGTTCACGTAGAGCATGAGTCCCCTCATGAGGAGTCCGTAGCTGAGGCTGTCGCGGAGGAAGTCAGAGAAGTTCTGGAGGAAGCACGCGAAGATGAAGAAAGAGTGGAGTCCATACGGGAAGTGGAACAAGCGGTTGCGGAAGTGGAAGCCAAGGCGGAGGCTCACCAACACGCAGAATACGCTTCCGTGGGACATACTCATTCCGAATATGAGCATCATGGACGCCTTCAGGCAGTCGAAAACAGACTCACAGAACTTGAACGAGGATTCACAGAACGAGTTGAGGAACCAATAGTGGAGGAGATAGAACCAACGGAGAGTCCACGCACTGAATCAGTAGCATCGAAACGGAGGCATAAGTTTGGCCGTAGATGATTTCGAAGTTCTGACTCCAACTGAAGTTGAGGCTAGTATTGAGAGTGAACCTGCAGATGTTTTTCAGGCTCCTAAAAGAGCCACCATCCGCAGATTATGTGCATGTGGATGCGGAGAGGAAGTCTCTGGTAACCGCGCACTGAAGCGCGGACACACTGTAGGTACAGGAATTACTGCCGCATGGGCGCCAGAAGACATGTACGTCATCTCCTCTGGATTGACTGGCATGCTTATGGCATCCACACTCTGGCTAGAGAAAAAGCGTGGTGTTCCCAGAATGGAACTGGAGGAAGCGCAAGCTCTCTCCAATCCAATTGGGAGAATCACTGCACGTCATACTCCAAAGCGACTACTGGCATATCTCAAGCCAGGCGATGTAGCAGATGCTTTCGCAATAGCTGGAGTTCTCTCCGCATACCTCACCAGAATTGCAATCTCAGAATCACCACGGAGTGAGAATGCCACTAACGGACAGCAGTACAATCCTCCAGTTCAGGGATACGTCGATCTCTCCAGGTACGCGTACAATCCCTCGCAAATTGGCCAACAGCAAAATGGGGCTTTTGATCCAAATCGTATGCAGCAGAATGGGTGATACTCCCATGTCTGCGATGCTCTCCGGAATGATGCCGCTATTTCGGATGAAGCTAGGAGAGATTGACGAACATCAGTTGGAGACACTGGCGAATGTACTAGCTCAGGCATTCGAGAAAGTGAGTGATCCAACAGTCAGTGAATCAGAATTCAAGGAATGGCTTGAACCACTTCAATGACATTCTCACTCCGGCCTGGAGAACGTGGAGTCTGCATCGGTCAGACTGGATGCGGAAAGTCCACGCTTTCTACTGAGCTTGTGAAACGGTATCTCGTTGAATTCCCAAAGTCCCGAGTTCTGATTGTGGACTCTAAGCCAAGATACCGTGCTACTCATAAACTGAATGGCTGGAGTCTTCATTATCCAAAGTGGGCGCGTGGAGACACGATCAACGGTTCGATTGCAGTTCATTATGCAGATGAAGTGATGGGAGCATTCTCATTCACGCGATGCGTCATACTCCAGTCACTTTATCCGAATGCTCATGAAGTGGACGGATTTGAGGAGCAAGCTTTCGAGTCCACGCGAAAGCTATTCCGGAGTTCTCATGAGGACTCTCCAACACTTCTCTACGTGGACGAATACTACGATCTTATTACAGGGGGAGGCTTATCTGGAAATACTGACAGGCGGGTTCTGCAAGTTATCCGTGCAGGGCGTGAAAGGTTCATGAGTGCTCTCATCTCCACTCAGCGTCCACGTTCAATTCCATTACCTACTCTCACCGAAGCAACCAAATACTATGTATTCAACTTGGAATATCTGGAAGACGTGGAGTACATGCGAAAGCACGGACCACAAATTCAGCACGCTCCAACTGGATACAATTTCGTGTTCTATGAAAGAAAACGCGGCGGAGAGCGAATCGAAAAACTAATGAGGCTCGATCTCGATGACAAGGCTGCTTGAATCACTGGACCATCCGTTTCTGTTTCTCATTGCACTTGCTATCGGAGTCGTAGCAATGCAAAAGATAATCGCATACGGAGCGGGTAAGGCTGGACTCCCAGAAGTCAATAAATGGATTCTGAACCAATGACTGAGCCAGCAGTTCCAGCATCAGATATCCATCCAGATGTTCTGGATTTAGCGCAGAAGATCTCCGATAAGACGGCAGACCTGCTGGACGCAGTAGAGTCTCAAGACAATAACACAGTCAAGACTCTCGTTGATGAAGTGGACGCACTGAATTCACAACTCCAGAATTTGCTCATTGAACCTAAGAAATCGGGAGCCAAATAATGACAGGCGCTATTTCTCAGATTGCAGGTCAATTTCTGGAATATCCTGGTTCTCTAGAAAGATTTGAAGAACCAGACACCAATAATCCAGTACCAGCAGTTCCACTGGGAGGTAATCCAGTTAGCGTACCTCTCGTTGCACTGACTGGATCAGACATGCTAGAGGATATTGAAGCTTACTTCAATTTCAGAGCTACTCTGAATGCATTTACTGGCACACTCACCACAAGTCCATTCTTCCCGTATAACTTCGTTCAGACATTGAGAGTTCCGTATCAATCTGGATCTCTCACAATGGGTTCAATGGATGGTCATCTGTGGTGGCTCACGAATGTCCTCCGCAATTCAAATAATCCGAATACGAAATCTCCATACATTCAGCAGACGCCACCACTCAGCACTGGTTACAACGTCGCGCCAAACATCGTATCTAGCAATGCATACACAAATCCTGTAGCCAGTGCGACTCCATCATATTTCTTCAATCTGCACGTTTACCCTGCACTTTACTTTGAGCGGTTCTACGATCTCTCGCAAGATGGAAAGATGCTCCGCTTTGATCAGACATGGGTGTCTCCATTCCTCATGTCTTCTACTGGCAGGAACGTCATTCCAGTTATTACACTCAATCCAGCATTCGGGACTCAAGGTGATCTCGCTCCGCTAGTAGCTGGTGGCTCCCAAACAACTCCTGCAACATGGACAGACTCCGGATCAACAGTTGCATTTAGGCGACGTGGCTGGCGTCAACCTGTCAATGCTGCATTGATGCCTCCATTGTTCAATTGGGCACATCAGTGGTTTGTTCAAAGAAACTCTCTCAATACTTCCAGAATCCAGATTCCGATTCCAGTTGAAGGTCAGCTACTCTGTATCATTCTGAGAATGTTTGATAACACCACGAAGCTGCCGATCCCAATCACCAATCTGGTGAGCCTCAAGCTGACATACGGTTCTGGTCTGAATAAATTCTTTGATACTCCGATTGATCATCAAGACAGAATCTTTCGTCAGCATGGACTCCGGTTGACAGATGGTCTGGCGATTTGGGATATGTATGTGGATACCCTCACAAACTTGCATGGTATCAACACATACAACACCGCTTCTCCATTGATCTCACTGGATTTTGGAGCATACGTTCCGCCAGCAGGTTCCTATATTGACGTATGCATGGAATTTCTAACTCTGATTGGGAACTAGTACATGAGCACTTTCTCGGCAGTAGTCAATGGACAGTTAGTTCCCGTTGCTCCAGCGAATGCGGTTGTAGCTCCGCCCGCACCACAACCAGTTATTAGTGGAGGAGCATACGCAAACAATCTGCCTGGAATGGGAATCATGGGTGGAGCAAGCAATATCCCAGTTCCTCAGCAGGCAATTGCTACCAACACATCGCCAGCTACCTCGAACATTGCTACGGCAGGTGGTGGGTCAAGTGCAGCCGCAGCTACGCTCGGTGGCTTGACTCAGAATGTCTGGAGTTTGCCTTTCTGGAAAAATCCTCTCGCACTGACCCTGATATTCCTGGCAGTCGCGTATCTCGTTCTCAGGTATGTTCACTGGAGAGCGTAGGAAGGCCAACAGATAATGCACCAGCTAAATCGACCTGAGATACCTACTGAGCCAGAAAATGCTCAGAATCGCGTCCTAGAGCGTCTATGGGCACACTAGGTTGGGTTCTGTTGGCGGCTGCTTTTCTTGTGTTCATGATGGTTGCCAACAACAGTTGGTCATGGGTATGGGCGAAACTCAGATTGGGACTTCAGCCTGGACCGCAAGGAGCATATACAGGCGAAGGTAATTTGATTGTTCCCGTTCCTCCACCATCAGCTACTCCAGACCATATCAATGTTCCGCCAGGTACTCCGAATATCACTGGACCTACGCCAGGAACAATAGTTCCAGTTCCACCTGAAAGTTCAACTCCATTCCAAATTACTCCAGATACGCTGACTACTCCAGCCAGCGGAATACCAGGGACATTTACACAAAGTGGACTGCCTGAGGGTAGAAGCATTCAATGAGTCAGGAACAATCATTCACCTGGGAACTGCTACTTATTCTCGGAATTATTGTTGTGCTAATTAGTTTTTGGGGGAAGTTCCTCGGCGGATTGGTTCAAGAGATCACTACACATCATGATGTGGAGTTGAACTGGAATCCATTTAGTGGACCTTCAGGATGGAATCCCTGGACTGGGCAGATGCCACCAGAACAAGTAGCACGCCAAATGCCAGGTGGACCTGATTTTATTCGAAGGGCTCCAGATGGAAGTATTCATATCGGTCCAGACTTCGCGGCTCCCATTCAACCTCACTGATGGACATACAAGGCATTACCCGTTCAGTTCTCGCAGTTATTGCAATTGTGATTCTTGCGCTAGCACTGTCCGTCAATAAGACTGGAGCAACAATTGTACAAGGGGGATTGATCGTAGCGATAATCGTAGTGCTGTTTCGGAATGAGCCAGCAGTGCAGAGTGTGTTCAGTGGACTTACTAGCATGGTTACTCAACAACCATCCAAACAGACTAGTCCTTGAGGAAATTGAGAGGATGAACCAGCAAGCTATGAATCCCTCCGCAATCCATATGCCAACATTCCTCTGGAGTGTGTTGGCTGTCATCGTTGGATTGATTCTCTACCATATGTTGTTCGGTGGACGGTAGACATGAGATACCTAACCGACATGCAATTTTGGGTTGCCTGGATTGTCGCCGCTCTAGTAATCGGATTGGTTGTTAGGACAGTATTCCGATGAAAGGAATTTTCGGGGATCTCCTATTCTGGGGATTCATGATAGTTATTCTCGTAATCTTTATCCGTGATTGGCCACAAGCTACTGCACTAGTGCAAGGATTCACTACGACTTATACGGGTGCAGTCACATCACTTGCAAATCTGGGCGGTACAACGGCTCAGCCAGTTCCACAAACTGGACCGCGATAGGGAGCCCATATGGCAGTGATGAACCTACTGTCAATGGAGTTCATCCAAGAACCGACTCAGAAGAACGATATCGTTTTTCGAGTTCCGTTCATCAATGGTGGACACCCTAGCGCAATCCGTCCAATGGAAAATCTATCTACTCGGTATTACGGAGGAGCGGCACTCATAAGCTGGCAGCCATCACAAGCGCTCCCGATTGGTAGAACCAACCCGCCAGTCAAATCAGCTATTACTCCAGTGACTCTCAATAAGACTGGTATGGGTTCTACATACAGGATAAGTGATGAAGCACTTCGTCAATACTCACTCGGAACTTACTTGCACCGTGCGCAGACTAGCTATTACCAGACTCGACCATGAGAGGCATAATCGAAAAACTCAAAAGCATTCCTACTCCAATCTGGATCGGATTGGGACTTGTTCTAATTCTCATATTCCTATTTGGAGGAAGAAAGACACAGGGCGGTGGTCCCGTTACTTCTGCAACGGTTGGAGCGCAAGGTACACAAGGAACTGCTGCAGCTGATCAGGCAATAGGTAATCTGTCACAATTGAATCAAACTGGATTCAATCAAATTATGGAGAACCAGAAAGCAGTTCTGGAAAATCAGGCAGTGCTTCAGAATGGACAGCGAACTGGATTCTCGCAGACTGTTTCGCTGGAACAACAGAATCAAGGATTACTTGAGACTCTCAAGAATGGAATGGGAGGATACGGAACCACCTATACGCAAGTAGGAACTTCCATTCAGAATGCTCAGAATCAGAGCGCTGGTAGTACTGCATATGCTGGATCACAACCACGTCCAGTTCAGCAGTATTCTGGACCCACATTATGGAATGTTCCTATTACAGGTCCAGGTGGAAGTGGAGCAGGAACTATTCAAGTAGCCTCCACAACTGCCGAGGGAGCCTATCAGAATGCTTACCAGGGTGGGAATACCCCAACTGGTCCAGCTATACCTGCTTAGTCTCATGGTAATAACTTGGCAAACCACAACTCCAGCAGAAATCGGCGCTTACATTCGTGAACAAGCAACAGCACGTGGAATTGATCCAGAGACAGCCTGGAGAGTTGCTAATTCTGAAGGATTGAATCATCCAGTTGGGGATTATGGACAATGTGGTGGCGGACCCAGCGTAGGATGTTCATTCGGTCCGTATCAACTTTATGTCGGCGGATTAGCAAGTGGATTCACACAAGCTACAGGATTGCGCGTTCAAGATTATGAGAATAACTGGAGACAGCAAGTTCAGTATGCTCTAAACTGGGCATCACAACATGGCTGGAATCCAGGTTATCCACAAACTGTAGGTGGAGGATTTCATGGAGCCTCCGCGATTGGAATAAGTAACTGGGAAGGATTGACTGGCAGTAGAGCACTGCCAATTGATCTCAGTGCAGTTGGCGGTGGTACGGCTCCATCCACAACTCCATCAGAAGGTGGGAGTCAAGCTGGCTCCCAACCTTCTACTGCCACTCAACCGTCCACTACAGATCAGAATGCTCCTCCACCGAGTCCAACGAAACTAGACTTCAGTCAGACAGTAGGTCACACAGTTACTCAGATTCTTCTGGTAATGATTGGACTCGCATTATTGATCGGAGGCATTTATCTGATTGCTGGCCGCGGAACTGGGAATATCACAATTGGTGAACGTCCAGGTTCCTATCAACGTGGAGTCGTTGAGACTGCACGCGAATTTGGTAAGGCCAAGAAAGGCTAGCTTATGGCAATGGCAATCGGGAGTCGAAACAATCAATACCGATTAGGCGGAGATCTCCTCGTTGCAATTGAAGTAGACTTATTCGAATGGCTGATCCTCACTTCGAAAGGCCAGGGACTCAATTTCTCCACCAGCGTTCTCGCCAACACAATCCAACAATTCAACATCAATCCACCTGCTGGCTATGACTACATTCTGTATCACGCTATCCAGTGGGACGGAATCACTCCAGGGACAGTTACATTTGAACTGCGTGGTGGAACCAATACAGTAACAGCAGGATTCGCAGTTCAGACTTTCATTCAGGATGAGAAATTCATAACGGACCGTGGTCGGCCTGTCGTTGTCATCGTCAATAACTCCTCCACTGCTCCAATCGTATTGAACATCGACTACGTAGCCTGCACCGCTCAGGTGTGGGAGCGTGAAGTCCTCCCAATCATCTCTCCCATAGTCCCAGGTGGACACTAGTTCACAGATTCACTAATAGGTATCCAGAGACATAGTGAAATAGTGAGATAGCATGTGACTCAACCGTTCTCAGGAATGCCGACTCCACTAGCTGGGTCGGCACTTCCAGTTGCACAACCTCCCATAATTCAGCCACTGATAATGGGTCCAAGTCTGTTAGCAGCATTCCCTCCGCTCGTCGCAGGATTCAATCCTGACGGAGTCTTTGATAATCTGTATGTCAACAATATCACTATTGCAGGTTCGCAATCTGGAGGCGGAGCCTTCACATTACCACTTACACAAAATCTGACATTCAGTCCAGATAATGCATTCAGCATTGGTCTGTCTGGAACCAATAGACCTAACAATATATATGTAGTCAATCAAGTAGTAGTTGGAGGTTCTGTTCAAGTTGGTGGAATGTTCTATGGTGACGGTATTCTAATTCCCACGACAGGTAATCTCATCGAACAGCGTAATGGGGTCAATCCTCAGATACTCCGTATCTACAATACATTCACGGATGCCTCAAATTACGAACGTGGACAATTGGAATGGAGCGGAAGCATTCTCAGACTCCAGACTTCCGCCAGTGGCACCGGAACTGCGCGTGGTCTAGCACTCAATGCACAGGGAGATCAGCTATACCTCCAGACCGCAGGTGTCGGTAAGTGGAGAATCACGAATGCTGGACACCTGTACGCGGAGACTGATAATATCTTTGATATCGGAGCAAATGGAACTAACCGTCCACACAACGTCTGGATTGCTGGCTCCGTATTTACGCCAGGTGTGCTCGGACCTGCTGGCCTGCCTCTCAATTTAGGTGGTGCAGGTTCAAATCAATGGCAGATAGTGGCTGGCG
>Ga0126369_10003079_pt1 | contig 12008 bp, 8 predicted proteins | sample PanSoiMetaPlot_1_FD_109646 | JGI IMG/M metagenome (GOLD analysis project Ga0126369, IMG submission 109646) | Tropical forest soil microbial communities from Panama - MetaG Plot_1 | ecosystem: Environmental > Terrestrial > Soil > Tropical forest > Bulk soil | place: Panama | collected 2016-02-17 | reverse complement strand
GCTCGATGGCGATGCCGACCGTGTGCTTATCGTCGACGAACGCGGCCGCGTCGTGGAGGGCGAGCAGTTGCTCGCCGTGATCGCGGAGAGTTGGCAGGAGGATGGACGGCTCGCTAAGCCGGGAGTCGTTTCCACCGTCATGTCCAATCTTGGTCTCGAACGCCACCTTGCCGCGCTTGGCCTCTCGTTCGTGCGCACGCCAGTTGGCGATCGCTACGTGCTCGAACAGATGCGCGAGCACGGGTACAATCTCGGCGGCGAGCCTTCGGGCCATATCATCCTCTCCGACTACACCACGACGGGCGACGGCTTCGTTGCCGCGTTGCAGGTGCTGGCGGTGGTGAAGAAGAAGGATCGACCCGTCTCCAGCGTTTGTCACCGCTTCGATCCGTTGCCGCAGGTGACGAAGAATGTCCGTTATCGCAGCGGCAAGCCGCATGAGCACGCGAGCGTGCGCTCGGCGATTGCCGATGCGGAAAAACGGCTCAACGGCCACGGTCGACTGATCGTGCGGCCGTCCGGTACCGAACCGGTGATCCGCGTCACCGGCGAAGGCGAGGATACCATCCTGATCGAGGAAGTGGTCGACGGTATCGTCGAGGCTCTGAGCGAGGTTTCGGCGTAGCTCTTGATCCCGCCTCATGCGCGCTTGCGCGACCGTGATCGAGGTTCGCGGTTAAAAAGTAAGGTTAAGCCCCGCTTAAGAAATCGCTGGCATCATCCGCCTCGTCGCTTGATCTGGGGGGCGTTCGCGCCCGCTGCCTCTGTCGAAGGAAGAGATGATGCGTGGCGTTTTGATGCGCGTGGTCGCGGGAGCGGCCGCGCTGGTCGCGGGTGAATCGGCGCGCGCGGCAGATTACCCCGCGCCGCCGCTGCAGCCGGTGCAGGAGTTCGCTTCCAACTGGTACATCCGCGGCGACGTTGGCTACGGTGTGCAGACTTCATCGCGGGGAGGCAGCACGTTCTCGGGCAGCAGCGTCACAAATGGGCCGACTGGCGGCGTTGGATTCGGAATCAAGAAGGATTGGTTCCGGGCCGATGTGACGGCGGACTACGGAAGCAACGCGAGATTTCACGGCTTCAACCCCGCATTCGCGCCAGATCTCAGTGCCCGCATCACGAACGTGACAACGTTGCTGAACGCGTATTTCGACCTCGGCACCTGGTGGGGACTGACACCCTATGTCGGTGCAGGCGCAGGCTTCAGCTATTTCCGGCCGATCGAACTGTCCATCGGGCAAGCGACGATCTCGAGCAACATCGATTTCGCCTGGGCGGGCAATGCGGGCCTCGCGTACAATGTGTCGCGCAATATCCTGATCGACCTGAGCTATCGCTATCTCGACATGGGCACGTCGCGCGCAAATATCGCGCCACTCGGCACGGTGTCCTTCGGCAACATCGCAACTCAGCAAGTGCGCCTCGGGCTTCGCTATCAGATTGATTGATCTACGACAGCCCTTGTGCGGCGCTCGACTGGCGCCAGCGCATCGCGACAATCGGGTAATCACAGGAAGAATACGCAGCAATCCGTCCTTGACGGTCGGCGCAAGCATCCTTATTCCCAACAGCGGGAGACCCCTCCCCACCGAGGGGCGCCTATCTGGAAGGATAGATCATGACGATTGCGATGCCCGGCGTGCGGCCGGCGGTTCCGCACTTCTCATCCGGCCCCTGCGCCAAGCGCCCCGGCTGGAGTCTCCAAGCCCTCACAGACGCAGCTCTCGGACGGTCGCACCGCGCCAAGGTCGGCAAGGGCAAGCTCAAACGCGCCATCGATCTCACGCGCGAGGTGCTCGAAGTGCCCGCCGACTATCGGATCGGCATCGTGCCGGCATCGGACACCGGCGCCGTCGAGATGGCGTTGTGGTCGATGCTCGGGGCACGCCCCGTCACCATGCTCGCGTGGGAATCGTTCGGAGAAGGCTGGGTCAGCGACGTCCTCAAAGAGCTCAAGCTCAAGGAAACCAGTGTTCTCAAGGCCGGTTACGGCGAATTGCCGGACCTGAGCAAGGTCGATTGGAAAACCGACGTCGTCTTCACTTGGAACGGCACCACATCGGGCGTGCGCGTGCCCAACGCCGACTGGATCGCTGCCGACCGAGAGGGGCTTGCGATTTGCGACGCGACGTCCGCCGCGTTCGCGCAGGCGCTGGATTGGCCCAAACTCGATGTCGTAACTTTTTCCTGGCAGAAGGCGCTCGGCGGCGAAGCTGCGCATGGCATGTTGATCCTGTCGCCGCGTGCGGTGTCCCGTCTGGAAAGCTACAAGCCGGCGTGGCCGCTGCCGAAGATCTTCCGCATGACCAAGGGCGGAAAACTCAACGAAGGCATCTTCGAGGGCGAAACCATCAACACGCCGTCGATGCTGTGCGTCGAGGACTATCTCGACACCCTGCAATGGGCGCAATCGCTCGGCGGCCTCAAGGCTTTGATCGGTCGCGCCGATGCCAACACCAAGGTGATCGCGCAATGGGTGGCGCGCACGCCCTGGGTCGACTTCCTTGCCAAGGATCCGGCGGCGCGCTCCAACACGTCGGTGTGTCTCAAGGTCGTCGATCCCGCGGTGACGAATCTTCCCGCCGATGCGCAGGCCGCGTTCGCGAAAAATCTTGCGGCCGCGGTCGAAAAGGAAGGCGCCGGATACGATCTCGGTCACTATCGTGATGCACCACCGGGACTGCGCATCTGGTGCGGCGCGACGATCGACGCGAACGACGTCGAGGCGTTGACACAATGGCTCGACTGGGCCTTTGCCAAAACCAGGGATGCGTTGCCGAAGGCGGCGTAGCTGCTTGCCGACATCATCGTCGCGGTGCGACCCGCAGGTGCCGCGTGCGGATCCGCTCTCCCACTCAATCAGACCCTAATCGTCGGAACCATGCCATGGGCGCCAATGTTCTGATCTCCGATGCACTCTCTCCCGCTGCTGTCCAGGTCTTCAAGGACCGCGGTGTGACCGTCGATTTCCAGCCGAACCTCGGCAAGGACAAGGAAAAGCTTGCCGAGATCGTCGGCAATTTCGACGGCCTCGCCATTCGCTCCGCGACCAAAGTGAGCGCGAAAATTCTCGAACGGGCGAAGAACCTGAAGGTGATCGGTCGCGCCGGAATCGGCGTCGACAATGTCGATATTCCCGCGGCGACCGCCAAAGGCATCATCGTCATGAACACGCCGTTCGGGAACTCGATCACCACCGCCGAGCACGCGATCACGCTGATGTTGGCCTTGGCGCGCCAGATTCCGCAGGCTGACACTTCGACGCAAGCGGGGAAGTGGGAGAAGAACCGGTTTATGGGCGTCGAGATCACCGGCAAGACGCTCGGCGTGATCGGTTGCGGCAACATCGGTTCGATCGTTGCCGACCGCGCGATCGGGCTGAAGATGAAGGTGATCGCCTATGACCCGTTTTTGTCCCACGATCACGCGCTCGATGTCGGCGTGGAGAAAGTCGAGCTCGGTGATCTGTTCAAACGCGCCGACTTCATCACGCTGCACACGCCGCTCACGGAGAAAACGAAAAACATCATCGGCGCTGATGCGATGCCGCAATTGAAGAAGGGCGTGCGTATCGTCAATTGCGCGCGCGGCGGTCTCGTCGATGAGCACGCGTTGCGCGCGGCGCTCGACTCGGGTCACATCGCCGGGGCGGCATTCGATGTGTTCATTGAGGAGCCGGCGACGGAGAATCCGCTGTTCGGCCATCCCAACGTCGTGTGCACGCCGCATCTCGGTGCTGCCACCACCGAAGCGCAGGAGAACGTCGCGCTGCAAATTGCCGAGCAGATGTCCGATTATCTCCTGCGCGGCGCGATTTCGAATGCCATCAATTTTCCTTCCATCACCGCGGAGGAGGCCCCCAAGCTCAAGCCGTTCATCGCGCTGGCGGAGAAACTTGGGTCATTCGCGGGGCAATTGACCGAGACCGGAATCAGCAAGGTGCAGATCATCTATGAGGGCGCGGTCGCGCATATGAAAACCAAGGCGCTGACATCAGCGGTGCTTGCCGGCCTGCTGCGCCCCATGCTCGGCGAGGTAAACGTCGTCTCGGCACCGATCGTCGCGAAGGAGCGCGGCATGATCGTGGAGGAGACGACGCGCGAGGCGGAAGGCGATTATGAGAGCCTGATCACTGTGACCGTCGAGACCGAGCGACAGTCGCGCGCGGTGTCAGGCACGGTGTACGCGGACGGACGGCCGCGCATCGTCAACATCAAGGGCATTCGCATGGACGCGGAATTTGGTTCCTCGATGATCTACATCACCAATCTCGACAAACCCGGTTTCATCGGCAAATTCTCATCCACGCTCGGCGATGCCGGCATCAATATTGCGACTTTCCATGTCGGGCGCGACGCGCCCGGCGGCAACGCGATCGCGCTGATCGAGATCGATGGCGAATTGCCCGCAGACGTTCTTGCCGAGGTGCGGGCGCTGCCGCAGGTGCAGCAGGCGAAGCCGTTGAGGTTTTAGCGGGGTCGGCCTCGTAGGGTGGGCAAAGGCGGCCCATGTTTCGCGGAGATCTGCACGCTCGATCCGCCGTGCCCACGCCATCTTGGATAACCTGCATGCATTACGCGTGGGCCGGCGGATCGTGCTCCGTACAATTCTCCACTCGTCGGCCGCCTTTGCCCACCCTACGCGTCCGAACTTTGTGAATTTGCGCGCAGCGCTCTCAGTCTCGGAATAGCCGCGCGCCGGCCACGGGGAAACCGGAATCTCTGCGACTACCTCTGAGCGGCGCGTCCGTGTGCCCAAAAAGGCATCGGGACCGTCTAGTTAAGAGGGTCCTGTGAACATTGGATCGGGACACCAGAGGGGATCGGCCATGCAACGCTTTCTCATCATTCTTGTTTCGTTGTTCTCCGCTTCGTTCGCCGGGGCTGCCGAAATCGAAGCCCATTCCAAAGTCGATGCCGTGACGGTCTATCCCGATGGCGCGACGGTCACCCGGGTGATCCCCGTCGATCTGCCAGCCGGCGACGCCACGCTGATCGCGTCTGATTTTCCGCCCGGTCTTGATCCCGCCTCCTTGCGGGTCGAGGGCGAGACCGGCGCCCGCATCGTGATTGGCTCGATCGATGCGCGTGCGCCGAAAGCCGTTCCGCCCGTCAATGCGCCGGAGCTCGAGAAGAAGATCGAAGCCGCGCGTGACCAGCGTGGTGCGCTCGAGGACAAGATCGAGGCCGAGACCGCGCGCAAGCTTTTTGCCGTACGCTTCGGCCGTGACACCCCGCTCGGTCTTGGAGACAAGGCGGAGGCGCGTCCGTTGTCGGAGTGGCGGGCGGCGTTTGTTGCGGTCGGCGAAGAAATTTCAGCGGCCGATAACGCGATCCGCGAACTGAAATTGGCGCAGCGCGAAATCGATCGCGAGATCGCGCGGCTCGAGGCGCAGGCGCGGACCAATCCGCCGCGCAAACTGGAGGTTCGAATCGATCTTGCGGCGGACGTGCCGACGAGCGGAGCGCTGCGCGTGAGCTATACCGTGCACGGCGCGCGCTGGGTGCCGAGCTATGATGCGCGTCTCGTCAGCGGCGGGAATGACCACAAGCCCGCGCTCGAATTGGTTCGGCGTGCAGACATCGTGCAGCAGACCGGCGAGGACTGGCTCGATGTCGCGCTGTCGGTGTCGACCGTGCGCACCGCGAAAGGCGGCGCCGTGCCCGATCTCAAGCCGCTTGTCGTGCGTTTCGAGGAGCCGAGGGTTGCGTTTGGCCGCAGCGGTGAGGATGGCACGCTGGCTGGGCGCACGCGCGGTATGGCCCCGGCTCAGCCTGCCGGCGTGGCCAGCGCCCTTCGACAAGTCGATCAGTTGGTCTTGGACGACGACAAATCCCGGGCGCTGGATGAGGAAAAGCCCATACCTGCGCAGGAGCGCCAAGCCGCGATCGAGGCCGGAGGCTTCCAGGTTGTGTTCCGCGTCCCCGGCCGCGTCAGCGTGATCGCGCAGGAGGGAGCGAAGAGCTTCCGCATCGCGACGTCAACGATCTCGCCCGATCTCCTGGTTCGCGCCGCACCCGCGCTCGACCCGACCGCCTATCTGGAGGCGAGCTTCAAGCATACCGAGGAAGCGCCAATCTTACCGGGCCGCGTCGCACTGTATCGCGATGGAACGTTTGTGGGCCGCGGAACGCTTGCGCTCGCCGGCAAGGGCGAAAATGTCAATCTCGGTTTCGGCGCCGACGACCAGATCAAGATTGCGCGCATTGTCCAGCGCAAGATCGAAGGTTCGAGCGGGCTGATCTCGACGAGCAAAACCGACGAGCGTGAGTTCCGCATCACCGTGCGCAACGGGCATGATTGGCCGATCAAGGTCATTGTTGAAGATCAGCAGCCGGTCAGCGAAATCGCCGATGTGCAGGTTGAGCTGCTGCCGGTTACGACCAAGCCGACGCAGACGGATGCGCGTGACCGACGTGGCGTGCTCGCCTGGACCCTGGACATGAAAGCTGGCGAGGCCCGCGACATCGCGTTCGGCTGGAGAATGACATGGCCTTCCAGCAAGACCGTGGTGTTCGAGCGGCCGCGATCGTGACCGTGGGCGTCGGAAGCGGAAAGGCCGTGTGGACTCAAGTAATTGCACCGGCGCCGGACTGGGCTCCGATAAACTTGCCTCAGGCAGCGCCATCCGTTATCGGGGAGGGATCCCGGCTTCGGACGGGCGCCCTGGTTGTCCCGTGCGCGGGATTCGAAGTTCCGTGCAGTGAACTTCAATCCAAAAAACGCACTAGAATCATATAGTTTCCAGTGCTCCGAATCCCCCGAAGTTCCTATGACCGCAGGAATTTGCGGAGTTCGGCATCGGGACGCGCCCAAATCAGCGGGGAAGGGTTCCTTAAAATATGGCGAATGTGGTCGTGGTCGGCTCCCAATGGGGAGACGAGGGCAAGGGAAAGATTGTCGACTGGCTGTCCGAGCAGGCCGACATCGTGGTGCGCTTTCAGGGCGGCCACAATGCCGGGCATACCCTGGTCATCGATGGGTCAACATACAAATTGTCGTTGTTGCCATCAGGGGTCGTTCGTCCCGGCAAGCTGTCGGTGATCGGCAACGGGGTTGTCCTCGACCCCGCGGCGCTGCTTGACGAAATTGCAAGACTGGCGTCCCAAGGGGTCAAAGTGACGCCGGAAAGCCTGCGTATTGCAGAAAATGCAATCCTGATTCTGCCACTGCACCAGGAACTCGACGCCATCCGCGAGTCCGGCAACGCAACGATGCGCATTGGGACCACCAAGCGTGGGATTGGCCCGGCCTATGAGGACAAGGTCGGGCGTCGCGCCATCCGGCTGATGGACCTCGCCGATTTGCCGTCATTGGGGCCAAAGATCGAGCGCTTGTTGGCGCATCATAACGCACTGCGGCGCGGGCTTGATCTCGCCGAGATCAGCCCGAAAACGATCTACGATGCGCTCGCCGACGTCGCCCCCCGCGTTCTGCCCTACATGGATTCGGTCTGGGCCCTGCTCGATCAGAAACGGCGCGAGGGCAAGCGCATTCTGTTCGAGGGCGCACAAGGGGCGCTGCTCGACGTGGACCAAGGTACCTATCCCTATGTTACCTCCTCCAACACGGTGGCAGCGCAAGCGGCGACCGGCTCCGGCCTTGGACCTTCCGCCATCGGATACGTGCTGGGGATCTGCAAGGCCTACACGACGCGGGTTGGTCAGGGGCCGTTTCCGACCGAGCAGGACAACGACATTGGGCAGTTGCTCGGCGACCGTGGCCGTGAATTCGGCGTTGTCACCGGCCGTCGGCGCCGATGCGGATGGTTCGACGCCGTCCTGGTGCGACAGACTGTCCGCACCAGCGGCATTGACGGCCTTGCCCTGACCAAACTCGACATTCTTGATGGATTGGACGACATTCAGGTGTGCGTGGGATACCGACTCGATGGTCGCGAAATAGACTATCTTCCAGCCGGTGAGCATGCCCAGGCCAGGGTCGAGCCGATCTATGAGACGGTTGCCGGATGGCAGGAGCCGACCGCCAAGGCGCGTTCTTGGGCGGAGCTGCCAGCGCAGGCGATCAAGTATGTCCGTCGGATCGAAGAACTGGTGGGATGCCCGGTCACCTTGCTGTCGACGAGCCCGGAACGCGAAGACACAATACTGATGCAGAATCCGTTCGAGACCTGAGAAAGGAAAATCGCCGCTGGCCGGCTTTGCGTCCGGAAGCGCTCCGAATCTATAATTGGTGCGCATTTCCGGGCGGCTGGTAATCACTCAGCCTGAAAGCGCGCTGGCGTCGCTGTGATACGATGGCCGACTACTACCCTCTGATTGCCCGTGCAGTTGCCGGTCTCGAGAAGAATACCGGCGAGGGTCGTCGTGTGCTCTACGAACGAGCGCGGACGGCGCTCGTGACGCAACTGCGCGGCGTTGTGCCGGCGCTTTCCGAATCGGACATCACGCGGGAACGGCTCTCGCTCGAGGAATCGATCCGCAAGGTCGAGGCGGAGGCGGCGCGTCAATCCCGAGAGGCGCCGCGGCCTGAGGCCCCGCCGCGGCGCGACGGAGCGCCGCCGCGGCCAGCCCCGAAGCGCGAGTTCAATCAACCAGCACCTCCGCTCACCGGCCGGATGCAGGAGCCCCCACGCTCAGCCGCCCAACCTGACACGATGCAGGCGCGACGCGGCTTGCGTCCTCAGGCTGAACGCGGCGGATATCCCGATGAGGGTATGAAGGGCTTTCGCGATGTCGTCGCCGAGACCGAGACTCTCGGCGGGGCAAGCGCGCAGGCCTCTCGCTCCGCGCGCGAGACATTGGCGACGGCGCCTTTGGGAGAGCAGGTGCGGGTCGAGCCGCGCATCGATGGCGAGAGCATGCGTGCGCAGGCGCGCAAGCCCAGCGCCGAGCCCGCGCCTTATGAGCCAACCTTTGGCGGGTCGCTCGAGCCAGCGATGATGCTGGAGGACGCGCGTCCGCCTTCGCGCCAGCGCGCGCAGCGCGCAGTCGCAATCGAAGAGCTGGACACGCCGCAGCGCCCCGTGCGGCCGATCGGCGGCATGCTGCGGGTCATGGGTGTGGTCGCAGTGGTGGGATTGCTGTGCGTCGGTGTCTTTTGGCAGCGTCACTCCATCATGGGAGCGGTCCGCGGATTGACGGCGCGGTCGCATGCTCCGGCGTCCGCCACGCTGCCGCCACGCGATGCCTCGCGCGAGAAGATTCCCGACCGCATTCAGTCCGGCCAGGTGGTACAGCGCGTCGTGCTTTACGAGGAGGATCCTGCGGACGCTGCGGGGAAGCAGTTCGTCGGTACGGCCACGTGGAAATCCGAGTCTGTGTCGCCGGGGCCCGGGTTGCCTCCAGACATCGTCATTCGCGCGGCAATCGACATTCCCGATCGACAGATGAAGGTCGCGTGGTCACTGCGCCGCAACGCCGATCGGACCCTGCCCGCAAGTCATACCGTCGAGATCATGTTTACGCTGCCCACCGATTTTCCGCACGGCGGCGGCATCAGCAATATTCCGGGGCTGCTGATGAAGCAGGCCGAGCAGACGCGTGGCGTTCCGCTGGCTGGACAGTCGGTCAAAGTCACGAACGGGTATTTTCTGATTGGATTGTCGTCCGTCGAATCCGACCTTCAGCGCAACGTGCAACTCCTGAAGGAGCGCGCCTGGTTCGACATCCCGATCGTCTACAACGACGGTCGGCGCGCGATCCTCGCGGTCGAAAAGGGTTCGCCCGGAGAGACCGCGTTCGCGGAAGCGTTTGCCACTTGGACGAGGTAGCGGCGAAGGCCGCGTCGATGCCGAAACGCACGATGCCGTAAGGCGGGCAAAGGCGCTGCGCACAAACTCTCCGCGTGGGCAAAATCGCGCAGGCGCCATGCCCACGCCTCAAAGTTTATGGCTCGTGATTTTCCCAACCTCCCCGCAAAGCGGGGAGACCTGAGCCGTGTCGTTCGGGATTCGCCTTACGGCGCTGTCGCAGCCGCGAGTTGGGCGGGGACTTCCATTGCCGCGATGCGGTTCTTCACCGCCTTCTGCACTTTCTCGAACGCACGCACCTCGATCTGGCGAACGCGCTCGCGCGAGACGCCGAATTCGTCGGCCAGGTCCTCGAGCGTGACCGGCTCGTCCGCGAGCCGTCGCGCCTCGAAGATCCGCCGCTCGCGATCATTGAGCACCGAGAGCGCGTCGGTCAGCGCCTTGCGGCGATTATCGAACTCTTCGTTCTCGGCGAGGATCGATTCCTGACTTGAGCTCTCGTCGACGAGCCAATCCTGCCATTCGCCGGAATCCCCGTCCGCTCGGATTGGTGCGTTGAGCGACGCATCGCCCGAAAGTCGGCGATTCATGTCGATCACGTCCTGCTCGGGGACGCCGAGGCGCTTGGCGATGGTCTTGACTTGATCGGGGCGCATATCGCCCTCTTCAAGCGCGGAGATCTTGCTCTTCGCCTTGCGCAGATTGAAGAACAGCTTCTTCTGGTTGGCGGTGGTGCCCATTTTCACCAGCGACCATGATCGCAGGATGTATTCCTGGATCGCCGCCTTGACCCACCACATGGCGTAAGTCGCCAAGCGGAAGCCTTTTTCGGGCTCGAAACGCTTCACCGCCTGCATCAGTCCGACATTGCCTTCCGAGATCACCTCGGAGATCGGCAAGCCGTAGCCGCGATAGCCCATGGCGATCTTGGCGACGAGACGCAGGTGGCTGGTCACCAGCTTATGCGCGGCGGTGCGGTCACCGTGCTCACGCCAGCGCTTGGCCAGCATGTATTCTTCCTGCGGTTCCAGCATCGGGAACCGCCGGATTTCTTCAAGATATCGGGATAGGCCGGATTCGGCCGTGAGGATAGGTAACGCAGCAGCTCGGGCCATAATAGCGCCCTCCAATGTTTGTGCCCCCGGATGACCGGCGGGCGATGACGACGCCGCTCCCCTTGAGCCGACAGCGTCAGTTCGATACTGCGATCGCTAAGGCCGGATCGCAGGTGCCACCATACACGTTCTGATGAGGCGAAACAAAGACTCCGGCCGTCACGTCGCCGTGACGGCTGCGTGAACCCGCCTTGGGTTTGTCTTCCGTTATCCTTAAGGCTTTGATGCCTTTGACCTTTTCTTGGCGGCTCGGCTCGTCTCCGGCGCAAGCCCTCCCTGCGCTTCACGCAGACCTCGCCGCAACGCCTCAAGATCGGCAGGCAGCTCCGAGCGGAACTCCAGGTAGCCGTTCTCGAGGGGGTGTTCGAAGCCCAACAGATAGGCATGCAGGGCCTGTCTTCCAAGACCCCCGAGCGCCTCGCGGGCAGCCGGGGTGAGGTGAGCTGCTTTGGTGCGGAAGCCCGCGCCGTAGACGTCGTCCCCCAGGATTGGGTGTCCGATCGATGCCAGATGCACGCGAATCTGATGGGTGCGACCGGTTTCCAATCTGCATTCGATCAGGCTCGCGACCTTGTCTCCGTCGGTTCGACGGAAGGTCTCGACGACCTCCCAGTGGGTCAGCGCTTCGCGCCCGCCTTCACGCACCGCCATCTTGTCACGCGCGTGCGGGTGCCGGTCGATCGGCTTGTCGATGACGCCCTTGGTCGGTCGGGCACCCCCCAAGCGAAGGCGAGGTAGCCGCGTTGCAGGGGGCCTGAGCGTCCGTGATCGGCGAATTGAGCGGCCAGTGCCCTGTGGGCACGGTCTGTCTTCGCGACGACCATGAGGCCGGTGGTGTCTTTGTCCAGCCGATGCACGATCCCTGGCCGCCGCACGCCGCCGACACCGGACAGGCTCGCGCCGCAATGGGCAATGAGCGCATTGACCAGCGTGCCAGTTGGGTTGCCAGCGGCGGGATGGACCACGAGGCCGCGCGGCTTGTCGATCACGATCAGATCGTCGTCCTCATAGACGATGGCCAGCGGGATAGTCTCAGGCGCAGGGATGGCGGGCTCCGGCGGCGGCACCGCAACCACGATCTCGGCCCCTGCATTGACGCGGGTGTCCGGATCGCGGATCGTGCGCCCGTCCATCGCGATGTGGCCGGCGATGATCAGCGTCTTGAGGCGTGAGCGCGACAG
>Ga0126369_10003078_pt1 | contig 12010 bp, 12 predicted proteins | sample PanSoiMetaPlot_1_FD_109646 | JGI IMG/M metagenome (GOLD analysis project Ga0126369, IMG submission 109646) | Tropical forest soil microbial communities from Panama - MetaG Plot_1 | ecosystem: Environmental > Terrestrial > Soil > Tropical forest > Bulk soil | place: Panama | collected 2016-02-17 | reverse complement strand
GGATCGGCGAGGGCGCGATCGTCGGCCACGGATCCGCCTCCGGTTTGAGCGGGGCAGCGCCCTCCCAAGGGCGCTGCGCCGAGCCTTTGCGGCCGGAATGGGCGAGCTGGATGCCGAACTTGGCGCTGCCCATGCGCCGCACCTGCGCGATCACACGCGCCAGAGCAGATTCATTGTCATCCGAATAAAGGCCCAGGCAGCCGTGGGTAATGCGTCCATGCCGCTCGACGTGGGTGGCTTCCACGATCACGAGCGCTGCGCCCGAGTGAGCCATCATGCCGAGGTGCATGAGATGCCAATCGTTCGCGCAGCCATCGTCGGCCGAGTACTGGCACATTGGCGAGACGACGATGCGGTTGGCGAGCTCGAGGCCCGCCAGGCGAAAGGGCGTGAACAGGGTGCTGGGCATGAGGCTGGTTCGACTCTGGGTGGGAAACGGCTGCTTAGCGTCGCTGGATGGATTTTAGATAGGCAATGATGGCACCGACATCGCCGGCGTCAAATTTGAATTCGGGCATATCAGGGTGGCCGGCCAGGATGCCCTCCCCGAGCGCCTCCTCCAGCGATTCAACCGGATAACGCTGCCCAAGCGTGCGGAATGGCGGCGCAAGTTTGTTTGGACTGTCGCCATTGCGGCCGATCGCATGACACGTCGCACAGTCGCGGCTTAGCAACGCTTCGCCGTGCTTTAGATCCTGGGCAATCGAGACGTGTGCCAATGCCATAAGGGCGGCCGCGGCCGGAACGCACATCGCAACGGTACGCGCTAGGCGGCTGGGCGCACATCCCGCACAGCCGACGCACGCGTCGGCTGCTGGCTGGCAAGTTTGCGCCAAAGCATTGCGGCGCGCTCGGCGTCGCGCAGACACTGACCGTACTGTGCATCTGAGTAATAGCGTTTCCATCGGCCGCTGCGTTCAAGCTCGCGAAAATAGGCAAGCCGCCGCTGCGCCAGGGCATGCCATTTCTCAGCAATTTTATCGAAGCGCGCTCCGCCTTGCATGCCTGCCATTGAGTGCCCCCCGGCACGAACGACGCGCACTGCATCGACGACACCCGAAAACTGCACGAAAGCAACGGCATGTGGATACCGCCGTGTACGCTGATTCGCGCTTCTTTCAAAGAGGCCGGGCAGCTCTCAGAGGCGGATGCGCAGTTTGTTGGCAAGCTCGCCGATGATGCCACGGCGAAACAGCAGCACGCATGCCACAAAAATCGCGCCCTGGATGACCAGCACCCACTCGCCAATGGGTGCAAGCTTAAATTGCATCACAAGGATCACGAAGGCGCCGACCACGGGCCCGAAAATAGTGCCAAGACCGCCGACAAGGGTCATCAACACCACCTCGCCGGACATCGGCCAGTTCACATCGGTAAGAGAGGCCAGTTGCAAAACGATCGCCTTGGTGGCGCCCGCAACGCCCGCAAGCGTCGCCGATAGCACGAAGGCGACCAGCTTGTAGCGATCGGTCTTGTAGCCAAGCGAAATCGCGCGCGACTCGTTCTCGCGAATTGCTTTCAGCACTTCACCAAAAGGCGAATGGATGATTCGATGTATGAACCCGAAGCTGGCCAGAAAAATGATCAGCACTACAGCGTACATCGCCATATCATTCCTGAGGTCGATCAGGCCGAAAAGATGACCGCGTGGGACAGCCTGAATGCCGTCCTCACCACCGGTGAATTTGGCTTGCAGAGCGAAGAAATACATCATCTGCGCCAGCGCGAGTGTAATCATCGCGAAGTAAATGCCCTGCCGGCGAATCGCCAGTGAGCCTGCGACAAGACCACAGACGGCAGCGGTGGCCGTGCCAGTCAGAATTGCGAGCTCGGGTGACAAGCCCCAGACCTTGGCGGCGTGCGCTGACAGATAGCTCGCCCAACCGAAATACAGTGCGTGGCCAAACGACAAAAGACCGACATAACCAATCAGCAGGTTGAATGCACAGGCAAAGAGCGCGAAGCACATGGCCTGCATCAGGAACAGCGGATATGTGACAAATGGCGCAATCACGAGCGCAGTGACCATGATAAGGAAACCAATGGTCTCGCTTTGCGCGCGCAAAGCGCTCGGTTTCCTGGCGAGTGGATCGACGACGCGCTCCATCAAGCTCTCCGCCCGAACAAACCGGCGGGACGCACCAGCAACACGATCGCCATGATCACGAAAATCACCGTGTTCGACGCCTCGGGGAAGAATACCTTGGTCAGGCCTTCGATCACGCCTAAACCAAAACCTGTGATGATCGCCCCTAGAATCGATCCCATGCCGCCGATCACAACCACCGCGAACACCACGATGATCAGTTCGGAACCCATCTGGGGCGAAACGTTGTAAATCGGCGCGGCCATCACGCCAGCGAATGCAGCAAGCGCCACACCGAAACCGTAAGTAAGCGTGATCATGCGCGGGACATTGATGCCGAAGGCCCGAACCAGTGTCGGGTTTTCGGTCGCAGCGCGCAGGTAGGCGCCAAGCCGCGTGCGCTCAATGACGAACCAGGTGGCGACACAGACACAGAGCGAAGCAGCAATCACCCAGGCTCGGTAATTCGGCAGAAACATGAAGCCGAGATTGCGTCCGCCCTGCAAAGATTCCGGAACGGTGTAAGGCAGGCCTGCTGAACCGAAATAATTACGTGCAACGCCTTCGAATATCAGCGCCAGCCCGAAGGTAAGCAGAAGCCCATAGAGATGATCGAGCTTGTATAGCCACCGCAGGAACAGGCGTTCGATGATGATGCCGGTAATTCCCACGATTATGGGCGCAATGATCAATGCCGGCCAGTAGCCAAGACCCGTGTATTGCAGGATGAGATAGGCGGTGAAGGCGCCCATCATGTACTGGGCGCCGTGGCTGAAATTGATGATGTTCAACATGCCGAAGATGACGGCGAGCCCGAGACTCAACAGCGCGTAGAACGAGCCGTTGATCAAGCCGATCAGCAGCTGACCAAACAGCGCTGTCGATGGGATGCCGAAGATTTCAAACATGCCGATCACCGCGAGATGAAGAGGCGGACGAAGGGTCCGCCTCCTCTATCTCGATTCAGCCGCTGACTAACGGGCAGTTGCCTTCCTTGAGGGGACGGAACGCCTCGTCTGCCGGAATGGTGGCGCGTACATGGTAGAAGTCGCCGGGGTACTTGGATTCCGACGGCGCCTTCACCTCGAACAGATAGGCCGGATGCACCTTGCGACCATCTGCGCGGACAGTGCCTTTGCCGAACAGCGGATCATCGGTCGGCATCTGCTTCATTTGTGCAGCTACGGCTTTGCCGTCAGCGGCGCTCTTCAAGGCTGCCACCGCCTTGAGATAATGCGTAAGACCTGAATACACGCCCGCCTGCACCATGGTTGGGAACTTGCCCGCGGCACCGCGCTCTGTTTGCCAACGCTTGGTCCAAGCACGGTTGGTGTCGTTCATATCCCAATACCAGGTCTCTGTCAGAGTCAGACCCTGCGCAGTCTGCAAGCCCAGCGCATTGACGTCGCTGGCAAACACCAGTAGGCCAGCGAACTTTTGCCCGCCCTTTACGATGCCAAATTCTGCACCCTGCTTGATCGAGTTGATTGTGTCGCCGCCGGCGTTGGCGAGACCGATGATCTTTGCCTTCGACGACTGTGCCTGCAGAAGAAACGACGAGAAGTCGTTGGTATTGAGCGGATGGCGGACCTTGCCGAGGACTTTACCGCCGGCCCTCTCAACGGCAGCCATCGTATCGCGTTCAAGCGCATGTCCGAAGGCATAGTCTGCCGTGAGGAAGAACCAGGTATTCCCGCCAGTCTTCACCAGCGCATTGCCGGTACCGTTGGCGAGCATCCAGGTGTCGTAAGTCCAGTGGATGGTATTGGCGTTGCATTTGGGTCCGGTGAGATCGGAGGCCGCCGCGCCGGAGACAATGAACACCTTGTTCTTGCTGTTGGTAATTTGGCTCACCGCCAGCGCCACACCGGAATTCGGCGTATCGATGATCAGATCGACCTTGTCGACGTCATACCATTGATTGGCAATCTGTGAACCGATGTCCGGCTTATTCTGGTGATCGCCGCTGATCAACTCGACTTTCACATCGGGATGATCCTTGGTGAAGTCAGCGATTGCCAATTTGGCGGCTGCGACCGAACCTGCCCCGCCGATGTCGGAATAGAGACTCGACATGTCGCTGAGCACACCGACCTTTACGTTTACCTGCTGGGCGTTGGCCCCTCCGCAGGCGAGAACCGCGGCCAGTGCCGCAAGTCCCAAGGTTGTTCTCATAAATGCATCCTCCTTCTTGTTTTCGTCGATTGAATTCGAAAGCTCAGCCGCTCACCAACGGGCAGTTTCCCTCGTTGAGTGGGCGGAAGGCCTCATTTGCCGGAATAGTGGCACGCAGTTTGTAGAAGTCGCCGGGATATTTTGATTCTTCCGGCTTCTTGACTTCGAACAGATATGCCGGGTGCAGCTTGCGGCCATCGGCCCGAATGATGCCTTTCCCGAAAAGCGGATCATCCGTCGGCGTTTCCTTCATTTTGGCGACAACGCCTTTGCCGTCGGCCGCACTCTTGAGTGTGGCCACCGCCTTGAGATAGTGCAGCGTGCCGGCGTAGACGCCGGCCTGATTCATTGCCGGATATTTGCCGGGCGCATTGCGTTCGGCAATCCAGCGCTTGGTCCAGGCTCGGGTTCCGTCGTTGAGATCCCAGTAGAAGGTTTCGGTCAATACAAGGCCCTGGGCGGTCTGCAGGCCGAGCGCATTAACGTCAGTCGCGAACACGAGAAGGCCGGCAAGGCTTTGCCCGCCCTTTACGATGCCGAATTCCGACGCTTGCTTGATCGAGTTGATGGTGTCGCCGCCGGCATTGGCCAAACCGATGACCTTGGCCTTCGACGATTGTGCCTGCAGCAGGAACGACGAGAAGTCGTTGGTGTTGATCGGATGACGGACTTTGCCGAGTACCTTGCCGCCGTTCTTCTCGACAACCGCCACGGTGTCGCGCTCGAGCGCATGACCGAAGGCGTAGTCAGATGTCAGAAAGAACCAGGTATCACCGCCTGTCTTGACCACCGCCTTGCCTGTGCCATTCGCGAGCATCCAGGTGTCGTACGTCCAGTGCACCGTGTTGGGACTGCATTTCGGGCCGGTGAGGTCGGAAGTCGCAGGGCCGGAGGCAACAAAAACCTTGTTCTTGTCGCGCGTGATCTGACTGATGGCCAGAGCCACGCCGGAGTTCGGCACGTCGGCAATCATGTCAACGTGGTCGACGTCGTACCACTGGTTGGCTATCTGGGAGCCGATATCGGCCTTGTTCTGGTGATCGCCGGATATCACCTCAACTTTCACGTTGGGATGATCCTTTATGAAGTCAGCTGCCGCCAATTTAGCGGCGATCACCGAACCCGGTCCGGTGGCATCCGCATAAAGGCTCGACATATCGGTGAGCACGCCGATCTTGACGTTAATCTGTTGTGCGTCCGCAGCGCCGCAGGCCAAGAGGACGACAAGGGCCGCCAGACTGAACATTTTTTTCATTGATGTAACCTCCCTGGTTTTTTGGCCCCCCGACGAATTGTCCTGTTTAGACACCCAGATAGTCGTGCAGTTTTTCAATATTCGCATCCAGTTCGGCATTTGAGAACTGGTCGATGATACGGCCATGTTCCATGACGTAGTAGCGGTCTGCAACGGTAGAAGCGAAGCGGAAATTCTGTTCCACCAGCAGAATGGTAAAACCCTGGTCTTTCAGAGCGCGGATCGTCTTGCCGATCTGCTGAATGATGACGGGAGCAAGCCCCTCGGTCGGCTCATCGAGCAGCAGCAGGCGGGCGCCCGTGCGCAGGATGCGACCGATCGCCAACATCTGCTGCTCACCGCCGGAGAGTTTGGTTCCCTGGCTTGAACCAAGCCGTTCCTTGAGATTGGGGAAAAGGTCGAAGATCCGGTCGAGCGGAAGACCGCCGGGTTTGACGACGGGCGGCAGCAGCAGGTTTTCTTCGACATTGAGGCTTGCAAATACGCCGCGCTCCTCGGGGCACAAGGCGATCCCGGAACGCGCGATGTGGTCTGAGCTACGGGCAATCAATTCCTGGCCTTGAAAGCGCACAGAGCCGGTGCGATGGCCGACGATGCCCATGATAGATTTCAGCGTCGTGGTTTTGCCGGCGCCATTACGGCCCAGTAGCGTGACCACCTCGCCCGCCTGCACGTCAAATGCCGCGCCGTGCAAGATGTGCGATTCGCCGTACCAAGCTTGCAGGTCCTTGACCGCGAGCAGGGGGTCGCGCGCATCAAGCATGGCCCACTCCCATATAGGCCTCGCGCACGTCAGGATTGCCGGACACGGTGTCATAATCGCCTTCCGCCAGCACGCGTCCGCGTGTCAGCACTGTAATGCGATCGGACAGATCGGCGACGACTGAAAGATTGTGCTCTACCATCAGCACCGTGCGGTCCGCTGACACACGCTTGATCAGTTGAGCGACGCGATCGATATCCTCGTGACCCATGCCCGCTGTGGGCTCGTCGAGTAGCAGCATCTCCGGATCGAGCGCCAATGTCGTAGCAATCTCAAGCGCACGCTTGCGCCCATAGGGTAATTCGACAGCGGTCCAATCGGCGACGGAGGACAAGCCGACGTCGGCAATTAACTCCATCGCCCGTTCATTGAGATTGTTGAGCACCGATGTCGAGCGCCAGAAATCGAACGATCCGCCACGAGCACGCTGCAGGGCGATGCGTACATTTTCCAGAACGGTCATGTGCGGAAAAACAGCGGAAATCTGGAAAGAACGCACCAGGCCAAGTAGGGCAACATCTGCCGGCTGGACCGCCGTAATGTCCTGACCTTTGAACAAGATGCGCCCGCGTGTCGGGCTGAGAAACTTGGTAAGCAAATTGAAGCAGGTGGTTTTGCCGGCGCCATTTGGGCCAATCAGTGCATGGATAGTGCCGCGCCTGACGCGCAGTTGAACACCATTAACGGCTACAAAGCCGGCAAACTCTTTGGTGAGATCCTCGGTTTCGAGGATCAGCTCTTCACTCATGCGCGGCGGCCCCTTCTCGCGCATTCTTGACAGGTTTTCGCGGCAGGCGGCAAGGCCTACTAAAGGTTTGGTGGCACCCCTAAGTGACTGATTGCATTGGATCTGTCGGGTTGGGCCAACCGTTGAATTTCGCGTAAATACCTAGGGTTTGAACTTCTTCGCCAAGGCATCGGCATTGCGGGCGAGCAGGCCAACATCAGCCCCGACCGCCACGAACAGATAGCCCCAGTCGATATAGCGACGGGCTTCCTCCTCATTTCCAGTGAGGATTCCGGCCGGTTTGCCCAGAGTTTTCAGACGCTTGACCGCCTCTTGCATGGCCTTCTGTACGTCTGCGTGCTGCGGATTGCCGAGATGGCCGAGCGAGGCCGCGAGATCGGAGGGACCAATGAACACCCCATCGATGCCCTCAACCTTGGCGATCGCTTCGAGCTGATCAAGCGCGACCCGGGTTTCCACCTGCACGAGCACGCAAATCTCGTCGTTCGCCTTGGTCAGATAGCCTGGTACGCGGCCATATCGGCTGGCACGAGCGGCAACCGAGACGCCGCGCATGCCCTGCGGCGGATATCGCGTCGAGGCGACGGCGCGCTTGGCTTCCTCCACATTCTGCACGTAGGGAAACAAGAGAGTCTGCGTACCGATGTCGAGCGCTCGCTTGGCCAGCACCGCATCATTCCAGGCCGGGCGGATGATTGGCGTCGCCGTACCCCGTTGCACTGCCTGCAATTGTGTCACCAGATCGGGAATCTCGTTCGGTGAATGCTCGGTGTCGAGCAGGATCCAGTCGAACCCGCTCTCCGAAATGATTTCGGCGGCAATATTGCTGCACAGGCTCGACCATAAACCGATCTGCAGCTTGCCGGCAGCGATCGCGTGCTTGAAGGCATTACGTTGCATTTCTGGCATAGCGTCACTCACACAAATTGAATGGCCAAACCGCCGAGCGGACCAAAATCGGCGTGCAGCGTATCGCCCTTCTGCGCGAACACCACCCGTGTGAACGATCCGGCGAGCACGATATGTCCCGGCTCGAGCGCGTGCCCGTGCGGCCCTATCTTGTTGGCGAGCCAGGCGACACCGAGCGCCGGATGGCCGAGTACGCCGGCGGCCAGCCCCGTCTCTTCGATTTCAGCATTGCGGTACATGATGCCGCCGACCCACCGCAAATCAACGTCCATCGGGCCGACGGGCCGGCCGCCCATTGCAATGCCGGCGGCTGCGCCATTGTCGGCGACAGTATCGACGATCTTGCGCTGATCCTGAATACGCGCGTCCACAATTTCAATCGCGGGCACGACATATTCTGTCGCACGCAGCACATCGGTGAGACCAACACCAGGACCTTGCAGCCTCTTGCCCATAATGAAAGCAAGCTCGACTTCGACGCGTGGCTTGCAATAGTCGGCATGCTTGACCTTTGCGCCGTCGGCAATCAACTGATCGTCGAGAATGTAGCCGTAGTCGGGCTCGTCTATCATCGACGAGCGCTGCATCGCCTTCGAGGTCAGACCGACCTTGTGACCGATCAGCTTCGTGCCCGCCTTGATCTTGCGTTGGGCGACCTCGGTCGAGATCGCGTAGGAATCTTCGATGGTGATATTCGGGAAGGTGATGTGCAGCTGGGTCGCTTGTTTGCGCTCCTTCTGCGCCGCCATCAAAATGTCGGCGGCTTTTCGGCGGTCGGCTTCCGAGAGCATGCGTCCCCCTTTTACTCTCACGTCGGACGATCCTGTAGCGCGTATTGCGGGAAAATCAATTGACCGGCTTCAGGTCGCCTGCGCCGGCAGCTTTCGGTTGATGAAAGCAAGAAATCGAGCCAGTGGACCACGCAGAAACGGCAGTTCTATCGACAGTAAGGCAAGACCAAGCGGCAGCATCCAAAGGCCCAGCACAGGCAAGAATCCGAGCAATCCGCCGATCACTAATCCGATCGCCAGTGGAATTCGCAGCCATACCGCTCGAGGCTGGTTCGCAGATTTGATGACGTGACGCGCCCACGTCGGCACAACGCGCAACAGACGTTCCAATTCTTCGTCGAAATCGGGTTGACGACCCATAGGGATCTAAAGGTCGAACCGCCATTTCGTTCCGCCTGCTAATGCGCCAGCCTTGCGTCGACCTTGTAGGTCGCCTCAGTCTTCTTGCTGATTTCATCAACTGTAACGCCGGGCGCGAGTTCGATCAGCGTCATTCCGCCGCGTTTCTTGTCGATGGTAAACACGCCGAGATCCGTGATGATCAAGTCCACTACACCCGCGCCGGTGAGCGGCAATTTGCACTTGTGCAAAAGCTTGGGCTCGTCTTTCGCGGTGTGCTCCATCACCACCACGACTTTCTTCACGCCGGCGACAAGATCCATGGCGCCACCCATGCCCTTCACCATCTTGCCTGGAATCATCCAGTTGGCGAGGTCACCGTTTTCCGCCACCTGCATTGCGCCAAGAATGGAAAGGTCGATGTGACCGCCACGGATCATGGCGAATGAATCCGCTGACGAAAAAAAACTGGTGGTCGGCAATTCGGTAACGGTCTGCTTGCCGGCATTGATCAGATCGGGGTCTTCCTCGCCCTCATAAGGGAAAGGTCCGAAACCAAGCATTCCATTCTCGCTTTGCAGCTGCACCGTCATGCCGGCGGGGATGTAGTTCGACACCAGGGTTGGAATGCCGATGCCGAGATTGACGTAAAATCCGTCGCGCAGTTCCTTGGCGGCGCGTTCGGCCATCTGATCGCGGGTCCAGGGCATGTTTAGATCTCTTCTCCGGTTCCGGCCGCCGCGGCTTCGCGTCTACGAACGGTGCGCTGCTCGATGTGCTTGACCGCGTCCGGCACGTGCACGATGCGTTTGACGTAAACGCCAGGCGTAACGATGTGATCGGGATTAATGTCGCCCGGCTGCACGAGATGCTCGACTTCAGCGACGGTGACTTTGCCGGCCGTCGCCATCATCGGATTGAAGTTGCGCGCCGTCTTTCGGTAAACGAGATTGCCTTCGGTATCGGACATCCAGGCATGCACGATCGACAGATCCGCAACGATGCCGCGCTCCATGATATAGCGGTCCCCGTCGAACTCGCGTTCTTCCTTGCCCTTCGCGATGTCGGTGCCGGCGCCGGTACGGGTGAAAAAAGCGGGAATGCCGGCGCCCCCCGCGCGGATACGCTCGGCAAGCGTGCCCTGCGGATTGAATTCGATTTCGAGCTCGCCGGCGAGATATTGCTGCGCGAACAGTTTGTTTTCCCCCACATATGACGAGATCATTTTCTTCACCTGTCGCGTCTCCAGCAGCAGGCCGAGACCGGCGCCGTCCACGCCCGCGTTGTTCGACACGATGGTAAGGTTCCTGACGCCGGACTCGCGGATCGCCTTGATCAGCGTCTCAGGAATGCCGCAAAGACCAAAGCCCCCGGCGCAAATGAGCATGCCGTCCCTGAGCAGCCCGGCAAGCGCGGCTTTTGCGTCGGGGTAGACTTTCTTCATATCACTCCACCATTCGTCCGGACCAACCAGGCTCTATAAGGACGGCACAAGGCCATCGTCAACCGTACGCAGGACCTACGCAAGCTTAGCGCAGACCCGCGATGCGGGTCACCCCGCGCAGATATTTGCCGCGCCCGCATTTGATACTATACCTGCCGCCCTCCATGCCGAATGTCCTTATTCTCACCGAAGTCCAGGAAGCCATGCGCGCCCGTTACAAGGCGATGCTGCTCGAACGGTTTCAGCAACTGACTATCAATGTCGTCGGCCACCACAACGATGTCGGCCCCTATATTTCCAACACAGACATCCTGCTGTGCTTTTCGCCGCCGATGGCGGATCATGTGGTGCGCGATGCGCCCAAACTGAAATGGATTCAGGCGCTCGGCACCGGTGTCGACAACATCATCGACCTGCCCTCGCTCGGCAAGGAAGTGCTGGTTACCAATGTCCGCGGCATCCACGGCGCGCCGGTATCGGAGGCAACTATTGCTTATATGCTGTCGCTTGCGCGTGATTTGCCGCGCGCCAACATTGCCCAGGAAAAAGGCCAATGGGAGCGTTGGCCGGCAGCTCTCCTCGCCGGCAAGACCGTAGGTATTCTCGGCGTCGGGTTAATCGCGGAGTATCTCGCGCCGATCTGCAAGAGCTTCCATATGACCGTGATCGGGATCAGCAGCGGCCCGCGCGAAAGCAAAAACTTCGATCGCATGGTTCATCGCAACGAACTGACAAAGATTGCGCCCGAACTCGATTTCCTTGTCGCGTTGACACCGCTCACGCCGGAGACGCGCGGCATCGTCGGAGCAAAGGTTTTTGCCGCGATGAAACCCACGGCCTATCTCGTCAATGTCGCGCGCGGCGGCGTCGTCGATGAATCCGCGCTGGTCGCGGCGCTGGAGAGCGACAAGATTGCGGGCGCCGCCCTTGACGTATTTGCCCAGGAACCATTGCCAGCCGGCAGTCCGTTGTGGAAGACGAAAAACCTGAGAATCTTTTCGCATCTCGGCGGTTACTCGCTGGGGTATGAGGATCGCGCCATGCCAACCATCGCCGGCAATATGGCCAAGTTTCTCGCCGGCGATTTCAGGTCCATGATCAATATCGTGCGCAAGCCCGCGTCCTGGAGAGACTAAACCATGGCTTTGTCCGAACGATTGAACACGCCGATCTCCACAGCCGAGCTCGAACGCCGCTGGCGCGCCGTGCGTGCCGCCATGGCGCAAGAGAAGATCGATGTGCTGTTGATGCAGAACAACAACGATCACATGGGCGGCTACGTGAAATATTTCACCGACATGCCCGCGACCAATGGCTATCCCAACACGGTCGTCTTTCCGCGCGACGACGAAATGACCGTCGTATGCCAGGGCCCGTTCGGCGGCAGCGAACCCACCGCCCAAGCCGACACGATCCGCGAGTCCATCACCGAACAGGTCGGGGATACATCCTTTGATCTGAAAGGACGCCTGTCGCAATGGCGCGGCGTGAAGCAGATCT
>Ga0126369_10003077_pt1 | contig 12012 bp, 12 predicted proteins | sample PanSoiMetaPlot_1_FD_109646 | JGI IMG/M metagenome (GOLD analysis project Ga0126369, IMG submission 109646) | Tropical forest soil microbial communities from Panama - MetaG Plot_1 | ecosystem: Environmental > Terrestrial > Soil > Tropical forest > Bulk soil | place: Panama | collected 2016-02-17 | reverse complement strand
CGCCGGGGGCCTCGGCGGCCGCGCCGGGGGCGGCCGAACGCCCCTCAAGCAGCTCGCGTTCCCACTCGGCTAGCGGCTCGGCGGCTCCGATCTGGCCATCGCCGACGGGCTTCTCCTCCGTCGCAGCCCGGCCGGCGCGCGCGATCAGGCCGTCGGCCACGGCGTCGGCCACTACCCGGGTGAGCAGCGCGACGCTGCGAATGGCGTCGTCATTGCCAGGGATCGGGTAGTTGACTTCATCTGGGTCGCAGTTCGTGTCCAGTATGGCGATCACCGGTATGCCAAGCTTGCGCGCCTCACTGATGGCAATGTGCTCCTTCTTGGTGTCCACCACCCAGATTGCGCTGGGGATCCGGGACATGTCGCGGATCCCGCCTAGCGAGCGCTCGAGCTTGTCCCGCTCACGACGCAGATGGAGCAGTTCCTTTTTGGTCAGGTTGGAGGCCGACACGTCCTCGAAGTCGATCTCCTCGAGCTCCTTGAGCCGCTGCAGCCGCTTGTAGACCGTCGAGAAGTTCGTCAGCATGCCGCCGAGCCAGCGCTGGTTGACGAATGGCATGCCAACCCGGCGGGCCTGCTCCGCGATCGCCTCCTGCGCCTGCTTCTTGGTTCCGACGTAGAGCACCGAGCCGCCGTGGGCCACGGTTTCCTTGATGAACTCGTAGGCGCGGTCAATGAACTGGAGCGACTGCTGCAGGTCGATGATGTAGATGCCGTTGCGCTCGGTGAAGATGAACCGCTTCATCTTCGGGTTCCAGCGCCGGGTCTGATGCCCGAAGTGAACGCCGCTCTCGAGCAGCTGGCGCATGGTGACGACCGGGGGCATGCCGGTGTCCCCTTTCCTGTTGTGCGCCCGTGGCAAGCCCGGACGCTGCCGGTTGTTCCTGGCGCCCGAACGTCCTCGCCGCGAGTTACCCCGCGGACCGATGAGGTGCGTTCCGCCGAACGAGCCAGGAGACCGGTCGGCGGCCAGCGGACGCGCGAAATTGAGCCTGGCGAGCACGCTTTCGCGCACCGCACCGGGCCGTCTTGCAGTCTACATCCCGCAGCGGCAAGCCCGACCTGGCGGCCGAGCCCGCAGCACCACCCACCTCACCCGTCCACTTACCACGGACTTCCGCATCGCAAATCCGATAAGTCCGGTGCGCTGAGCGCTGAAATCCGTGGTAAGTGCCAGACGACGGCCCCGACGACGGCCCCGACGACGGCCCCGATGACGGCCACCCGCGACCATGGGCGTGACTTGAGGGATGCCAGAGCCACGCGGTCCGCCGTAACGGACCCAGGGACGCCAGGCATGGGCGGGTCTGGCCGCGCGGGACCTCGAGCCGCCGCCCCATCCGCTCAGGCCCGCGGGTGAGCCTGGCGGTAGGCCGACACCAGCCGGTCGATGGAGACGTGCGTGTAGATCTGAGTCGTCGCCAGGGATGCGTGGCCGAGCAGCTCTTGCACGCTCCGCAGGTCCGCGCCCCCCTCGAGCAGGTGGGTCGCCGCCGTATGGCGCAGGCCGTGCGGCCCGGTGTCAGGCACCGAACCGGCGGCGGCGATCCTGGCGTGGACCACCCGCCTGACCATGCGCGGGTCAAGGCGCCCGCCGCGCAGGCCGAGGAACAGCGCGCCCTCCGATCGGTCCGTGGCAAGTAGCCGCCGCCCGCGGCGCCGCCAGGCGTCCACCGCCTTGGCGGCCGGCACCCCGTACGGAACGACACGCTCCTTGGAGCCCTTGCCGAGGACGCGAACGGTCCTTCGGCTGTCGTCGATGTCGTCGACGTCGATGCCGCATAGCTCGCTGACCCTGATGCCGGTCGCGTACAGCAGTTCCATGATCGCCGCGTCGCGCAGGGCCAGCGCGGTGGTCGCGTCCCCGTCCGCCCTAGCGGGCGCACCGGCCAGCAGGACGGCCCTGATCTGGTCGACCGCGAGCACCTCGGGCAGGCGGCGGCGCACCTTGGCCGTTCCCAACTGCAGGCCCGGGTCCGTCGCGAGCAGCCCTCGCTCGTGCGCGAACGCAGTGAAGGTCCTAGCCGCAGCGGCGCGCCTGGCAATCGTTGCCCGCGACATGCCAGCGCCATGCTGGGTGGCCAGCCAGGCCCGCAGGACGCCGATGTCGAGTTCAGCGACCGTCTCCACGCCGCATCTGTCTGCATGATCGAGCAGGGACGCCAAGTCCGCAGCGTAGGCGCGGACGGTGTTCGCGGACAGGCCTCGGCCGGCCGCCAGGTGCCGGGTGAAGGCGGCGAGCGGAGAGGCAAGCGCCGCTGGCAGCGGTTCCGCAGGCTCAGCTCCGGCACGCATGCATTCAGTTTGCGCCGACGACGCACGCCGGGCTCGCGCCACGCCGCAAGCGCGGCCTACGCGGTCATCGGCCTAGTCCCCTAGCTGCCGCACTCCCGCCTGCGGCGCCATCCCTGGTCGCAGCGCTCGACGTAACCCGCCGCGGCCAGCAGGCCCAGGCACCTGAACGCCGTGTCCAGGTCCACGCCGGCCAGCGTGGCGATCGTGGCCGGGCCGCGCCCGGCACGCGCTGGCACCGCGCGCAGCACGCCCGCGGTCACCGGGTCGATGACCCCGGGCGGAACCGCTGGGTCACGCCCGGTCCGGCCGGTCCGGTTCGCCGCTGGGTCCCAGTCCTGTGCCTCGCCCAGCGGGGTGAGTAGTTCTACCACGTCACATGCGCCGGTCACTAGCGTCGCCCGGCCGTCTCTGATCAGCTCGTGGCATCCCGCTGACTGATCCGAGGTCACCGGACCCGGCACCGCCATCACGGGTCGGTGCAGTTCCCCCGCCTGGCGCGCGGTGTTGAGCGCGCCGCTGCGCAGCGCCGCCTCGACCACGGCCGTGCCGCGGCTCAGCGCCGCTATCATGCGGTTGCGGACCAGGAACCCGGGGCGGGTCGGTGCCTGGTCTGGCGGCCGCTCACTGACCAGCAGGCCGGTCTGGCAGATCATGTCGAACAACTCCTGGTGACCCCGCGGGTAGCCGAAGCTGAGGCCGCTGGCGAGGATGGCCACGGTGCAGCCGCCGACCGCGAGCGCCCCCCGGTGCGCCGCCGCGTCGATGCCGTAAGCGCCGCCCGAGACGATCGCCCAGCCAGCGCCCGCGAGGTCGGCGCCCAGCTCGCCGGCCACATGCGTACCGTACCCGGTGGCGGCGCGGGCGCCCACGATCGAGACCGAGCACAGGCACGCGAACCTCAGGTCAGCGGCACCACGCAACCAGAGCAGGAGCGGGCGCGCGTCACCGAGATCGTCGAGCTGCGTCGGCCACTCCGGATCGCCCGGGCAGACGAGCCGCAACGGGCCGCCAGCCCACATGGCGAGCCAGCCTGGCGATGGCACGCTGGCAAGGCGGGCGCGCCAGCGCGACACGGCCCGGCTCACGGTGCCCGGATCGAGCCTGTCCAGGCCGGGAAGCAAGTCATGATCCGACCGCGTGAGCGCCAGGACCTCGGCCGGGCAAGCCTGCCTGAGCATCGCCCCGAGGACGAGGTCGCCGGGCTCGGCCAGGAAGCTGAGCGCTGCCCTGGCATCTCTGTCGTCGGCAGCGCCGGTCATCGCGCCGTCCCCAACCACAGCCCGAGGGCCTGACCGACCTGGTCGGTGCCGGGCCGTGCGAGGCCAGCCAGATCGGCCAGCGTCCACGACAGCCTGAGCACTCGGTCGGCGCCTCGGGCACTGACCTGCCCGCGGTCCATGGCGCGCTCAAGCGGGCCAAGCGCCCCCGCCGCAGGTGCGAACCTGCGGCGCAGCTCGCATCCGGGAATCTGGCCGTTGAGCCGCCATGGCGTCCCGGCCAGCCTGGCCGCTGCCCGCTTTCTGGCCAGCGCCACTCGCGCGGCGACTACCGCACTTGGCTCCGTGAACGTCCTGTCGCTGAGCAGCTCAGCTCGCCGCACGGGAAGGAACTCGATCTTGGCGTCCACTCGGTCGAGCAATGGTCCCGACAGCCTGGCCAGGTACCGCCGCCTGGCCAGCGCCGAGCAATCGCAGGCCGCTCCCGTGGTCCTGGCGCTCGCGCACGGGCATGGGTTGGCCGCGAGGATGAGCGTGAAGCTCGCCGGGAAGCGGGCGGTGATACCTGCTCGCGCGACGACGATCTCGCCCGACTCGAGCGGCTGCCGCAAGCCGTCGAGGACATCGCGATTGAATTCGGGCGCCTCATCAAGGAACAGGCAGCCACGATGCGCCAGCGATGCCGCGCCGGGCCTGACCAGGCCACTCCCGCCGCCGACGATCGCCGCGCGTGACGCCGTGTGGTGCGGCGCGCAAAACGGCGGCGTGGTGATCAGCGGCCGGCCCGTGGGCAGCGCTCCGGCGATGGAATGGATCGCGCTCACCTCCAGGGCCTCCGCGGGCTCGAGCCTGGGCAGCACGGTCGGGATCCGCTCGGCCAGCATGGTCTTGCCGACGCCCGGCGGACCGACAAGCAGCAGATGATGCCCGCCAGCCGCGCAGATCTCGGCCGCCCGCCTGGCCAGGGGCTGGCCGACGAGGTCGGCGAGGTCCTTTCCGACGCGGTCCTGGCCGCCCGCGGCCACGTCGGCCGCCGCCATCGCGGCGGCTACATCGCGGCCCGGCTCGAGCACGGTCACCGCGGCACCGGCGGGCAGGCGTACGTTCCGAAACCATGCGGTGAGCGCTCGCAGGCTGGGCGTCGCGACCACTCTGAGCTCGGGGACGAGCGCCGCCTCGGCGGCATTCTCCGCCGCCACGGCGAGGGTCGCGAAACCGGCGGCCACGGCGGCCGCGGCAGCGGGCAGCACTCCAGGGACCGGGCGCACCCGCCCGTCGAGACCGAGCTCGCCGATGAGCACGAGGCTGCGCAACTTCGCCGCCGGGATGGCGTCGGATGCCGCGAGTATGGCGGTTGCTATGCCCAGGTCGAAGCCGCTGCCGCGCTTCGGCAGGCTGGCCGGCGAGAGCCCGACGGTGATCCGGCGGTGCGGCCACTGCTCGCCGCTGTTCACTACCGCGGACCTGATCCGGTCCCGTGCCTCGCGCAGCGCCGTGTCGGGCAGGCCGACGAGCAGCAGCGCGACCATGCCGTTGGAGATGTCTGCCTCGATCTCCACCGGGTGGCCCTGCACGCCCACCAGGGCCATCGCGTGCGCCCGCGCGAGTCCCATCGACCGGCTCGCCCTCAGCCCGCGCCGCTGACGTGCTCGATCTGGAACTGACCGGATGGCAAAACGAGCACGCCGATGAGGTCGACCCGCAGCTCGTCGAAGATCAGCCCGTGGCAGGACACCCAGCGCACGGCGAGCCGCCGGAGCCGGCGTAGCTTTCGGCTTGTGACACCCTCGATCGGCGTGCCGTAGCCGAGGCCGGAACGGGTCTTCACCTCGCACGCAACGAGTACCCGCTCGTCCGCGGCGACGATGTCGAGCTCGCCTTCGGCGCACCGGTAGTTCCGATCCAGGATGCGCAGTCCCGCCTGCTCCAGATACTCCGCGGCGAGCTCCTCGCCCCGCTTGCCGAGGATGTCCTTGGGATGCACGTGCACCACCTCCGGACCCGACAGTGCCCGGACACGGGTGCGGAAGCGATCTGTGGCGGCGCGCCTGTGCATGGCGGCCACCTGGAGCGCGGCAGCTGTGCACAGCCTGGCGAAAGTGTCGGAGGGGGCTGGTTCAATGACCCGCCCGCAGGGCCTGCGCGCCGACGATCAGCGGCCGGGAGGCCCCGCTCGCGCTAGGACTCGTCGGGAAGCTGCAAGTCGCTCTTGGCCAGCTCTTCGACGTTGACGTCCTTGAAGGTCACCACCCGAACGTTCTTGACGAACCGGGCAGGCCGGTACATGTCCCACACCCAGGCGTCATGCATGGTGACCTCGAAGAACACCTCTCCGTTGTCGGCTGTCCGGACCTTGAGGTCGACGTCGTTGGTGAGGTAGAACCTCCGCTCGGTCTCGACCACGTGCGTGAAGAGCCCCACTACGTCGCGGTACTCGCGGTAGAGCTGCAACTCCATCTCGGTCTCGTACTTCTCAAGGTCCTCCGCGCTCATCTTCTCCCCTCCAATGCGGCGGGCGCCATGCTGCCAGACCTGGCCCGCAGCAGAGGCCCGGCCGGCGCCGCAGCGGTCGCCGGAACCGCCGAGCCCGTCGGATCCGTGGCGGCCGCAGAGCCCACCGTCACCTCCACGATAGGACCATCGCCGCTCGCGTCCACATCGACGCATGCGTCCTCGTCCCCAGGCATGGCGCAACGAGCGGCATGAGGCCCGGCGCCGTCGCCCAGGCGGCATAGCACGTTCACGAACGAACGGCGATGCACGCTGCTCGGACCGTGCGCGTCGAGGGCGGCCATGTGACCCGGCGTCGAATACCCCTTGTTCCACGCGAACCCGTACTCCGGGTGGTGCGCGTGCAGCGATCTCATGATCCTGTCCCTGGTCACCTTGGCGACAATCGAGGCGGCCGCCACGCAAGCGGCCACCTGGTCGCCCTTCCACATGGCCAGCGCGGGCACCGCCAGGCCCGGAACCTCGAAGCCGTCGGTGAGGGCAAAGCCGGGGCGTACCGCCAGGCCGGCCAGCGCCCGCCGCATGCCCGCCACGTTGCAGACGTGCAATCCGAACCTGTCGATGTCACCGGGCTCGATCACGACCACGCTCCAGGCCAGGGCGGACGCCACGATCCGCCGGAACGCGGCTTCGCGGGCCTTGGCGGTCAGCGCCTTGGAGTCGGCGAGCTCGACGCACGCCTCGCCAGCCAGGCGCCCGACCGCCCGGCGGCCGCCGTCAGGCCGCCCGTTCCCTGGGCGAGCGTTGGCCAGGCGGTAGCTCCCCAGGCGGTCCAGTGCCACCGCGGCCACGACAAGCGGCCCGGCGCAAGCACCGCGGCCCGCTTCATCCAGGCCGGCCACCGGGCCGAGGCCTGCCCGGACGAGCACGCGTTCGTAGCCGGTCAGCCCGTATCCGCGGCGCGGGGTGTAGCTGACCGGCCGCTGCACCTGGTCAGGCTCCGCGGTCAGCCGCTCCGCCGCGCGTGGCGCAAACCGGCGCACCGCCTACCTCCGCCGCGCCCCGCGCCGGGCCGTGATGCGCAGCCGCAACCGCCGCTCGAGAGCGGTCAGCGGCACAGCAGCCGCCAGCCCGGCGAGCACAGGGAGGTACGGCGCCGACGGCCGAACCGGAACGCCCTGGTCGAGGAGCGCGGCAAGCCTGGCCGCACGCGCGGAAGACTCGGCTTGGGCTGCATGGGCGCCGCCAGCCGCCCTGCTCCTGTTGAGCCCTGGCTGGCCGAACGTCGCTGGCACGTCCAGGATCGTCCACCGGCTTGGCGGCCACACGATCATGAAGGCGCGGCCGACGACAGCGCTCTCCGGTATCGTTCCGTCCCTGTCATAGGGCCGGCAGCGGACGAGCGGGTCGGTGTACGCGCAGTCATGCAGGCGCGAGTCAGCCGAGTTGATCCGGTTGTCGCCCATCACCCAGAGCCGGCCGGCCGGCACCGTGATGTGGAACGGCCGCAGCGAGGGCTTAGACCCGGGGAACAAGTACCGGCCCTCGTCCAGCGGCACGCCGTTGACGGTGACCCGGCCATGGGCATCGCAGCAGGCGACATGGTCGCCGGGAACACCGATCACCCGCTTGATGTAGTCGACTTGTCCCGGTGCGGTGCTGAACAGGCCGAAGATGGCGTGGAACAACCGCCCGAGCGTCGCGTCATACACCCGGGCGACGGGATTGCCGTTGCGCGGCGATGCAGCGGCGGGCGCGTCCCAGGACCCGGCTCCGCTGAACACCACAATGTCGCCCCGGCCGATCGGCCTGATGTGGTAGACGACCTTGTTCACCATGACCTTGTCGCCGACAAGCAGCGTGTTCTCCATCGACGCCGACGGGATCCAGAACGGCTGCACGAGGAAGGTCTTGATCAGCAGCGCGATCGTGAGCGCCACGGCGAGGAGCGTGGCGATCTCGGTGACGAATGACCATCTGGCCGGCCGCTGCTGCCCTGAGTCGTCGGCCGCCTCCGGCCCGCCCTGGCCCGCGTCAGCTTGTGGCGTGCCGTCCGGGGTCGGGGCACCATCCCCCATCCGCGCCGCATCGCCGAGGTCAGCGGTCAGCTCGTCGCGCGTACGCGGCTCGTCACTCATCATCACCATCCAGCGTAGCCGCCAGCTGGCCGCACGATCCGGACCTCGGTTGCGGCACGGCAGAGCATCACGAACGACGGGAGTGCAAGAAATGCACAGCAGATAGAAAGCAGCCCGTACCGCTCACTCCGCTGCGCAGCCTACCTGCCCGGGGCTTGGATGCGGATGGGCCCCGAGGCGCGGCTCAGCTGCGCCGGCGCCTCAGGCGCCGGAGTCGCGGCCGGACCAGAAGAGCCATTCCGCCCGCCGCCGCGCCGCCAGCGAGCGGCAGCCACGATGGATCCGGCCTGGCAACCAGACCCCCATTCAGGGCCGCGGCCGAATGCCGTCCATGATGTCGCCGTGTTGGCGAGGCTGTGCCGTTGAGCCCAGGCTGATCGAACGTCAGCGGCACCGAGAGGATCCCGACCCTGCCCAGTGGCCAGGCGATCAGGAACGCCCGGCCGATCACCGCGCTCTCGGGGATCGTTCCGGTGCGGTCGTAGGGCAGGCAGGTCACGCTAGGGCCCGAGTAATCGCAATCGTGCGACCGCGAGTCCGCTGACCACGTCCTGTTGTCACCCATCACCCACAATCGCCCGCGCGGCACGACGATGCTGAAGTGATATTGCGACGGCGGGTCACCCGGCATCAGATAGGAGTGTTCGCGCAGCGCGACCCCGTTGACCGTGATGAAACCGTGCCTTGTGCAGCATGACACGCGGTCACCGGGAATGCCGATCACCCGCTTGATGAAATAGGTCTGTTCCTGCCCCATGCCGAACAACCCGCCGAAGGCGCCGAATAGCTTGCCGAGCGTGTCGTCGTAGACCTGCGCCAGCGGGTTCGGGGTGCCAGCTGTCGGCTGGGCGGGCGGCAGCCATGAGCCCGCGCCATTGAACACGACAATGTCACCCCGGCCGATGGGGCGGATGTGATACACGAACTTGTTGACCAGCACCCGGTCGCCCACGAGCAGCGTGTCCTCCATGGATCCGGTCGGGATGAAGAACAGTTGCACCAGGAAGCTCTTGATCAGCAGGGCCACCGTGAGCACGATCGTGACCAGCCCCGCGACGTCCCGGAACGCCCGCCAGCCTCCCCGTCTCGGTGTCCCGGCTGCCGCGGAACCGGCTCGGTGAGTGTTCCGGGGTGTGGCGGCGGGGGCCCGGGTGTAGCTGACCGCGGCCGCGGCCGGGTTCGCGCCGTCGGCATCGGCAACGCGCCGGCTCCTCGTCCAGCCCGGCAAGCTCGGCAACTTGGTCAAGCTCGGCAGGCGCGGCATGCGCACGTGAACGACGCGCTTGCGCGCGGCCGCGTGCTTGCCCCTCACGCGCTGACCTTCGCCTTCGAGCGACTAGCGCACAGGCTCCCGGCGCTCCTTGATCCTGGCCGCCTTGCCGCGTAGTGAGCGCAGGTAGTAGAGCTTGGCGCGGCGGACGCGGCCCCGGGTCACCACCTCGATCTGCTCGATCGCGGGGGTATGCAGCGGGAATGTCCGCTCCACGCCCACGCCGTAGCTGATCTTGCGCACGGTGAACGTCTCACGCGCACCGCCGCCCTGGCGCCGGATGACGATGCCCTGGAAAACCTGGATCCTGGACCTGTTCCCCTCGGTGACCCGGACGTGCACCTTCAGGGTGTCCCCGGGCCGAAAGGCCGGGATGTCCGATCGGATCTGGGCCTGCTCAAGCTCGGCAATCGCGGTGTGCATCGCTTCGTCCTCGTCATCCTCCACGCGCACGCCTGCGAACGCGCTGAAAGTTACTGGTCGTTCAACCCCGGCCGTCACCTCCGGCGACGACCACGGCGTACGGCCACGCCCCAAGCAGTGCCCGTGGTGCCCGCGTCAGCGCGCCTAGGCGGCCGCCTGGGGGGTAGTGGCTTTCAGTGTGCCACATCATCGCCGGTGAACGCGAAACCGGACTGCGCCAGCACCGCCACGTCCCGCTCGTCCAGGTCGTGATGGGCCAATTGTGCCGCCAGATCGGGGCGGTTCCGCGCGGTGCGGCCGAGGGCCTGGTCACGGCGCCAGCGGGCGATCGATGCGTGGTCGCCGGACAGCAGGACGGCCGGGACCTCCAGTCCCCGCCAGGTCCGTGGCCGCGTGTAGACGGGTCCCTCCACCAGGCCGTGCATCGGCCCGCTGCCTGCCCCGAACGAGTCATCGGCCACCGAGGACGCGTTACCGAGCACGCCAGGAATCAGGCGGCAGATCGCCTCGAGCATTACCAGCACGGCGGGCTCGCCCCCGCCGAGCACATAATCGCCAATGGACACTTCGCGCACTGCCATGCGGTGTTGCGCGTGCTCGGTGACGCGCGCGTCTATGCCCTCGTATCGTCCGCAGGCGAAGACGAGGTGATCGGCTCTGGCCAGCTCCGCGGCCATTGCCTGGTCGAATAGCGCTCCCGCTGGCGTTGGCACGATAAGCACCGGCGCGCGACTCGCGTGATCCTCGGCGGCCCTGGGCGCCCGCTCGGCTCTGGCCGCTGCAGCTGGCTCGGTCCCCGAGTTCCCGGTGGCTCTCGCCAGGTCGCCGACGACCGCGTCCAGCGCTGCCCCCCACGGCTCCGGCTTCATCACCATGCCGGGCCCGCCGCCGAACGGGGCATCATCAACCGTCCGGTGCGCGTCGTACGCCCACGATCGCAGGTCATGCACCCGAACCACGATGTCGCCGCGCTGGACAGCCTTGCCGATCAGCGAGAGGCCCAGCGGAGCAAAGTACTCAGGAAATATCGTGATTATGTCGATGGCAGTCTGGGTTGGCAACGCCTCACGTCCTCCCGGCGCCCATGATCGCGGCCTTCTGGATGCAGATAGCGCTCACAGGCGTACTGGATCATGAAACTCCTAGCTAGCCATCTCGGGATCGAGCAGGCCAGGAGGCGGATCGATCACGATCCTGCCCCCGGCAACGTCCACATGCGGCACGATCGGACCGACGAACGGGATGAGTAGCTCGCGCTCCGGCTGAATGTCAGCAGCAGCCACGACCAGCAGGTCCTGGCCGTGATGCAAGACGTCGCTGACCTGGCCGACGAGGTCGCCCGAGACCGTTTCCACGCGCAGCCCGATCAGCTGATGGTCGTAGAACTCGTCCGGGTCGGCAAGCGGCTTGAGCTCGTCCGACTCGACGGAGAGCAGCGTGCCCCGCAGCATCTCAGCGGCGGCCCGATCCGTGCAACCGCCGAAGCTGATCAGGAGCATGCCACGATGCCAGCGCGCCGACAGGACGGTCAGCGGCCCCTTGCCCGCGGGTTCGGTCGCCAGCACCGAACCCGCTGCGAAGCGCTCATCCGGGTCGTCGGTCCGCACCTCCACGGTGACCTCACCGCGCAGCCCGTGCGGCCGGCCGACCCGGCCAACGACAAGCTTCATACCGCCTAGCGATACTCGTCGGTGTCCAGCAGGTCTACGCGCACGTAGGAGTCTCCGGCAAGCGAGCTGAGCACCGTCCGCAGCGCCTTGGCTGTCCGTCCGCTCCGCCCGATGACCTTGCCGAGGTCATCGGGATGGACGCGAACCTGGAGAACTCGGCCCCTGCGCAGAGTGCGGCTGGTCACCACCACATCGTCCGGATAGTCAACGATGCCCTTGACCAGGTGCTCAAGCGCCTCAGTCAGCACGTCAGTCTCCGTCTTCGGGCCCTGCTGCCCCGTCCTCGGCTGGGGCCGCCTGGGCGTGGCTCTCGCTGACGCCCGCTTCGGCCGTCAGGGGCTCCGGCGAAGCGTCGCCGGTGTCGCTCTCGGCCGATTCGGCGGTCTCGGCTCGCGGCTCATCGTCGGACTTGGCCGCTTTGGCCCTGCCCGGGCTCGCCTTCGCGGCCCTGGCTGGCTTATCCGCCTTGTCCGCGGCCTTGGCATCCGCGGCCTTGGTCTCCGCGGCCTTGGCATCCGCGGCCTTGGCATCCGCGGCCTTGGCGTCGG
>Ga0126369_10003076_pt1 | contig 12014 bp, 9 predicted proteins | sample PanSoiMetaPlot_1_FD_109646 | JGI IMG/M metagenome (GOLD analysis project Ga0126369, IMG submission 109646) | Tropical forest soil microbial communities from Panama - MetaG Plot_1 | ecosystem: Environmental > Terrestrial > Soil > Tropical forest > Bulk soil | place: Panama | collected 2016-02-17 | reverse complement strand
TGCCGGCGGGCACGTCGAGGTCGATCTCGGCGACGGCTGGGGATTCGGCCCCGGGGTAGGTGAAGCTCACCTGCTCGAAACGGACGTGTCCGGTTATGCCGGCCGGATCGAATTCAACCGGGTCCGGCGGATCGCCGACCTCGACGGGCAGGTCGAGGTATTCGAAGATGCGCGCGAACAGGGCCAGTGAACTGATCACGGAGACGCTGGTACTCAGCAGGCCCATCAGCGGCCGGAACAGCGTGCTCTGCAGCGTGGTGAAGGCGATGAGCGTGCCGATGGTCATGGTGCCGCGCGTCACCGGCAGGCCGGCGCTGAGGTAGATAACTGCGGGGATCGCGGCAAAGATGACATTCATCGAGGCCATCCGCCAGCGACCGGCCAGCTGTGAGCGCAGCTCGAGGTCGATCAGGCGCGCCGACGAGGCGGTAAAGCGGGCGACCAGCGAGGGCCCGGCCCCCATCGTCTTGGCCAGCTGGGCGCCGTTGATCGACAGTCCCTCCTCGACGGCAACATTGAGATCGGCCAGTTCGCGCTGCTGCTCGGTCGTGATGGCCCGGCGCATCCGCGCAACTTTCCGGGTGAAGTAGACGGCGGGCGGCATCACGACGAGGGAAACGAGCGACAGCTGCCAGGACAGCGCGACCATCGCGACTGCGGTGGCGACCACCGTCGTCAGGTTGGATGCGATGGAGGTCGCGGTCGAGGTCACCACCGATTCCATTCCACCGATGTCGTTGGTGATGCGTGACTGCACTTCACCGGTGCGGGTCCTGGTGAAGAACGAGATCGACTGGCGCTGCAAGTGGGCGAAGACACTAGTCCGCAGGCCATGCATGACCTGCTGGCCGACCTTGGTGCTGATCCAGGTCTGCACGACGCCGAAAGCGGACGTGAGGACAGCCACCCCGACCATGCCGGCGATCAGCAAAACCAAGAGGTGGACATTGCGGGTGGGTAGGGCCGTGTCGATAACGGCGCGCAGCAGGAACGGTGAGGCCAGCCCGACGACGGAGGAGGCCACGATGATGGCGATTACGACAGCAAGCTGCGCCCGATATGGAAGGAACAGCTGGCCGATCCGCCGCAGTGAGACCTGACGGGCCTGGGCTTTCTCGGCGGCGGTCACGGTCTGGGGCTCGCGACGCCGACCGGTTCGGCCGACGTCGCGCTCGATCGGAGTGGCGGTAGATGTGGAGGTCATAGGCGCTCGAATCTGTTCGGCGGCCGCTGCACGCGAGGCCGGCGCGGCCATGGCGGAAAGTCATATGCTGAGGTAACCTCAATATGAGCCTACAACAGGATTGGTGCGTAAGCTATTCCGGTGACCGAGCCGCAAGCGACCGACAACCGCGACGACACACTCGTCGAGGCGTTCTGGTCGGTTGCCAGGCAGCTGCGGCGAGCCGCGGCCGACTCGTTGGCGCAATGGGACATCTCCCCGTCCCAGGCTCGAGCCCTGAGAGTAGTGGCCCGTCACGAAGGGGCCCGGCTCTCCGAGCTGGCCGAACACCTGCACATCGCGGCCCGCTCGGCGACCGAGGTCGTCGACGGTCTGGAAGCCAAGGGACTCGTGCAACGGCGACCCGATCCGCACGACCGTCGCGCGACCCTGGTCGAGCCAACCAGGCGAGGCGCAGAACTGAATGCCACGATCCAAGCCGCCCGCGGCACCGAAGCCGAGCGCGTATTCGCTCAACTCAGTGAGACCGACCGCGCCCGCCTCGGGCACATCCTTCGCAAGCTCACCGCTGAACCAAGCAGCCTCAGAGCGGGCCGACGTCCGTGATGGTGACGGCCGGCTCCCCGGCCACGTCGCTCTCGGGTAGGTTGACCTCGGCGCTGATGGCCCAGTCGTGGTCGCCATTCGGGTCGTCGAACACTTGGCGCACGCGCCAGAGCGCGTTGCCGCCATCGGTGTCGACGTGCAGCAGTGCCGGGTTGCGGGCGTCGCCGCCGGTGCCGATGCGGTCGTACTCGCCGAAGTAGGACTCGATCGCGTCGCGCCAGCGGTCGGCGTCCCAGCCGGCCACCGTGTCGAGTTCGCCGAGATCGTCGTAGCGGCGCAGTGCGGCAAGCTCCACCCGGCGGAACATGGCGTTGCGGACGAGCACGGTGAACGCCCGCGTGTTGGCGGTCAGATCGGCCGGGGGCTTGGGCTCGACAGGTTCCCCGGCATCACCGCCGGCGGCCAGTTTCTCCCACTCGTCGAGCAGGCTGGAGTCGGTCTGCCGCACGAGCGCGCCGAGCCATTCGATGACATCGGTCAGCGCCTCGGTGTTCGCCGCGTCGGGCACGCCGGAGCGCAGCGCGCGGTAGGCGTCGGACAGGTAGCGCAGCAACGTTCCCTCACTGCGCGAAAGGCCGTAGAAGGAGACGTATTCGGCGAACGTCATCGCGCGCTCCCACATCTCGCGCACGACTGACTTGGGCGAGAGCTGGTCCTCGTCCAGCCATGGGTGGCTGCGGCGGTAGATCGCGAAGGCCGCGGTGAGCAACTCGTCGAGCGGCTTGGGCCAGGTGACCTCGGTGAGCAGTTCCATCCGCTCGTCGTAGGCGATGCCGTCGGCCTTCATCGCAGCTACGGCTTCGCCTCGGGCGGCGTGCTGCTGTGCGGCCAGCACCTGCCGCGGATCCTCCAGGGTCGCCTCGAAGACCGACACGACGTCCAGCGCGTAGGTCTCCGCCTCCGGGTCGAGCAGATCCAGCGAGGCGAGCGCGAACGTCGACAGCGGCTGGTTCAGCGCGAAGTTCACCGGCAACTCGGTGGTCAGCCGCACCGTGCGGCCGGTCTCGTCCGGAGTATCGAGTCGCTCGATAACTCCGGCCGCCAGCAGCGCCCGGTACGCGCGGATCGCGTCGCGCACCTGTCCCCGGTGCGCCGCGGCCGGGCTGTGGTTGTCCATGATGAGGTGGCGCATCGCCGCGAACGCGTCACCGGGCCGCGCGATCACGTTGAGCAGCATCGCCGGGGTCACCCGGAACTGCTCGGTCAACGCCTCGGGCTTCGAACTCACCAGCCGATCGTGAGTGTTCTTCGACCAGGAGACGAACCCCGCAGGCGGCCTCTTGCGCACGACCCGGCGCCGCTTCTTCTCGTCGTCGCCGGCTTTGGCCAGCAGCCGTGTGTTCTCGACCTCGTGTTCGGGAGCCTGCACCACGACGGTGCCTGCCGTGTCGAATCCAGCCCGGCCGGCCCGCCCGGCGATCTGATGGAACTCGCGCACCTGCAACTGCCGCGTCCGCTGTCCGTCGTACTTGCTCAAAGCGGCGAAGACCACCGTCCGGATCGGGACGTTGATGCCGACGCCGAGGGTGTCGGTACCGCAGATGACCTTGAGCAGCGCGGCCTGTGCAAGTTGCTCGACCAGCCGGCGGTACTTCGGCAGCATCCCGGCGTGGTGCACGCCGATGCCGTGACGCACGAGACGCGAGAGCACGCGCCCGAAGCCGGCGTTGAACCGGAAGTCGCCGATCGCCACAGCGATCGCGTCGCGTTCCGCGCGCGTCGCGACGTTGATGCTGGTCAGCGACTGCGCCTGTTCGAGCGCCGCCGCCTGCGTGAACTGCACGACGTAGATCGGCGCCGCGCCGCCTGCGAGCAGATCGCTGATCGTCTCGTGCAGCGGCGTCACAGCGTAGTAATGATGCAGCGGCACCGGCCGGACCTCTGCGGCAACCGTCGCCGTAGCCCGACCGGTGCGCCGGGACAGATCCGTAGCGAGATCGGTGACATCACCGAGGGTCGCCGACATCAGCAGGAACTGGGCCGACGTCAGCTCGAGCAGCGGCACCTGCCACGCCCAGCCTCGGTCCGGGTCGGCGTAGAAGTGGAACTCGTCCATGATCACGACGCCCAGATCGCTGCTCGGACCAGTGCGCAGTGCGATGTTTGCCAACACCTCCGCGGTGCAGCACAGAATCGGGGCATCGGCGTTCACCGCGGCGTCGCCGGTCATCATGCCGACCTTCTCCGACCCGAATACCGCGCACAGTGCGAAGAACTTCTCGCTGACCAGCGCCTTGATCGGCGCCGTGTACACCGAACGGACGCCGGCAGCCAGTGCGAACCAGTGCGCCGCCACGGCGACGAGCGACTTCCCGGACCCGGTCGGCGTCGCCAGGATGACGTTGCTCCCGGTCACGAACTCCAGCAGCGCCTCCTCCTGCGCCGGATACAACTCGATCCCCTGACCGGCGACCCACTCACCGAACGCCGCGTACAACTGATCCGGGTCGGGCGGTGGCCCGCCGAGTCCGGCCGTCGGCAGCAGACCATCGGTCAGATTCGAGGCAGCCGTATCCATGACGCCATCCACTGTGCCCGACCAGACACGGCAGCACACCGTTGGGCCTAGGCGGCCGGCTGCGGCGCGAACGGCCACCGCCGTCCGACGCCCACGTGCAGGATGATCGACAGCGCGAGGGCGTTGAGCGCCGCGTGCTCGACCCAGTCGTCGGCGTCGGCCCCGGTGATGTCGACGGCGTCCGCGGCTGCGAACAGCGCGAACGCGAGCACGGCCGCGAAGGCGACGGTCAGAGCAAGCAGCACAACACGCTCCGCGGCCGCGCGATTTACGCGGCCGTAGAGCAAATCCTCGAAGGGCATGCCGAACAGCAGCCCAGCCGCCACGACGCAGCCGGCGACGGCGGCGGTGCGCCCGGCGCTGACCTGCCCGAGGACGTGCACCACGAGGTAGGTCAGCACACCACCCCCGATCACGACGGTGTGCGCGCAGGCTAGCCGGGTCGCTCGGTTCGTGATGTCCGAGAACGGCCAGCCGCGTCAGACGACATGGCACAGGACCTGCCAGGCACCTATAACGACGAGCACCTCGCCGAGGACGGCACCCCGCACCGGCCCGTGACGCACGATGACGTCCGATCCGGGAGGCGTGTCGACGCCCGCGAGGCGGCCGTAGACCGCGAGCGCGAGGGCCCAGGAAATCAGTACAGCCAGCAGGCCGGCGGGGATCCGGGGCAGCCGCCGCAGCGGCCAGCCCTCGCCGACGAGGGTGAGTTCCAGCATCGCGACGAACGCCGTGCCGCCGAGCGGCAGGGTCGCCGGGAACATCGGGACGTGGCCCGGCCCGGCGTCGGGTCGAAGATCGCGGCCGGATCCAGGCGGCCGGCAACGGCCTGCCCGACCCCGGTCAGCACGATCCCGCCGACTGCGATCAGGACGGTGTCCGCCCACCCGGACAGGCCGCTGCGCACCCGGGTGCCCGGCCAGTCTTCCCACCAGAACGCGACCATCGCCACGAGGGGCCAGCGAGTAGGTGACGATGGGTCCGATCACGAAGGTCGACCCGTCGCCACCGGCGCCGATCGCGAGAGCGGTCGCGATCGGCACGACCAGCAGCAGCCCGACCAGGCCGAGCGCCGGCTGCGACCGCTCCCCGTGTCGGTCCGCGCGTGGCTGGCTATTCACCGTCGCCGAGCGCATCGCCATCGACCAGTGGCGCGCAGCTAATCGCCGACCAGAGCTGGTGACCGACATGGTTCCAGAGCGAGCAGTCGACGACGCGACGGAACAGGCGGTCGACCGGAACCTGGTGCTGACCGCGTTACGGACGCTCTCGACCGACCACCGTCGGGCGCTGTTCGAGTGTTACTTCCGCGGCGCGTCGGTGGCCGAAGCCGCCGAAACCCTTGGCGTGCCAACCGGCACCATCAAGTCCCGCACCCATTACGCGCTGCACGCGCTACGGCGAGCAATCGACGACCGAGGCAGCATACCGTAACGACCATCGACCCATTCGAGCACAACGACATATCGCGATCTGCGTCTATCGCTGTGCCTGGGTGTGCGGCATGACTGAAAGGGGATGCCGCGTCCGCGCCGGTCGTAACGGGGACCGCGTACCCGACTTCCGTTGCTGAAGCAGCATCGCAGTCGCCAGCAGTGCGAATGCGACGGCGCTGTATTCGGCGATCTCGGCAAGTATCTCCGAGGAGCCGTTGGTGGTCTCTCTTACGCCGAAGAGGCCGTGAATGACGGAGATCCAGAACGCGACGACGGTTGCTGCACCGAACCCGGCTGCAGCAAGTGCCGGTAACCAGTGCCGCCAGACCAGCACGCCGAGCCCAATGATCATCCCGGCCACGAAGTTGAGCATGAACAGTGGTCCGATGGTCTCGATCGAGCGAAAGCCCTGTACCCATAGATCAAGGTGAACCACCGCTGCTAGGAACACGCCGGCCGCGGCCAGGCCCCTCGATACGTCAATGACGAAGTTACGCATACTTCTAGGTACGCCGCACCACCGCCAGCGGTTCACGTGACCCCGGCCACCGATTGCGCGCCTCAACGAATTCCCTTTCTGAACCAAAATCACGGTGATGTCTGGCATAGCACATCGGTCGAACCGCCGGCGCTCCGGTGGCGTACTGAATGGTGTGGGCCTATCGAATCAAGCCCCGCCTATTCCAACTCGAAAGGAATGCACAGCAAATGATTAACCTACGCACATCCAGAAAGATCTCGCTGGCCCTCAAACTTGGGCTACCGCTCGCGGCGGCCGGTGTTTTTGCGGCCGCCTGTAGCTCTGGCGGCTCGCACGCTTCGGCACCATCACCGACGTCCGCCGCGGCGGACAACTCGTCGGCCTCGACCATCGACGTCCGCACCAGCAACGGCAAGACGTTCCTCACCGACGGCTCGGGCCGTTCGTTGTACTTATGGACCCCGGACAGCAACACGATGTCGATGTGCTCCGGTGCCTGTGCCACGGCATGGCCGCCGTTGACCGCCAAGGGCGCACCCACGGCAGGCACAGGGGTCACCGCGACCGATCTCGGCACCATCAGCCGCTCCGGAGGCGCCAAGCAGGTCACCTACGCCGGGCACCCGCTGTACTACTTCGCCGGTGACAACGGCGCGGGGCAAACCAACGGCGAAGGCAACAACGGGTTCGGTGCACCCTGGTACCTCGTCGCGCCCTCCGGCCAGCAGATCACCAGCCTGAACGCGGCACCTGTGCAGCCGTCCCCTGCATCTTCCAGCAGCAGCGCTTACAACGCCGGCGGTGGCTGGTAGTGATCCTCATCCTGACCGCCCCCCATCAAAAGCCGGCCACGGACCACCACGACCGATCGGCCGTCCCGCACCACGGGGCGGCCGATGGCGCGCCGTGTGATGTGCAGGGATCGGGGACAGGAAGGACGCGCGGTCAGGCAGGCTCGACTGCGAGTTCGGGCACCGTGCCGTGCGGCTCGGGGTGGTCCTTCGGCTGCTCGGGCACCTCTGCGGACTCGTCGAAGCGGACCAACACGATGCCGGTGATGACGAGAACCGCGCCGATGCCCTGCACGACGCTCGGCAGCTGGCCGAGCAAGAACCACGCGAACAAGACGGCGAAAAGTACCTCGGTCAGTCCGACAAAGGACGAGAGTTTCGGCCCGAGCCGACGCGCGGCGTGGATGCCCGCCACGTAGGCTACGGCCGCGGCGATCACCGATAGTCCCGCAATCGGCACCAGCCAGGTCATGTGGTGGTGGGCGAGCGTCACGGTGCCGAAGGTTGCGTGTAGCGGAAGGATGCCGGCCACGCCGATCGCCACGAGCGCGACCGCGCCGACGGCTAGCCCTGCACAGGCCATTGCGATCGGCGGCAACGTGTCCGCGGAATGCGCCGAGAGCACGAAGTAGCCGGCCAGACCGACCGCCGCGCCGAGCCCCCAGAGCACGCCCAACAGATTGACGTCGGCGCTGCCGAACAGGTCGAGCACGAAGCTCAGCCCCACCAGCACCACGGCCATGCCGGCGACCGTCAACGCACGTGGCCGCTGCCGGTGCCGCAGCCACATCCAGGCGACCACCAGGGCGATGCCGAGGTATTCCAGCAGCAGTGCGACGCCCACCGGCACGTACTTCACGGCGTTGAAGAAGCACACCTGGGCTCCGGCGACGGCGACGACCCCGTAAATGAGTGTCGGTGCCGCCGCGGCGCCCAACGTCGCGGACGAACGGCGCAGCGCCACCGCCGCCGGCACAGCCAGCAGCACCGCGGCGATGCTGATCCGCGCGATCACCACGGCGTCAGGTGTCCACCCGGCATCCAGCAGCGCCGTAGCGAACGACCCGGAGGTGCCGAACGTCGCCGCGGACAGCAGCGCCAAGCCCACCCCAGTAGTGGCGTTACCTCGTGACAACATATCGCGCTCCGGTAATATCCAAACTGGCCTTATGATGATGACACACGTCACACCGTAGTCGGCGGGGCTGTTAGGAGTCAACGTGGTTTTTGCTCATGACACCGAAGTGGCGCTGGCCGCGACCGTTGCCCTGGTCAACACCCTCGACGGCGCCGATGACCACCTCACCGAGCTGGCTGCGCTCGACGAGTTCGTCGACACCTGGGGCTGGACCGGCACCCGCACCCATGACGCCCAGGAACTCGAGGCGGTCCGCGCGCTGCGGCCACAACTTCGCGCACTCTGGGACAGCGAGAAGGACGAGGTCGTGCAGCGCGTTAACGACATGTTGCGCGCCGGAAACGCACTACCCCAGCTCGTCAAGCACGACACCTGGGACTACCACCTGCACGCCACCGCCCCGGAAGCACCCTTCGCTACCCGCATTGCAGTCGAGGCGGCGATGGCCTTCATCGACGTCGTACGCAGCCAGGCGCTCGACCGGCTGCGTATATGCGACATGCACGACTGCAACGCCGTCACCATCGACCTCACCAAGAACAAGTCCAAGCGCTACTGCGACGCCGGGTGCAGCAACCGCGCCGCCGTGGCCGCCTACCGCGCACGCCAAGCCGCCACGCGACACAACACGAACGCGGCCACGCGCATCGCATAGGCGGGTAACCGGATCGAATGCGGCTGAACATCGGGGTTCGCTGCTGGGTTGCGCGCTATCGGCAGCAGCGGCGGCGTCCCGGATACTTTCGAGAGAACGTTGTGAGGCCTCACCGGGGAGCGACGTGCTGCTGGACCGTCATAGCGAGCGGCGGGCTCTCGACCGCCTCCTTGGCGACGTCCATGCCGGTGAAAGCCGCGCGATGGTCTTGCGGGGCGATCCAGGCGTCGGGAAGACGGAACTGCTCCAATACCTGGTTGGCCGCGCAGCCGGATTCAGAGTCCTCCGCGCGACCGGAGTGCAGTCAGAAATGGAACTGGCCTTCGCGGGGCTGCACCAGTTGTGGGCTCGCGTACCTGACAGCGTTGAGCGCCTCCCTGCGCCACAGCGCGGCGCGCTGCGGACTGCCTTCGGAGTCGAGGCCGGACGCGCTCCGGACCCGTATCTGGTGGGATTGGCAGTACTTGGCCTCTTGGCCGAGCTAGCGCGGGATCAGCCTCTGCTCTGCGTTGTAGACGACGCGCACTGGCTCGACCGAGTGTCGGCCCAAGCGCTGGCTTTCGCGGCGCGGCGGCTCGTCGCCGAGTCCGTGGCGCTTGTCTTCGGTGTCCGCACGTCCCGCGACATGCCCGAGCTGAGCGGCATAGCGCAACTGACGGTGGAGGGCTTGCCCGAGCCGGACGCGCGAGCCCTGCTCAAGTCGGCGTCGCTGGGGCTGGTCGATCCACGGATCCTCGACCGGGTGGTTGCCGAGGCTCGCGGTAATCCCCTGGCGTTGCTGGAGCTGTCGCGCGGATTGGCCAGTGCCGAAACGTCCGGCGATTGGACCCCTATCGGATCACGCTCCCTGCCCAGCTGGATCGAGGACCGGTACCTGACGCAACTGAGCAAGCTCGACGCCGGAACGCGGCAGTTGCTGCTCGTGGCAGCGTCCGAACCGATAGGCGACCCAGTGCTGGTGTGCCGGGCGGCCGAACGACTCGGGATCGCGGCCGATACTGCTACGTTGGCTGCCGCCGAGGGACTCGTGCAGTTCGGAGCCCGCGTGCGGTTCCAGCATCCACTGGTGCGTTCCGCGATCTACCGCGCCGCATCCGCTGAAGCTCGGCGCAGCGCGCATCACGCCCTTGCGCAGGCCACCGACCCCGAGAATGACCCTGACCGCCGTGCCTGGCACGAAGCGCAGGCCGTGACCGGTCCGGATGAGGACGTCGCTGCAGCCCTCGAGCGGTCGGCCGATCGGGCGCGACGCCGGGGCGGCTGGGCCGCCGCCGCCGCGTTCCTGGCCAGGGCGGCGAAGTTATCACCCAAATCGGATCGACGTGCGTCGCGGGCGCTCGCCGCGGCGCAAGCGAAATACCACGCAGGCATGTATGACGAAGCACTCGGCTTGTTGCCCATCGCCGAGGCCGGCCCAATGGGGAAGCGCGAGCGGGCACAGGCTGGGCAGCTGCGTGCCCAGATCGCGCTCACCGTGAAGCGCGGCAGCGACGCCGCGCCCCAACTACTCGCCGTGGCTCGACAACTTGAGCCGCTAGATGTGCGGCTGAGCCGCGAGACCTATCTAGACACCTTGCTGGCAGCAATGTTCGCCGGCCGGCTCGCGAAAGACGTGACCTTGGGCCAGGCTGCTGCCGCCGCACTAGCCGCGCCACGGGCCGCACAGCCGCGGCCGCCGGATCTCCTGCTCGACGGCCTCGCTGTTCGGTTCACCGATGGCTACACCGCGGCGTTACCGCTCTTGCGGCAGGCGCTGGTCGCCTTTCGCGATCCAGACCTGTCACCGGACGACCTTCGCTGGCTCTGGCTGGCGCATATCAGTGCCGGGAATCTCTGGGATGAGTCCACTCTGGACACCGCGCGTCACGTGCGGCTGGCCCGCGAATCAGGCGCGATCGCGACGCTGCCGCTCGCACTCACGTCACACATCGGGGCGAGTGTCTACGCGGGCGAACTGACCGAAGCGGCGACGTTGGTCGACGAGCTGAATGCGGTGGCGGATGCGACGGGCACACCGCTCGCGTCGTACGGCGCACTGTTACTCGCCGCCTGGCAAGGGCGGGTCGATGACGCCTTCAAACTGATCGATGCGACGGAAGCGGACGTGCTGCGTCGGGGCGAGGGGTTCGGGCTGACCATCACGGGAGATACGCGCGCCCTGCTGTGCAACAGCCTCGGCCGATACGGCGACGCGCTAGAGGCAGCAACGCAGGCCAAGGACAATCCGCCCGTCATGGGCGTCGAGCCGTGGCTCGTGCTATCAGAGCTCGTGGAGGCCGCGACTCGCAGCGGTGTGCCCGACGAAGCAATTGACGCGGTCCGGCGCCTCACCCAGGCAACGCGCGCTGCCGGCACCGACTGGGCCCTGGGCATCGAGGCTCGATGCCGGGCGCTGGTGAGCGACGCGGGGACGGCCGAACCGCACTACCGTGAGGCGATCGACCGCCTCAGCCAAACCCGCATCCGCGGGGAGCTGGCGCGGGCTCGGCTGCTCTACGGAGAGTGGCTGCGCCGCGAGAACCGACGCGCCGACTCGCGCGAACAGCTGCATGCGTCGTACGAGGCGTTCATGGAGATGGGGATGGGAGCCTTTGCCGATCGCGCTGCCAACGAACTGCTCGCGGCCGGCGAGTCCGTCAGGAAGCGCGGCGGCGAAGCGCCGAGCCGGCTCACTGCGCAGGAAGCCCAGGTTGCGCGGTTCGCTCGCGAAGGGCTGTCCAATGCCCAGATCGCCGCGAGGCTGTTCATCAGTCACCGCACCGTCGAATGGCACCTGAGCAATATCTTCGCAAAGCTCCAGATCACCTCGCGCAGGCAGCTTCGCCCGCTGCACGGCGGCTCGTGACGCCGGTGCACGGCCAGGCGCCCGCCACGCCGCGCGCGGGGTAAGCACCAGTGACACCACCCGTAGTCCCTGGCCGCTAACCGGGGTGCATCTCGGGTGCCACGGAGGCTGGCACGGCTGATGATGAACCCGACCTGTGGGAGATCAAACGGTAGGTGTCCAGCGGCACCGAACCACCTCACCACCAAGGAGCCACGGTTGTGTCTAACCATTTCAGCGCCGCCAACCTTCAGCATCCCGGCGACGACGCCCGCCTCGACCTGACCGATCTGTTCGTCTTCGCAGCGCCCGATGACCCCGATCGAACTGTGCTGATCATGGACGCGAACCCCTTCTCGAAAGGGAATGCGTTCCATCC
>Ga0126369_10003075_pt1 | contig 12014 bp, 16 predicted proteins | sample PanSoiMetaPlot_1_FD_109646 | JGI IMG/M metagenome (GOLD analysis project Ga0126369, IMG submission 109646) | Tropical forest soil microbial communities from Panama - MetaG Plot_1 | ecosystem: Environmental > Terrestrial > Soil > Tropical forest > Bulk soil | place: Panama | collected 2016-02-17 | reverse complement strand
GCCACCGGCGCCGAGCTCTGGGAGGTGCCGTACCTGCTCATCGACCCGCACGACGTCGGCAGGACGTACGAGGCGATCATCCGGGTGAACAGCCAGTAGGGGAAGGGCGGCGTCGCCTACATCCTCGAGCAGGACTACCACCTGGCGCTGCCACGGCGGATGCAGATCGAGTTCATGCAGGTGATCCAGCGGCTGGCCGAGGCCACGGGCGGCGAGGTGTCACCCGCCCAGATCTGGGACGCGTTCCGGGGCGCCTACCTCGATACGGAGGGCCCACTGGAGCTGCTGGAGCACGAGACGCGGCACCACGGCGGCCCCGAGGAGCACACGACCGTGACGGCGCGGATTCGCTTCAACGAGGTCGAGCACCGGATCTCGGGCACGGGCAACGGGCCGATCGCCGCGTTCACCGCCGCGCTGGCGAACGCGTGCCGGCTGTCGCTGCGGGTCGTGGACTACCACGAGCACGCGCTCACCGCGGGGTCGGACGCGTCGGCGGCGGCGTACGTGGAGGTGGAGTCGCCGACCGGTCGGGTGACCTGGGGCGCCGGCCTGTCCCACGACATCCTCGCGGCCTCGCTGCAGGCCATCGTCGGGGCGGCCAACCGCCTCGACTTCGAGGGCGCGCTTTCGACCGAGACGGCGGAGGCACGGCTGGTCTGACCGGCTAACCGGCGACGGTCTCCTCGCACAGGTGGTCGACCACCTGCGCGAGGGAGCCGGCGTCGCGGTGGACCCGCCGCTGGCGGTCGGCGCTCGTGCCGTCGCGCAGGATCGTATGGACGTGCTCGACCGCGGAGCGCGACCCGAGGTCGTCCACCACGTCGTCCACGAACTCCAGCAGCTCCAGGGCGAGGTCCCGCATCGGCACCTCGGCCTGTTTGCCGAAGTCGATCAGGCGCCCGTCGAGGCCGTAGCGCATCGCCCGCCACTTATTCTCGGCCACCAGCGCCGGCATGTACTTGCGGAAGCCCAGGTTGCGCTCGCGCAGCCGCAGCAGCTTCGCGCAGATGGCCTGGATCAGCGCCGCGATGCAGATCGTCTCGTCCAGACGCGTCGTCTGGTCGCAGCACCGGAACTCCAGTGTCGGGTGGAGCGGATGGGCGCGCAGGTCCCACCAGATCTTCGTGCCGTCATCGATGCTGCCGGTCCTCACCAGCAGCTCGAGGTAGTTCTCGTACTCGTCGTAGGACGCGAAGTCGGGTGGGATGCCGGTGCGCGGGAAGCGCGACCACACGACGCTGCGGTAGGAGCTCAGGCCCGTATCGCGCCCAGACCAGTACGGGCTCGAGGTCGACAGCGCCAGGAGGTGGGGGAGGAAGTAGCGCGCCTCGTTCATCAGCTCGATCCGGCGCTCGCGGTCGGGGACGCCCACATGCACGTGGAGCCCGAAGATGAGTATCGAGCGGATCACGTCCTGCAGCTCCTCCTCGAGCTCACGGTAGCGGTCCTTCTCGGTCACGAGCTGCTGCTGCCAGAGCGAGAACGGGTGCGTCCCCGCGCAGGCGATGCGCAGGCCGTCCGCCGCCAGGAGCCGCGACAGCGTGCCGCGCAGGCGCGCCAGCTCGTCGCGGGCCTGCTCGACGTTCTCGCAGACGCCGGTGCCGGCCTCCACGACCGACTGGATCATCTCTGCCCGGAACGCCTCGCCGATGGGCTCGCCCGCGGCGGCGGTCAGCAGGCGCTCGATGTGCGCCTTCAGCTCCCCGGTGCCGTCGACGATCTGGTACTCCTCCTCGATCCCGATCGTCAGCCAGCGCTGGGTCACCGCGTGCCCTCCACCACGTACGTGGGCACGATGCTGCCGGCACCGGCGGTCACGTTCAGCAGCGCCGACGAGCTGAGACGTGTCAGGCAGCCTCCCGGCCGGCCGTCGAAGAGGTACGGGTCGAGGTCGATCGCGAGGTCGAGCATGCGCACGCCGTCGACCGCGACCGGGAACGGCTGGCGGGGCACCTCGACGGCCTCCTGGACCACGTAGGACTGCGTCGCGGCGACCTCCAGCGCCTGCTCCCACTCCGACTGCCCGACCGTCCAGCCCAGCACGACGCCCTTGCCGCCGTACTCGTCGTTGGGCTTCAGCACCAGCTCCTCGCGGCGCCTGGAGCAGTGGGCGAGCAGATCCGGGAGCGGCCGCCCGCCGCGGATCGCCGGCCCGTCCGCCACGCGGCGCGTCCACGGCACGTGGCGCTGGATGGCCGCGCGCTGCTCCGGCGTGTAGAGGCCCGCCCAGCGCTCGTCGGAGAGCAGGGCCAGGCTCATCTTCTTGTGCAGCAGCTTGGCCCGGAACGTGTTGACGACGCAGGCGGCCCCCTGGACGTAGGCGTCGAGGAAGTGGCTGACCTCGTCGCGGCGGGCCAGGAGCTCACTCGTGAGCACCCGCCGGTAGACCAGGTTGACCGGCTTCCTGCCCGCGTGCAGGCGGCCCCGGCGCAGTTCCAGCTCGCGCGGGTCGCAGATCACCGCCGGGACGCCGCGCGACTCGAAGAACGCGCCGAACAGCTCGAACTCCGTCGCCGTGGGCAGGCCCGTCCAGTCGACGATGGCGACGACGGGCTCCTCGCCGCGCCGCCACTCGGCGAACGCGCGCAGCATGGCGCCGAGCTGGCGGCGGCGGACCGGCAGCGAGCGCAGCCGGAACCAGCGGCGGAACTCGCGCATCACGGGCAGCTCCCGGAACACCTCGGCCAGGTTGTCCTCGTACGCCATCCCGGCCGGAGACTCGGCGTTGTACTCGACGTACCGGACGCGGTCGGCGAAGAAGCTGTCGAGTCGGGAGGAGGGGGACGAGGACCGGCAGCCCGGATCGGCGAGCGCCAGGCGCTCCTCCTCGGGGTCCAGGTCCAGCTCCGCGCGAAGGCCCGAGTCGGCCACCAGCGCCTGCTCCAGGGCGGCCAGCGCGCCGTGGATGGCGTGTGCGGCCGCCACCGACTCCTCGTACCGCGCGCGGCTCAGCAGGTTCGGCCGCAGGGAGATCGAGAGCGGGCGGTCGCCGAACGTCAGGCCGCGTCGCCGCTGCGCATCCTGCAGGCGCTCCGCGCTGGCGGCGGCCAGCGCCGCGTCCTCCAGCAGCGCGTGGTACGCGGCGACGGGCTCAGGCGCCGGGGGGCGCGTCGACATGCTTCCACCAGCGGTGCTCGCCGCGCCACGGCGGCTCGGCCGCGCCCAGCGCGTAGCGGATGACCAGGTCCGTCATCCGGTCCAGCACCCAGTCGAAGGCCTGGGCCTTGATCGAGAAGTCGTCGAAGTCCGGGGCCGGGTTGAGGAAGTCGATCGCGTAGAGCGTGCCGTCCCGCACCGCGAACTCGACGGTGTCCATGTCGTACCCGAGCGCCTGCACGAGCCTGCCGGCGTCGGCGATCGCGCGTCGCCGCAGCTCGCCGTCGGGCGGCCGGTCGATCACGTAGCGGCGCTCGAACGGCGCCCTCGGATCGTAACGAAGCGGGAGGACGTGCTCGCGGCCGATGCAGATGCACCGGACGTAGTCGTCCCACTCGATGAACTCCTGCAGGATCATCGTCTTCCGGCCGCTCCGGTCGTACGCCTCGACCAGCTCCGGGATGGTCGTGACGAGCGACACGTCCTTCCAGCCGCCGCCGGTGTTCGGCTTCAGGATCGCGGGCAGGCCGGTGCGCCGGACGATCGCCTCCCAGTCGAGCGGGTATCGCAGGTTGCGCAGGGACGTCGTGTGGTCGATGTCGTCGATGTATTCCTTGTTGGGCAGCACCACCGTGCGGGGGACGGCGACTCCGAGCCGGCGTGCGAGCGTGCACTCGAAGAACTTCTCGTCGGCCTCCCACCAGAACGGGTCGTTGACCACGACCGCGCCCAGGAGCACCGCGCTCTTGAGGTAGGCGCGGTAGTACGGCACCTCGTGCGAGATCCGATCCACGATGACCGAGTACGACGGTTCGTCGAGCTCGCCGGTGCCGCCCAGCAGGGCCAGCTCGGCGGTGACGCCGTGCTCCCGACCCCGCTCGCAGACGGCGTCCAGGAAGCGCTGCGGAAACGTGTTCTCGCGTCCGACCAGGAGGCCGACGCGGCGGGTGCCGGATGCCCTCATGCGGGCACCGTACCCGAAGAACCGGCGGTCCGCCAGCCTTTACAGGCGGTCTACAGGTAGGCGTCCAGCATGCGGCGCCAGTACGGCCAGTCGTGCTGCCAGCCGGGCCACAGGTCGAGCCGGACGTCGACGCCCCTGGCCCGCAGCAGCTCGGCCAGCGCCACCGAGTCGCGCACGTTGTCGTCCTCCGTCCCGGTGGCCACCACGGTCGGCCGCATGGCGCGCAGCGGCGTCAGGTAGCGCTCGTCCGCCAGCCCCGGAAGGAACGCGAGCGGGTTCGTGAGGAACGTCTCCTCCGACGAGTGCCCGTCGAGCCAGCGGCTGTTGTCGAAGACGCCCGACAGCGCGATCCAGCCCTGGAAGCGGCTCGGGTGGCGCAGGCAGAAGAGCACGGCGTGAAAGGCGCCGAACGACGCCCCCGTCAGCACCGGAGGCGCCGGCAGGTCCGGCAGGACTTCGTCGAGCACGTACCGCTCGTACTCGAGGTGCCGCTCGACGCGCGCCTCTGGCGATCGCTCCTGGGAGTACCACGACTCCTCGTCCACGCTGTCGACGCACCAGACCTGCACCGAGCCGGCCGCCAGCCGGGAGGCGAGGGCGCCGATCACTCCGAAGTCCTCCCACTGGAAGAACCGCCCCATCGACGTCGGGAACGCGATCACGGGCTGGCCCGCGTGCCCGAAGTGGAGGAGTTCCATCTCGCGCCCGAGCGCACGGCTCCAGCGGCGCACATACTCACGGTCCATTGGCTGACAGCCCGTCAGGATAACGATCGGCCCCGTACACTCTTGCTGACGCGGTGCGGCATTCGCCCCGTGCCGTCCAGGAGGAGATGGAATGCCGGAAGCAGTGATCGTCGCGGCTGGGCGCTCGCCGATCGGACGCGCCTTCAAGGGCCACCTCGTCGACGTGCGGGCCGACGACCTCGCCGCCCACGTGGTCGGCAAGGTGCTCGAGCGGGTGCCGCAGGTCGAGCCCGAGATGATCGAGGACCTGATCTGCGGATGCGGCCTGCCGGGCGGCGAGCAGGGCTTCAACATCGGTCGGGTGGTCAGCATCCTGGCGCGGCTGGACACGCCCGGCTGCACCGTGAACCGGTACTGCTCGTCGTCGCTGCAAACGACCCGGATGGCGTACCACGCGATCAAGGCCGGGGAGGGCGACATCTTCCTCTCGGTCGGCGTCGAGTGCGTCTCGCGCTTCGGCCACGGCAGCTCCGACGTGCCGGACGCCCGGAACCCCCGCCTCCAGCCCGGCAACGCCGAGGAGTACCCGAACGTCTACATCGCGATGGGCCAGACGGCCGAGAACGTGGCCGACCGGGAGAACATCACCCGAGAGGAGATGGATCGGTTCGCGGTGAAGTCGCAGACGGCCGCGGTCAAGGCCCGTGACGACGGGTTCTTCGACCGCGAGATCGTCCCCGTGCCGCTGCCCAACGGCGAGCTCTTCTCGAAGGACGACGGCCCCCGTCCGGGCACGACCATGGAGGTGCTGGCGACGCTCCAGCCGGCCTTCCGAGAGAACGGCCGGGTCACCGCCGGGAACGCGTGCCCGCTGAACGACGGCGCGGCCGCGGTGCTCGTGATGTCCGACACGCGCGCGAAGGAGCTGGGCCTCACCCCGCTGGCGCGGATCGTGTCCACGGGCGTGACGGCGCTGGAGCCGGAGATCATGGGCCTGGGCCCGATCGAGGCCAGCAAGCAGGCGCTGAAGCGCGCGGGCATGTCGATCGACGACGTGGACGTGGTCGAGATCAACGAGGCGTTCGCGGCGCAGGTGATCCCGAGCGCGCGCGGGCTGGGCATCGACCCGTTCGCCGACAAGCTGAACCCGCACGGCGGGGCGATCGCCCTCGGACACCCGTTCGGGATGACGGGGGCGCGCATCCTGTGCACGCTCCTCAACGACCTGCGGACCCTGGACAAGACGTACGGCCTGGAGACGATGTGCGTCGGCGGCGGCCAGGGGATGGCGATGATCGTCGAGCGCCTCAGCTGAGCGCGCTCACCGACGTCGGCGCGGCGGAGCTGGAGGACCTGCTCCGCCGCGAGGACCGGCTCGTGCTGGTCGAGTTCTGGACCCCCGGCTGCGAGCCGTGCCGCGAGCTGCGGCCACGCCTGCGTGAGCTGGCCGAGCGCCACAGCGACGTCTGCGTCGTGGCGGTGGACGCGGACGGGAATCCCGATGCCGTCCAGCGGCACGCCGTCCGTGTTTTCCCGACCCTGCTGTTCTTCAAGCGAGGCCACGAGCTGCACCGGCTGAGAGGAGGGGCGCTGCCCGAATCCACGGTCGAACTGCTCGAGGAGCCGTTGTAGGTTTGTGTTGCCGTGCCCAACCGCGCTCCCGGGTCTCTCGGGGTCGTGCAGGACTTCGTCAACACGCGAGAGCTCGACCCCGAGCGCGACGCGCTCCCGACCCCCGAGGCACTCGCCGCCTGGCTCGACGAGCGTGGCCTGCTGCATCAGGCGCGGGTGAGCCAGGCCGACCTCCGGGGCGCGGTCGAGTTTCGTGAGGCGCTTCGCAGGCTGCTCGTCGCGAACAACGGTGCGGCGCCCGACCCCGGGGACCTCGACCTGCTCGACCGGATCGCGATCGACAGCGGCCTGCGCCTCCGGTTCCTGCCCGGCGGGCGGGTGGAGCTGGAGCCTGACGCGGCCGGCGTGCCCGGCGCCCTGGGCCGGCTGGCAGCGGCGGTGTCGGACGCGATGAACGCCGGCACCTGGGGACGTCTCAAGGCGTGCGCCGACCACGGCTGCCTGTGGGCGTTCTACGACCGATCCAAGAACCGCTCCGGCCACTGGTGCTCGATGGAGGTCTGCGGCAACCGAGCCAAGGCGCGCCAGTTCAGGAAGCGGCGAAGGGCCTCCCCTGGGTCATCATGAATGCGATCCAGTCGATACAGCCGAACCAGCGACGAGAGCGGGAGGAGAGCGTGGTGGTGGTCGATCACCTGCAACGTGGCATGGCCGCATGATCGAGATGGGCCTGGTCGGCCCGACGGAGGACACCGATACCCGTGGCCGCATCCTGACGGCGGCCGCGGCGCAGTTCGGCGAGCGCGGCTACGCCAGCACGAGCCTGCGCGCGATCGCCGGCGCGGTCGGGATGACGCCGCCGGCCCTCTACTGGTACTTCGAGTCCAAGCAGGCGATCCTCCACGCCCTGCTGCACCGGACGCTGTTCGGCTTCCTCGAGGCGGTGGAGACGGACGTGGTCGGTCCCGGTCCCGAGGACAAGCTGCGCCAGTTCGTTCGGGCGCACGTGCGGCGCGGCGTGGAGCAGCCGAGGATCGGTCCGTACGAGGCGTTCTTCGGCGTGCGCCAGCTGGCGCCGTTCCTGGACGAGGACGAACGGGCCGAGCTGGTCGCAGGTCAGCGGCGGCACCTGGACCTGCTGCGCGGCATGCTTCGCGAGGGCATCGCCTGCGGCTGCTTTCGCGAACTGGACGTGACGTCGACCGCCTTCGCGATCATGTCGATGTGCGACTACATCATGTCCTGGTGGAAGCCGACTGGACCGATCGGCCCCGAGGAACTGGCGGCGCAGTACGAGGACCTGGTGATCCGGATGGTGCGCAGCCAGAGCGCATGATGCTCCCTCCCGGCCCTTCCGGCGGGAGGGAGCGGTCGTCTCGCTAGCTGACGGTCAGCGTCGTGACCATGCCGCGCGCCTTGTGGCTGTCCACGTTGCACGCGATCTGGTAGGTGCCCGCCTTCAGGGTGACCTGCAGGTTGGCGCTGGCGCCGGGCTGGATCACGCTGGTCGCACCGATCTCGCTCCCGTCGGGGGTCGCGATGTGGAGGTCGTGCGGAAACTGGCCCTTGTTCTCTACGTCGAACGTGTAGCTGCCCGCCTTCAGGTTGGTGGAGGCCGTGTCGATCTTGAACTCGGTCTCCGTGAAGGTGACGGTCTGCGCGGCGGGCGCCGCCGTCGTGGTGGTCGAGCCGGTGCTCGAACCGCCGCCGCCACAGGCCGCGGCCGCCGCTGCGCCCGTGGCGAGGGCGGCCACCAGCAATCGTCGGATCATCGATTCTCCCCCTGGTCATCGTGGTGCGACATTGGCAACGACGGGTACTACCCGCCGCGGTTACGTTGACGCGCCCGCTATCCCGGGTGCCCGGACATGCCCGGCTGGATGGCGCGGCGGCCCCTCTGGGCGGCCGTCGGGGCGCTGGTGCCGGCCGCCGGGCTGGGCGTGGGCCTGGTGGCGGCGAGGTGGTCACCCCGCACGGCCGGACCTCCCGGGAGCCCCAAAATGGAGGCACCAGTGAACGAGCCGTGGGAGGAACGCGTGCTCGCCATCTTCATGGACGGCGGGCGCCTGAAGCAGGTGCCGGCCCGGCGCAAGAAGCGGCTGGTCATCCTCAAGTGGCTGGCCGACCACTTCCGACCCGCCGAGCGGTACACCGAGGCGCAGGTCAACGAGATCCTGCTCCGCTACCACGACGACCCGGCGTACCTGCGCCGGCTGCTGGTCGACGAGGAGCTGATGCACCGCTACGGCGGCGTGTACTGGCGCGCGGGCACGCTTCCGCATCCGCGCTGGGGCAGCGCACTGTGATCACCTGGCGCGCGCTGCTGCTGGCGTACCGCTCGATCGATCTGCGCGGGGACTTCCGCCACACGCTCTCGGACGCCGAGGTCGCCGCAGGCGTCGAGTCGTTCGCGCGTTTCCCGGCGCTGTCGACCGCCCTCTCGGGTGGCGAGGTCGGCGTGACGGTCGAGGTCGCGCACCTCGACCGGCCGCTGGTCACCCTGACCCCGATGGGCGACGACATGCGCTGGCCCTCGCCGGAGGACACCCGCCCCGACCTCCGTCGGCTGGCGCCCCCTGGCGCCTTCGATTCGCTCTTCGTGCTCTGGCCGCAGCGCGACCTCGCCACCGGGCTGGAGGTGCGCACGGGCGGCTGGGGCCTGGCCATCCGCGCCACCGACTGGTCGAACGGCGCGACGTACGCCACCGTGGCGAACACGACGGAGGCCGTCTGGCAGAGGCCGGTCGTGGGCGAGGTCTGGCTCCACGAGTGGCTCCACGGCGTGTGCGACCACTTCGCGCGGCGCGGCTTCGAGATGCCGCCGGGCGACGCCGACGGGGGCGGCCGGGCCGGCTACCAGCAGACCCCGACCGGGGGCTGGACCGACTACTACCGCGACCTCATGACGGGCCGCGTCCGCCTCGAGGATCGTCTGGTCGGCATCCCGCCCGAGGCCTGGCGCTCCGGCTCGATCCTCGCCTGATCCTCCCGGTAAAGGCTTGGCATCGGCCGCCGCTGGGCCCCTACGGCACCAGGACCGACCGCGCCTCCGTGCCGGCGATCAGCGCCTCGTACGCCTCGTTGATCTGGTGCAGCGGCCACTGTCGCGTCACCAGGCGGTCGAGCGGGAGCCGGCCCCGCCGGTACAGCTCGAACAGGCGCGGGAAGTCCGCCTGCGGTCGCGTGGAACCGTAGATCGAGCCCTTCAGCGTCTTCTCCTGCCGCACCAGCTCGCCCAGGTCGACCTGCGCCGCCGCGCCCGCCGGCGCGATCCCGATGGCCACGGCGGTTCCGCCCGTTCGCAGGGCGCCCACCGCCTGTGCCACCGTGGCCGGCAGTCCGATGACCTCGAACGCGTAGTCCACGCCGCCGCCGGTCAGTTCGCGCACCGCCTTCACGACGTCCTCGTGCGACGCGTCCACCACGTCGGTGGCGCCGAACGACGTCGCCAGCTCCAGCCGGCCAGCGTTGAGGTCGGCCGCGACGATCCGGGCCGCACCGGCCAGCACGGCGCCCATGACCGCGCACAGCCCGACGCCGCCGGCCCCCACGACCAGCACGGTGCTGCCCGGCTCGACGCGGGCCGTGTTGACCACCGCGCCCACCCCCGTCATCACGGCGCAGCCGGCGACGGCGCCGACGGGAAGGGGCACGTCCTCGGGCAGCTTGAGCACCGACCGCTCCTGGCACACCGTCTGCTCGGCGAAGCACGAGACGCCCAGGAAGTGCTTGATCTCCACGCCGTCCCGGCTGAGCCGCGAGGTGCCGTCCGGCATTCGGCCGCTGGCGCGCACCGCCGCCCCATCCGGGCACAGCGCCGGCCGGCCCGTGCTGCAGAACTCGCAGCGGCCGCAGCTGGTACGCCAGAGCAGCACCACGTGGTCGCCGGGGCGCACGGACGTCACGCCCGGGCCGACCTCCTCGACGACGCCGGCGCCCTCGTGCCCGAGCACGGCCGGCAGGTTGCCCACCAGGTCGCCTCGCATGTAGTGGTAGTCGCTGTGACAGACACCCGCGGCGGCGACGCGCACGCGCACCTCGCCGGCGCGGGGCGCGCCCAGCTCCACGTCCTCGACGCGAAGGGGCTCGCCCGGCTGGTAGAGGACCGCTGCTCTCATGCCGGGATGATAGAGCCGGCCCGGCGTGGCGCGGATCGGCGGAGCTGGGCTCAGCAGGCCCGGCACCCCTTAGACTCCGTGCGTGGAACCCAACCGCGCGCGGTGGGCGGGCGGGACCCTGCTGGCCGTGGTGGCCGTGGCGCTGCTCATCCCCGTCGTCGCCCTGGCCAGCCGGCCCGAGGACGCCGGCGGCATCGCTCTGCACAGCGCCGACCCGGCGCGCCTGCTGCTCGACGTCGCCTCATACCTCTTCGCCGTCTTCGTGGTGCTGAGCCTGATCATCATCATCTGGGCGCTGTGGCCGCGGCCGAACGAGGAGCTTCCGGCCCTGCCCCCGCGTCAGCGCCGGGTGCTGAGCACGGTGCTCACGGCGATCCTGCTCGTCGCGATCGCGATCTGGCTGCGCAGTACGGGACGCCTCGGGCCGCGGCAGAACCTGACGCTGGGGGGCGGCGCCGGCGGGTTGCCGCCCGGGTCCCTGCCCGGCCACGGCGGCGGGGCGCCGCCGGGCTTCGACTGGCTGGCCGCGGGCATCGTGGTGGGCCTGCTGGTCGCGGGCGCCGTCGTCACATGGTGGTTCCTGCGGCCGCGCCGGCCCGCCGCAGCCCTCTCGCTGGCGCGCCTGCAGGCCGTCCTGGACGACGCGATCGACGACGTGCTGGGCGAGGCGGACCCGCGCCGCGCGGTGATCGCGGCCTGGTCGAGGCTGGAACGGGTGCTGGCCGGGCACGGCGTCCCTCGGCATGACTCGGAGGCGCCGTTCGAGTACGCGGCCCGGGCCGGGGAGGAACTGGACGCCGAGCTGGGCGTGGAGGGCGGCTGGCTGGAACAGCTCGCCGGGCTCTTCGAGTGGGCGCGCTTCAGCACCCACGACGTCACCCCCGGGATGCGCGAGGAGGCGCTCGCCGGCCTGGTGGCCGTGCGGGACGGGCTGCGAGTTGCGCCTGCCGAGATGCCGACACGGCAGAGGCACGGAATTCCCGGATGAACGCGAACCAGCGTTCGCCGCTGCCGTGGCGCCGGATGGTGCAGCAGGTCGCGGTCGTGACCGTACCGCTGCTGCTGGTGGTCGTCCTCCGCATCCCCTACCAGGGCCTGGCGCTCCGGCTCTGGCTGGTCGCGCTGGGCGCCATCGGCCTCGGCCTGCTGACCGAGCGCGCGCTGGCCGGGCGCGCCGTGCACGACGTTCCCGGCCTCCGGATGCCATGGGGCTGGTGGCGGCGCCCTCGCGGGGAACGCGTCCGCGCGCTGGAGGAGCTCGAGCACGCGGTCGACTTCTCCCTCGGGACCGCGTTCGACGTCCATTACCGGCTCCGTCCGCACGTGCGCCGCATCGCCGCCTACCGGCTCGGCCTGCGCGGCGTGAGCCTCGACCGCCAGCCCCGCCGCGCCGCCGCGCTCCTCGGGCCCGAGGCCTGGGACCTGGCCCGCGCCGACCGGCCGGAGCCCGAGGACCGCAACGCCCGCGGCCTGGACCTCGCGCACGTCACCCGCGTGGTGGAGGGCCTGGATGCGCTCTGACCCGACGCGCGCCGAGGAACTGAGCCTGGCCGAGGTCGGCTCGCTGGCCGGCCG
>Ga0126369_10003074_pt1 | contig 12014 bp, 15 predicted proteins | sample PanSoiMetaPlot_1_FD_109646 | JGI IMG/M metagenome (GOLD analysis project Ga0126369, IMG submission 109646) | Tropical forest soil microbial communities from Panama - MetaG Plot_1 | ecosystem: Environmental > Terrestrial > Soil > Tropical forest > Bulk soil | place: Panama | collected 2016-02-17 | reverse complement strand
ATGATGATCAGGATGCAATCGGCGCCAGCGGCGCGGGCTTCCGTCACCTGATAGGGATCGTACATGAAGTCCTTGCGCAGCATGGGCAGCGAGCACGCGGTACGCGCCTGGCGCATGTGATCGAGCGCGCCGCCAAATGACGGCCTGTCGGTGAGCACCGAAAGGCAGGTGGCGCCGCCGGCGGCATAGGCCTTTGCCAAAGCAATGGGATCGAAGTCATCGCGGATCAGTCCCTTGGACGGGCTCGCTTTTTTGATCTCGGCGATGAGCGCATAGTCGTTCGCCGCAAGCCGTTGCGCGATCGCTTGGGCAAAACCGCGCGGCGCGTCGGCGGCCTTGGCCTCGCGCTCGAGCGCCGCCAGCGGGTGCGCTCGCTTGGCTGCAGCGATCTCCTCGCGCTTATAGGCCGCAATCTTTTCCAAAATGTCAGCCATCGTTCGACACCACGATCAGGCGATCAAGCCGGCCCTCGGCTTCGCCGGAATCGACCGCGTGGGTGGCAAGGTCGAAGCCGGCCTTGAGATCCTTCGCCTTACCGGCAACGACGAGGGCGGCCGCCGCGTTCAATAAAGCGACGTCGCGCAACGCCGTCTTTTTGCCTTCCAAGACGTCCTCGACAGCCTTGGCATTCGCCGCCGCATCGCCGCCGCGCAACGCCTCCGGCTTGACCTTGGGCAGGCCGACGTCTTCGGGTGAAATCTGAAAATTACGGATGCTGCCGTTCTCGAGGGCGGTGACGCTGGTCGGCCCGGACGTCGTGATTTCATCGAGCCCATCCGAACCGTGCACGACCCAGACGCTTTCGGCGCCAAGATTTTTCAAGACTTGCGCCAGCGGTTCGGTCCAATGCTTGGAAAACACGCCGATCATCTGACGTCGCACGCCCGCCGGATTGGACAAGGGGCCGAGTAGATTGAAGAGCGTGCGCGTGCCGAGCTCGACCCGGGTGGAGGCGACGTTCTTCATCGCCGGATGATGCGCCGGCGCGAACATGAAGCCGATGCCAGCTTCGCGGATGCAGAGCCCGATCTGTTCGGGCGATAGCTCGATGTTCACGCCCAAGGCGGAGAGCACGTCGGCGGCGCCCGAGCGCGACGACAAAGCGCGGTTGCCGTGCTTGGCCACCGGAACGCCGGCGCCGGCGACGATCAGCGCCGCGCAAGTTGAAATATTGAACGAGCCTGAAGCGTCGCCGCCGGTGCCGACGACGTCGATTGCGTTTGGTGGCGCATGCACACGCAGCATTTTGGCGCGCATGACGCTAACCGCGCCGGTGATCTCGTCCACGCTTTCGCCGCGCACGCGCAACGCCATCAACAGTCCGCCCATTTGCGACGGCGTCGCTTCGCCCGCCATCATTTGCTCGAAACCGGCGGCGGCTTCCTCGCGCGTCAGCGCGGCGCCGGTTGCGACCTTGGCGATGAGCGACTTGAACTCGACCGTCACGGTGCGCCCCTCAATTGACCCGCGCCCGCGCCGGGCGCGCGGCAATTTCGTCGGCGCCGCGCCGTCCGGCCGCACGATTCCACGTTTCGGCGATTTCGAGAAAGTTCTTGAGCAGCAGATGACCGTGCTCGGAGGCGATGCTTTCGGGGTGGAATTGCACGCCGTGCACCGGCAGCCGCTTATGCGCAAGCCCCATCACCAGACCGTCATCGGTCTGGGCCGTCACGTCGAGATCGCGCGGCACGCTCTCGCGCTCAATCACGAGCGAATGATAGCGCGTCGCTTTGAACGGCGCATTGATGCCGCGAAATACGCTGCCGCCGCGATGCTTGATCTCCGACAATTTGCCATGAACTGGAACCGGCGCGCGCACGACTTTGCCGCCGAAGGCCTGGCCGATCGCCTGATGACCTAAGCAGACGCCAAGGACCGGGATCCGCGGCGCGGCGGCAGTAATCAAATCGAGACAGATGCCGGCCTCGTTCGGCGTGCACGGGCCGGGCGAGAGCACGACAGCGTCGGGCTCGGCAGCGATAATGGCGTCCGCGGTCACCTTGTCATTGCGATGCACCTCGACCCTCGCCCCGAGCTCACCGAGATAATGAACGAGGTTGAAGGCAAAACTATCGTAATTGTCGATCAGGATGATCATGTCCGCACGCCTATCCTCGTCGCTGTTAGACACGCGCGCGCCGAGGGGGTCAAGCTGCTGCCGATTAACGCTGATTCACTCCGCCGCGGCGCCCGACAGCTTCGCCATCGCGGTCCATTTCGGCAGTTCGCTTATGAGGAAGTTGGCATAATCGGCCGGCGTGCCAAACATGGCCTGGGCTTCGAGCGGCTTCAGCCTGGCCTGCGTCGCTGGCTCTTTGAGCGCGGCATTCGTGGCGCGGTTGAGCTTGTCGATGATCGGCTTCGGCGTGCCCGGCGGCGCGACGATTCCGGTCCAAGAACTGGCGGTGAAGCCTGGCACGCCATTCTCCGCCATGGTCGGCACGTCGGGCAGAGCGTCGAGCCGTTTCGGCGACGGCGTTCCGAGCGGCCGCAATTTTCCGTCGCGCAGCTGCGGCAGCAGGATCGAACAGGTCTCGACCGCAAGATCGATCTGGCCGCCCAACAGATCGCTCAGCACATTGGCGCCACCGCGATAGGTCACCAGCACGACATCGATATTGGTAAGACTCTTGAACCACGCGGCGAGCATGTGCGGCGGCGCGCCGTTTGGCACACCGAAATTGAGCTTGCCCGGATGGGCTTTGGCGTAAGCGATAAGCTCGGCAAAACTGGCGACCGGCGCCTTCGGGCTCGCCACCATCACGTAAGGCACCTCGGCGACCATCGCCACCGGCTCAAAGCGTTTCGGGTCGTATTCGACATCGCGATAAAGCGTCGGCCCGATCGCAAGCGTCGCCGCGCTGCCAAGAAGGAGCGTGTAGCCGTCGGGTTCCGCATTGGCGGCGATCTTGCCAGCGAGCGTCGAGCCGGCGCCGGGCCGGTTGTCGACATAAACCTGTTGTCCGAGCTGCTCCGACAGCGCCTGACCGATCAGCCGTCCCATGACATCGGTTGGACCGCCAGGCGGGAAGGGAATGATCAGGCGGATTGGCCGACTAGGATAGGCTTCTTCGGCACCCGCGATCTGCGCGCTCGCCAGCACTGCGGTCGTGGCGGCAAGCAACAAAAGCCAAATCGTCAAAGTGCGCGCCGCAATTGCCTTCGCCAGCACCTGCATCATTGCGAGCTCCCGGTCGCCCCCGCCGATGCGTCCTATGATGCGCGAAATGAGTTTTCGGCGGAAGGCGGCCAATGCCTTCCGCCGCATCGGTATGCATTCCGCTCATTCCCGCGAACGCAGCTATCCAGGACCATGCACTACTGCTGGGTCCCCGCTTTCGCGGGGACGAGCGGATGATTCCAGCAAGCTCTGCGGTGCGTACTCAGTTGGCAGCGCGATCCGCCGCAATCATGCGAACGTCACGAGGCTGCACCAGCGGAATGCGCGCATCGCGCGTGCAAGCGGCATCGAAATACGGCCACGTCTTTTCGCCGCATTCGGTACCCAGCGGACGGATGTCGGCGCGATCGCCCTTGGCGCCGACGATCGGCGCGCTGGCGCCAACCTGCGGCGACAAACTCGGGAAGGCCACAAACAAGGACGCCGCGATCGCAGAGATGGCGACGGCATAAGCGGTCTTGATCATGACACGTGGTCCCTGAATCTGCCCGTTTGGATCCTTGTTCGATCCGGGCTTTATTTGCGAACGGCGTGAATTTCGTCCCGGGCCAGAACGCAGGCGTTGATTTGGGTCACAAACCCGACCATTCTCGTAAGTCTTTGTAAAACATTAGCTTCTGGTCTCATCGGCTGTCGCTTTCGATGAATGTGCCGCATCGAGTCCAATTCCGCGGCTTCCGGTTTGGCGAATCGGAGAGGTTCGCCACGCCTTGCGGTGACTCGGTGTGCAAGCTAGACCGCGAGCATGCCCTCCGTACCGCGAACCAGCCAACGCATCGCTTTGTTTGCCGGATCGTTCGATCCGATCACCAACGGCCATGTCGACGTCGTCGGCAAGGCCGTGCGGTTTGCCGATCGGCTGGTCATCGCCATCGGCGTTCACCCAGGCAAGACGCCATTGTTCTCCGTCGATGAGCGGCTGGCCATGATCAATGACGTCTGTGCCCCGCTTGCCCGTGCCGCGGGATGCGAATTGTCCGCCGTCACCTTTGCCGACCTTGTGGTCACCGCGGCGCAGCGCGCTGGCGCCACCATGCTGGTGCGCGGCGTACGCGACTCGACCGATTTCGACTACGAGATGCAGATGGCGGGCATGAATGCGGCGATGGCACCGGAAATCCAGACGGTGTTCTTGCCCGCCGCGCCCGCGGTGCGCCCCATCACCGCCACTTTGGTGCGCCAGATTGCCGGCATGGGCGGCGACGTTTCGAGCTTTGTGCCGGCGCCGATCGCGGCGCGCTTGAAGAAAAAATTCGCCAAGGTCTAAAGCCCCACTGACCTTTTGCAATTCATCATCCACTGAACCTCACCACCGGGAGATGACATGACCCGTGTTCTTGCCCTACTGTTCGCGATCATGTGTGCCGCTTCGGCCTCCGCCCAGCCCGCCCAGCCGCTGCCGGCCGGGCTCGATCCGCAAAACACGCTCGTCCTCGACACCACGCAGGGACGCGTCATCATCAAGCTGCGCAACGATATCGCGCCCAATCACGCGCAACGCTTAAAACAGCTCGCGCGCGACCATTTTTACGACAACGTGCCGTTCCACCGCGTGATTGACGGCTTTATGGCGCAAACCGGCGACGGCCAATACGGCAACGGCACCGGCGGCTCAAAATACCCGGCGCTGAAGGCGGAGTTCTCCAGCGTGCCCTATACGCGCGGCATCGTCGGCATGGCGCGCACGTCCGATCCGAACTCGGCCAACAGCCAGTTCTTCATCATGTTTGCGGAGGGTTCCTTCCTCAACGGCAAATACACCGTGGTCGGCGAGGTGGTCCGCGGCATGGACGTGGTCGACAAGCTCAAGAAAGGCGAGCCGCCGGCCAATCCGGACAAGATCGTCCATGCGCAGGTCGCCGCCGATATGAAATAGAGCGGCAATCTCGCTCCGCTTCGGTGCAGTGATGAAAAATCTTCTACGCTGCGCCGCTCTCCTCGTGCTGACGTTCTTCGCCGGTTTTGCTCACGCTGCCGGGCAGGAGCTTCGCACGTGCGATTTTGACTTAAAGGGCGGTTGTCGCTCTGGCGAAGCGCGCGTCACGCTTGCGGACGGCGCGGTGATAAGGATCGAGGTGGGTGTAATTTGGTGCGGCCGGGGCGGGCATCGGAAAAGCCTCGACTATACATGCACTATCGATTTATCCCGCGGCGACGGCGAGTCGGCGTGGTCGGAGGATGCGGGCGCGACGGTGATCACCGACAGCTCCCCCTATACTGACCCGCGTGAACCCGACCGCATCAAAGTGACCGTCGGACGGGAAGTGTCTATCGATCTGAATGAAACGCAATCGGTCCCAAGATGCGGCGTCGGAGCGGAGCTGCCCGAATCCATCGTCATTCCGGCGCACAAATCGGTATGTCGTGTAAGGTTCAGAGAGCCTTAGCAGCTAAGCGCCGCGCGTTCATCGCTCGCTACGCCGGCGCTTTGCGGCGCAATAGATAGGGCGCGATCCGCTCCAGCACCTGAGCGGGCGTTATACGCGCCATGCCGCCGGGGGAGGGACCGCCCTTCGGTACGATGGCCCGGATGAATCTCGAATAGGGTTTGCACCGGGGTCGAGCCGAAGAGGCCGAACGCTTCGGTGCCTCCGGCGGCAGCGAGGTTGAGCGGCCCCGAACTCGGGCCGATGAACAGATCGGCAAGCCGCAACAGCGCGGCCGTCTCGATCAAGCGCAAACCGCAGGCATTGACGATCTGACCGGAGCCGCAAGCGGAGATAAACTTTTCCGCCCGCGCGTCATTGGCAGGTCCTCCGACCACAAAGACGGTGCCGGACGCCCGCAGCGCGGACAGAAATTCGCACCAGGTGGCGTCGGACCAGTCCTTGTCGGGATGCGAGGCGCCGATCCCGATTGCGATCCAGGGCCGGGCGAATTGCGCAAATCTCTCCCCGACCGCGCTCAGAAGGGTTGTGGGCACCTGCAAATTCGGCTCGGTGGAGGAGAGCGGCACCTTCATGGCCGCCATCAAGGCGCGTAGCCAGTCGATCGGGTGATCGTGAAAATGCTCCTGGCCGATGCCGTCATTGGTGATGAAGGCGCTTTGCGGGCCGAGCCCCAGCCCGATCCGTTCCGGAATGCCGGCAAGCGCCGCCGCCAGCGCCGGCCGGATGGTGCGGTCGAGGATCCAGAGCGATTGCAGGCGATGCCGGCGCAACAGCGCGACCAGGCGGACAAGATTAATCCCGCGCTGCAATTCCGATCAGGCATGCTGAAAATAGACCGTGGCCGCGACGCGTGGCTCCGCAGCAAGCAAGTCACTGGCGGCACTTGTCGGCGGCGCGAAGAACGTCACCTGTCCATCCGGAGCGGCCGCCGCGATGGCGCGGACGAACGGCAAATGCCAGATGACATCGCCAATTCCGGGCTTGACCTGAATGACCGCAGTCATATTGGCCGTCGCATTGATTACCGTTAAAGGGTCTCCGACGCGACTTTATAGTCGCGGACCTGATTAGTCTTTGAACGGATCAAATTGTCCGCTGCCCGCCATCACCACCGCGAATGGGCGAAGCGTGTGCTGGACTTTGATCGTATGCGCATGTTCAGCAAGCACGTCGGGGAGGCGCCGATAGGCCATCGGGCTTTCGTCCAGATCGGCACCAAGGAGCACCACGCCACGCGCTCTGAGCCAATCATCCATTTCGCCGCGCTGAAACCGGCGTTTTGCTTCCTTGCGGCCAAACAGGCGGCCGGCCCCGTGTATGGTCGAATAGAGCATGGCGGCGCTTTCGGGTGATTCGACGCCTTCGATAATCACAGCGTCGTCACCCATGCTGCCGCCGACAAAGCCGCGCTGGGCCGGGAAGGCGGGCGTCGCGCCCTTGCGGACGACCCAATAGTTTTGGCCGCCGTGGTATTCTCTCCAAGCGAAGTTGTGGTGATTGTGGACGCTATCGAGCACGGACCCGCCGACAATCTGGCGTACGCGTTCGACGACCCACTGCCGGCCGGCATAAGCGTATAGGCCGCCAAGCTCCATGCCGGCGAGATAGGCGCGCCCTAGATCGCTGTTGGCGTCAAGGATCGCGGGCGGCACATTCATGCCGTCCTGGCCGCCGGCGAGCTTCAAGTACTTGGTCGCCGTAGAATGACCCAGGCCGCGCGAGCCAAAGTGTACCCCGATCCAAACGTGGCCTTCCTCGTCGCGCATCAGATCGACGTAATGATTGCCGCTGCCGACTGTGCCGAGCTGCGCTTGAGCCTTCTGCTTGTAGTCGGTTCGCTCGCTTTGCTCCCACAGGTCAGATTCGAACAGCGCGTGATCGACCTTTTCTTCGTTCACGCGGCCAAGGCCGAATGAAATTGCCCGGCCAATGTCGGCGATAATGGTCCCGACCGCATCCTTGATCTGCTCGAACCTGGTGTCGAGCTTGACCGCCATATTGCCGCACGCGATATCGAAGCCGACGCCAGACACGCTGATCTGATCGCGATAGGCGACAACGCCGCCAACCGGTTGCGCATAGCCAAGGTGTCCGTCCGCACAGATAACGCCAGTAGCTACGTTGCCGTAGCTCATGCAATTCTTCATCTGGCCGACGGTGGCTGCATCGTGCTCGCCGACGATGAGGGGGGCTGGCGCACTGGGATTTTGTTTCGTCGTAGCGGCGAGCGTAGCCTGTTCTTGCGCGACCTGTTCGGCTCTCGCCACATCACGATAGTCGCACCATGCCGGGCGTCCGCGGCCTTCGCCGACACGGCTGTCCGGATCGATGCCGGCGGCCAAGCATAGCTCGCGCGCGCGCTGTTGGTAGGGGTCCTTACGCATCATGGCCTCATAGAAAACGCCCGAGCCTTGAAGGGACCGCCGCACGGCGTGCGCCACCATCATTGGCAATCGCGGGGCCGTTGCAGATGGACAGCCAACCTTTCAACATTCTTGCCTCGCGCAGTTTTGACCAATAGATCGTGCTTTGCGCACGCATTTTCACGCGCTTAACTGGCTTACTATTCAATAAGTTGCGATATCTTCCTTGTAATGCAGCTCAATGGTCGAGGGAAAGCCGTTCGCTTTCCTACATCAAGTCCCGACTGACCATGCGCACCGATCTATTCGACTTCGCCCTCCCGGAAGAGCGTATCGCGCTTCGCCCGGTCATCCCCCGGGATGCGGCGCGGTGCCTCGTGGTTTGCTCGGCGGCGCCGGGCGAATTCGAAGACCGGATTATACGGGAATTGCCGACGCTCCTGCGCCGCGGCGATGCGCTGGTCGTCAACGACACTAAAGTTCTGCCTGCGGCCTTGCACGGCCGCCGTATCGGCCGCGGCGATCGCGAGCCCCCGATCGAAGCGACGCTCATCAAGCGGCTCGACGGCTCACGCTGGCGCGCATTGGTGAAGCCGGCAAAGCGGCTTGCGCGCGGCGATATCGTGCGCTTTGGCGCCGAGGGCCGCGTGTGTTTCCTCGAACAACTCGACGCCACGGTGGAAGAAAAGAGCGAGGCCGGCGAGATCACGCTCGCTTTCGCTTTCACCGATGCCGTTCTCGATCAGGCGCTCGAAGAGCGCGGCGATATGCCGTTGCCGCCCTATATCGCCAGCCGCCGTGCGGTCGATGAGCAGGACCGTAGCGATTACCAGACCATGTTCGCGCGCGCCGAAGGCTCGGTGGCCGCGCCAACGGCCGGGCTGCATTTCACGGAAGGCTTGACCGACGCTCTACGAGCGGCCGGTATTACGCTTCATCGCGTGACGCTGCATGTCGGTCCCGGCACTTTCCTGCCGGTCAAGGCGGAGGATACCGAAGGCCACAAAATGCATCCGGAATGGGGCAGCGTGGGCGGCGGGACCGCGGCGGCCTTGAACGCGGCGCGGCGTGCCGGCGGGCGGATCGTCGCCGTCGGCTCGACCGCGCTCCGGCTCCTCGAAAGTGCCGCTGCGGATGATGGCACGCTCATGCCGTTTTCAGGCGAGACCGCTCTGTTCATCACGCCCAGTTATCGCTTCCGCGCGGTCGACGCGATGCTGACCAATTTTCATCTGCCGCGTTCGACCTTGTTCATGCTGGTCTGCGCGTTCTGCGGACTCGATGTCATGCGCCGCGCCTACGACCACGCTATCGCCCGCAATTACCGCTTTTACTCCTATGGCGACGCTTGCCTGCTGTTCCGATAAATAAGCGGCTATGGCACGCTCATTCTCATTCCGCCTGATCGCGAGCGACGGCGCCGCACGCGCCGGCGAGATCGCGATGGCGCATGGCGTCGTGCGCACACCGGCCTTCATGCCGGTCGGCACGCAGGCGGCGATCAAGGGCGTCCATCATGACGATGTGCGCGCGGCTGGCACCGATATCATCTTGGCTAATACTTATCATTTGATGCTGCGGCCGACGGCCGAGCGTGTCGCAGCGCTCGGCGGTCTGCATGAATTCATGCACTGGCCGCTGCCGATCCTCACCGATTCCGGCGGCTATCAGGTCATGTCGCTGGCGCCGTTGCGCAAGGTCACGGAAGCCGGCGTGACCTTCCGTTCGCATCTTGACGGCGCCATGGTCGAATTGACGCCGGAGCGGGCGGTGGAGGTGCAGATTCTGCTCGGCGCCGATATCGCCATGCAGCTTGACGAATGCGTGCGGCTTCCGGCCGAGCCGGCCGATATCGAACGCGCCATGCGGCTGTCACTGCGCTGGGCCGAGCGCTGCAAGCGCACCTTCGAAAGCGCGCCGGCCAACGGAGCTTTGTTCGGCATCGTGCAGGGCGGCGATGACGAGCGGCTGCGGGAGGAGAGCGCGCGGGCGCTGGTTGAGCTCGGATTTGACGGTTACGCGATCGGCGGACTTGCCGTTGGCGAGAGCGAGGAGGTGATGCTGCGCGTGGTTGCCGCCACCGCGCCGGCGCTACCGGTCGAGCGCCCGCGCTATCTGATGGGCGTCGGCACACCTGCGGATATTCTCAATGCGATCGGCCATGGTATCGATATGTTCGATTGCGTTCTGCCCACGCGCAACGGCCGCCATGGGCTCGCCTTTACCCGCTTCGGCCCGATCAATATCAAGAATGCACGGCATGCCGACGATCCGCGCCCGCTCGATCCGCAAAGCCGCTGTCCCGCGGCGCGCGATTTTTCCCGCGCTTACTTGCACCATCTGTTCAAGGCCAATGAGGCGCTCGGCGGGACCCTCTTGTCGATCGTCAATCTGTTCTACTACCAGGATCTCACCGCCGGCGCGCGAGCTTCGATCGCCCAGCGGTGCTTCGCCGCTTACCGCGCCGAGATCGAAGAACAGTGGGCGGCGAAGCGGGATTTTGGTTGCTGACAGAAAGCTGGTGCGACGACGTGAGCCGCCGCTCATTCCCGCGCAAGCGGGAATCCATGCTGGGTCCCGGCATTCGCGGGGACGAGGAGCCTTCATTAGGCTCTACCCGGCAAAAAACTCGCCGGCCCGAATGAACGGGCCGGCGTATCGAACCGTCCGCTGACGCAAACACAACGGCGGTTACGCCTTGACGACTTTTACCCTTTAACGACTTGGCCGCGGATCTCGCCGCCTTTATTGGCCTCGGTGTGGACGTTGGCGTACCACAGGCCTTTCTCCAGATCGGCGGCCTGGGCGTCCGTCAGTGTCGCCGTGCCCTTGAATGGGCTCGCGAGGTTCTGGCCCTTTTCCGAGATCCAAACCGCGGGGGCGGCGTTTTTGCCGACTTCGGCCGGTCCGTGGAAATGCGCAGCCGTAGCCGGACCGCTGAGGCCCGAGAAGTTGCCCTCCCAGGTGAGAACTTTGGTGGCAGGGTCATAGGTCGCAGTAACCGTCCCCTTGCCGGAGGTTGTGGTCGGAGGGACTTCGCTGGCTCCATTCATGTCGGCTTTGAATTTCATCGGGGCCGCTCGGCTCGGCTCGGCCGAGGTCAACAGAACGGCTCCTGCGGCGCTTCCTGCCGCATAACCCAATACTGACCGGCGACTAAACGTTTGGTGCATCTGATCCTCCCTGGATGCGCACTTCCGCGATGACAACACAAACACCGAGGTTCCCGTTGTTATTGCCTGTGCGGCGCGTTGGCATAGGTAGGCGACAGCGCCTTTAAAATCCAAGATTCTAACGTAAACACAGTCGGTTACTGTGAATCCATAAGGCGGCAACTGAACTAAGCGTGAGCGGCTCAAATCTGCGCCGGCTATCGCACATCCCCTCTCGCAACCGCTTGGTGGGTCACATCGATCGAGGTCTCAAATTCGGTGCCGCAATCGTCACAGGCCCAGACGTGATCGATCCGGCCGGCAAGATTGAAGCGTGAGTGCTCGGCCACCAGCAACCGGCTGCCGCAACGCGGACAATTCGGTCGTTTCGGCTTATGGCTTTCGGCCGAATGGATGGGCTTCGGCCGGGCGAGGCACAGAGGCGCGATCATCATTGTGGCTCATCTCCACGAATCCTCACCGAACCCTTGCAGCGGGTGTTTGCACGCTCAGATGGCGCGACCGCGACGGCGGCATGAAAGTCTTGTGGCCGGTGAGGCCACTCTGCAGAGCAGCCGCGCTCGGCAGGCAGTGCTCAATAAGTCGACGAGCGCGTGTCGACGGGCACGCAATTGGTACGGCCCGACATCACGCAGTCCTCGATTTTCGAATTGGAATAGAGTTCGCGCGTCAGGATCCAGCCGATGACGAACAGGACCACTACGACGCCGAGCGCGACCAATGAGGTGCGGCGATTGGTGTTTTCCCCACCTGAGTCACGGTTTTTGTCTTCGGCCACGGCGCGCCACCTAATGGATTTGATGATTTGAACGTCAAGCAACTATGATGAGCCCGCAGGGATTTGAACCCCTCTGACTAAAAGCCCGCGAACGAGTCCTGCCAGCCGAAGGGGAGGGTAGGCACATAT
>Ga0126369_10003073_pt1 | contig 12017 bp, 23 predicted proteins | sample PanSoiMetaPlot_1_FD_109646 | JGI IMG/M metagenome (GOLD analysis project Ga0126369, IMG submission 109646) | Tropical forest soil microbial communities from Panama - MetaG Plot_1 | ecosystem: Environmental > Terrestrial > Soil > Tropical forest > Bulk soil | place: Panama | collected 2016-02-17 | reverse complement strand
GAGCGGTAGCTGCGCATTGCGTCTGCCTCCCATGTGCGGGACGCAAGGCCTGAGATCGCTTCAGTTCATTCGCCCACGACCCTGATCGTCATCGTCTGGTGGCGCGCGGCCCATTCGCCGTCTTCGAGCCACCGGAAGCCGTCTGGCAGGTCGTCTGGATTGAGCTTGTCGGGGTCGTGCCCGTCCGGTCCTTCGACGACCCATAGCTCGCCGGCGAGCGGGTCGAGGTCGTACCAGACGATGGATTGTTCCGTCATCAGACCTGCTCGGGGATCATCGTGCCGTCAGGCAGGAAGCAGGCGAATACCGGGCCGTAGCGAACCATGATGCAGTTGTGGCCCTCATGGATCACGACGTCGGTCAGGGGCTCGGTCGAGCGCTCGAGTTGCGACAGCCACTCGTCGATCGCGAGCACCTGCTCAGGCGTCAGGTAGACCGCGCTCATAGCCGTAGCAGCGCGTCCCAGACCGCCTGCTTCTCAGCCTCGACGCGCAACCAGCGGATGACCCGCGCCGCATGATGGATCTCCCAGGTTAGGACGCGGCCATCGGCGAATCGCACCGCGGCGCCAGTGATCTGAGGGCCCGCGTTGATGCACTCGGCGCAGACCGAGCGCAGCGCGCTGACCGTGCTGCGATACGTCAACGGCCGCGAGCGGCCGCAGATCTCGCAGATCATTGCCGCACCCCGCGCACGAGCAGTGCGACCGGAAACCAGACCGCGAGCGCGAGCACGACGATCGCGACGCCGGCGAGATCCGCGTACGGCACGACGAACGAAGACCAGCGCCAGTGCGAGCGGTCTCATCGCTTCATCTCCCATGTTGTGGCCACAGCACGCGGCCAACCATTCCAACCCACACAAAGAACATGACGACGTCCGCCCAGCCCCGGTACGGCCACTGCGCCATCATCACGGCCAGGGCCGTCAACGGCAGCACACGCCGCCGCACGTAGCCCAGCAGAAGCAGCGCGTCATGCCGACAGAGCTCGCGCATGTACTCGCTCGACGCGGCATACGCGCCGGCCGCGAGCAGCAGCCCGAAACCGCCGAGCGCCGCGACCTGGACGGCGTTCATCGCCGCCTCGCCGCCTGGTGCAGCCACTCGCAGCGCACCGCCGCAGCCTGCGCCGCGGTCCCGTTCACGTACTCGCCGGCGAGCTCCGCGGGAATCACACGTCCTCCTTCTTCATTAGCTGATAGACGCGCGCGCGCGACATGCCGAGGATCTTTCCGATCTGGATCTGCGATACGTGCGCCTGCAGGAGCTCGGTTACCATGCGATTGCGGTCTCGCCGCGCCCGCTCGGCGAGCGCGGCGAGCTCCTTGTAGGTGTTGTGCGCGTCGAGCAGCGCGGCCTGCTGCTCATCGGTCGGCATCACGTAGTAGGGCCGGCCGACCTCTTTGCGGCGCTTGCGCCGAGCGACCTTCTCCTCGAGCGCCCGCAGCGCGGGACTGATCTCGATCGGCTCGCTCACAGGCGCCGGCCGTCCTCGCCGGCGTTCGGAGCGTCGAACGAGACGACCACACGCCAGTCGCGCACGAGCGTCCAGCGCGCCTTCAGCGACTCTGCCGCCTCGCACGCGCTCATGAACGACGGGTAGCGCATCGCGTTGCCGCACCACTTGCCGCTCGAGTCGGCGATGACCTCGACCTTCCAGCTACTCGTCGGCGGCTCGAGCGCCGCGAGCACGGCGTTGACGAGCTCGGCCTGCGCGAGCGAAGTCTGATACTCGCGCTCGGTCATGATGCCTCCGGATTGCGGATCTGCGCCTTCAGCACGTCCGCGCGGCCGGCGAGCGCGATCACGCACTCCTCGGCCATCTGGCGCTCGCTGAACGGCCCGTAGACCACGTAGCGCTCGCCGGTGTTGACGGCGTCGACGCGTTCGACGTCGACGTACAGCCTCATCCTCTCCATGTCCCTGTCTCCCTTGTAGTGGCCTGACGCAAGAACCCTAGCAGGATGCCAGGGCGCTTGCGTCAAGTCGCCTACGATCGGCAGGTGTGCCTGTAGCCGGCGGAGCGGTCGATCGCGATCTCGAGCACGCCCCGGGCCATCAGCGCACCACCACCCTGCCGCTGATGCGCTCGAGCGTCCCGTAGAAGCGCCTCGAGGTGTACGGGTCAGGCCCGACGAAGTGCACGCGCGTGCCCGCGGGCAGCGCTGCGGCGGCGCCCTCGTACTCGTTGCCGAACAGCGACGTCGCCTCGACCAGCACGCGATCGGGCGCGGTCTCGCGGATCTCCTTCTTCGACTTCGGCCGCCGCCGGCCGCCCTCGGCGTTCGGCCCGACCATGATGTAGATGCCCTGCATCCTTGTCTCCCTTCGCTAGTCTCGCCGGCCGGCGAGCGCCAGAGCTCGAGCAGCGCCCGAGCTCTCGCGTTCGTCAGCCCGCATCCTCCACGTCCGCGCGGTGCTCCTCGACCATGCGGCGCACGAACGACTCGACCGCACCGCCCGTGCGCGACTCCCAGCCGCACGAGCAGCGCGCATCCCACGGCCATGCGCCGCGCATCCCGCGCGACCGCGGCAGGTAGCCATCGGGCGCCTCGAGGCTCTCGGGCACGCGAGCGAACCACCTGATCCGATGCTCGCTCACTCGATCACCCCGTCGTTGTAGAGGACCGCGCCCGCGATCTTGCGCGAGCTCACAGCGCCGGCCACGATCGGCAGCACGATGCACTCGAGCGCCCGGTGCATCGACTCGTGCGCGCGGATCTGGTCGGCCTTGGCCTCGGCTGTGGCCGCGTCCTTGAACGCCCCGATGATCAGCCCGTAGCCCATGTCGCCATCCGGATCGTGGACGAACACGCCCCATCGCACTCCGCCACCTCGAGGCATCAGATCCCCTCCCGATCGCCGCGCCGCTCTTCCCACACGCTCGGCTCCTCCTCGAGCTCCTCGAGCGAGTACAACGTCCCGTCAGGCGCCTTGTACTCGTCGCCGGCGTCCTGCAGCGCGCGCGTCGCGGCCGCGATGATCTGGCGCTCGAGCTCATCGCGGCACTCCTGCGTGCCGTCCTCGAGGAGCTCCGAGCCGGCGTCGCTCGCGATCTGCCAGGCAAGCTGGCGGATCGCGCTCTCGAGATCTCCCGGCGCCCAGATGTCCCACGGCTCCGCGCCGTGGTAGTGGCAGTTCAGTCTCAGCATGTCCCTGTCTCCCTTCGTCGTGTCTCGCTCCGATCGGCGAGCACAAGAGCTCGAGTCGCCCCCGAGCGCTTGTGTTCGCCGCGTCAGAGTCCGCAGTGGCCGTGCTCCTCGAGCATCCTCGAGAGCCACGCGCTCGTAGCCTCGAGATCCTCCCGCGAGACGTCCTCCGCCTCGCGCAGCGCGCGCTGGTAGGCCGCGTCGCGCTCCCGGGCGCGCTCGCGCTCAGCCTCGAGCTCGAGTTCCCAGTCCGCAGACTCAGCCTGGTAGTCGTCCCTCATGGTCACTCCCCTCCCCTCGAGCTCCGGACGAATCCGGAGTCAGATCCGATCGCGCGGCCCTTCGCCCGCAACCCCACTACACAGCCCTGCCGATCGAGGAACCGCAGATCGTGCACGTCCCCGTCGATCACAGGATGCCCCCAGAACGTGGCCGGGAGCGCGCCCGCGGGACGCCCGCGGCGCTCGAGCACTGCATCGAAGACGACCGCGACATTCGCGCCGGCGGCGAGCGCCGCGCGCGCCTCGAGCTCGTTCTCCTCGGACAGCGAGAACGTCAGGTGCAGGTTCGCCGGCACGTGCGTCCACAAGCGTGTGGGCCGCTTCGTGTAGTCGTAGAACTGCAGGTGCGAGAAGGCCTCGAAGACCGACGCGTACCGAACCTCGCCGCGATAGCACGGATGCGACGTCCACCATTTGATGTCCGCGGTCCCGTTCATGCGCACGACCAGGATCAGTCCGAGCTCCTCCGCCTCGCGCTCGAGGCGCTCGAGCTCGCGCACTACGCGCCGCATGAACGCCCGACGATCGCGCCGATACCAGCGCGTACGGCGGATCCGCGCGACCTGCACGGTGTTCAGCCCGTTCTCGTCAAGCGCGATCCCACCGTGCCCGGAAGTGTTCAAGCAGAGATCCGTGCAGAACGGCGAACGGAACGTGCAGACCTCGAAGCCCGACCCGTCCGCCGGCGAGAAGTACATCACCGCCGTCAGGTACCCGAACTTCACGCTCTTGTCCGTCTTCGGCGAGCTCGAGAAGAGCTCCCGCGGCTCGAGCTCGAGCCTGTAGCGATCGATCAGCGCCGCGTGCATCACAACACCTGCAGCTGACGCCACGACGCGTCCACCGCGATCCCGTCAGAGTCCACACGTACCACCGCGGACTCGCAGACCTCATCTACAGACAGGACCGTAGCCGCGGACTCCTCACCCGCAACCCAAACCCTGTCTCCAACCCGTACCGACGGCGCCGTCATGACGACACCACGCCAGACCGCGACACCTTCAAGCCGCAGCCCGCAGCAGCCGCCACAGCATCACGGCGTGACCCAAAGAACATTGGGCCGTCACCCATCCGAAGCAGCGAATCCCCAAACACGAACACCCAAGCAGCATTCGCAACCAGATACCTAAGAGCCAACATTGTCCTGTCTCCCTAGTGAGGCGCCGGCCAATCCGACGCTGCCAGAACAGCATAGCGCAACCCCCCCTAGCATGCAAGCAGTAACTGCAGAGGAGCGCCAACCAAGCAACAAAACACGCCTCGAGACAAGGTCTGAGAAGCACCCGACGCACGGCCGCGAGCTCGTTTCGGAGCTCCCGCGGTGCGCCTCGAGCTCGAGCTCCGGACCGCGACCTGGTAGCGTTGAGCTCAGGTTAAATGCCTGCAAATCGGCACAATCGAATCGCGAGCTCGGCCTCGCGCGAGTAACGGTACGGACCGCCAGCTGGCCGCCCCTGGCACTCGAGGACCGCGGCTCGAGCGCCCCGGAGACGTCGGCGGCCGGCGCCGCGGACGGGAGGGCCCAAGGCCTGGCACAGCACCGCGGCGAGCCGACGGCAAGGCACGGGGGGTAGGCGAGCATGGCATGTCAGAGCGTTCCCGTGAGAGGGTCCCAGCCCGACATTTCAGCCTTCTCGGGGGCCTCGTATACGCCTCGTATACGGATCCGCCAGAATCAGCCTGAATCCCGTATACGGCGGGTTTTCGAGCGGAGGTTCGTATATGCCTGGGAAGCAGTTCGGCGTGATGGACGAGGGGTTGCTTGAGGCGTTGGACGAGATTGCGAAGAAGCATGGGCAGTCCAGGCGTCGTGTGGCGGAGCGTCTTCTGAATCGGGCGCTGGGCTCGGTGGATGTTGAGCCTGCGGACCCGGAGCATCTGGTGGAGTTGCGTTGCGAGGGTCAGCCTGAGCGGATTGCCCAGGCCTCGGCGATTCTCGAGATCACGCCGGAGGCCTTCGTTGCCCGGGCGTGCTCTGCCTTGCTCGAGCGCGTCGATAACGGCTTCAGGGGGCCGGTGGTCATTCCGCGCTTCAGCCGGAAGGGTTTCGAGGGCTCGAAGCTTCAGCCGAATGCGGATGTTCCTGAGTTGGGCTGGTGGCGTCCTGGGTCTGAGGAGGCGCGGCCTCGGGAGGTTCGGGAGGCTCTGATGACGCCCGAACAGAAGAAGGCGCTGACAGCCACGGGCTGAGTTCGATGGTCTGGTCGGTTGGGGTTGCTTGGCCCCATCTGGCCCAGAGGGCTGGGCATTGGGCGTGTTGGCGCCAGATGTCTTCGAGGCCCTGGTAGCGGCGCGAGCTGATGGTGAGTTTCGAGCCGCAGACGCACTTGTAGTCGATCCTCATGGCAGCCGGTACTCGCTGACGCGTTCGGTCGTTGCTTCGACTTCGACGGTGGCGCACTCGCGTCCGCAGTCTGTGCAGTAGAGCGGCGCCAGCCCTTCCAGCATCAGCGGGTGGTCGAGCGGCGTTCTGGTCACGTCGGCCATGACGGGAGCCGCGCAGCAGTTCGAGCGAAGCTGGCTCATTAGACGCAGCGATACTCGATCCTCATCTAAGTGCCCAATGCCGCTTGCAGGTCGTGGAGGGCGTGGCTGACGCGCGGGTCGGGGAGCCGGTCGTGGTCTTGGTCGGCGGCGCGGAGCGCGACTTCGGGTGAGTGGATGAGGGGGTCGAGCCGCTCGATCGCGATCGAGCGCTGCAGCGGCGCTCCGCAGACGCGGCAGCGGGGAACGCCATAGGCGCCGCGATCACCGAATACAGCCATAGATCTGGACCTGTCCGCCGGGATGGTTGATGACGACGAGCCCGGGTTCGAAGCCCACAGGACAGTCGAGGTTGCCGGCGGGGCCGGTGTCGCCTGTCGGTCCGGTCGGTCCGGTGGCGCCGTTCGAGACGGTGATCGTGACGGTCTTCGATGGTGCGGGTGGCGATGCGGCGAGTGCGTGCGCGATGGCGTAGCCGGATGCTGCGGCGGCGATCAGTGTGCCGGCCATGACGGCGGCGATCCTAGCGGTGAAGTTCATGGCTCTCGGTGTTCGTGGAGCGGATCATGAAGTCCTTCCCTGTAGGCGTCGAGGCGCGCGTCGCATTCCTTCTGCTCGTGCTTGACGACCATGTGGATCGCGTGGAATGAGCCGATGACGCTGGCGACGCCGCTGATGAAGGCGATCAGGATTTCCCATGAGATGAAAGGAAGGATCGCAGGTGCTGCGGATCCATAGGGAGCGGCTCGAGGGTCTGGAGGGCGCCGAGCTCAAGGAGGTCGTCGCCCAGCTGGAGGCGCTCGAGGAGGCGATCAGGCGCAATCCGCTGATCGCGTACCGGCCGCACCACAAGCAGGTGGCGTTTCACGAGTCCAGGGAGCCGGTGAAGGCGTTCCTGGGCGGCAACCGCTCGGGGAAGACGACGGCGGGGATCCTCGACGATCTGATCCAGTGCGTGGATGGGGAGATCGTCCCCGACCATCTAAGTGCCTATAAGCGCTGGCAGCCTCCGTTCAGAGCCCGGATCGTAACGCCGGATTTCACCTCTACGATGGAGGGCGTGGTGTTCGAGAAGCTGCGCGAGTGGTGTCCGCGCGAGCAGCTTTTGGGCAGGACGTGGGAGAAGGCGTACGACAAGAGCATGCGGATCTTGAATTTCAAGAACGGCAGCTGGCTGCAGTTCATGACGTTCGAGCAGGATCTCGACAAGTTCGGGGGTGCGGCGCTGCACCGCGTTCACTATGACGAGGAGCCGCCCAGGGCGATTCGCCAGGAGTGCCAGTTTCGCCTGATCGACCATGATGGTGACGAGCTGTTCACGATGACGCCGTTGCACGGCATGTCATGGATGTATGACGAGATCTATGTGCCGTGGGAGAAGGGCGAGTTGGGCGATGCGACCGTGATCATCGTCGACATGGACGATAATCCGTTTTTGAACGATGTGGCGAAGCAGCGCGTGCTGGCGGGATTGTCGAGGGAGGAGCGCGCGGCCCGCAAGTCGGGCAAGTTCGTGCAGTTTTCCGGCATGGTGTACCCGGAGTTCCAGCGCCACATCCATGTTGTGCCGAGCGCGAAGATTCCGGAGAATGTGCTGTTGCTGGGCAGTATCGACCCTGGGACCAGGCACATGGCGGCGGTGGTGTGGGCGTATTTGACGGCCGAGGACGATCTGGTGGTGTTCGACGAGCTGGCGATGGCGGAGTCGACGGTTGCGCAGGTTGCGCTGGCGGTGCGGATGATGGAGGCCAGGCGCAACGTTCGCTTACGGACTTACATGATCGACCCGTCGGCAAGGAACACCGCGCACCAGACCGGCCGCAGCGACCAGTTGGAGTACAGTGACCACGGCATTGTCACTATTTTGGGGCAGAACGACGTGCCGGCCGGGATCAATCGGGTGAAGGAGCGGTTGCAGGGCCAGCCGGGCGAGGGGCCGCGGCTGCATGTGCAGGCGCACTGCACCGGCCTGATCGACGAGTTTCGCCGCTACCACTGGACGAAGCAGGGACGCAGCGAGCACGAGGCGAAGGAGACGGTCGTGAAGCGCGACGACCATCTGCTGGACGCACTTAGGTACATGTGCATGGCAAGGCCGAGGAGGCCGCCGCACCTGGCCGAGGAGCGCTACATGGATCCGATGAACAGGGTCGCGTTCAGGGAGCGGATGGGCCGCAGTAACTGGAACCGGATTCCGCGCAGCCACGAGTACGGCGGAATCTTTTCGTAGCCCCTAAGAGATAGAAAGAGTGTGATGGCAACAAGGCTCGCTAACGAGATCAGGCCGACGAACATGCCGCCGTACTGCTCGGCCTGCTACGACCAGAAGCCGCAGAAGCGATATGTCGACTTCGACGCCGCCAGCGACCGCGGCTGGACGGAGGACGGCCAGTCGATGGACGATCTGATCCTGTGTGAGGACTGCATCCGCTCGGCGGCGGTGCACGTCAACATGCGCGACACGACCGACCTCGAGGTCGAGATCGAGCAGCTGCGCGCCTCGAGCGCGCGCTACGTGCAGCAGCGCAACGCTGCCAGGACCTACGCGAAGCGGCTCGAGGAGGCGCTGGCGGCACGCTCGACGCCGGTCAAGCTGGCGCTGAAGCCGGATCTGGACGCGGCATGACCTATATCGCCGCCGGCGCGCTGGCCGTGATCGTGCTGCTGGTGCTGGCGATCTACCGCCTCCAGATCTCGCACCAGGCCGAGATGCGGCTGGCCGCGGCCGACCATCATCGCGAGCGCTCGGAAATGCTCGCGGACGCGAGCCGGCATTTCGCGCGCATGGACGACGAGCGTCGCGAACTCCTCAATCGCATCCAGCACCCGCAGTTCGTGCCGGTGCCGCAGATCGCCTATGAGCCGCCCGAACAGCCCAGGGATCTCGCCGAGCTCGGGTTCGTCGGCCAGGAGGTGCCGGATTTCTACAACGTCGGCATGGGCGATACGGAGGAGCTGAATGTCAACCCGTGACCGCACTCGCAACCCGGTCGGGGTGCTGCAGGACAAGACCGTCGGCGACCTCGACAAGCTGCTGTCGCAGTCGCGGGGCCAGCGCACGCGCTACGAGGGCATCTGGAGCCTCAACATCAGCTACTACTCGGGCTACCAGTGGGTGTTCTGGAACAAGGGCCGGATCGACCGCCCCCGCCTCGAGCCGTGGCGGATGACGCTGACCGACAACCGCATCCAGGGGGTTGTGCAGACCCGGATCGCGAAGATGACGCAGCAGAAGCCGGGCTTCCAGGTCGTGCCGCTGTCGAGCGAGGACGGCGATCTGCAGGCCGCGAAGACGGGCGAGAAGATCCTCGACTACCTGTGGCGCACGCTGTACATGACGGACCGCCTGTACGAGGTGCTCTTGTGGGCCGAATGCTGCGCGTCGGGGTTCTGGAAGATCACCTGGGACCGCACCCGCGGCCAGAAGATCGACGTCGTCGTCGACGGCTCCGGCGCGCCGATCATCCACGACCAGACGCGGCGGCCGATCCGCGCCCAGGACATGGGCGAGATCCCGAACGGCCTGTACTCAAGGAGTCTTGCGACCGGCGAGGTCTGCGTCGAGGTCGTCAACCCGTTCGAGGTCTACCCGGACCCGCTGGCAAGGGAGCTGGAGGACGCCGAATGGCTGATCCAGGAGACCGTCAAAAGCTCGGAGTACGTCTACCAGCAGTTCGGCGTGCGGATCGACCCGGATACGGATGTCGCGTCAGGCCCGTTCGAGTCGCGCATGTACCCGGGCTACCAGACGGCGGGCGCATCCGGCTACCGGGGCGTGAAGATCCGCGAGTACTGGTGCAAGCCCAACTCGATCTGGCCGCAGGGGCGCAGGGCGGTGTGGGCGCGCGGGCGGATGCTGTTCGAGGACATCAACCATTACGACTGTCTGCCGTACGTGATGTTCAAGGGCGTGCCGGTGCCGGGACGGTTCTGGCCGACCTGCCTGGTCGAGCAATTGCGGGGTCCGCAGACCGAGCTCAACAAGGTCAAGACGCAGATCGGCGAGAACGGGGCGAAGGTCGGCAACCCGGCGCTGATGGTCTCCAGGCAGGCGAACGTGAACTATTCCGGCGTGCCGGGAGAGAGGATCGACTATGACGATTCGACGCCGAACGCGGTCCCAACCTACCTGCAGCCACCGATGCTGCCGGAGTACATTCTCGCTCAGCAGGACCGCATCGAGGCGTCGATCGAAGCGATATCGGGGCAGCATGAGGTCACCAATGCTCAAGTGCCCGCGGGCGTCACGGCAGCATCGGCGATCAACCTGCTGCTAGAGGCCGACAACACCAGGCTTGGCCCCCGGATCTACGATCTCGAGGAGAAGCTCGGGATCGCCGGCACCAGGATCCTGAGGTTGGTCGGCCAATACTGGACCGACCAGCGCACGATCATGATCGCGGGCGCGGACGACGCCTGGAACCAGTTGAACTTCCGCGGCGCCGCGCTCAAGGAGAACACGCTCGTCCAGGTTCAGGCCGGCTCGATGTTCCCGCAGGCGAAGGCGGCGAAGCAGGCCGCGATCATGCAGATGATCACGCTGCTGTCGCAGAACCCGATGAGCTTCCCGGTGTCCTCGAGCCAGATCAAGGAAGCCCTCAGAGACATGGAGGCCGGCGGCCTCGACCGCTTCTTCGACGACGTCACCGAGGACGAGGCGCAGGCGAATCGCGAGAACATCGCGCTCGAGCGCGGCATGCCGCTGAACGTCAACAGCTTCGACAACCATCAGGTCCACATCCAGGTTCACACGTCGATGCAGAAGAGCGCGGCCTACCAGCAGTTGGCGATCCCGGTGCAGCAGCGGATCGAGTCGCATGTCGTGCAGCACCGGATGATGATCCTGTCGGCGGCGCCGGGCGGCGGCTCGCAGTTCCAGCCGGCGCCGCCGGGGGCGCCGCCGCCGCCGATCCAGACCGGGCTACCGCCGCCATCGGAGCCGGCGCCGAACGGCGGTCCACCGGAGCCGCCGAACGTCCCGTTCACGGTCCCGACACCGGGCCAGCCACCGCCACAGTAAAGGAGCAGGCATGCCTCAGGGCAAGAAGGCGGCCTCCGAGGCCGTCGAAGAGCAGGAGCAGCAGGTTACGAGCCAGGCCGGCTCGACCGCCGAAGCGGGGCCGCTGCCGTCCGCGCCATACGTGTCGCCGGACGGCGAGGTCAAGCGGCCGCGCGACGACAGCGACGCGCTGACGGGCCTGTTCGCGAACATCGTCTCGGGCGAGTTCGCCCCTCGTTATGTCGTCGTCGGCCGCACGCTCGAGCGCGACCAGGACGGCTTCCCGACCAGGGTCGAGGTCAAGACCCGCGATGCCCGGGACGAGCGCCTTGAGGTCGACTATGCGGACTTGCGGCCCGCGGCCGCGGGGCAGCGCTGATGGCGACCCAGGCGCTGCGAGCAATGGCTGCCGCGCGGGCGCTGGAGCGCCCGGCGCGCTCGACCAACAAGGGCTCGAACAGGGGCCAGCCGCGCGCGCGCGGCTACAACGCGCAGCCGGCGCTGCCGGCCGGGCGACCGTCCGGCTATAACGGCCGGCCGGTCCAGCCGCAGGGCAGGGCGAGCGGCTACAACGCCTCACCGAATCCGCCGCAGCCGGCGGCGGCGATGAACTCGAACGAGCGCTCGGCGGTGCCGAGCAGCATGCCGCCGAACAGGCCGGACACCGGTAATACGGCGCGGACGCCGCCGACGAGCGCGGCGCGCAGAAGCTCGCAGCGCTCGCTTCGGACCGCGGACTCCTCGGAGCAGCCCGGGCTCGAGCCGAAGGCGGCGTATGTGGGTTTGCCGTTGCGCGGCGACAGGTTCGCGCGCGCGACCGCGCGCGTGCGCGCGAGGCTGCGGGCGGCTAGGTGATGGCTGTCGCGGTCCCGGCGCCCCCGATGGCGCGCGCGATCAGCCCGGCGGCGCGCGCGTACGCGGCACGAACGGCTGCGAACGTCGCTCGTTACGGTGCGCCGCGGGTAAATCCGAATCCGGCACCGGGCAATGTGCTGATCGGCCCCGGCTTCCGTCCGGGGCCAGCTCCAGTCAGGACGCCCGTCCCGCAGACGCCGATGATGCGGACTCCGACGGTCATGACCAACACTCCCGTGAGAGTGGTC
>Ga0126369_10003072_pt1 | contig 12021 bp, 13 predicted proteins | sample PanSoiMetaPlot_1_FD_109646 | JGI IMG/M metagenome (GOLD analysis project Ga0126369, IMG submission 109646) | Tropical forest soil microbial communities from Panama - MetaG Plot_1 | ecosystem: Environmental > Terrestrial > Soil > Tropical forest > Bulk soil | place: Panama | collected 2016-02-17 | reverse complement strand
TCGGTCGCATAGAAGCCGTCGCGATAGTCTCTCACGAGCGGCAGCTCGGCGAGGCTGCGGTCGATCCAGCCCTTCTGCGCGAAGTAATCGAAGCCGCCCGGATCCGCGCTGTGGACGAGGTCGGTGCTGATCAGTCCTGCTTCGCGTTCGGCAACGAACCGCTTGACCGTCTCGATCGATCCGGCGCGCACGAAGCCGATCTTCAGACTCGGGAAGTGCTGGTTCAGCCCCTTGACGAGCTTCGTCATCGCCTTGGTGGCGATCGACACGTTGATGCGGACGTTCCCGGTCCGCGGGTCGACCGGCTCGCTCGTCTGTGCGCGGGCGCGCGCCGCCAACGGCAAGGCGGGAAGCAGCAGCGCGTAGCGGCAGATCGACCGCCGGAGCGCATCGGGCGGGTGGGAGGTGGGCAAACGTGTCCTCCTTGCTTTTCGTTCTTGTACCTTGGCGCTTCGGCGCGATCGTATGATTCTGTATATGGAGTTATACCGTTTCGGCAAGGGAGCCAGCGGGCCCGAATTTGGAGCCCGAGCAGCGCGGCGGCCGCTCGCGTGATCAACACCCAGCCTTAGGCGGAGGGCGTTTTCGTTGCGGTACGCGAACCGGTTCTGGCCTGCCGGACGACGCTGGAGCGGGTATTTGAGGCATTCTATACGACCAAGTCGAGCGGCCTCGGGAGGGGACGTCGATCTGCCATTCGATCGTCGAGGCGCACGGAGGACGATTGTGGGCGAGCGGGAATGTTCCGAAAGGTGCCGCCTTTCGGTTCACGGTCCTGGTGATCGTGGACCGGCAAGGCTGAACGGGCCCTTTCCCCTCCAAGCTCCGCTCTCGCTCAATGCGTATTCTGCTCCGCGCGTGCCCGGTTCTTCATGGCTTGAATCTCGCTGATCATGTGACGAGATAGTTCGACTGTCAGATCAGAGATCTTCTCCAAAAGCTCAGAGTTCTTCTCGACAAGCGCCGGTAGGGCGTCGGTCTGTTTCTCAGCGGCGTCTCCGAGTTCATAGATGGCGCGGTCCAGTTCGTCGCGTCGATCCTTGATCGAATTCCAGCTCTTCAGGGTCGCGCCGCCGTGAAATAGCGTCCTCAGGCGAATTGAATGCAGACCACAATCGGAGTCCCATTTGAGGGCGGCGTCATTGTAGCTCGATATGACATGCTCCAGTTGATCTTTCCCAACCCGCTTGACATACGCGGCGATGGCGAAACGTGAATGCGCAAGCACCGCCGCCACGGCCATGTTGATATCTTCCAGGAGTTTGTATTTCTGCTCGATCTCTTTGTCGAACGCCGTCTTCTCCGCTGTATAGCGCTGTTGATACATCCAATTGCGCTGTTGCCAGCTCGACGTGATGTATTGGACGAACAGCCCACTGATCACGGCGCCGCTCACCAGCACCCCGAAGTTGGAGTTGAGAAAATCCATGAGCGTCTTCATGTTTTCCCTCCGGCGGTAAGCCTATCCCGAATGTTGCGTGAGTATATTCCGGCTTGGCTCATGGCGCAGCGGCCGGGCGCGGTCCGCCCCGAAGGAAGAGTGGCGACAGCAGCACCGCGAGTTCGCTCCTCCCAGAGTGGCCGACCTCGTGGGCGTTTCGCGGTTTACTATGAGCGCCTCCAGGGGACGAATGAGGGGAAGCGATGAGCGAGTTGCGGCAGCGCGGCTTCATGGTGACCGACGGGCCGTTCTCGTTCGACGAGATCGCCAGGATCGCAAGCGACCATGACCGCTCGCTCGCCGTCACGCCCGACGCGCAGATCAAGCGCGGCCGGACCAGCACACGCTGGGGCGGCCTCGTCGCCCTGGAGCCGTTCTATCGCATCTATCTGCACCCGTCGCTGCTGAGCGCCGCATCCGAGCGGATTGGCGGACCGATGCAGCTCAGCTCCTTCCACGCGCGCACCCTCCTGCCCAACGTCGCGGCCGATCCGCCGCATCAAGCCCCCGGCGCCGATGGCTATCCGCTGGTCGGCTTCATCTTCATGGTTGACGACTTCCGGATTGAGAATGGCGCCACGCGGTTCATTGCCGGCTCGCAGGGCGGACCGCGGCCGCCAGCCGATGCCCCTGCGTGCGACGCCTGCGGCCGGGCGGGTTCGCTGCTCATATTCGACGGCACGACGTGGCACGGACACGGCGCGAACCGCACCGACGCCCCACGGCGGTCGATTCAGGGAGCTTTCATTCCGCAGAACCATACGGCCGCGTTCTGCTGGGCGGACGAGTTGAGCGTCGCGCAGGCGAATGGGCTGCCGGCGGAGGCGCGGCGCCTGTTGAGCCTTTGAAATGGGCTAGAGCCGACCAAGCTGCACCGACTCGGAGAAAAACATTGCCGCGGCGGACGCTGGACTCACCCTAACCGATCGAAAGTGCCGCCGCGCATCCGGCGGCAAGAAAAAGATTGGCGAGCAGCGTGCTCGTATGCGGCTGCGTCAATTCAACCTGCCACGAAGAGGATGTATCATGAGACGATCCAATATCCGCTAGAACCGGGAGGGAAGCCATGAAGTGCTACCTCATCACGTCGGAATCCGTAGAGCGTCACATCGCCTACATTCGCGAGACGGCGGACCCGGCGGGACGTATCCCAGCGCGTCTAATCTTCTTTCGGTTTGCGATCTTGCGCCCCATGAACAACAGACAGCACCACGATGTCCCCTCGATCTTCATGGACTTCGTATACGATGATGTAGGGGTACTCGATCAGCTCGTGTGTCCCGGGGTCTAATCCTGGGCGCCCTATATAGGTGAGTTCCGGGGCAAGCAGGTTTTCGATCTTATCGAAAATCCTCTTGATGAGCTCTGTGCCGGCGCGTGGATTCTTATCTGCGAACCATTCACGGATGCCCCTCAGGTCATCAAGGGCATCGTCGTCAAAAATGATCCTCATACGCCGAAGCGACGCCGCGCCTCCGCAAGCGAGACATAATTCGGCTTCTTCTTTGCTCGTCGTCGCCGAACCTCGGAAAGTTGCTCATCGGTCAATCGCAGTTCGCTCTTGTCCTGCGCTTCCATCAGTTCGACGGTGTGCGCAATGTCTGCCTGCCGTTGGGGCGGCCAGCCCAGAACGCGGTCGAGGATTTGCTTGACCTGCTCTCTTGTCATGAGAGCCATTATACCGAATCCATGCGAAATGAAAATGTCCGAGACACGGCATGGGCGGAAACGCATTGTTCCCAGCGCGTTCAGTGGTGCCCCTGGCCGGACTCGAACCAGCACGGTGTTTCCACCACCTGATTTTGAGTCAGGCGCGTCTACCGTTTCGCCACAGGGGCTTGAGTGCGGGAATATAATGGTGCGCAGGCGGGGGTCAACGGCGTGCCTCGCAGCCTCGTGAACGCCGCCGGATCGACAGCCGCTGCCGCAGGCGCTATGCGGAAGCGGGCTGCCCAGGGGTGAACCATGACCGCGACCTCGATCGGCGCGAGCCGTCAAAATCCCGCCGTCACCGCTGCGCTCGTAGTGGCGGCGGGCGGCATCGCGGTGATCCTGGGCGCCTACTTCTTCCAGTACGTGATCGGGCTTGCGCCGTGTCCGCTCTGCCTCGAGCAGCGCATCCCCTACTATGTCGGCATCCCGCTCGCGCTGATCGTGGCGTTCGCAGCCTCGCGCCAGGCGCCGCGGCCGCTGGTGATCGGCGGGCTCGCGCTGCTCGCCGTCGTCATGCTGATCGGAACGGCGCTGGCGGTCTACCACTCGGGCGTCGAATGGAAGCTCTGGGCCGGCCCGCAGGACTGCACGGGCGACATCAGCAGTTTCGGCGGCGCGGGCGGCCTGCTGGAGAAGATGGAGCACACCAGCATCGTGCGTTGCGACCAGGCGACGCGATACTTCGGCGTCTCGCTCGCCAACACCAACGTGGTGATATCGCTCGCGCTCGCCGCCATGGCGGCGTGGGGCGTCAAGGCGGCGCGGGCGAGGGGGGCGCCGTCAGCCTAAAGCGCTCGCACGACGCCGACTGCGGCAACCGTAGAAAAATCTGCTCCGTCCTTTCCGACTCGCCACGGCCCGTCACGCCTTCTGACGACACGCGGGGATAACGGGAGCGCTTTTTTCTGTTGCTTGCCACGAACACGCGAGCATGCGCAAAATGTCGCGAGGATGGATCGAGGGAGCTTGCAGTCCTCATGGAGGCGCGCAGCGCCGTCATTCGGGGCCGCGTCTCGGATGACGTTTCGGTCTGGCCGGGCTGCGACAGCGCGATGTAGGACTTGGCAGAACCTAAGCGAAAAGCTCAATCATTTCAAAAGGCGCTGTTACCGTAGCACCACTTGCCGGCGCGCTCGACCGGCGCCGCAATCCGTGCGCCGCGATGGCGGCCTCGCAAGCGAATGCGGGCCCGATGCTTCGCCGAATTCGGCAGAACAAACCCGAACGACTCGCGGACAGACCCTCTCACCCCGACCCTCTCTCCCTGGAGGGCCCAAGCGGGGAAGGAAAGCGGCTCACACCACCACCGACGCCATGATGCCCTTCTGGAAGATCTCCTCCGGCTTGGCGTGGCGGTGGGCGATGCCCTGCTCGTAGGTGTAGCGCAGGAAGGTCTCCAGCGTCGGGCGGTTCTGCTCGATGCCGTACGGGAACGGATCGCCGCCGAACATGTCGCGCATCATCCGGCCGTAGGTCGGCAGCCACGGCAGCGGATAGCGTGACACCGCCGGGTCGAGCAGCCGCTCCAGGCTGCGGCGCTTCGATTCGAGGAACGCGTTGTAGAGATTGCGGCCGACCCACGGATGCGCGTCGAGCACCTCGCGCTTGACCGCGATGATGTGCATGATCGGGAAGACCTTGGTCTGCTTGTAGTAGGTCTCCTCGATCTCCATGAAGTCCGGATAGAGCCGCACCACGTCGGGATGGCCTTCGAGAAAGCAGGTCGGCGGCCGCGCGATCAGCGCGCAGTCGATCTCGCCTGACGCCAGCATCTCGCTCAGCGATTTGTCGGCGACGCGGGTGAGCTTCACCCCCTTGGGCAGGTTGAGCTCGACCTTCTCGATGCGGCCGGCCGAATTCGCGCCGGCCTGATACCAGTGGATGTCCTGCAGCTTGATCCCGAGTTCGTCGCCGAGCCAGCCGCGCATGTAGACCGCGGCGGTGTGCGCCCATTCGGGCGAACCGATCTTCTTGCCCTTCAGGTCCTTGGCAGTTTTGATCTTGCTCTTCTTGTTCACGTAGAACGAGCTGAAGCGGAAGAGCCGCGAGCACACCACCGGAATGCCGATGATGTCCGGATTGTCGCGCGTCACCTGCGCGGTGAACTTGGCGAACGACAGCTCGGTCACGTCCCATTCGCGGTTGAAGGTGAAGCGCGAGAAGATCTCGTGGTGGCCGAGCGTGAGCCAGGTGTGCTCGATGCCTTCCGCCTGCACCACGCCGGTGCGGAAGTCGCGGAAATGGTCGTAGTCGGTGGTCGCGATGGTGAGCTTGACCCGATTCGGGCTTCCCAGGCTTGTCGTCAGCATTGTCGTCATGCCCTCCCTTGTCGTGTTGGCTGTGGTTTGTAGGGTGGGCAAAGGCGCGCGATGCGCGCCGTGCCCACGCGGAACGGAATGGTGGGCACGCTTCGCTTTGCCCACCCTACGAAATCACCCCGATCCCCACGGCTTGTGCTGGTGGTCGACCGGATGATCGTCCACCAGGTGCGCGCAACCCGCCTTGTGCGCCCAGTAGCGCCAGGCGCGGCGGGTCTCCAGCGAAAAGGGCTTGTAGCCGGCGTCGCGCGCCGCGATCTCGCCCGCCGACAGCGGCGTGATGTCGCCGAGCCGCAGCCCATTGATCAGCGCGCGCGCGTTGCGCGGCACGTAGACCGACATGCGCACCACCTCGATCAGCGAGCGCGCCGCGGCCGAGAACCCGTGGCCGCGCATCAGCGCGACATTGTTCCTGGCCAGGCAGGCCGCGAGGTCGCGCGCCTGCTCCATGTTGGTGACCAGCATGTTGGTGTCCGGGCCGAACCGGTCGGCGATGTCCCACACCGGCACGTGCGCCCCGATGAAGCTGCCCGAATGGATGACCGGCCGCAGTGGCGTCTTCGCAATGGTGAACGGCAGCACGTCCTCGGAATGCGCGTGCACCACCGCCTGCACGTCGGGCCGCGCCTCGTAGATGCCGCCGTGTATGAAGCGCTCGTGATAGAGCGGCCGTCCGTCGTTCTGCACCGGCGTGCAGTCGAGGTTGAACTCCATGATGTCCTGCTCGCCGACCAGCTCCGGCGCGAGCGAGCTTGCGATCAGGAACCGGTCCGGTTTCGAAGGATGCCGCACGCTCACGTGCCCGTAGGCGTCGACCACGTTCTCGGCAGCGAGAATGCGGTTGGCGACCACGAGGTCGCGGATCAGGGCAGTCAGTCCGCTCATGCTGAGGTCCGGGGAGAGCGCGTGCGCAGCGCCCTATACCGAATTGTACCGGCCGTGCCCACCTAAATTTCGCGCACCGCACGCCCCGTAATGGCACAGAGCGTAGGGCGGATGAGCGAAGCGTAATCCGCCACTCCGCGCCCGCACGGCGCAATACGCTGCGCTATTGCGCCCTACGAAGGAACCTTCGCGGCCGCCTCGTGCCCGGCCGCGAGCTTGGCGTCGAGCTCCTTCACCCTGTTGAACGCCGGGCGTCCGGTCATCCGCTTCACGTAATTCATGATCACCGGCAGCTCGGGCACGATCTTGAACATGGTGGTCCAGGCGAGCGCCGTGCCCCACAGCACGTCGGCCGCCGTCATGCGCTCGCCCAGGAGATACGGCCCCTTGGCGAGCTGGTCGGTCAGCGTCTTGAGCATCGTGTCGTAGTCGCCATAGGGCACCATCGAGGACGGCCCAGGCTCGCGCTTGAGCGCGCGGTCGACCACCGCCGGCTCGAAGCTCGATCCGTAATAGGCCATCCAACGCAGGTACGGCCCGCGCAGCCGCTCGTCGGACGCGGGCGTGAGCCCGGCCTGCGGGAAGAGATCCGCCAGGTAGAGGAAGATCGCCACCTGCTCGGTGACGAGCTCGCCGCGATGCAGGATCGCCGGCACCTTGCCCATCGGATTGATCGCGAGAAAGGCGGATTGACGCTGCTCGCCCGCCTTCATGTTGACGGCGCGCAGTTCGTGCGGCGCGCCGAGCTCCTCGAGCAGGATGCGCGCGCCCGATGAGCGGGTGTTGGGCGCATGAAAGAAGACGATCGTATCGCTGGCAGCCATGGCGTCACCTCATGGAATCCGTCATGGCCGGGCTTGTCCCGGCCATCCACGTCTTATTTGAGGCGTCACGATGACTGGTCGATGCCGAGGAAGCGGAGCACGCTGGGGTCGCGCCGCTCGATTCCGCTGGTGAGCGCCGCCAGCAGCTTCTCGAAGCTCGGCTGCGCCCCCTGCAGCTCGCGCGCGTCCTCATGGTCCCAGCGAAAACACCAGCCGAAGCGCTCGCCCTTGCCGAGATGGATCAGGATGGCGCAGCTCAGGTTCACCGGCTCGGCGATCGGCACGAGGTGGCGCAGCGAGACGCCGTAGCGGTCGCGGAAATGCGCCTCGGCGGCGGCCGCCGATTTCTCCGACCGGACGATGAAATCGAGCAGGTTGTCGCGCTGCTCGGCGAGTTTCCTGGCCGCACAGAAGCGCAGCTTCGCGCTGTCCTCGCCGGTGCGGATCAGAAGCTCGGTGCGCGACGGCGTCTTGAGGAACTCGCGGTAATCCTTCGGCAGTGCGGACCCGAGCTTGCGCTCGACCTCGCGCAGCGTCGTCTCGCTCGCCGCCTCGTTGCGCCCGCCCCAGCGCCAGCCGGGCTCGGTCCGCGCTCTGCGCCTCCGCCGCTCGACGAAAGCCGCATAGGCCGGCAGCGTGGTGATCGTCTCGTAGCCGCCGTATGCGGCGTGGCGGAAGGCCTGCTCGAAGGCCTCCTCCTCGCGCGCCGGGAAGTGGTGGCAGATCAGCCAGGCGATCCGGCTGGCGCGTTCCGCACTGCCGGCGACGTCCTGGGCGTGCTGGGCGGCCTCGAGCGCCGCCTTTGGGTTGCCGGCGGTGAAATGGATCTCGCACAGGAGGTCGTGGATCGCGGCCTCCACCTCGAGCGGCCACAGCGACCAGAGATAGGGCGGGTTCCGGCTTGCCCGGCGGGCGCCGAGCGCGTCGCGGGCAGTCTCGGCGAAGGCCAGCGCACGGGCGTGTCGCTTTGGGGCGGTTGCGAAGCCGTGGCGCGCGGTGGCCCAGAGATAGAACGGTTCCCGGGCGGCGGGCGTCGCGGCGAGCTTGGCGATCAGGGTGGTCTGGGTCGCGGTGTCGTCGATGATGTCGGAGAGCAGGAGCTCGTCGAGGCCCTGCTGCCAGGCCGGCTTCGCTTTCGGGGCGGGCGGCAGCGCGCGCAACGCATACTTCGTGTCCGCGGTTTCGCTGTAGCCCGCCTCGCGCAGCTCCTCGGCGGCACGGCGGAACGCCGCGACCGCCTCCCGCGCCGAGGCGAACTCGCGCCGCAGGTACGGCTCGATCCGGCCGTCCATGACGAAGCCGAAGAGAACGTGATCCAAGGCGTGGCCGCCGTCGCAGCCGCTGTCGAAGATCAGCAGCAGCTCGCGGTCGTCCTTGCCGGGCGGACGGTGGAAGAACTTGGCCAGATACATCGGGCTACCGGGCACGAACAGCGCGGCCCGGCCGCGGGCGGCGGCCGAGCATCCTCCGTGTGTGTCTGAAAGAAGTGCCGAAAGGTTCAGCCGGACGATGCGGCTACGCGCTCTTACGGATCGAGTTCCGTATCCCAGTAGAGATAGTCGAGCCAGCTGTCGTGCAGGTAGTTGGGCGGAAACAGCCGGCCGTTGCGATGCAGGTGGTGCACGGTCGGCTGGAACGGCATCTGCGACGGGTACATGCGCGCCTCGGCCATCGTCATGTTGCCCTTGCGCAGGTTGCAGCCCGAGCAGGCCGCGACCACGTTGATCCAGGTGGTCTGGCCGCCGCGCGAGCGCGGGACCAGGTGGTCGAAGGTCAGGTCGTCGTCGGCGCCGCAGTACTGGCAGACGAACTTGTCGCGCAGAAACACGTTGAAGCGCGTGAACGCCGGGTGGGTCGAGGGCTTCACGAAGGTCTTGAGCGACACCACGCTGGGCAGCTTCATCTCGAAGCTCGGGCTGTGCACGACCTTCTCGTAGAGCGCCACGATGTTGACGCGCTCGAGGAACACCGCCTTGATCGCGTCCTGCCAGGACCACAGCGACAGCGGGTAATAGCTCAGTGGACGGAAATCCGCGTTGAGCACCAGGGCCGGAAATCCATTCGGCGACATCGAGCCGTTCAAGTCGCAGCTCCTCGAGTGGCCCCCGCAGGCCTACCGACTCGCAGTTTATATTAAGCCGTGACGATATTGTGAAGGCCGGCCCGGGGCTTATGGCCATGCGCTAAACGGCGCGCCGAAGTTTGCCCGCTGCGCCGACGAACGAACGAGAGTACGTCCCGGAACGGGACGCGCGCTCAGAATCGCCGTCGGCTGAGGAACTCGCCGCCGTGGCGCAGGCCCTCCTGGTCGATTCCGTGGCCGATTCCGGACGAGATGTGCCATTCGGCCGGCACCTCGAGCGCCGCCAGCGCCTGGGTGGCGTGAAACAGCGCCTGCACCGGGATCAGTTCGTCGCGGTCGCCGTGGATCAGCAGCACCGGCGGGCGCGCCTTGATCTCGCCCGCGACCACGTCGGGCGCGGCATTGTTCGGCAGCACGAACAGCCCCGAATAGCCGACGATCGCGGCGGGCGGCGTCGGCCGCCGCAAGCCCACATGCAGCGCCATCATGGTGCCCTGGCTGAAGCCGACCAGCGCCAGCGCCGAAGGCGGCAGCTTGCGCCGCCCGAGCTCGGCGTCGAGGAACGCGTTGAGGCCCGGCGCCGCCGCGTTGACGCCGCGCCAGCGCTCGTCCGGATCGCGGAACGTCAGCGCGAACCATTGGCGGCCCATCGGCGCGCCGGCGCACGGCTCGGGCGCATGCGGCGACACGAACGCGGTGTCGGGCAGCAGCGGCTGCCAGGCGCGTCCGATCTCGATCAGGTCGTTGCCGTCGGCGCCGTAGCCGTGCAGGAAGACGACCAGCCGCCTGGCCGCGCCCGAGCGCGGCTCGAGCCGTGGACCGTTGAGCTCAGCGGCCATCAAAGTCTCCGTCTTCACGATGCGGGGATCGGCACGGGATCGCGCTTTTTGATCGCGCGATAGTAGGACCACAGCAGCAGGGCCGCCACCCCGCGCAGCGGCCGCCACGCCTCGGCGAGCGGGCCCATCTCCTTGGCGGTCGGCCGCGCCTCGAGATGGAAGGCGAGCCGCGCACCCTCCTGCAAGGCGAGATCGCCCGCGGGCCACGCGTCGGCATGGCCGAGACAGAACAGAAGATAGATGTCGGCGGTCCAGGGACCGACGCCGTGCAGCGCGGTCAGCGCGCGGTGCGCATCGTCGGCCGGCAATTCGGCGAGCGCGTTCAGGTCGAGCCCGTCCTTGATCGCCGTCGCGATCGCCTTGAAGGCGCGGATCTTCGCCCCCGACAGGCCGATGCGCCCGAGGGTGACGGCGCGGGCGCGCCGGATTTTTTCCGGATCGAGCGGGTCGTATGCGGCGGTGAGGCGGCCCCAGATCGCGGTCGCGCTCGCGGTCGAGAGCTGCTGCGCCACGATGATCTGCGCGAGGCCGGCGAATCCGCCCGCCCGCCGCCGCAGCGGCGCGCGCCCCGCGACGGCGGCGACCTGCGCGAGTCGCGGATCCTGCCGCAGCAGTTGCCGCGCGCCCGCATCGACGTCGGCCTGGGTTTCGAGACGAAGGGTCATGGCTGGAAGACGTTCATCCGATCGGGGAGGCGTATTTCAAGGAGCCCATGGTGTAAACAATTGCGCAACCCGCGTCCTGTCACGCCATGACCACTCCGATCTTCCGCTTCGCGCCGAGCCCGAACGGCTTCCTGCATCTCGGCCACGCCTATTCGGCGCTGCTCAACCACGACCTAGCGCGGGCGCGCGGCGGGCGCTTCCTGCTGCGCATCGAGGACATCGACGCGACGCGCTGCCGGCCCGAATACGAAACCGCGATCTACCAGGATCTCGCCTGGCTCGGCCTTGCCTGGGAGGCGCCGGTGCGCCGGCAATCGGAGCACTTCGCGGCCTATCGCGCGGCGCTTCAGCGGCTCGAGCGCCAAGGTCTCGTCTATGCGAGCTTCGAGAGCCGCGCCGAGATCGCCCGCCTGGTGCGCGCCCGCGAGGCGGAGGGACCGTGGCCGCGCGATCCCGACGGCGCGCCGCTCTATCCGGGGAGCGCGCGGTCGCTGTCGGCCGACGAGCGCGCGCGCCGGATCGCGGCCGGCGAGTCCTACGCCCTGCGGCTCGACATGGCGGCGGCACTGACCCGCGTCGGCCCGCAGACCTGGCGCGAGCAGGAGCCCGCTGGCGGCGTCGCGACAGTGGCGGCCGATCCGGCCGCGTGGGGCGACGTGGTGCTGGCGCGCAAGGAAACGCCCACCAGCTATCATGTGTCCGTCGTGGTGGACGACGCCGCGCAGGGCATCACCGATGTTGTGCGCGGCCGCGATCTCTTGGCGTCGACCGCGGTGCATCGGCTGCTCCAGGCGCTGCTCGGCCTGCCGGCGCCCGTATACAGGCACCACTCGCTAATCCTTGACGCTGACGGGCGAAAACTGTCGAAATCGACACGGGCGACCGGCCTGCGTGAGCTGCGTGCAGGCGGAGCAAGCCCGGCCCACATCCGCCGGATGGTGGGGCTCTAGTGCCGCGAACCCGAAGTTCGCACGATCTCGCGGGCGGCACGGTTGCGAACTTCGGGTTCGAAAGCGGCACTAGAATCATGGAATTGCCAGTGTCCTTTCGATTCCGAAGTTCGCTCAGAGGTCGCGGCGAATGCTTGCGAGCTTCGGAATCGGGACACTGGCCTGCCGGCTTCTATGGTGACCCCACGGCATTCATGCGATGCTGCGGGCGGGCAGGGGGGCGATGGCGAGGCGCGTCAGCAGGAAACGCAAGACCCGGCGGAAGGCACGGCGCCGCGCGCCGACCCGCCCGCTCGAGCTCGC
>Ga0126369_10003071_pt1 | contig 12023 bp, 9 predicted proteins | sample PanSoiMetaPlot_1_FD_109646 | JGI IMG/M metagenome (GOLD analysis project Ga0126369, IMG submission 109646) | Tropical forest soil microbial communities from Panama - MetaG Plot_1 | ecosystem: Environmental > Terrestrial > Soil > Tropical forest > Bulk soil | place: Panama | collected 2016-02-17 | reverse complement strand
TGTATTTGCGATTGTTGACAGTTGCCGTTCTAGCCAGCCTTGCACACTCGATTGCCGCGCTGAAGCTATTCTGAGCGCTTCCGCTCGAAAAAGGCGAGATCAATGGCGATCGTTGCGGCCAAGATCAACTGCCTTAAAGAACCGTCAGTGAGCGTGGGATCGAATTCCACGCTGAAATTATCGGCATCGGTGAACACCTCTTGGGCAAGGTTGCTCCAACGCTTGCGAATGGTCGCCACCACGCGGCCTTGCCGATGGACCTCAAAGGTCCACCTCTTGAAAAAAGGACCTTGAATGATTGCCAAGGAATTTCCGGCTGGAGAGAGCACTTCGAAAGTGCGCCGCAACATGTGAAAGCGCTGCTGGATCGTTCCCAGCGGTCTTCCGTCCCACGCGTCGACCCGGATCCGGGCAAACAGGAGCGTCCACGGACGAGTCATCGCGAGCGCGACAGTTCCCCCCAAGGTCATCAACTCCAGTCGTACGGTGCGAAATGCCCAGAAGTTCCGTAGCAGCGCGGCTGCCACACCTTCCCCAATTTCTCCGACGTACCCGAGCGGCCGCCCGTCGGGACCCGACACCTCGTATTGGTTTCGCGCGTCCCAACCGATGAGCACCTTGGACATCTCAATCAACTGGCGAACCTGGATTCTCGGTCCCTCCAGCAGCGGTGCGAGCGCGGTCCGAAGTTCCGAGCTCATGTGCGCCGGGTCTCCCGGATGCCCTCGCCCTCGCATCGAAACCGTGTCCCGAACGTCGATGGCTTGTTCGCCTCCCTGTCGCGGAGACCGGCCCGTCCAATCCAACTCCAGTTCTTGTTCCTGACTCGCGCCTGACTTTGGGAGCATCGGCAAAGCATAGTCGGAAGGCGTCAAGGACCTCGAGCGCTCAACCTCCCACTTCAGCGCCACTTTGCCGCTTGAATCGATGGGGGCACGTTGTGTGTAACAAAAACGGTCGCTGGCAGCCGATTCTGTCGCCCGCGGAGCTCGCAGCAACCTCGCAGCAACACAAAGAAGATGCCGTGCGAGGCGCGAGACTCGTTGTAGATTGCGGGCGGATTGCCGATGAGTCGCATCCGCCTAGCAGAGGTCAACCTCGAGCTTTGGGACGAAGGTGCGGGAGCGCCGATTGTGCTGCTGCACGGATTCCCAACTTGCAACATGCTCTGGAGGGACGTGGCCCCCGCGTTGATCGCGGCGGGGTACCGGATTTTGGCTCCTGATTTGGTGGGCTATGGTCAGTCCGACGCCGGCGAGCACTTGCCGAGTGACATGGGTAGTCAGGCTACGTGGTTGCTGCGTTTGCTCGACGAGCTCCACTTGAAGCGAGCACTGCTGGTGGCCCACGACGTCGGCACCGCGGCCGCGCAGCTGTTGGTGGCCACCGCTCCCGGTCGCGTTCGCGGGTTGGTGCTTATGGATGGCGTCTTTGGCGATCAGTGGGCGATGGACGCAGTCGAGAGCATTCGCTGCTTCGATCCGTCCGCCTCCGCTAGCCTTTTTCGGATTCTGGTTCGGCGGATGCGTCGCCAGTGGACAGGGGCCACGGTATCGGATGATGCGATCCAAGCGGTCCTGGGCTGCTACGAAGGAGCCGACGGAGGTGCTCGCCTGATTCGCGCGGCCCGAAGTCTGGATCCGCGGCAGACGATGCAGATCCTCGACGATCTCAAACGCGTTGCTGTTCCGTGCCGCGTTCTCTGGGGCGAGAAGGATCCCTTCCTTAGCGTCGATGCGGTGGCCAGGCCGCTAGCAGATCTGTTTGTGGCGAAGTTGAAGCTCTTGCCGGGCGGCCACTTTCTACCGCTGGATTGCCCCAGCGAAGTGGTCTCCGAAATCATCACATTCGTTCGCGACCTGCCTCCGGACGGATAGCTTGGGGCACGGCCGGCGTGCCCAGCCTCTGCGTCAAGAACCCGATAACCCCGCCCAAGACGAAGCCTGGAAGCATGATTTCGAGGTAATGGTTCTTTTGCATCAAGGCGACGAGCAGTGCGAACAGCAACCCGAGGCCAGCTCCGACCGCGATGCCCCACTTGATGGAATGCACCTTCACTGCGAACCAGCCGCTAAACAGGCCGACGATCATCCCTTTGATCGACGAACCGACGAGGATGCCGCCGATCAATGGACGCGCTTCTGGCGTGAACCAGGCAGTGGCACCATCAATCGCCCCGAGAACCAGTCCAAAGACCAGTCCGACGAAAATCTTGTTCATGGCTCATGCTCCGCGAATGAGAGATCTCGCCCCAGCATTCCGCGTTGCGTGCGATTCCTTTAAACGTGCCGCAGAAAAAAGAGCAGGAACTTTACCGTTGCATAGGCTCCGAAGAGCCACAGCAAAACCCCATTCCGGCTTCCAAATCGGCGCATTCGATGCCAAAGAGGTTCGGTCCAAGCCTCGACTGCCAACCCCTCCTGAAAGCGCTCGATGTCTGCCAGAAATTCGTTCACCGTCTGATAGCGTTTGCCAGCATCCGGCATCATCGCCTTCAGCGCGATCGCCCGCAGGGCGGCAGGTTGAGGCTTGGGAAGCACGAACCGAAGCAGAATGCCCAGTGCATAAATGTCGGAACGGTGATCCAGCTTCGCCTCCGGAGCTCGAAAAGCTGGCGTTCCGGCCACCGCATCCACGCCCCAGTCCATCACGTAAACTTCGCCAAATTCCCCCACCATGACGTTCTGCGGCTTGAGATCTCGATGAATGACGCCCCGGGAATGTGCGAACGCAATCGCTTCAGCGACCCTGCCGATGACCCGAAGCCGCTCAGCCAAGTATGGAGATCGGGCGAGGTAATGATCCAATCGCGTGCCCCGCACCAGCTTCATCGCGTAGAACGAACGCCCGTCGGGCAGCGTCCCGGCCTCGTAGATTGGGACGATGGCAGGATGCTCGAGCCGCGCGATCAGCTGCGCTTCCTGCGGCATCGGAAAATCGAACACCTTCAGGGCGACGCGTCGGTTGAGATGCTGGTCCCGAGCCGCATAAACCACCCCAACGCCACCGCGCCCAATTTCACGCTCGAGCTCGTAGCGGGTGCCGCTCAGGTCCGGAAGCCCGGCCACCTGACGTAGGTAGTCGACCACCGAGTCGCTCAGCTCCATAGTCGCCGTACCTCGTGGCGAAGCTCGCCCTCGTTTGAAGTGACCTCTCTCAGCCTGTCGGTGACGAAGGCCCGAAGCATTCGACGCGCCCAGGCCAGATGGTTGGTTACCGACACCTCGGTAATTCCATGGGCCGCCGCGAGCTCTGCGTAGGAGGAATGTTTCGAGCGGTCGAGGTCGTACTCTTCGAAGATGCGAAGCTGAAGGTCTTTGCCGTTGGCTTGGCAGTGGGCACGCAGATCGTCGAGCGCGAGAGAAAACAGCTGACGTCGCCACTCGCGTTCGAAGACGTCCTCGGCGGGATGAGCGGCAAACAGCTCTTCCTGCAAAGGTTCGAACTCCACGCCCCCTCCGCGCTTTTGTCGCATCTCGGCCGCGCGATGGTTTGACGCGAAACGAACCACTGCCATCCGAAGATATGTTCGAAACGGTGCTCGGCTGGACACGAATTTCTGAAAGAAGTCGCGCTCCAACGCGGTGCTGAAGAAACCCTGAGTCAGGTCTTTGGCGTCCTCGTTGCTCTTGCGGAACTTAACGCGGACGAACCGATACACCGGCTTCCAGTAGAGCGCGACGATGCGGTCGAGCGCTTGGTTTGGGAATTCATCGCGGGTCGCAGCGAGCAACGAGAGATCGGTTGAGGGAAACTGCCCCGTTTTTCCGCCAATTCCGGTATCGGTATCCAAGCGCCTCGTTTATTCCTCAAAGGCCCGGGGAGATCAAACCTCGATCTCGAGGCGAGCGCCCACGCGGGGTGTCATTTCGAACCTGGTGAGAAAGCGACATTTGCAGCGGTTTCTGATTGCTTGCCCTTCGCCTCCCGCTACAAGCCCTGCTTATCGGGGAGAGCTCCTACGGGGTTTACTGGGTCAGGGGCACCTAAAGGGAGGAAGCCATGAAAGGCCTAGCTGCGTGTTGTGCGATTGTTGGAACAGTACTGCTTTCACCACGAGCTCAAGCGGATGATGGACGGCGCCATCTGGGAATTACCCGGATTGATATCACTCAGACCACGCCCGTACCCGGCACCTATGGTGAACCGCCGATTGCCTACGAGCTCGTCAATGGAATTGCGTATGGGGAGCTCGATCCGAACGCGCGGGAAAACGCGGGAATCGTAAACATTCAACGAGCGCCGAGAAACGCCCGGCACCACGTGGAGTACAACGCGGAAATCGCAATCATGCAGCCCTCGGTGCCTGGCACCGGCAATCACAAATTGATCTACTCGGTCGTCAATCGCGGCAACGGTGTGCCCGTGCCGGGCTCGGCGCCGGATCCGGTAGATTCGGGAACCGGTTTCTGGATGTCGCGGCACTTCACCATTCTATGGAGCGGCTGGCAGGGCGAGCTCTGGGAGGGCAATCCCGCCACTTTGAAGGGCCACTTTCCCATTGCGACGAACGGCCGCCAGCCAATCGTCGGCCTCAGTCGTGAAGAGTACATGCCGGATACCGGTGGCAATGGCGGGTTTCCTTTCACCAATCGCGACACCAACTTCACCGGTTATCTGACCTATCCCGCCGCCTCCCTGGATCCGGACAACGCAACGCTGACCGTCCGGGAGAGAGAAACCGACGACCGCCAGATGCTGCCGAGCTCGAGCTTCAGCTTCGATGATGACCGCAATGTCACCATCACCAAGGCCCCCGGCTTCGATGAAGGAGCGCTTTATGAGCTCGTGTACATGGCTCGCGATCCGATCGTGAACGGCATCGGCTTTGCCGCCACCCGCGACCTCGTGTCGTTCATGCGCTACGGGAGCGGCCGCGATTCTGAAGGCGAGCACCACGCCCAGTTCCGAAACGCGTTCGGTTATGGAGTTTCTCAGAGCGGGCGCTTCCTCAAGGATCTGGTCTACCAGGGTTTCAACCGGGATGTTTCCCATCGCCGAGTTTTCGATGGGGTTCTTCCGGTCATCCCCGGCTCCCGAAAAACATCGCTCAACGTGCAGTTCTCGCAGGCGGGCCGCTTCTCTCGGCAACACGAGGACCATACCTTCCCTGGAGATCAGTTCCCCTTCACTTACGCCACCACCTTCGATCCAATCAGCCTGCGCACCGATGGAGTCTTGCTCCGATGCTCGCGGACGCATACCTGTCCCAAAGTGGTTCAGGTGGACAGCGACAGCGAGACTTGGCAGGCGCGTGCCTCGCTGGTGGTGACCGATACCGATGGAAACCCCCTTGAGCTGCCCCAGAACGTCAGGGTTTACATGGTAGCGGGGGCGCAACACGGAGGCGGGACCTCGCAATCGGCCCACACCCGAGGCATTTGCAAGGAGTACCAGGATCCGATCCCGATGACTCCGTATCTGCGCGCTCTGCTGGTTGCGCTTGATGAGTGGGTAACTCGAGGGAGAATGCCGCCGGCGAGCGCTTACCCGAGCCGGGGGGGCGATACCCCTACCCTGGTGACTATCGAGGAGGCTGCGGTCCTGTATCCGCGGATTCTGGATTCGCCATACAGCGTCGATGCGCTCAACCGGCTGAACCTCGTGGATCACAGTGAAGAGCCGCCCTTGATTGGTCCTCTCTATCCGGTTTTCGTGACCAGGCCGAACGCCGACGGCAATCCGGTCGGTGCAATCGTCCCGCCGGAGATATCGGTCCCATACGCCACCTACTCGGGACGCAACCTGCGAGCGGAGACCCACTCGCCCGGAGAGGCGTGCAACCTCTCCGGCTCCTACATTATTTTCCCGGCCACCGCGACCGAAGGCGATGATCGGACCTCGATCGCGGATCGCTATCCGGGCGGTCAGGCTCAGTACTCGCAAATGCGCTCGGCAGCGGTCGACGAGCTGATTCGTCAAGGCTACGTCCTAGAGCAGGACCGCGCCTCCCTGTCCGCGGGCATTTTGGGAGAACCGTAGCCCGCCTTCGACGGCGGGAGCTTGCCTACTTGTTGATGTCTTGTTTTGCTTCGAGACGTTTAACGAGGGGCTCGATCACCGGCTTGTATTGATCGGGAGCTCCCGCCATGGCCAGTTTCATCTCTTTTACTGCGTTGTCGAACTTGCCCTGTGACGATGCGATCCGCGCCGCTTCATTGTGAGCCAGCCAATGGTTCGGGTTCTTTTTCATGTTGAGGCGGAAAATCTCGAAGGCTTGGTCCTGCTTTCCTTGTCCCTGCAGCTGTCGTCCATAGGAGTGCAGCTGCACTGCGCTGCCGAGGGTCAGAGCCTTTTTCCTGATCGAGGCCGAATCATTCTGTCGATTTAGGGCATCGAGAACATTCGCCTTGGTGATCAAGTTGTCGAACCGCTCTTCAACCGCCATCGATTCATCGCAGTACTTGAGTGCATCTTCGAGGGCGACCTTTTGCACAAGCAGGTAGTTGGCGGCTTCGTCCCATCCTTGCCAAGTCCACTTGGCTGCGCCACGAAGCTCGTTCTTCACGCTCGCCTGGACGATCTCGTCGACGTTGACGTCAACCTTGAACGGCACCGCGATCTTCTCCCATCGCATCGCAACCACCGTTGACTGCGGCTTGGGATTCTCGAAGAGGTAGGTGAGAGCTTCGTGCAACTCGGTGTTTTGCGGGCTCACCGTGACCCGGAGCGCATCCTCCGCGGGATCGTAGGTGTAGCTGCCCCAGGAGGTGTGGTTTTTGGAAAAAATCACGGTCCATTCCTTTTCGCCGGGAATCATATGCAAACCATAAGTGCCCCGGGGCAGCGGCTTGCCCTCGACTCGAACCGGATCGCTGAAGTCAATGGTGGTATTCTCGTTGGCCCCTGCCCTCCAGACCTTTCCGTAGGCCTCGAGGCCGCCCCAGATCTTCCGACCATTCACCAGCGGGCGATTGTAGTCGATGGTGATGTTGGTGATGCCGATCCGCTGCGTCACCTTCGCGTGCTGGCTGACGCGAGGCAGGTCCAAAAGGCTTTGAGCTCGGGAAACTATTGGCAGAGAAAACAAGCACGCGAGCGAAACGATACACTGCAACAATTTGTACATTGTGAACTCCTCCCAAGGGCAGAACGAATCCAGCCGCGGTAACGAACGACTCGAGGCGCAGTCATATTCCGTCCTGATACGCGACATTCAGCGACGGTTGTTGGCGGAGAAGCTGGACAGGCCGGAGGGGGGACCAACCCAGGTTTGCAACGCACCCGCGCATCCACTTTTCAGGGACTTGGACGGCGGCTCCGGCGCCCCCGCTACTTGACGACGATCAGAGAGTCGATGGGAGAGCTCCCCAGCGCAACGTGGGTGCCGCCGGCGAAGGTCCGCTTGAAGAGCTGGTAATCCACCAAATGCAGCGCGTTGGTCCTCCATTTGCCGGTTACCCCAATGTCGGTGAAGCCGGCATCCGAGATCCACGGCGGCACCGAGGCTTGGCGCGTGAACATGATGTACACGTCGGCATCCGCGGTGAGATCGAACGAGATGTCCGAGGTCTTCGCAGGATCGCTTTGCCGCTTGGTCGCAATCCATCCCGCGGGTCCCGTTAGTTCTGCCGGAACCTGGTCGAAGCTGTTGTCGCCGGTGGCGTCGAAGTCCCGGTAGAAGGGTCGTTGGTCGGCGAGCGGCACGTTGATGAAGAACGCGGGCACGTTGCTCGAGCTGACGTTGATCACTTTCGCGCCGTCCTCGTTCGGCATCACCTGGCCGTTCGCCTTGTAGTAGACGGTCGCGCTGTCGAAGTTTCCAGCGTCGTCGGTGGCGGTAACGTCGTTGCGGCCAAGCTGTAGGACGTCATTCCAGTAAAAGACGTTGTTGATCACCAGCCCATTCGGATGGTGGTAGCTGCCGTTCGGCTGGGTGCCGTAACTGATTCCATTCACCGTCAGCGTCAAATTCGCTGCATTGGAATAGATTTTGATGTCGCCTTGGCCGGCGGGGTTGGCGTTGCGCAGGAAGTAGTGCGGCCCAACGATTCGAATCACCGGCAGGTCTGGCCTCAAGAAGGACTTGTAAAGGTAGAAAATGTCTTTCTTGTAATTGGAGAAGGTAAGCAGCCCCTTGGTGTTGATGACCCCTTTGTACTTGCTGTCGGAGAACTCTCGGAACACCCAGGTGGAGAAGGCCGGGACGTGGCTGGGATTGGTGACGAAGAGATCCTGGAACTTCACCTCGTTGTTCATCGCGCCGTATTGCTCCGGCTCGTAGGAGTCCACGGTAAAACTGGTGTTGAAGTAGTTGGCATTTTGCGTCGGTACCACCATCCCCGCGCCCGACTCGGAGATCCAATGGAAGCTGGAGCTGTTCCAGTCGTACATCGAGCCGCCGTACCAACCGGGATAGATGTTGTGGAAGATGAAATCGACATTCGAAGGGTTTTGGCCATTGGAGGCGTACACCACCGGCCGCGACGGATCGGTTGTTCGCAGGACGAGCGCGTACTCTGATACCGCGGGCACGCCGTCGGACTCGTTGCCGGCGCTCCAGAAGATGATCGAGGGGTGGTTGTAGTTCTGGTAGACCATCTCCCGATTGATGTTGTCGCCGTTCGGCGTCGGTGGGCCCGAGTTGGTCTGTCCGTTTTCCGCCCAGATCATCAGTCCGCGCTGATCGGCGAGGGTGTATTCGAGCTCGGAATGCGGGTAGTGGGCGAGGCGGACGAAGTTGGCGCCGAGATCCTGGATGTTATCCCAATCGGCGATCAGCTCGGCGTCGGAAACGGCGTTAGCGCTGTACTCCGTCTCTTGGTGCTTGCAGACGCCGCGAATCTTGAGCGACAAACCGTTCAGCGTGAAGTCGGAATTGGTGAGCTGGTAGTACCGAAAGCCGGTGTGCTCATCGACCGAATCGGTGACGGCGCCGTCTGCGAGTACATGGGTGTGAACGTTATAGAGGTACGGATTCGATGGGCTCCAAAGTTGTGGCGCGATCACCGTTCCCGCCTGACTGACAGCGACGGTTGAACTGGCCGGAACGAAGACATCTTGCAGCAAATCGAGCACCGGATTCTCGCCCGCGTCCGTCACCAAGTTCTCCACCGTGAGCACGCGATCGACGGCGTCACCATTGGCCACCAAAGTCTCGATCACCAGGTCCGCGGCGTCCGCGCTGATGTTCGACGGGGTAATGTAAACGCCGCTTGAAGCGTAATCGGTGTTGGAGACGTGGTAGCGGTTGGTGATGATGTACCAGGCCTTTCGGTAAATGCCTCCGTAGCCCTTGAAGAGCCGCGGAGTGCCGTCCGGCAAGCAGTCGGCGCAACTGGCGTTGCTCACCTGGACCGCGAGGACGTTATCGCCTCCGAAGTTGACTGCGCTCGTGGCATCAAAGCTGAACCGGGTATAGCCGCCTCGATGCTGTCCCAAGTGCTGAGCGTTGAGATACACGTCAGCGACCTGGAAAACCCCCTCGAAGTAGAGGGTGACCGTCTGGTCAGCCGCGCTGCTGGGGATGTCGAAATGCGCGCGGTACCAGGAATTCGTGTAGTGGGTGACGCCGTAAACGTTGTCCCAAGTGTGGGGGACCTGCACTTGCTCCCAGCCGCTGTCGTCGTAATTGATGGCTTCGGCGCCGGTCAGCGTGTTGCTGCCGATGAATCGCCAGACCCCATCGAGCTGGATTTTTTCGCGATCTCCATCCGGTTGAGAGCACGAAGCGTGCGCGGAAGGGGCCCATGTCACGGCGAGGATGGAAGCAAGCAACGTCGTAGAAGCGAAGCGAGGGAGTGCGAGCATCGCGCCAAGATACAGGTTCAGGGCCCGCCCAGCGAATCGAAATGCGCGTAGGCCTCCTCTGTTATCTATGCCGCCGGCTGCGCTCGCTAGCTTTGGGCTTGCGGCCTGGCGCTGGCATGACCATGATGTCCTGCGGGGGGCTGACGATGCACATTCACAGATGGTGCCTCGCCTTCGCGCTGACAACTTGGGCGTGCTCGTCAGGCACGCGTGAAGATCGACGATCCACGAGGCTCCAAGGACCGATGTTCTCTGCGCTGATCTTCTCCAAGACGACCGAGTATCGCCACGACTCGATTCCGAACGGGATCGCCGCCATTACGGCATTGGGGGATGCCAATGGGTTTTGGGTGGATGCGACTGAGGACTCGAGCCTCTTCACCGATGACAACTTGGCCAACTACCAGGTGGTCATCTTCCTCTGCACCACGGGCACCGTGCTCGACGAGAATCAGAAGGCCGCATTTCAGAGCTACATCGAGAGAGGCAATGGCTACGTGGGCATCCATTCCGCTAGCGATACCGAGCACGACTGGCCCTGGTACGGCCAGCTTGTCGGGGCATACTTTCGCAACCACCCGGACATCCAACGAGCGTTGATCCAGATCGAGGATATCGAACACCCCTCCACCTCTTCACTACCTCAACCGTGGCGGCGAACCGACGAGTGGTACAACTTTCAAACCAATCCGCGCGGAACGGTTCACGTGCTGATGAGCATGGATGAGACCAGCTACTCCGGAGGAGAAATGGGGGATCACCCGATTGCCTGGTGCCATGACACCGACGGAGGCGGCCGATCGTGGTACACGGCGCTCGGCCATACCCAGGAGAGCTACGACGAGCCGGAGTTTCGCGAGCACCTGCTAGGCGGGATCTTAACCGCCGCGGGCGCCGTCCCCGCCGACTGCAGCGTTACACCTTAGGGGGTCTTGCTTAGCGAAAGGCGTCTGCGCCGAAGTAATAACCCCCCTAGGACAGCGACCGCGAGGACCAGGTACGAAGACGTCCTTGGGTTAGTCGATTGGCAACCGCCGCTGAGTACCGAGCCGGATTGATTGTTGGTGCCGCCGTCGGGGTTGCCGCCATCGGCAAGGTTACCTCCGTCGTTCCCAGGAGCTCCGCCGTCAGCCCCACCAAACCCGTAAGGCCCAATGCCAGGGCCGGTGGTGGTGGACTCGAAGGCACCAATGTCTCTGGCCTTGAGTCGCACGCGGTACATGCGAGTCACGATCTCGTTCTGAAAATATTCTTTATTGGGAAGACCGCTGACGCTCTGGCTCGCGGCGTTGATCGGCGCGCTGCCCGCAGCGAGCGTGAAGTCGCGTGCCGCCGGGTTGTTGAACGGATTGCCGCCGTAAACGGTTGCGGTCAGCGAGCCCGGTACTCCCCCAGGTGGCATGTAATTGTTGGCCCCAGTCACTGCGCCGGTAATCGCATCTTCAATCACGTACGCGCCTTGCTGCGGTGAAACACCCCAAATCAAATTGTTATCCATCTCGACATTCATCGGCGTTCCATCCGCGTTCGACAGATGGACCGGATAACCCTGCGGCTGCGTCGCCAGGATGGTGTTGTTGATAAGCGTCAAGGAAAATCGCAGCCCGGGGAAGGGACCGGCATCATTGTACATCGCGATGATCTGGCCGTGATTCTGCGGCGTACCCTGATCGATCAAGTTTCCCCTGAGCACCATGGTTTGAAGCGCCCCGGCGGTAAAGTCGTCGTCCGTCATCAAGTCGCCCGAGTAGCTCATCGGCCGGGCGAACCAGTTGTACTCGATGATCGAGTCCTTGGCGCGGATGTGAAAATTTTGGCCTTGGGTGGGGTCATGCCCGTACGAGTACCGCAAGGCAAAAGTCCCGCCGTAGATGTAGATGTTGTGAGTGGGCCCACTCTGCGACGCGTTCAAGTTTCCATTGGAATCGAATTCACAAAACTCGGCAGTGAGCTCGCTGTCCTGGGTTCCGCCGGTGAGGCCGTTGTCGTTCCGCCGAAAGATCACGTCCTTCAACTTGATGCCTCGGGACGCGTTGTAGTAGCGCAGCCCGGCAGAATTGTACGTGGCGGTGTGGCACTCCTGAATGACGAGCCCTGAGATCTGGATGTTGGTGGCGCCACTCAGCTGCCAGCACCCGCGCCCTCGGTCGCCCGCCGTATAACTGCCCGGAGCATCCTCCACATTGCCGCCGGAGAGATCCCAGACCGGACGGTTGTTGGGATCTTGCGCTCGGATGATGATCGGAGTGTTCGCGGGCGCTGCTTGCGTTAGG
>Ga0126369_10003070_pt1 | contig 12024 bp, 9 predicted proteins | sample PanSoiMetaPlot_1_FD_109646 | JGI IMG/M metagenome (GOLD analysis project Ga0126369, IMG submission 109646) | Tropical forest soil microbial communities from Panama - MetaG Plot_1 | ecosystem: Environmental > Terrestrial > Soil > Tropical forest > Bulk soil | place: Panama | collected 2016-02-17 | reverse complement strand
CTGCGCTCTTTGGCGTTCGCCTCGAGCTGGGCCTTGAGCGCCGCCAGCTTGGCAAACGGCGAGTTGGGGTCGGGCTGCTTCTCGCGCTCGCGACGTGGTGCGTAGTCGCGTCGGCCCTTGTGCTGATCGCGATCTTTCACCAAGTTTACTCGCTCGCCGCGCGGGCGCTCCGAACGATCATCTTGACGTTCTGGACCATGCTTCCTTTGGCGGCGCTCGCCGCCGTCATCGCGCTCGTGCCGCAAGTCGCCTCGCAGACCGCGCCCATGACGATGCTGCGCGATGGGCTTTTCGATCGACGCTTCGTGTTTAGTGCTGCGCTCTGCAGCAGGGGCACGCTCCGCTGTGGACTCAGGGAGCGGCGCCGCGCTCTGGGTATGGCGGGGGTGCTGTCGTCGAGGCGGACGCCGCGGACCACGCCGCTCTTCGCTGCGACCACCCGGGCGCCATACTTCGACCAGCTCCGGTTCGATCGCCACTGCGGATACTTGCAGCGATGCCGGATCGGCGGACGCTTCGTCCGGCGTCACTACCGCAGCATCTGACTTGGACGCGGGTACCTCCGTGGCGGCTGTTGTCCCGACAACAACTTCGGCGGCCGTGGTCGCATCCGATGCACCTTCAACCCCCGCCCTTGCCGCCTCCGCGGCGTGGCCCGATGCAAGCGATGCCATCCCTTGAGGTGTCAGGTCATCAGAACTAGGGTCGTGGTCGATCTCGTCGGCGCCAACCGAAGCTTCGGCTTCTGCCGGAGAAGAGTTGGCCACACTATCTGCTGCTGGTGCCGCTCCGGTCGTAGTCTGGTCGCCGGTGATTGCAGCCGCATCTGGTGCCACCGGCATTGTCGGCTCAGCATCCGCTTTGACGGGTTTCGGCCGCTTCTCCATCCGGTAGCCGAGCGCGCGCAGGATCGAGGCCAAATCTTCTCCGGAAGACCCCGTGAGCGAGGTCATCGCCTGGGTAACGGTGAAGCCGATGCCCTCGAAGGCGCCCGTAGGTTGGGGAGCAACCGATCCCGGCCGCCAGGTGAGCGCTGGACGAATCAAGTCGGCAAGACGCTCCAGAATATCGACTCTCACGGCTCGCTCACCACACACGCGATAGCCGATGGTGCGGTAGAGCGGACGCTGCACTTCCTTATCGGCCGGAAATGAAGTGCGACCACTCGCTGCGAGCCGCTGCAACTCGTCGAGTCCCTTTATATCGTGCCCCCCATGCTTGAGTACCCAAAGCTGCGCCGCCAATGCGCGCGGCGCGGGCTTGAGCAAAAGCGGGACGTAGACGTGATATGCGCCGAACCGCACACCGTGCTTGCGCAGGATGCCTCGCAGGGTCTGGTCGAGGCTCTTGAGATCGTCGGCGACCTTGCCGCGTTCAAGAACGCCGAGTGCTTCTACGAGCTGGTAGGCGATGCCGCGGGCAAGCCCGGTGATCTCTTCGGCCGCGCCCAGCACGAACAGTGGCGCGAGCAGCCGCTCGATATGGGTGCGCGTCCACAAGTCGAGACGGATCTGCACAGCTTCAAGCGCGGCGCCAGTCAGCTGCTCGTCAGCGAGGATGCGCACCCGCGGACGCAATACGGTGTCGCCTGCGATGATCTTGGCCACCGGCTCGCCGATCCAGCGGATTGTCGCATCCGAAGTCAGCACAAACTGCGAGTCGGGCGCGTGGGCGAGCTTGTTGGCGCGTGCTTCGATTTCGCCTGACAGCGCCTTCTGCGCTGCCGCCGACAGCGCCTTCGCGTCCGTACCGCCGGATGTCGGGTCGGGTGCGAAGCGGAAGCCATCGAGCCGACCGATGGTATGGCCTTCGACCAAAACTTCGCCGGTCTTGGTGATTTCCGTTTCCAGCATCGCATTCTCTCGCAACCGTCGCATCAGCACGCTGGTGCGGCGGTCGACAAAGCGTTCCGCCAATCGCTCATGCAGCGCATCAGAGAGCCTGTCCTCGATGGCGCGCGTAACGCCTTGCCAGTGGTCAGGGTCACCGAGCCAGTCCGGTCGGTTGGCCGCAAACGTCCAAGTCCGGATGTGCGCGATGCGCGCCGAGAGTGTGTCGATGTCGCCGTCGATATGATCTGCCTGTGCGATCTGGCGGGCAAACCAATCGTCCGGAATCCTACCTTCTCGGAGCAGAAAACCATAGAGGGTCGCCACCAGTTCGGCATGTGCCGCAGGAGATATTTTCCGGTAGTCGGGTATTTGGCACACGTCCCACAACCGCGCGATCGCGGCTCGGCTGTTGGCGCGCGCGCGCACCTCGTCATCGCGTGCTGCGTGCTCAAACACCAAAATGTCCTCGGCAACGGGAGCGCGGGTGAGGCAGGGATGCCCCGGCAGCATTGCGAGCGAAGCCGCAAGCGCACCGGGCGACGAAAAGTCGAGTTCCGAGTTACGCCACTGCAACACTTTGACGGGCTCGAAACTATGGCTCTCAAGGGCATGAACGAGTTCGGCGTCAAACGGCGCACAGCGCCCTGTGGTGCCGAAGGTGCCGTCGCGGGTGGCACGGCCGGCGCGACCCGCGATCTGGGCGAATTCAGCCGGACTAAGGCGACGGAACTGATAACCGTCGAACTTACAGTCCGACGCAAACGCGACGTGATTGACGTCGAGATTGAGTCCCATGCCAATCGCGTCGGTAGCAACGAGGTAATCGACGTCGCCGGACTGGTACAGTTCAACCTGGGCATTGCGCGTGCGCGGCGACAGCGCCCCGAGTACGACGGCCGCGCCGCCGCGCTGCCGCCTGATCAATTCCGCAATGGCGTACACCTCATCTGCGGAGAACGCCACGATCGCGGTGCGGCGCGGCTGGCGCGTGATCTTCTTTTCACCCGCGTAAGTGAGTTGCGACAAACGCGGGCGGCTGAGGATATTGGCGCCCGGCAACAACTTTTCCACCATCGGGCGGACCGTGGCGGCACCCAATACGAGCGTTTCCTCGCGACCCCGGCAGTTGAGCATGCGGTCGGTGAAAACATGGCCGCGATCGAGATCAGCGCCGAGTTGGACCTCATCAACCGCCACGAAGGCCACATCAAGATCGCGTGGCATTGCCTCGACGGTCGATACCCAAAAGCGAGGGTTGGCGGGCTTGATCTTCTCTTCGCCGGTGATGAGCGCGACAGCCTCTGCGCCCGCGCGCTCCGCAACTTTGTTGTAGATCTCGCGGGCCAGAAGTCGCAGTGGCAGCCCGATCAGACCTGAGGAATGCGCCAACATGCGCTCAATGGCGAGATGCGTCTTACCGGTATTGGTGGGCCCCAGCACCGCGGTGACACCGTAGCCTCGGGCCCGCGAGTCGCGCTCCCCATGGAAACTAAACGAGATCGGCATCGAAGCCTCCGCCGGCGCACCGACCGGCCAGCGCGTCAAACGAGGTATCTGCATCACAATGTGACGGAAGCCAAGGAGTTATGCCGAGGCCCTTAACGCCTGTGAACCAAGCCCGAACAAAGCGCGCCCGAATCGCTGACTCGGCTCCCATTGAGATTTGTTCTCATCCACATGTAGTAAGCTGACGAACCGAACCCACCAAATCATGAATAAATCGATGCGAATTCGCGCAGCGACAGGATTTCGATCGGAAGCAGCAAGCAGACACCCCTGTAAATTTCGATTCCATATTGTCAAGGCCCATAAGCCACGCGGCGGCGTGGATTTCTGCAAAGCAAGACCGGCTCAGCGCGCCGCGGCGGTGGCAGGCGTCGAGCGAGGGGTTGCAACTGCGATGAATTGTGTGGCTTCAAGGACCCCCTGGCCCAATGGAGTCTGAAGCGCAAGCCGATACGGCACAACGATCCGGGTTCCAGGGATCGGCGCCAGCCATATTTCCATGTCCCGCTGCGCCATCAGATATTTGATCGCCGGTCGTTCGGGCACATGACCAGCCAGCGGTATAAACTGCACCCCGCATACGGCGACAGGTCCTTGGTATCCCTTTTGCGCGCGAACCCTTTCTACACGCTTGAAACTCAACTGCAAATCGAACCGCATGCGGCCGTCGAAAATCGGAAGTGTGCGCCGACATGCCTCCGGCGAAACGGGATCGCCGATGCCCGGTACCCGTATCAACCCGGCGCTCATAGGATCGACAACGCCGCGCCTATGGGCATCCGTTATAGGGATTCGGTCCGGATTGGGTGTGGTCGGGGGTTCAACGACCAGGTCCTTGACGGTTCCGGCGCCCAACACAATTCGCAGCTCCTCGACCCGCTTGTCATTGTTTATGGTTGATACAAAGGACGTAGGCCCCAGATTATCGCCGCGCACAGTGCCTCTGGAGGCGGCGTTCCCCTCGCCGGTCGCAAACACCCGCAACAAGCCAGTCGTCATCCCGCTCGCGGCTGCGGTGAATTGATCGTCGCCGATTTCAATGACCCAGGCACCCTTGCCGATTGGGACACCCGCCAAGGTGGCGATGTAACGGGCATCGAGCTTTCCCTGCGCACAGGCGCAGCCGGATGTGAGGCAGATCGTCACTACCGCCGCGCAGGCGAGGTGAAGACCGCGAGAGATGGTGGTCGGCCTCCAATGCACCCCAGATCCTTTCGATCGTGCGCAGTGGCTATTTTGGGCAGGGTAACCCTTGTCGGGGCGGATTAAGTCGATTGTGTGGTCCATTCTCGGGCCGCCGGCAAGTCCAACCAGCCAAAATTTTCTGTGGCTCCAGGCGGTCACAGAGATCCCGAAGGCCTGCCGCCGAATTTCGGCGGGTGAATTGAGTTTGCGGCCCGAACTTGACGTCCCTTGCGCTGATCATTATAGGTCCGCGGTCCAATCGAACCCAAGATTTCCCTGCTCCGCCAAGTTTCAAGGCGCGGGCGCATGATTGCCAGAGGTATCCATGTCGCGGCGGTGCGAATTGACCGGCAAGTCGGCCCAGGTCGGCCATAAGGTCAGCCACTCAAATATCAAGACCAAGCGACGTTTTTTGCCCAACCTGATAAACGTCACGTTAATTTCGGACTCGCTCGGCCGCACGGTAAGACTTCGGATTTCCGCCAACGCGCTCCGCAGCGTCGATCATCGCGGCGGACTCGATGCCTTCCTCGTCAAAGCGCATGATGCCGAGCTGTCGCGGCGGGCGCTTGAACTGAAGCGCCAGATCGCCAAAAAGCTCGCGGCGACGGATTGACTGGGATAAGTTCCCCTGCTGAGCGTCATAGTCGCAGGTGGGCAAAAAGCGAAGCGTGCCCGCCCTCGAGTTTTCCTCGTTGAGGGTCCTTGTGGTCAGGCGCGAAGACGCGCCTTTGCCCATCCCCCACTATAAGCTCTGTTTGTAGAGAAGCTTAGCTCTATTCGTAGGCGAGCTTGAACTGCAGCAGCACCGTGCGCTGCAGGATCGAAAAATTATCGTCCGAAATCAGCGTCAAGACGGTGTCGCCGTTCACGTTCACATGGACGCTGAGCCCTTCCATGTTGTCGATCTGATAGCCCAAATCGGCAAACAGCAGGCCGGTTCCATCGACTTGTGCGCCCGGTGCGATGTCCGCGATCGCGATTCGGCGCAACCGCATGGCAATGCCGGTCCACCAGGTGAATCGGCGCTCCAACAGCAGGACGTCGCCGGAAGGCAGGGTGACGCTGTCGCTGATATCGAAGTTGTCCCGCCGTTTCACCGAGAATTCGCCTGGCATCGCGCCGCCAATCAAAAAGGCCCTGAGGTCGCCGTTAGCATCAAGGCCGCGTTCAGAAAACGCCATCAAAGCCCCGGCGAGCCTGCCGTTGCGAGGTGCGAACGTGAGCGCCTCGAGGCCCTTGTTATAGGGCAAATGCGAAATGGCGGCTGGCGTCGGGACCACTTCGGCGCGAGCCAGCACGCCCTGCCGAGCGAAATCGAAACGCACGATGCGGTTCACGCGCTCGATGCCCACATAAAACCACCCGTCCCGCTCGGCCAGCGACTCGGTATCGAACCATCCACGCGCTGCGAGCGTGCGGCCGTCAGGGCCGAGCATCGGCGCCATTGTGGCGTCAGCGATGCCGATGGGTCGGTCGTGTTCATGGACGATGCGGGCGGTAAGCCATCGTCCCTTGTCGCTGAGGGAGACGAAATGTTCGCCGTCCGGTGCGACGCGAATCGCCGAAAATCCTCCGAATTCCGAATAGGACGATTTCAGTTCAAGCCCTCCGAGATATTCCAGGCTGCCGAAGCGGCGCTGGTCAGGTGTGCTGACGCTAAATGCAGCGATTGGCCGAGCTTCGATCGTGATGCCCACCGGAAGGTCGACTGCACTGCGCTGAGCATTGACAGGAGAAGCGGCCGCAACGGCCGTGCAGGCGACCAACACAGTTGCCAAGCGCCGGCCGGGCACGAAGCGGTAATGAATCGAGTCGGCCGATCCGCTGCGGCTATGTCCGCGGTGCCGGCGGGCTTGCCTCGGACAAAGTCCCGTCACGCGTGCAGCCGGCGCAGCGGCCGCGGGACCGGCTCGGACACCGGTCCGTCGTCGAACAACTCGGCGAGTTTTTCGATCATGGCGCCACCGAGCTCCTCGGCGTCGACAATGGTTACGGCGCGCCTGTAATAACGCGTTACGTCATGGCCGATTCCGATCGCGATCAGCTCCACCGGGGAGCGCTGCTCGATATCCTCGATCACCCAGCGCAGGTGGCGCTCCAGATAGTTACCGGCATTGACTGAGAGCGTGGAATCGTCAACCGGCGCGCCGTCCGAAATCATCATCAGGATCCTGCGCTGTTCGGTGCGTGCCAGCAGACGCTTGTGGGCCCAATCCAGCGCCTCGCCATCGATATTCTCCTTGAGTAGTCCCTCTCGCATCATCAGCCCGAGATTGCGCCGTGCCCGCCGCCACGGCGCGTCGGCGGATTTGTAGATGATGTGGCGGAGGTCGTTGAGGCGACCCGGATTGGCGGGCTTGTTGGCCGCCAGCCAAGCCTCGCGCGACTGGCCGCCTTTCCAAGCGCGGGTGGTGAAGCCAAGAATCTCCACCTTGACGCCGCAGCGCTCAAGGGTGCGCGCCAAAATGTCGGCGCACGTGGCCGCCACCGTAATGGGACGGCCCCGCATCGAACCGGAATTGTCGAGCAGCAGGGTCACGACGGTGTCGCGGAAATTGGTATCCTTCTCGCGCTTGAACGACAAGGGATGCATGGGATCGATGATGACGCGCGACAGCCGCGCCGGGTCGAGCAATCCCTCCTCCAAATCGAATTCCCACGAACGGCTTTGCTGCGCCATCAGACGGCGCTGCAGTCGGTTGGCGAGCCGAGACACCACGCCCTGCAGATGGGCGAGTTGCTTGTCGAGATAGCCGCGCAGGCGATCGAGCTCCTCCGGCTCACATAGGTCCTCGGCCGCAATGGTCTCATCGAATTTTGTGATGAACGGCTTGTAATCGGGGCCGCGGGGTTCATTTTTCCCACTGTGGCGCGGTCGCCATGGCTCGGCAGGATTTTCGGAATCGCCCATTTCGGAATCGTCCGGAATGTCGGCAGTCGGCGCGTCCGTCGCCTCCGCGGCGCTGTCGGGAAGATCCTCAGTGGATGCATCAGCCTGTTCGAGGCTCATGCGCTGGCTGTCCTCCGACTCGGAGGATTCCCCTTCCTCGCCTTTCTCGTCCTGGCGTCCGTCGTCGTTGCGTTCGTCGCTGTCGTCCTCGTCGTCCTCGTTGCTGCGGTCGTCACCCATGTCAAGCGAGTCTAGCAGATCATGGACGGCATCGCCGAATCTCCGCTGGTCCTCGATCATGTCCTCGAGGCGATCGAGTTCGCGGCCGGCGCGTCCTTCGATCCAACTTCGCCACAGCTCCACCAGGCGCCGCGCGGCCGGCGGCGGCGCTTGGCCAGTGAGGCGCTCGCGCACCAGCATGGCGAGCGCCTCTTCGATCGGTGCGTCGGCGCGATCGGTGATCTCGTTGAACTTGCCGCGATGAAACTTATCGTCCAGCATAGCGGTAAGGTTTTTCGCGATACCGTACATGCGTCGCGCCCCGATCGCCTCCACCCGGGCCTGCTCGACCGCTTCGAACACCGCGCGTCCCTGCTGGCTGGCTGGCAGCAGGCGCCTATGGATTGCGTTGTCGTGACATGCCATCCGCAGCGCGATCGCGTCGGCATGGCCGCGCACGATTGCGGCATCGCTAGCCGTCAGCTTGCGCGGTGGCTCCGGCAGCCGTGCCTTGCCGCCCGCCATGCCGGGCCGCTCGGCCGCGAACGAAACCTCAAGCTCCGGCTGGCGCGCGATGGCGCGCAGACACCCTGTCACGGCGCGTTTGAACGGCTCGTTTGGGGCTTCCTTGGCCGGGGTCTTGGGTTTGATGTTCGAAGACATGAGCTTAACGATACGGCAGCTGGCACTTTATTCCGTTAAGAGTAGAGCCTATGTTGTTGCCTCATAGAGGATCACCATGGCGGAACCCGAGAATCATACCTTGCATCTTCTCCGAAAAATACCGGTGCAATTGGCGCGTTGGACAGCAAATTGGACGACAAGATCGCCTCGCTGGACAGTAAGATCGACCGCAATCACGAAGAACTCCAGAAGCGCATTGACAGTCTCCGCCAAGCCATGCTTGGCGAGAGTGTTTTCGGCCGTTAGGCCACCGCCGAATTCGACGAGCGGCTTTCTGCCCTCGAACAGCGTGTCTCCGCGCTCGAAAACCGCGGGTGAGTTTCCGGTATTCAGCCTCAAAAACATCTCAACTCAGCGCCACGTTGACCGATGATTCCGGCAACTCCTGGCCGAAGCAGCGCTGATAGAATTCGGCAACGAGGGGGCGTTCGAGCTCATCGCATTTGTTGAGGAATGTGAGCCGGAACGCAAATCCGATATCCCGGAAGATATCGGCGTTCTCCGCCCAGGTGATGACCGTGCGCGGGCTCATCACGGTGGAAAGGTCGCCGTTCATAAAGGCATTGCGGGTAAGGTCGGCAACCCGCACCATTTTATTGACGATGTCACGGCCCGCATCAGTGCGATAGTGCCTCGCCTTTGCGAGCACGATTTCAACCTCGTTGTCGTGAGGCAGATAGTTCAGCGTGGTGACGATGGACCACCGGTCCATCTGGGCCTGATTGATCTGCTGGGTTCCATGGTAGAGCCCCGAGGTATCGCCGAGGCCCACCGTGTTGGCGGTCGCAAACAACCGGAATGCCGGATGCGGCTTAATGACTCGGCTCTGGTCGAGCAACGTCAGCCGGCCCGAGGACTCCAGCACGCGCTGGATCACAAACATAACATCGGGACGGCCCGCGTCGTATTCGTCGAAGACCAGCGCGACGTTGTGCTGATACGCCCAGGGCAGAATTCCGTCGCGAAACTCGGTGACTTGCTGGCCTTCGCGGATAACGATCGCGTCCTTGCCGATGAGGTCGATACGGCTGATGTGGCTGTCAAGATTGACGCGCACGCAGGGCCAGTTGAGCCGCGCCGCTACCTGCTCGATATGCGTCGATTTTCCCGTGCCGTGATATCCGGTCACGATGACGCGGCGATTGCGGGCAAATCCGGCGAGAATCGCAAGTGTGGTTGGGCGATCGAATCGATAATCTGAATCAATGTCCGGCACGTGCTCGTCGGGCTCCGCATAGGCCGGCACTTCCATATCGCTGTCGAAGCCGAACATTTGCCGGACGGATACCCTAATGTCCGGCAGTGGTGCGGCGAGTTCGGTTACGGCGGTCATCGGTCCTCCGTGCATGAAGTCCCAGAGATCTCCAGCGGATGCAAGGGGACCCGCGGACCATGGGCTCATGCCCGGCCCGGTACTACGCCCAAAATCTATGACTTGCGAATTTCGGCGCCTCGACACACGGTATCGGCGAGGCGCGCAGCGGCTCGCGTTAGGCAAATCGCATGTCGATATCAATTTAACAGAAAGCCCTCAGGTGGCGGAAGCCGTCGGTGCTGACATAAGCGGCATCGCGTTGCGGTTCAGCAGCGCCGTATTCCCAGTCGGCAATCACCTTATGTTATTGAAAACAGAATAGAATTCTTCTAAATATGAGATCTTCCGCAGTGGTCGATCCATGCGCACCGCGATGAGCTTACAACCGAGCCAAGCTAAATCAGCAGAATCCGGTCTTCTTCAGATAATTGTAGGCCTCGATGATCTCACGCAGCTTGTCTTCTGAGGCCCGATCGCCGCCATTGGCATCAGGATGATGGCGTTTCACCAATTCCTTAAACCGCGCCTTGACGTCGCGGCCAGCCGCGCCATCTTCAAGCCCGAGCGCGTGAAGCGCTTTGCGCTCTGCATTGCGCACGGTGCGTCGCTCTGCCTCGGCGCGAGATTGTGCCGCGCCGCCCAACTCCCGCAGGATATCGAACGGATCAACAGAGCTGATGCCTTCGACAAACAGCCGGCCGACTTTTGCCTTGCCGCGCCCATTGCCGCCAATCGTTCCGAGCCGCCAGGTCGGAAGATGTCCGGTGAGCGCATCCTTCTGATAGCGTGCGACAGCGTCGTCGCTCATGCCGGCAAAAAAATTATAGGACTGATTGTACTCGCGAACGTGCTGGAGACAGAAGCGCCAGTATTCGTGCTCCCGATTGCGACCCTTCGGCGCGCGGTGGCTCGCCGATTCTGCGCAATTCGGCCAGTCGCAGCAGGGCCGGTCGGCCCGTAGCCTGCGATCCTCGGTCGGCTTGACCCTGATGCGATCATATAACGGCGAGTCGAACTTCATCGCTTATTATGCGGAGAATTTAGCGCATTGCGCAAGCTTGACAGATGTGATGAGACATGTTTGGAGGCAGGATTGCCGTTTGTGGGATCGTAAGGCCGCTGCTAACGTCCTCGCTGCCGGAGTCCTGATGAGTGCGCAAGAAACCATTTCCCGGAAGCTCACTGAAGCCTTCGCTCCGCTGAGCTTGAAGGTGCTTGATGAATCCCACCAACACGAAGGGCATGCCGGACATCGAGCGGGGGGAGAGACGCATTTCAGGATCTATATCGTGGCTGATGCGTTTCGGGGGAAGAGCCGACTCGCCCGCCATCGCATGATTAATGAAACGCTTGCCGCTGAGCTCAAGTCCGGTGTGCATGCGCTCGCAATACACGCGGCAGCGCCGAATGAAACCTTGTGAGTTTCGAACGGATGCGCCAAATAAAAACGGCGGCGTTGTGAAGTGAGCAAAGCGAACGGACCCAGACCGCGTCGGGTGGGCACGGCGCGAGGGGGAACGCGTTAATCCAAGAGGCCGTGCTTTGCGCCTTCGCCTGACGCTACACACTGCTCTCAACAGTTCCCTCCCTTCGCCAGCCACTGAACAGCCAGCTCGCGTAAACTCCGATCAATACAGCCGCAAGGCCGAACCAGGTGACGGCGTAACCGAGGTGATTGTTCGGCAAGCTCGGCCGCAAGCGGCCGGCACGGGGCAACCCGCCGGGCGGTTCGGGGCTCTCCAATTCTACATAAAAAGGCGCAACGCCGATTCCCTTGGCGGCTGCCATGGCGGCGGAATCGCGAGCGAACCAGATGTTGCGGACTGAATCGCTTGCCGGCGTGAACAGTCCGGGTTTTTCCGGCCAGCGAAGCACCCCGACCAGTTTGATCGGGCTCTCGATCTGACCCTGCACGCGTGCCGTAGGATCCTGCTTGCCGTCAGGCACGAAGCCCCGATTAACCATGACGAGTGCGCCATCGGCGAGGCGCGCCGGCGTGAACACCCAATAGCCCGGGCCTCCGCCAGCCTCGTGCAAGGTTGAACCACCCGTATAGACCAGAGCTTCCTGGTCGTTGAGAAACTTTGCCGTCATAGTGACACGAAGGAATTCATCTTGTGCAGCCGTAAGCCTCGGCCATTCGGCAGACGGCGGCAGCGCGACCGGCGCCGTCGAGAGGCGATGCTCGAGGGTCGCGATCAGTCCCTCCTTCCAGGCTTTGCGATCCAGTTGCCACAGCCCGAGCGAGATCAAGACCCCCAGCGCCATCGCAGCCGCCAGGCTCGGCACCCACACGCCGCGACGCAGGCTCTCTCGCACCGCATCGCCCGCCATTATGGACCTAGCTTGCGTTCAAGCCGCCCCTCGGCGGCCCTGTGGTGATACTGGAG
>Ga0126369_10003067_pt1 | contig 12031 bp, 21 predicted proteins | sample PanSoiMetaPlot_1_FD_109646 | JGI IMG/M metagenome (GOLD analysis project Ga0126369, IMG submission 109646) | Tropical forest soil microbial communities from Panama - MetaG Plot_1 | ecosystem: Environmental > Terrestrial > Soil > Tropical forest > Bulk soil | place: Panama | collected 2016-02-17 | reverse complement strand
TGCCGACCGAGGAGCGCGGCTTCGACATTCAGAAGCGGATCGCGACCGCCTGGGCCCGCTTCTTCTTCTTCACCCCCACGCCGTCACCCGAGGAGGTCTCGTTCGCGTCGGAGCCCGCCGCGACGGGACCTGGCGCCTACGACGAGCCCGGCTCTTATGAAGGCACGCCGCAATCAGACGACGACATTCCCTTCTGAGATGCCGCTGCGCGCCGTCCCGAGCCCGGCATCGGCTCTCACCGCCGCCGAGCTTCTCGCCAGGATCAGGGAGAAGGGCGGCCGTCCCTACCGGATGAAGGACGAGGGCGTCTATGTCCTCACCGATGACGAGTCGGTCGCGGCCTGGCTTCTCGATCTGGGCGGCCACGCCTACCGCGCGGCCGGGATGAGCCAGGCCGATGGGAGCTTCTCGCGGGCTCGTGGAGGCAAGACCGAGTGGGATATCTGGGTTCACACGATCCCGGTAACGGGCCCGAGTCTCTGGGAGGTACTCCGTGCCGACGCTTGACGCGAGTCAGTACGACGTCGGCGCCGCGCTCGCCGAGTGGAACCTCTCCCCCTGGCTTGACCACCTAAGCCCGTCGAGTCTTTCGATGCTCCGACGTTGCCCGCGCCAGTTCCAAGAGCGCTACCTCCACGGTCGCAAGGAACGTCCCGCCGAGGCGCCGGTCGTCGGGACGGCCGTGCACGCCGGGCTCGAACGGAACTTCGTCCAGAAGATTGAGAGCCATATCGACCTACCGACGCACGAGCTTCTTGACTGGTACACGGACGAGGGCTTCGCGACCACAGTCGCCCGCGAGCAGGAGAAGGCGGGCACGGAAATCTTCTGGGACACCGATCCCGACGCGGCGATGCACCGAGGCAAGAAGATGCTCGGCGAGTACCACAACGCGATCGCGCCGAGGATTCAGCCGCTCTCGGTCGAGGGCTCGATCAGCGTGGACTTCGGCATCCCGGTCCCGATCGTCGGCCGCTTCGACTTGCTCCGCGAGACGAACGTGATCGACTGGAAGACGGGGAAGAGCGCGAAACGCAAGCCGCAAGAGTCTTGGCGGATTCAGGCCGCGGTCTACGGCGAGGCGACCAACAAGCCCGTCGAGTTCCACTCGATCAGCGCCACCGAGAAGGGGACGGTCTCGATCGTCACCCCGCTCGAAGCCGAGGCCCTCCTGGTTCAGCCGACCGAGACCGAGCGCGCCCAGCTGCGCCGCACGGTTCAGGCCGTCGCCGCCGAGGCCGTCTTCTACATGAGGCTCTACGGACCCGACGAGACCTGGCCGACCCACGGCCGCTTCCACGATTGGGCGTGCGGCTACTGCGGCTACCGGAACGACTGCCCAGCCTGGGAGGAGGAATGACGAGGGGTGAGCCGTTCCGCCCTACCTGCCCTAAGTGCGGACGGAAGTGCCCACCCAAGGCCGAGTGGTGCGTCAAGTGCGGGACGTTCTTGCTCATCATGCCGCGCGCCGAGTACGAGCAGCACCTACGACGGATGCGGATGCGACGGAGATTCGCGGCGTGAGCTTCGGCGAAATCCTGGCCCTGGCCGTGGTCGTCGCCATGATCGTGGTCGCCTTCTGGCTCGTCTCGAACTGGCTCTTCGACGTCTGGGACCGAAGGGACGAGCGATGAGCGAACGCTTCGTCATCGCCACGGTCTCGGGCTACACGATCAACCCCGGCCACGAGACCCGCGGGAACACGCGCAGTCAGCCGACGTGCTCGTTCTCGATTCTCGACACCGCCTTCTGTTACCGGATCGTCGCCGAGTTCAACACGGGCGGCAATACCTACATGGGCGAGAAGGGCAGCGAGCGGAAAGCGCACGCCCTCTGCGCCGAGCTAAACGCCTGGGCCGACGAGGTTGAGCGGTGACGCTCTCGCCGACCGAGAACCGGCAGGTCAGAGGCGTGAAGGGGCCGCCGTACAAGGTCGGGCCGATCTGCTCGAACCCGAACTGCACGGCCTGGGCCGACGACCCCCACCACCTATGGAGACGATCGGAACTCGGCGGCCCGTTCGATTGGGTCGCGATCCTCGTGAACGGCGAGGAGCGGATCGTCGCCAACAAGACCGGGCTCTGCGTGCCCTGCCACCGTGACGTGACGGGGGGACCGGGAGGGCACCGAGCCCGGATTGTCTACGACGAAGGACTAGGGACATTCGGGTGGGCCCTCGTGACACCGCAGGGCGAGCACATGACGGGCGCGCTCGATCCCCACCCTCCGACTCTTGAGACTCTCTCGCGGGCCCTCGGTCACAGCCCGGAGTCGGAGGCCTGCCCGTTCTGCGGGCAGCAACCGCGGCGGCGGGCGTCCGTGTCCCGTCAAACAGGCGCTCGCCGCCGCAAGTCCTGGCGCGTGATGGTCCCCGACGACGCCGAGAACGGCGCCGAGATTCTCGACACCCTGGTCGAGGACGTCGGCCTGACGATCGGTGTCGATCCGGTGAACAGCGGCCGGTACTACATCTTGCTCCCCGTCCTCTACCACGCCTGCCAGTCGAAGACGGCGCTCGTGGACTCCCTGAAAGGGATCGGGGGATGAGCGACACGACCATCGTCATCGTGATCTTCCTGGTCGCGATCTTCGTCCTCTTCATGGCGGCGAGGCGACGATGACCACGAGCTACAAGGGCCGTCGCGACAAGGGGATCGTCGGCGAGCGCGAGGTCATGCGCGTGCTCACCGATGCCGGATTCGACGTCCGTGGGCTCGAAGGCAAGGGCGACCACCTAGCGATGAAGGAGGAGGGACCCCGGTTCCAGATCCGCCATTACCTCTTCCACATCGAGGTCAAGCGGCAAGAGACGCTCAGACCCGACGAGTGGAGCCACCAGTCCGAGGCCGAAGCACCGCAGGGCTCGGTTCCAGTCGTCGTCTACCGGCGCAGCCGTGAGCCGTGGCGCGTCTCGATAAAGCTCGATGACTTGTTGAGGCTTCTCGGATGAACGACGTCCCGAGTCCGACCGCACCACCCTACGCCGAGAGCCTGCGCACGCCCTGGATGCGAACCCTCGACAAGGCCTACAGGGTGAAGGCAGCCGAGGCCGACGAGCTTCGCGCCGAGAACGTGAAGCTCCGCGTCACAATCGAGACCCTCAAGCGCCGGTTGAGGGACGCCGCGCGGCGGCAAGAACTCTGGATCGAGAGACGGAACGAGTGGCGAGCCGAGCGCGCCCGCCTGATCGGCGGCCGGAAGTGAGCGCCGCTCGAAGCAACGGGGACTACATCTGGATCGAGCGCGCCGCCGCCTTCAAGCTCGCCGCCCGCACTCGCGCGCTCGAAGAACTCGTGAAAGACCTACGCCGCGCGCAAGCCGAAACGCGCGACCTGCTCAACACCGCCCTGATCGAACTCGCCGCCGCCGAAGGTGTGAAAGACCGCGCCCACTTCGCACGCCGCTGGCTGCACGCGCGCCGACTCGCCGCCGAGGTCGAGGCCGACGGCGGCGTGCCGATCCGCCGCCCACCCACGTAATGCCTAAACCGATCAACCACCACACGAGCTTCGGAGCCGCCTAGCGGTCGCGAGCGAAGGCGGCGAGCGCCGCACAAGGGACAAGCCAGCCGCGAGGGGATGGGACCCTAAACCCGGTACGTCCGTCATACGTGGACGACGCCAATACGGGCCGTAGACGGCGCCCCTAGTCAACCACCGTGATCGCAACGAGGACTCGGCAATGGTTCACAGGGGGGCGAAGCCGGTAATCCGCAGCCATTCGCCTAAGCACTTCCGCGAGAGGGCGACTCCTTCAAGTCACGCCGCACGAAAGACCTATCCACAGTTTAGGGGGTCCAGCTATGCCCGCAACAGCAGCCGAGCGATGCGCCGAGATGGTTCTCCGAGCCATGCGTGCGTCGAGCCCCAGGCTCGCCGAGCACTACCTGACGGCCGCTCGCTTCTTCGCGCTCGTAGCCGAGCCCAAGTGACCAAGCCACCCCAAAGGAGGGGAACCGACGATGGCAACAGATTCACGAAGCCTGCTCGAAATCGCGCAGAGCTACTCCGCGCCCGGCCTGCTCGTGAAAGCCCGCTTCGAGGGGCTCCTACCGGGAATGCTCATGCACTCGGCCGCCGCAATGAGACTCGCGGAGGAGGCCGCAGGCGCCTGGGCGGCGTCAGGCAAGCGCTCGAAATACATTCCACCGGCCAAGGAGGAGGCCGAGTGGGGCCTCTACAGGCAGGACGGCGTTCTCTACCTCCCGGCTCCGAACATTCTCCGCTGCCTGATCGAGGCGGCCAAGCAGTTCAAGATGCCGAAGTCGAGGTCGAGCATGACCTACGCCGTCGCGGCCGGGGTTACGACTCCGCTTGAGAGCGGGCTCGGATTCCCGCTCCTCGATCCCGAGACGAACAAGCCGATCGAGGAGTGGACGATCGACACGCGCCGGGTGGTGATCCGCAAGAACTCGATCCAGCGCTCCCGGCCACTGGTCGAGCATTGGGCGACCGAGCCTCGGTTCCTTCTCGACGTCGATGCGGTCCCGACGGAGATTTTCGCCCAGATCGTCGGCTACGGCGGCGCCCGTGTCGGCGTCTGCGACTTCCGCCCCGAGAAGGGCGGCCAGTTCGGTCGTTTCGCGACGACCGGGCTTGAGATTGTCGAGGTCGAGTGATGGAACTCGTCTCGATCGACCAGCTGCGCATCCCGAACGACACGACTGCGATCCCACGGCTGCGCTCCGAGGCCTTCCTGGTCTCGGAGTACGCCGCGGCGATGCGTGTCTACGGCGGATGGGGCGACTTCCCTCCTGCAACGTGCGACCAGGAGAAGCTCATCCTCGACGGCGTGACTCGTGTCCTCGCGGCGCTGCAAGCCGACGTCGCCGAGGTCCCGATCGAAACGAGGGAGTGCGCCGACGACGGTGAGCGGTTGCTCGTGGCGATCGAGGCGAACTCGACGCACGGCAAACGATGGTCGGCGAAGGACACGACCAACCTCGTGATCCTTGCCGATCGGATGGGCGTCGAGACCGGCCCGCTCGCGAGAGCCCTGCGAGTCACGGTCGATCGCGTCGAGCGTGTCCCGGTCACCACCGTTATCCGAGGCAAGACCGAGGAGCGCGTGTACGCGAAGCGAGCCGCACGAAAGGCGGTGATGGGTCGCGTCCTCACCGAGCAGGAGCACGGCGTCATGCGGGCGATCCAAACCCCGCTTCTCGCCGATCGGCTTCTGCTCGATCTACTCCGACTGCACGAACTCGACGCTCTCCCGGCGCTCAATCCCGAGTCGTTCCAGACCGTGCTCGCCGCGAGGGCGATCCTCGATGAGTGGATCGCTCGCGACGAGCACGCCTTGGAGGCCGTGTGAATCAACGTGGCATGCCGGGGTACGGCTCGACGTGGCCGGGAATGGCATGTCGAGACCGGGCAAGGCAAGGCGAGCACCATGGCGAGACTAGGCCCGGCTTGGCCCGGCCTGGCCGGGCTCGGTGGAGCATGGCAAGCACCAAGGCCGGGCTAGCCCGCGCGTGGCGATGCTTCGCCGCGTCTGGCGGGGTGGGGCCGGTCAAGGCAAGCACCTGGGGCATGGCGGTGCAAAGCCCCGCATGGGGCACGACAAGGCAAGCACCGCGGCATGGCGATGAACGGTCTGCCCTGGTCAGGCGATGCGGACCCTGGCGGGGTCGGGCCCGGCAGGGCAAGGCAAGCACCGAGGCTAGGCCGGGCAACGTCTGGCCGGGTCGGGTGCGGCCTGGCACGACAAGGCAAGCACCGAGGCGCGGCCTGGCATTCCTTGGTCAGGCACGGTCGCGCGGGGTGGGGCAATGCACGTCGAGGCAAGGCAAGCACCGAGGCCCGCCGTTGCAATGCAAGGCACACCGCGGCTCGGCCCGGCGGGACTGGACAAGACAAGGCGAGCACCGGGGCGTGACCGGATTCGGCGGGGCATCGTTTGGCCCGCCTCGGCCATGCCTGGCAAGGCAAGGGACGAGACGAGAGGGGGTAGGTGATGCGTGAGCTTTCGAGTCTGGGTCTGACGATCCGACAAAACCAGGAGGTTCTCGAAGCCGACCCCCTCCTCGTCGCCGCCTGGCTTGACGCGATAGACGACCCGATGATCGAGAACCCGACGGCCTGGTTTTTGGTCGGAGTTCGCAGCGGGCTCTTTCCTGTGCAACTCGCCGACCAACGCCGCGCGAAGGCGATCCACCGGGCCGAGCGCTGGACGATCAACGCCGGGTGCTTCATGCCCGACGAGCAGAACTACCTCTCCGAACTCTTCGACGGCCCGGCCGGGATGCTCCGTCACTACCGGGACGAGGAGCCGCTGCGCGAGCGGATGGCGCAGTTATACAAGCTCGAACGACCCGACGCCGAGCGCGTCGAGCGCGAGTTCGATGAGCGCGCGGCACGCATCCGTGCGTCACGCGAAGAGGCGAAGTGAGCTACGACGCCGACGAGATTCTCGCCGCCGCCCTGCAAGCGGTTCTGAAACCGATGGTGAAGGCGATGGTGGCCGAGGAGGTCGCGCGGGCCGGGTTCCAGTGGGAGTGGCTCACCCCGGCGAGGGCGGGCGAGCTTCTCGGGATCAGCGCAGCGGCCGTGCGCAAGCGGGCACGTGAGGGCCGCATCCCGGCGCGCGTCGAGGACGGCCGCATTTACATCGACATGCGCGCATATGACCAGCAGCTACAGGAGGCCGACCGGCTACCATGAGCGCCAGCTGGGGATTGCCCCCGGCGGTCACTCACAATCTAGGAGAAGAACATGGCACGGAACCCGTCGCTTCCCGTCTTCGACTCGAAGGGGAAGCGAGTCAAAAACCTGACCTACCGCGACACCCTGGCCGGGCGCATGTACGAGCGCCAAACCTACGTCAATGGTAGGCCCGGCCCGCGCGAGCCGCTCGGTCTCATCACAAAGGACGCGGCCATCAAGATCATGCGCGCGGTCGAGGAAGACAAGATCATCGAGAGCCGCTCGGCGATGAAGCAGTTGAAGGTGATCCCGCTGGCCGACGTCGCCGAGACCTACTTCACCGCGACCGAGGCCTACATCGAGCGGGCGAAGGTCGTCGGCCACGATCCAAAATACAAGGGCGTGCGATCGATGCGCACGTTGAAGAACGCCTATCGGCCGAACTACGACAACCACATCGAGCCCTACTTCAAGGGCAAGACGCCGATCCACAAGATCGACACCCCGGCGTGCACGGCGTTCCTGCGCCATCTGCGAGGGAAGCCGGGGATGGCGGTAGACGGCAAGCCGACGACGCTCTCCGAGGGCACGGTGAACTCGGTCAGGAGCACGCTCTCGGCGATCCTGAGAGAAGCTCGGAACATGCGGGCGATGAACTTCGATCCGCTCGTGGGCATCCTCGATCGTGACAAGCCGCGTTCGGTCGTCCGACCGACCTACATCAAGACGAAGCTCAGGAAGGATCAGCTACTCGCCGTTGCCGAGCAGGCGCCCGAGGGCTACAAGCGGGCCCTCGTGACGGTCTCGGTTCTGACCGGGATGCGGGCGAGTGAGGTCGTCGGGCTCGTGTGGAGCGACGTCCGTCTGGACGAGCGCATGATCTACCTCACGGGCTCGCTCGGAGACCCGACGCCCGGCCAATCGGTCGAGCGCGAGCTAACCAAGACCGGCAAGGAGCGGCCGATCCCACTTCTGCCCGAGGCCGTCGCCGCGCTCCGCGCGCATCGCGTGATCGAGTGGGGAAAGGGACTCGGACGCGAGGGCGATTTCGTCTTCACGAGCCCGCGGCGCTGCTACCACGGGCGGCCCGTCGGACAAACCCTCCTTCTGGACGAGGTACGGGCGGCGGCGATACGCGCCGGGATCGAGAAGATCGACAACCGCATCGTGCGCCGGTCGCTCGCGACCTGGCTCGCGAACTCGGACACGCCCGAGCACGTCGCCGCGGGGATGATGGGCCACTCGGTCAAGACGTTCCACAACGTCTACGTGCAGAAGCACGGCGACCAGGCCGAGATAGACGCGGTGATCGCCGCGATGCAGGGGGCGGTCAACGCCTAGACTTCGACGTCCATCGGAAGCGAACGAGGGGCCCCGCGAGGGGCCCTTCGTTTTGCCGTAGTTCCCGACGAGCGAGATACGTCCGGTCGTGGTCTCGCGGCGGGCGTTTGCCCTTTGCATGAGGTAACCCGTCGCGTCCGGCCCGGACGTCGGGGGCGATGTTACATGGCCCCCATCTCGCCGCCGTCTCGCCAACATTGCCCCCAGGATTGCCCCCGGCCGTCTTCTCGGCGCGGATTTGGCTTGTTTCCTAGTGGAGCGTACGGGACTCGAACCCGTGACTTCCAGCTTGCAAAGCTGAAAAACGGTGTAACCCGGCGCGACTCACCGCATGAATACAGGGGTTTCGAGAGGAGCGCGTTACTCGAAATCACCCCACGGGAGCGCCAACATCGCCCCTACATCGCCCCCATCACCACCCGTCGGCCTCGTCGCCGACTAGCTGCCAGAGTTGAAAGACGTGATCCTGCGCGGGCACGTTGACGTAGCGATCGTTCGCCGGGAGCACCATCGCGAAGACAAGATCGGGGCCACCGAGGCGGTAGCGCACCGTCTTGATTTCGTCCCAGGTCGGATGGCGGTCAGGGTGCGAGATGGAGATGTGCCAGCGCCCGTTCTCTCGGGAGAGCATGACGTTGCACTCGCCGAAGTGGAAGGTGGAGAGGCTCTCGACTCCGGGCGGTTGAATCGCTTGGACGTCCTTCGGCACCGGGTACTGGACAAGCTCGGCCTCCACATAGCCGGGCTCGTGCGTGCCGGGGATCGGGCCCGGCCAGATACGCGCCCGCGGCCGGTACGTGCCGGGGACTTTCATCCCTCACCGATGCGCTCGTCCACCGTCCCATCTGGGCGCAGCCACGCACCGCGCTTGCCGCGCTTGATACGGACATGGCCGCCGTGCTTCGCTCCTCCCGCGGCGTAGACGGGGGCGACGACCTGAGCCCGTCGCGCCATCATCGCGTCGAAATCCTCGGGCGTGATGGCGTCGGTCGGCTCCCCGCCCATCACCTTGGCGGCGAACTCGACACCCCGGCGTCCGAAGCTCACGATCGCGATGATGGTCGCCTCGTCGCCGATGCCGTGAGGAATCAGGCGGTAGACGCCGAGGTCGAGCTTCCCCCGGTTCCTCTTCCCCATCTCGTCCAGGCGCTCGAACATATGGGCCGCCGTCGCTCCGTCCGGGTAGCTTCGGGCGACGTGGAAGTAGGGCAGCCCGCCGATCGTGCCCTTCTCGACGTCCGCCGTCATGGCTTCGTCGCCGCGACGGTCGCGACGTCCCATCCGTCATCGGAGACTTCGATCGCATCGTTCACGGTGTAGTCGAAGGCGTGCGGGCCGGTAGGGGCGGCGTCGGCCACTATCTCTTGCGCCTCCTCCTCGGACTCCGCGTAGACCAGGAACGTGGCGACGATGGTCGTCGTCGCCGTGACGTGAAACTCCTTCTCCTCGCTCATGGCGCCCCTCTCTCCTCGGGGTCGATCGCATCGACGCTCTCGATATCGGTGTCCCAGGTACGGGCGGTCGGGTTGATCCGCTCGGCCTTGCCGTCCTCGAACATGCGGCAGGCCTCCTCCTCCGACACAGCTTCGACCCGGTACTGCACGTCAGTTTTCTCGCGGACCGAGATGATGAAGAGCGTCATTCGGCCTCCCGTAGCTCGCGACGATGGCCCTCGAAGGTGTCCTGCACGATCTGGGCCCAATCCTTCTCCGGGGTCTGGCCGTAGGCGAGCCCCATGCAGAGTTCTTCGAGCACGTCGAGGATCGAGAGCAGCGCCTTGGTCTGAGCTTGCTCGACGGTCATGCCTTCGGCCTCCCGAAGGTGTACCCCTTGAGCCCGTGGTAGAAGCCGAGCACGATGACTTCCTTCTCGTCCGGTGTCAGGAGCGCAGTCATGTTCCACCCCCTACGTTTCATCTCTTTCACCTGGGCGTTGACGTCGGTCGGCCCGAAGTAGACGGACGTTAGTATCCGCTCGATCCACGTTCGCACCGCTACCTCCCGCGGTCACCTGATCGAGCGCTTCGCGACTCACCATCGTCGCGACCGAGAGCGCTTCGACTACCTCGGTGTGCATCTTCATCATCGCCCGGAGAACGTCATGCTCGTGCCCGAGCAGAATCTCGTGGCACGCGAGTTCGATGTTTGAGAGCAGTTCGCCGAATCGGTACGGATTGGCTTGAACCTGCTCGTTCATTGGATTCCCCCCGTTCATCGTCGGTGTAGGAATCCCACCCAGCGCGGGAGAGTAACAGACCCACGAAAAAAGCGAGGGCCCCGAAGGGCCCTCACGGTCACTCACACTAGGACGAATCCATGTGCAAGAAGGCTCAGGATAGCTCAGGCGACGGTCACGCCGGGCGCCGAGACGCCCATGTGGATATGCGAGGGCGTGCCGTACTTCGAGTAGTTGCCGACGGTGCCGAGCAGCTGGCCCGCCTTGATCGTCTGCCCAACCTTCACGTCGCGCGTCCCCATATGGGTCAGGTAGTAGGTGCGGCCGTTGTCGCCCTGCACGTAGACCGACCACCCGAACGGCCCGTGCGGGCCCTCGGTCGGGCCCTCGCTCGGATCGTGGCCCGAGAGCTTGACGATCGTGCCCGAGACGGGCGCCGCGACTGGCGAGCCCGCGTTGGCGAAGAAGTCATGGGCCGGGAACCCGTCGAGCCCTTCGGTCGCGTGCTCGCCCCCGATCGACGTCTGATACTTGAGTGGGATCGGGTCGCCAGTCTTGACCGAGCCGAGCTTCGGTTGCGGGCCCCCGGCCGGTGCGCCACCCAAGGGAACGCTGGCGGGTGCGCCCGCCTTCGGTAGCGAGCTTGCAACGGGCTTCATGCCGCCGCTCATCAAGCCGGACATGATCCCGCCGATGAGGTTTCCCGACTGGAGCCCGCCGAGAACCCCCATCGCAAGGCTCGGAGAACCTAGCGGGGAGGAGAGGGACGGAGATGAGATACTCGGCCCCGACGTCTGGGGCAGGGGAGACAAAGATGGGGACGGGCTCGGAAGCGAACTCGGTGTGCTCGACGCGGGGGAGCCGAGCACCCGAAGGACGCCCGAGCCCGTGCCCCAGGGGGAGTTCGCGATCGCCTGCGCGACCGCGGTCGGATTGTTTCCGGCCCTGAGCGCGCTCAGGATTCCCCCGTAGTTGCCGTTCTGGAGCGTGTCGATCGTCGCCTGGATTCCGGCCTGCGGAGTCGCGTAGCCGCGGACGCCCGCCGAGTTCGCCGCTCCGACCTGTTGCGGAGTCTGGAGCGTCGTGTTGAACGGGTTGTTCGCGTACGTCCCGCCCTCGGCCTGTTGCCAGGCGTTGAGGGCTCGGAGGTTCGCGGCCGTGATCGGGGCCTGGACCCCGGAGAGGATTTGGTTCTGCCAGTCCGATACGCCCGGAATCGCCATTGCTCTCCCTTACCGACTCGCCTGCGATGCCTGGTAGGCCGCAGACTTGTTGATCGCGCCGACGTCGTAGGTGCGCGGGTAGAGCCCGCCGAGCAAGAAGCGAGCCCACATCTGTTGGTTCGGGAAGCTCTTGCTCGCCCGCGGTGTCCCGAGCGCCTTGCGCACAATCGACTGTTGCGGGCCCGGCGCCGACGCGGCCAGCTGCGCGAGCGGCAGGTTCGAGAGAAGCTCGTTCCGAGCCTGGATCGCGATGTTGCCCTTGAGCGGGAAGTTCCCTTCGTCACGGCGGCGAGCGAGGTCTACGATCGTGGCCGCGGCCGGGGAGAGGTAGCTCGACGGAGCCTCGGCGCGCCAGTGTCCGGTCGCGAGCGCGGCGGCGGTACGGCCGAGTTCGGCCGGGGTCTGGAACGGGTTGAGCGATTGCAGGTCGATCGCTCGGTTGCCGACCGGCACGAGACTCTCCATGTAGGTCGGTCGGTCGCCGAAGACCTGTTGGTTACGCTCAGCGCCCATCTGGCCCAACTGCCCGAGCACGGCGGCCTGGAGCGGATGGTCGCGGAGGAAGCGCCCGGCGTAGACGGTCGAGCCCTTGAGCCACGGGTAGACGAAGACCAGCTGGCGGACGAAGTTGCGCTCGACGTCGCCGAG
>Ga0126369_10003065_pt1 | contig 12038 bp, 6 predicted proteins | sample PanSoiMetaPlot_1_FD_109646 | JGI IMG/M metagenome (GOLD analysis project Ga0126369, IMG submission 109646) | Tropical forest soil microbial communities from Panama - MetaG Plot_1 | ecosystem: Environmental > Terrestrial > Soil > Tropical forest > Bulk soil | place: Panama | collected 2016-02-17 | reverse complement strand
GTCCGCTTCCAGGAACAGGAGCTGGGCGACCACGAGGGTCGACATCATATCCTCGACCGCACCGGTGATGAAGATGATGCGCTCCTTCAGCAGACGCGAGAAGATGTCGTAAGCGCGCTCGCCCCGGTTGGTCTGCTCGACCACCATGGGGACGAGGGTATTCATGTAGGTATCAACGGGGTCGCGCATGGATCAACCCGCCTTAGATCGGCGGCTTGGGACCGTCGGCGCGAATCCGCCATGCTGCTTCAGAAATGCAACGCATTTGGTCACGCATTCATCAAAGATATTTAGCCGGAAACGCCGGCGACAAGCCGCTTCAACCGACATTCGGCCGCCAATTCCGGGAACCGATCAAACTGGTTCTCGGTCCAGCGGTAGTCGATCGCCAAGTTCTCCCCGTCGATGTAGCCCGCCTCCTTCAGACTAAGGCGAAACGCCACGATCTCCAATTGAAAGGGGGTGCTATGACCCCCGAATTACCCTTTGGGTCCAAGTTGGGTCCATAGAGGACAAGAGTTCTCGTCCTGTGCTTTCGAGCCCCTTGTAAAATCAGCGTTAATTTCAGGCCCAAGGAGAGGGCAAACCTATCTTTTAATTAAGTGGTCGGCCGGGGCCGGGCTGGTACTATGGCGAGTTGGCCAATGGGCGGTTGGGGAAGGCGTGCGTGGCGTTAACGCTAATGCCCCGTTCCAACGGGTGTCCGTAGCGTTGAAAGTCGGTCCCATGTTCGACGGATGGCGCACGCGTGCTCCGGCGATCAACGCCAGGGGCCTTCGCCCCGTCTTTGTCGTGTTTATGGGATTATCTCTCGTGCAAATGCTGTCCGCGTGCATATTCAGCTCCGAGCGGCCGGATCTGGCGGCCGAGATCCCGCCCAGATATGGCGCCGGACGAGGGGAGTCCGCCCCGCCGGCACTCGATTGGTGGCGCGGCTTTCGCTCGCGCGAACTCACCAATCTGATCGAGGAAGCGCAGCTTGCCAATTTCGACATCGGGGCAGCCATCGGACGCATCCTACAGGCCGATGCGCAGGCCAAGATCGTCGGCGCACCGCTCTTGCCAGCGGTTAATTTCGTCGGTTTTGCCGAGCGCTTTAAGAACCCCGGCGCGCCCGAGCGCAACCTTTTTCATGCCGCGCTCAATGCGAGCTACGAGATCGACTTCTGGGGCAAGAACCGCGCTGCCTCGCGCGCCGCGGAGGAGACTGCGGTCGCCAGCCGTTTCAACAAGGAGGTCGTCGTTCTGTCGACCATCGCAGCGGTCGGCAACACCTATTTCCAGGTGCTCTCGGCACAGGACCGGCTGCGGATCGCACGCGAGAACTTCAATGCCGCCAACCGCATTCTGAACCTGATCAAGCAGCGGTTCGAGGCCGGCACCGCGTCCCAGCTCGATGTCGCCCAGCAAGAAAGCCTGGTTGCGCAGGTGCGTGCGAACATTCCGCTGTTCGACCAGGCCGTGCGGCAGAACATCGCCATTCTTGCCGTGCTGATCGGCAAACCGCCGGTCGAAGTCGTCATCAAGGGCGGCAACATCTTTACGCTGGCGATCCCGCGTGTGACGCCGGGGCTGCCATCGGAGCTCTTGTTCCAGCGCCCCGACATTCGCTCTGCCGAGGCGAGCCTCGCCTCTGCCGACGCCAGCGTCGAGTCGGCCCGTGCCGCGTTCTTCCCAAGCATTTCGCTGACCGGTCAAGGCGGCTATGAGAGCAACGTACTCAAACTGCTGTTCACGCCGCAAAGCGCCTTTTACAGCATCGCGTTGAACATCGCCCAGCCGCTGCTCGATGGCTTCCGGCTCGAGGGACAGCTGGAACTCGCGCAAGGCAGACAATTCGAACTGGTGAAGGCGTATTGTCAAACAATCCTTTCCGCGTTCGGCGACGTGGAGATCGCGCTGATCGCCATTGCCGACACGCTGGAGCGCGAGCGCCTGCAGCAGATCGTGCTCAACAGCTCGCGAGAGGCCTTCCGGCTTGCGGAAGCGAGACTGCGTGAAGGTACCGTGGACCTCGTCACTGTGCTGCAAACCCAGCAGACGCTGTTCACCGCAGAAGACAATTACTCGCTTGCGCGTCTGGGGCGGTTACAGGCGGTTCTGAGTCTGTTTCAGGCCCTGGGCGGTGCCTGGCTCCCGCCGGGAGTGGCGGCCGGGACGAACGTGATGCAATGACACTCAAACGGCGAATCACGGTCCTCTTGATTGCCGCCCTCGTCATCGCGGCGGTGGTCGGCGTCTATTACATGCCGCAGTGGCAGCAGACGCTGGCGGCGGTGTCAAAAGGCGGCCGCCGGGGCGCTCCGGCGACCGATCCCGTTCCCGTTCTCGTCACCGCTGCGCGCATCGCCGACGTTCCGGTCTACCTCGACGGCGTGGGCACCGCGAGAGCTCTCAATACCGTGACCGTTCGCTCCCAGGTCGACGGCAAGATCATGGAGATATTGTTCACCGAAGGGCAGGACGTGCCTAAGGGGTATGTTCTTGCCAAGATCGACCCCGCCACTTACCAGGCGGCCTTCGATCAGACCGTCGCCAAGAAAGCGCAGGACGAAGCACAACTTGCCAACGCCAAGCTCGATTTGGAACGCTACACCCGCCTTGCGGCAACCAATGCTGTCAACAAGCAGCAGCTGGACACGCAACGTGCGCTGGTCACCCAGTTGGAGGCTCAGGTCAAGCTCGATCAGGCGGCGATAGACAACGCGCGCGCGATTTTGTCCTACACCGACATCGTCGCGCCGATTGCCGGCCGCACCGGCATCCGTCTCGTCGATGCGGGCAATCTCGTGCGCGGGGCGGAGGCCACGGGAATTGTCATCCTCACCCAGCTTCGGCCGATCTCGGTCTTCTTCAGCCTGCCGCAGCAGAACCTGCCGGACCTCACCAAAGGGATGGCCGAAGGCCAGTTGCCGGTCGACGCTTTGACCGCGGATGGCAAGGGCGCGCTCGATAAAGGCAAGGTGATGGTGATCGACAATCAAGTCGACCCGACCACCGGCACGGTGAAGCTCAAAGCCGAGTTTCCCAACGACGATCTTCAGCTTTGGCCCGGCCAGTTCGTCAACGTTCGCGTGCTCATCGACACATTGCGGCAGGTGGTGGTGGTGCCGACCGCGGCGATCCAGCGCGGCCCCAACGGAACGTTCGTCTACGTGCTCAAGGACGGCGATACCGTTACGGTGCGGCCGGTGACGCTGACGCAGCAGGATGACGCAAGCGCGGTGGTCGCTAGCGGCCTGCAGACGGGCGAGCGCGTCATCACCACCGGCTTTGCCCGCCTCGCCGAGGGCACGCGGGTGGCAGTCGCGGGCGCGGAAGATAGAGGTCAGATCGTGCCCGAAGGGCGTCCGCGTCCGGACGGAACCCGCGGCACGCGCGGAGGTGAGAAAGGGAGGCGTAGCCCAAGCGCGGCATTGCCATCGCCCGCCAGCCCATGAGCGTATCTTCGCCCTTCATTCACCGCCCGATCGCGACCTCGCTGCTCGGGGTGGCGGTTATGCTCGGCGGCCTGCTCGGCTACCTGTGGCTGCCGGTCTCCTCGTTGCCGCAGGTCGATTTTCCCACCATCCAGGTCACTACCCAGCTGCCCGGGGCAAGTTCCGACGTGATGGCCTCGCTGGTGACCGCGCCCTTGGAGCGTAATTTCGGGCAGATCCCCGCGCTCCAGTTGATGACGTCTTCGAGTTCGTTCGGGGTCAGCCAAATCACCCTGCAGTTCGATCTGAACCGCGACATCGACGCCGCTGCACAAGACGTGCAGGCCGCCATCAACGCCTCCGGATCGACCTTGCCGAAAAACCTGCCCTACCCTCCGGTCTACTCCAAGGTCAATCCTGCCGACACGCCGATGGTGACGCTGGCGATCACCTCGGAGACGATTTCCCTGCGCGCGCTCAGTGACGTCGCCGATACGCTACTCGCGCAGCGGCTGAGCGAGCTCACCGGCGTGGGTCGCGTCACGGTGCAAGGCAACATCCGGCCGGCGATCCGCATTCAGGCGGATCTCTCGCGGCTCGCAAATTACGGCATCGCGCTCGAAGATCTGCGCAACGTGATCCTTGCCGCCAACGTCGCCGGTCCGAAAGGCTCACTCGACGGCGCGCATCAGTCTTACACTATCGCCGCCAACGACCAGATCACCGTGGCAGCGGCCTATCGCAACATCATCGTGACGTACCGCAACGGCGCGCCGGTGCTGCTCAAGGATGTCGCCGATATCGTTGATAGTCTCGAGAACAGCAAGGTCGGCGGCTTTTATCAGGGCATGCCGGCCATTGTTGTCGATATCCAACGCCAGCCCGGCGCCAACGTCATCGAGACGGTGCAGCGCATCAAGAACGAGCTGCCGAAACTGCAGCGCGCGATGCCGGTCGGCGCGACGCTCACGATCGTGCACGACGCCACCGCTAGCATCCGTGCGTCGGTCCGCGACGTGCAATTCACGCTGATCCTCAGCGTGGCGCTGGTCATTACCGTCGTGCTCATTTTCCTGCGTACCATCCGCGCCACCATCATTGCCGGCGTCGCGCTTCCCCTGTCGATCATCGCCACATTCGGAGTCATGTGGTTCTGCGGGTTTTCGCTCGACAATCTATCGCTGATGGCGCTGACGATCGGCACCGGATTCGTCGTCGACGACGCCATCGTCATGATCGAGAACATCGTGCGCCACATGGAGAACGGCGAACCGCCGTTCCAGGCTGCGTTGCGTGGCGCGAGCGAAATCGGCTTCACGGTGATTTCGCTCACGTTCTCGCTGATCGCGGTATTCATTCCACTTCTGTTCATGACCGGCCTGGTCGGCCGCATGTTCCGCGAATTCGCCCTCACGCTGACCATCGCCGTGGTGACATCGGCGGTGGTTTCGCTGACTTTGACGCCGATGATGTGTAGCCGCTTGCTGCGCCACTCGGCGGCGCCCGTGGGGACCGGCATCACTCGGATATTCCACCGTGCGGTCGATATTTCGGTTGAGCTCTATCGACGCAGCCTCGAATGGGTACTGCGCCACGAGACGCTCACGCTGATCGTGACCGGCGCCACGCTGATCGCGACGATCTGGCTCTACGTCATCATTCCCAAGGGATTTTTGCCGCTCCAGGACACCAGCCTCGTTTTCGCGGTGATGGAAGGCGGTCCGGAGATCTCGTTCACGGAGATGAAGCGGCTGCAGACGACGGTCGAGGGCGCGATCCGCAAGGATCCGGACGTGACCGGCGTCGTCTCCGTCATCGGCGTGACGCCGATCAACGCCACGCCGAATGCCGGACGGCTCGCCATCACGCTGCGCCCGCGCGACGAGCGCCAGACGCCGGTCAGCGTGGTGATCGAACGGCTGCAACGCGCGGTCGCGGCGGTGCCTGGCGTCATCGTCTATTTTCGGCCGGTGCAGGATATCCAGATTTCGACGCGCCTGAGCCGCGCGCAATATCAATACACGCTTACCGGCACCGACCCCAAAGAGGTCGACAATTGGGCTTCGCGGCTTGCGCAAAAGCTGCGCGCGTCCGCGCTGCTGCAAGACGTGGCCTCGGAGGCGCAGAACGATGGATTTCGGCTGCAGGTCGATGTGGATCGCGAAACTGCAGGACGCCTCGGCGTTTCCATGCAGACGATCATCGACACCTTGAGCGATGCATTCGGGCAGCGTCAGATTTCAACCATCTACGGACAGGCCAACCAGTACCGCGTCATCCTGGAGGCCAAACCAGAGTACCAAAACGATCCCTCTTCGCTGTCGAAGCTTTACGTTCCGGCCTCTGGCGTCCAGGCCGTCGCACAATCCACGTCGCTAACATCCACTTCGCCGACCGTCATACCGACCGTCTCCGGCAGCCCGATGGTGCCGCTGAGCGCGGTCGCCCGGTTCGAGCACACGACCGCACCGCTCGTGATCGCACATCAGGAGCAATTCCCGGCCACCACCATCAGCTTCAATCTCGGCCCCGACGCTGCACTGAGTGACGCGATCGAGGCGATCTCGCAGGCGGAGCACGAGATCGGCATGCCGAGCTCGGTGATCGGCAGCTATTCCGGCGACGCCGCCGAATTCGGCAAGTCGCTGGCCGGCGAGCCCTGGCTCATTCTCGCGGCTGCGGTGACGATCTACATCGTGCTGGGGGTGCTCTACGAAAGTTTCATCCACCCGCTCACCATCCTGTCGACGCTGCCGTCTGCAGGTGTTGGAGCGTTGCTCGCGCTGATGCTCTACAAGCAGGATCTCTCGGTCGTCGCTCTCATCGGCATCGTGCTGCTGATGGGTATCGTGAAGAAGAATGCAATCATGATGATCGACTTCGCGCTCGAAGCCGAGCGCAAGCAGGGACTCACGCCGCGCGAGTCGATCGTGCAGGCGTCGTTATTGCGATTCCGTCCAATCATGATGACGACGCTCGCGGCCTTGTTCGGCGCGATCCCACTCGCATTCGAATCGGGTACCGGCTCGGAGCTGCGCAACCCGCTCGGCATCACCATCATTGGCGGCCTGCTGCTCAGCCAGCTGCTCACGCTCTACACAACTCCGGTCGTCTATCTCGCGATGGAACGCGTGAAGAGGCGGCTGAGCCGTCCGGCGCCGCTGCAGACCGAGCTCGAGTTGCCGGATGAGCCCGAGCCGTCGCAACACGCCCCCGCGGAGTGACGCATGGGCGGTTCGAGCTTCTCCGAAGCTTTCATATGGCGGCCGGTCGGAACGACGCTGCTTGCCATCGGGCTGTTTTTGGTAGGGGCTGTGGCCTACCGTTTCCTGGCCGTCGCCAGCATGCCGACGGTCGACTTTCCGACCATCGCCATCACGGCCAGTCGGCCTGGCGCCGATCCCGAAACCATGGCGACGACGGTGGCGGCCCCGCTCGAGCGCCGGCTTGGAGAAATCGCGGGCGTCACCGAGCTCACCTCGCGTAACTCGATGGGCTCGACCCGAATCACGGTTCAGTTCGATCTTGCACGCAACATCGATGGCGCCGCCCGCGACGTCCAGGCGGCGATCAACGCCGCGTTAACCGATCTACCCGTCGATCTGCCGTCACGACCCACCTTCCGCAAGGTCAACCCGGCCTCGACGCCCATCATGATCCTGGCGCTCACCTCGAAGACGGTTCCGCCCAGCGCGCTCTACGACGCCGCGGATACTGTAATCGCTCAGCGCCTCTCACAGGTCGACGGCGTCGCCGAGGTCAGCGTCAACGGCGCCGAGCAGCCCGCCATCCGCGTGCGCGTTGATCCGATCGCGCTTGCGTCGATGGGACTGAACATGGAGGACGTGCGCACGGCTATCGTCAACAGCAACGGGGTCGGCCCGGTCGGGATATTTGACGGCGGGGAACGTGCGATTACCATCGCCACCAACGATCAGCTTCGCGCTGCGCCCGACTACGACCCGATCGTTGTACGCAACGCCAACGGCACTGTGGTGCGGCTGTCGGCGGTGTCCTCGATCGAAGCCGGCGTGCGCAACAGCCGCAGCGCGGCTTGGTTCAACAGCCAGCCTTCGGTTCTGTTGGTGATCAACAAGCAGTCGACCGCCAACGTGATCGAGACGGTCGATCGCATTTACGAGCTCTTGCCCGAGATCAAGCGCTGGATATCGCCGGCAATCGACATCACCGTGATGTCGGACCGCACCCGCACCATTCGCGCGAGCGTGTTCGATATGCAGCTCACGCTGATTGCAACGGTCATTCTGGTGATGCTCGTGGTGTTCGTGTTCCTGCGCCGCACTGCCACCACGGTGGCGGCCGGCATCACGGTGCCGCTCTCGCTGGCCGGTACCTGCGCGATGATGTGGCTCGCCGGCTTCTCAATCGACAATCTGTCGTTGATGGCTCTCGCGGTTTCGGTTGGATTCGTGGTGGACGACGCGATTGTCATGATCGAGAACTGCTTCCGCAATCTGGAAAAAGGCATGCCGCCGTTCGCCGCGGCGATCGAAGGCGCGCGGCAGATCGGCTTCACCGTACTCTCAATCAGCATCTCATTGGTCGCGGCGTTCATTCCGCTGTTGTTCATGACCGGGCTGGTGGGCCGCGTCTTCCGCGAATTCTCGGTCACGCTCGCCTTTGCGATCGCGGTTTCAACCGCGGTCTCGCTGTCGGTCACGCCGATGATCTGCGCCCATTTCGTGCGCAGGCCGCCGAGCCCGGACGCGACCTGGCTCGATCGCACGGTCGAGCGTGTCATGGGGCTGATGGCGCGCCGCTACGCAAAAAGTCTCGCCGCCGTGCTGCATCACCGCGCGCTCATGCTGCTGATCGTGTGCGCGACACTGGCGATCACGATCATGCTGTATGTGAGGACGCCAAAAGGCTACTTCCCGCAGGATGATACCGGCCTGATCTGGTGCAGCACCCAGGCTTCGACCGAAATTTCATTCCAGGCGATGTACGACCTGCAGCAGAAGGCAGATGCCCTCGTGCGCGCCGACCCCGCCGTCGCCAATGTCGGCTCCTCCCTGGGCACGGTCGGTTATACCGCCTCGGTGAACCGCGGCTCGCTGTTCATCAGCCTCAAGCCATTGGCTGAGCGAGGCGGGCTCTCCGCGCAGGCGGTAGCCAACCGCTTGCGGCTGAAAACCGCCGATATTCCCGGGCTGCGTCTCTATTTCTTCCCCATGCAGGATGTGCGGGTCGGCGGTCGCCAGAGCGATTCCACCTATCAGTACACACTCTGGGATGCCAACTATCAGGAGCTGCTGACCTGGGCCCCGCGCGTATTGGAAAAAATCCAGAGCCTGCCAGGGTTGGTCGATGTCTCGACCGACCGCGAGCAAGGCGGGCTGCAGGTCGATGTGTCGATTGACCGTGTCGCGGCATCGCGGCTGGGTGTGCGCGTGCAAGACATCGCGAATGCGCTTAACGACGCCTACGCGCAACGTCAGATCTCGACCCTTTATACCCAGCGCAACCAGTATCGCGTCGTCCTCGAGATCGATCCGCGATACCAGCGCGATCCGACCGACCTCGCCCGCATTTATGTGAGCGGGGCCAACAACACCCAGGTTCCGCTCACAGCGGTGACGAAGATCGAGCGCGGGCTTTCCCCGCTCGTGGTCAGCCACCAGGGACAGTTTCCTGCGATCACCATCAGTTTCGGCCTCGGCGAAAACGTGACTATCGAGCAGGCGACGCGGCTCGTCGACCGGGCAGTCGCCGAGTTGCATATCCCAGACTCGCTGCATGCCGAGTACGCCGGCGATGCGCGCGCCTACCGGACCTCGATCGGGGCGCAGCCGCTCTTGATCCTGGCCGCTCTTATCACCGTCTATATCGTGCTCGGCGTTCTCTACGAGAGCCTGGCCCATCCACTGACAATTATTTCCACGCTGCCTTCGGCGGGCCTTGGCGCTCTCTTGGCCCTGCAGATTTTCAGCGCCGAGCTTTCGCTGATCGCGTTCATCGGGATCATCCTGCTGATAGGGATCGTCAAGAAGAACGGAATCATGATGGTCGACTTCGCGCTCGAAGGTGAGCGCAAGCGCGCCCTGCCGCCGGAGCGGGCGATCTTCGAGGCCTGCCTCGAGCGCTTCCGGCCGATCATGATGACGACGATGGCGGCGTTGTTGGGTGCGCTGCCGCTGGTCATCGCAACGGGGCCCGGATCGGAACTGCGCCGTCCGCTCGGCATCACCATCGTGGGCGGGCTGCTCGTGTCGCAGCTGCTCACGCTTTACACGACGCCCGTGATCTATCTGCTGCTTGACAAGCTGCACCGGCGGCTGTGGGGCGCGCGCGTTCATCACGAGCCGGGTCATTTGCTGAAAACGGCGACCCGCGCGCTGCGGCCGTAGCGCGGGCGCCGTCTCGGCCGAGGTGAACCGCGGATGAACGCGTCATCCATGTGTCGTTCGAGATCGATCGGCTATGGGTGTGTCCGTCAGTCGGACGGTGATGCACACCTGCAAGGCATGCCGGATCCGGCACTGGTTAACGCAAAACGCCCGCTCGGCTTGCTGCAGAGCTAGCTCGCATCAAGCCAGGGATTAAAGAGAGGACTACCGCAATGTTCACGCCTCGCGTTCTCGTCACCTCGGTGGCGCTTGCGCTTTTGTCAGCCCCGGCCTTCGCCCAGGGAAGCCAACCGGCGCAACCCGCAAAGCCCGCCGTCACCGCCCCCGGCAAGCCCGCAACGACCGGGGCCGCCACCGCTCCGCAAGCCGCCAAGACCAACCTCAACACCGCGACGGCAGCAGAACTCGACAAGCTGCCCCAAATCGGTCCGGCCCGCTCCAAGGCCATCATCGAAGCCCGCGGCAAGGCGAAGTTCAAGGATTGGAGCGACTTCGTGGCGCGCAAAGTCGTCCCCGCCGAGGCGGCTGCCGCCATCAAGGACGTCGTCACCTTCTGAACCGAGTGCGCCCGTTCTGAAACTCAAGGCGCGATTGCGCGTCTTGAGTTTCTCGAGGTGACGGTCGACGAAATGCGTTCAGCCGGAAAAGCCGCCGCCGTCGAGGAACGCCTGTTCCTCCGGCGTGCTTGGGCGCTGCAGTAGCGCGTTGCGATGCGGGAAGCGTCCGAAGCGTTGAATGATGTCTGCGTGCTGCTCGGCATATTTCGTGAATTCAGCATCCCCGTAGTCGCGCGCTATCTCCAGGCAGCGTTGTTGGTCGTCGAAATTTTCTGAATGCATCAGCGGCAGATAGAAAAACTGCCGCTCCGCGTGCGGCATCTGCCGGTCGAAGCCGCGCCGGATGGCGCGATCGGCCGCCGCGCGGGCGAGCTCGTCCGTCGCGTAGCAGCGCCCGTCAGCGCGAAACATATTGCGCGGGAACTGGTCGAATACGATGACGAGCGCCAGCGCACCCTCCGCCGTGTCATCCCAAGCCGGCAACTGGCCTTCGCCGGCGGCGTGCCAGAGGCCAGAAAACCGTCGTGCGATCTCGGCGTCGAACAGTGCATCCTTCTCGAACCACTTGTCGGGTCCGGCGGTGCGCCAGAATGCGAGCACGTCTGCGGGCTCGATCGCCTCGGTTGTGCCGAGGCCGCCGGTCATAACCGCACCTGACCGGCATTGATTTGCTCATAGAGTATCGGGTCGACACGCACGAACGCCTTGCGTTGCGGATCGTTGAAGTAGATCGGATCGGCAGTGCCGCTGGGATCGAAGCCTTCCTCCGTGAGATTGATCTTCTTCGGTTTGAAAGTCGTGGTGACGTCATTGTATTTGCGCATGCGCAGAAAAACCGGGCGAGCATATTCGGGCAGCTGCGCAATATGGTCGCGAAGCGCCGTCAGGTTGAGGTTGTCCTTGGCGACGATCGCGGCCATGCCGGCGCGGCCGTCGCGGCCGGGAATTTGAACGCCGTAGACATTTGTTTCCAGAATGCCGTCGAATCGGCCGACGGCCTCCTCGACTTCGGTCGTCGAGACGTTCTCGCCCTTCCAGCGAAAAGTGTCGCCGATGCGGTCGACGAAGTAGAAATAGCCGTGCTTGTCCTTGCGCATCAAATCACCAGTTCGGAACCAGCTGTCGCCTTTTTTGAACACGTCGTGCAGGATTTTTTTGTCGGTCTCCGCCTCGCTGGCATAGCCCTCGAACCGCTGGCCCGGCTTCGATGCATCCTTGAGGATCTTGCCGATGACCTCGCCCGGCTCATCGACATCGCACTCGATACAGAATCCGCGCTCGTCCCGCACTGGTTGCTGCGTCTGCGGATCAAAGCGCACGATCTTGATGGGAAAGCGGGCCGCGACCCACCAGGGAAGCCGGCCTACCGCGCCCTCCTTGCCGTCAAAATTGAACAAGGAGACGTTGCCTTCGGTCGCGGCATAGAACTCGATGATTTGCGGGATTTGGAAGCGCCGCTTGAATTGCGGCCACACGTCGGGGCGCAGCCCATTTCCGCAGGCCAGACGCAGGTGATGCGCGCGCTCCTGTTGGCTCGGCGGCGAGTTGACGAGATACCGGCAAAGCTCGCCGATATACTGGAAGCAGGTGCAGTCCCAGCGCACGATGTCGTCCCAGAATTCGCGCGCAGAAAATTTGTCCCGGATCACCACTGACCCGCCCTTGACCAGAAGCGCACCTGTCGCGACCACGCC
>Ga0126369_10003064_pt1 | contig 12038 bp, 8 predicted proteins | sample PanSoiMetaPlot_1_FD_109646 | JGI IMG/M metagenome (GOLD analysis project Ga0126369, IMG submission 109646) | Tropical forest soil microbial communities from Panama - MetaG Plot_1 | ecosystem: Environmental > Terrestrial > Soil > Tropical forest > Bulk soil | place: Panama | collected 2016-02-17 | reverse complement strand
GAACCCGAGCGCCAAAGCCAGGTTGGCTAGGCCGAAAAGAATCACCGCCGCACGCGCCGTCCGAGAGGCCATGTCTTCTACCGAGCGGTCTGGACGGCGAGTTGCTCCAGGATCAGGTTGGCACGGGCGCGCACGTGCACGTCAGTGGTGCGCAGGGAGATGTACTCCAGCATGGGACGCACATCAGTCCCGGACGCTGCCTTGGCGCCAAGGAAGGACAGCAAGTCATTGTCCAGGCTGACCGGGGTCTTGCCAGACAGGACGAGCGATGAAAACTGCGTCGCCTCGTCAGCGGAGAAGGAGTGCCCGGAGAGACCGCTGAGGGATGCCACCTGCACGCTCGGTTCCGCGTCGGCCACCAGCGAAATCAGCGTCCGGCGCGCTTCGGGTGCGGTTGCGTCGCGCAGGGCACGCGCGGCCTCGGCGCGCAGCTCAGGCTCGTCGGACGAGGCGTATCGCTGCGACACCCTCATGTCCTCGTCGGAGTGCGCGTTGCCCAGAGCAGCGAGCAGCTCCTTTTTCTCCTTCGTCGAAGCGGCGCCGGCCAAGTCGCTGCGTAGCTGGGTGTCGTAGCGTTGCCCTAGCTCGGGTTGGGTCCGGCTCAGTTGATGGGCGATCGCGCCCAGCGTGTGCGCGGACGCGAATTCGATGTCGAGGTTGCCGCTGCTGCGAGCGCGATTGTAGCGCTCGGCCACGAAATCCGCGGTCTCCTTCTCAGGCCGGGGCACGAAGGCGAACCTTTGGAGCAACATCGAATAAGTCGGGTCCTCCTTGGCGGCGCGGGACGCGAGCGCTTCGCGCATCGCCTTCTGAGCCTGCGGAGTCGCCGCCGAGGCGAGCACGTCCATCACCAATGCCTTGGTTCGCGACGTGGTGTCTTTGCGCTCAAACAGTGCCGCCAGCTGCGCGGAATGCTCCGGGTGCTGCATCAGCAGCGCGGAGGCGCGCGCGACGAAATTCGGCGGCGGTTGCGCTGCCGGCGCGCTTACTGACGCCAGCGTGCGCAACATCTCTTCGACGCTCAGGCCCTTCACGCGCGCGGCGAGCAGCTTCTCCTCGACGCCTGGCTCCTCGATCACGTCGCCCGGCTGTGCAGCTTCGAGTGTGCTGACATCGAACTCCACCGGCTGGAACGAGTCGATGTCGATCAGGGTCAGCGCCACGCGCAGCAGATCGCTCAGAACGGCGCTGCCTTCGGGCCTCGCCACACGGAGCTCGTCCACTGCGGCAATGGAGCGCACCCAGCCCGCTGTGTCCAGCTCGATGGTACCGCTGGTGCTGAGCCACTGGGCGCACGCATTGCACCACTCGAGGCCGCGGAACGACTCGTAGCGAATCCGGGATCGGCTCAGCGACGAAGCACCGGTGCGTGAATACTTCGTCGTGGCTACTCCCACCCCCGTCCGCTCGGACAAGGTCCAATCCTGCACGTCGTCTCGCAGGTTCATCGCGACAGGAAGCAGCACCGACAGCACCAGGTTCTTGAACAACGCCGGATCCTCTCGATGGAACCGTACCGACCGAAAGGCTCCGTTCGGAGCGATTTCGGCAAAAGCTTCGCGCCCGTCGAACAGCCGATGCGCCGCCTCGTCATCGGCGAGCAAGTCTTGTCCGAGCGCTGAGAGTTGATGACGGGTCAGGTGCGCAAAGCTTACCCCCACCAGCGATGCGCCCCCGACCTCGCCATGGCCCCGCAACACCAGCTGACCGTCGAGTTCCACCGCGCCCCTCACCGTCTGCGAATCCCCCAGGCGCGCTTCGTTGGAGGCCCGGTGGCTCCAGGCATAGATGAATTGTTTCCCTTTCGGATAGGCCACGCGCAACGGAGTTGCCGAAACAGATGGCGACGACAGCAACGGAGGGGAGCCGACCACCGGCGAGACCGGCGTTGTCGCCGGGGTCGGCTTTCCTCCCACCCGGGCCATCGCGAGGCCCAGGCCCACTGCTCCCGCCACCGCCGCGATGAGCCAGGCCCTTTTCATCGCGACCCCGGCGGTCTCGCCGTCTTCAGGACGACCAGTGGGAATGCTTCGTTCAGCGCGGGGAACAGATCAACGTGGCCCAGGTTGATGCCGTTCCATCGGAAGATTTCGTGCTCCACCGATTCGCAGAGCACCCAGCAAACCTCGGCGTAGGCGCTGATCGAACCGCTCAGCGCGGACAACTCGATCGCCGAAGTGGTGTTGAGGATCAGCGAGAGGTAGTGGCCTTGGTTCGGGATGTTCGCATCACCGACCGTCAGCGATAAGTTCACCGGCAGCGACGCTTGGAGGAGGGTCAGGTCGCCGCGCACGCCCGCCTCGGCGCCGAAGCCGGCCAACGTCACCCCGACGGCTGCGGACAGATCAGCTGACACATTCGCCCAAGGCGTGATGTTGCCGGTCAGGGTCATCAGTGCGCCGTTGCCCGAGGCGTCGCAATTCTGCGGTGCGTAGCCGCCGACGTTCCAAGTCAATCCGGTGGAGAAGCCAACGCCAGCGTGCAAGTGGATGGGCACGAAGCTGACCATGATGACCGTGTCGTAGCCGACGTTCTGATTCATCCGGTTCGGATCCGCGGGCGAGAGGTTGAAGCTGGAAGCGCTGACCTCACCGCCGGACGAGTAGAGGCTGACGCCAAACACACTGAGGTGCCCGTCGGCGTAGACGGTGGGGTCGCCGGCCTGGCCGCCGCGCGCGTGGAGCCCCGCGTCAATGACTGCCTGCGACCCGATGACTGGTATTTGCACGTCGGCGTAGAAGCTGCCACCTGCGTGGCCGTTCACGCCGCAGATGGTCTGCCCGTCGGACCCGCCGCGAGTAAAGGCGGCGTCGTAGCCGGCGGAGTAGTTGTAGTCGACGGCGAAGATATTGTAGTCGCCCAGCGTCTTGCCGCCGTGCTTGTTGCGGCCCACGACGTTGTTGCCGGACGAGTCGTGGGTCCACGGCAGATCGGCCAAGAGCTGATTGCGAAGGTTGGTCGCGGCGGCCATCCAGCTCTCGAGGTGATCGGTATCGGAATGATCCGCCGGATACATGGGCGGGTAGTTTGCGGTCGAGAACACCTCGCCGGTTTTGTCGAGGCACGTTTGGAAATCCTTCTCGCGCTCGGTGCGGAAGAGTCCTGTGTACTCTTGCGCGAACAGCTTTGGCTGCCAGTCGCACCGGTTGGAGCTGGGATCGAGGCAGCCGTGGTCAACGGTGGTTCCGTCGGCGTAGGACCTGTGGCCCCACTCCGCGATCAGCACATCCGAAATCTGTTGCGCGAGGCTCCGCAGTGTCTGGGCCGCCGAGCCCGGTGGGAAAAAGGGCAACGTGTTGGTGGGCTGCGAGCAATGAGCATTTCCGTTGATATCTATCGTTGGCAGCGTGAGGCAGTGAGTTTGCAAAATGGTGTACGGGTTCATCACTTGCCAGATAGTGGTAATGCCGCCGGGAGCCCCAGCCAGGCTGTCTCGCGTTGCCACGAACGAATCATAAAGATCCGTGATGGTCTTCTGCCGCGCCTCCATGTCCTGGTACGCGGCGAGCATCAGGTTCTCTCTCGCCTGCTGCTGGTGCATTGTCGTGTGCCACACCCAGCGGCTCGCGATGGTGTACGGCTGCACCTGGCGGGCGGCAGCGTCGATCGCGTTGGCCACGTCCATGCGATTGCGGTAAGCGATAAAATCAGAGAAATCGACGACGTTGATCTTCCAAAAGCTATTCTTGGGCTGAATCAACAGCTGAGTTTCGTTGATAGGAAGCTGCACCGTCATCCGCGTGCCTTGCTTTTTCAGTAGCGGATAGAAACCGACTCCCGGCCTCGTCAGCGAGACTCCCAGGTTGTAGATGCAGATCCAGTCCGACTTGCACGACGCGGCAGCGTCCTCCCAGCGGCTGTAATCGTAGTACTTCTTGTAGACGTACTCCGCGCAGGGGTGACCGCCGTGGGCGACGTCGGTGTCGTTGATCGCATTACCGTCTGTTTCCCACTCGGGGTGCAGCGGCAAGGTGTTGGCAGTCATCGTGTTCAGGTCGAAGTGGCCAAAGTTGATGGCCCGCTGCCGGATCGCGACGATGGAGGAATAGCTCAGGTCATAGTCGACATACCTCAAACCGGATTGATCGTAAGAAACGCGCGCGCCCTGGGTGAGCTTGCCGCCGTTGGTCATCCCGTTCGGCAGCAGTATTGAATAGGTGCCGTGCGGCGATTCACCGGACGGGGTTGGCGTCGTGGTCAGCCGGTGGTACTCGGCGTCAAAAGCGCTTCTCAGCGTCTGCGCGCAGGCACTGCTGTTGTAGCCCCAGCAAAAGTCCGTCTGGTTATTGGGGTTGGAGCAATAACTGACCGACACCAGCGGGGGGCAGATTTCGTCATAAAAGTTGGGCGGATGCAGTTGGGCCTGCGCGCTGGGCGCAAAAGCAACGGTACCGGCCACACCGAGCGCCGTTAGCGCCGTTAGAAAGCCGGCAGACAAACTCCTCCCCATGATGCATGTGTTCACGCGTCATCTCCCGTGTTGGTTTTGTGAGATTGTGAGCCGTCCCAGGTTTGTCGGCTCATTACAGAAGACACAGCGCATTTTTAATCGTTGCAATTAGCTGCAAGCGGGCTGGAGCTTGTGTTATACGGGCCCGCTCACAGTGACGATCGCAGCTGCAATCAGACTTCGGACGAGCGGGCCCGTGAGGAGTGCGCGTCAAACCTCTCGGATCACCGCGGCATCATTGCTCGGTCTGTATCTGCTGAGCATTGGTCACGCGGTTCTTGTTCCGCATGTCCTCTGCGAACACGGCGAGTTCATTCACACGCTTCGCGAAGATCAGTTTCGCTTGGCAAAGCGTGCGTTTAACGGCCACGGCGTAGGCATTGCATCGGCCACGCAGAGTGCAGGACTGGCAGCACGCGAGGGAGATGATCACTGCCTAGTTTGTGCCAATCCTCGCAAGCAGTTGTCGGAATGGAAGGGCTGCTTCGAGCCCTGCCGACCGCTGATTGATGTCCGCCAACCGGAATCGGCCGAGATCGTTCCCGCGCGTCTGCCGATCCTACAGCTCGCGCCCAAGCATTCTCCTCCCGCGTAGTCCGCCGGCAAGCGATCGCGGCCCACAATAGTGGCGAGCTTGTTTAGGCAAGCCCTGAGCTCAGTCGCCCTACTGTTGCGCTCGACGCGCCCTCGCTTCCACCCCTCCTAGGTATCCGCGGTCCCGAATCGAGCTGTTCCACGAGCTGGAACAGCCGCCGGCCGCATTTCCACTTTGGCCCGCCGAGAGGAGAATATTGTGAACGCGCTAAGAAGATCTGCGCCCGTAACGGCGCTGTTAGTCATTGCAGCAACCTACGTTCCGTCGCGAGCCGTAGCAGCCAATCTTGGCATTATCCATGGCACTGTACGAGATGATGATGGAAAGCCTTTGCCAAACGCCAGAGTCTCTCTCTTCGCGCGCGGCGAGCGTGCAATTGACGAGCACCTGACAGGCCCCGACGGACACTTTGAGTTCGAACAAATACCGTTTGGGCAATACCGCCTTGAGGCGGTAGCTCCAGATGGAAGAAAGGATACTCGGCTGGTCAGAGTCGCCTCGGGCGAGGTGTTAGCGGTGGAGATTTCGCTGCCAGCCCGGTTCGGTGAGGAAATTGTAGTCACCTCGCCAACACCGACCGCTCCCGCCCCGCCCAAAACAACAAGCTCCTCTTCCAGCTTGGACCGCGAGGAAATCCGCTCTCTTCCTCGGGGAGACTCGGGCAGCGTCAACGAGCTGTTGTCGACTCAGCCGGGTTTCGTCAACGACGCCTTAGGCAATCTATTCGCCCGAGGCAACCATGCCAACATCCAGTACCAAATAGACGGCGTCCCGCTGCCGGACGCAGTCAGCGGACTCTTCGGCGGGTTCCTTTCACCCAAGTTTATTGAAAATCTGGAATTGATTACGGGAGGATTAAATGCTGAATACGGAGAGCGACTCGCTTCGGTTGTAAACCTGAATTCGCGTAGGCCCACCGAAACTGGTGATGGAGAGGCTGAATTAACCTACGGTTCGTTTCAAACCGTCGGTGCAAGCCTTCTCTATGGACGTCAATTCGGCTCGTTCTCGCTGTTCGGGGGTGGGAGTTTCAAACGAACGGATCGGATCTTGGATCCACAAGCAATCTCACCAATCCTGCACGATCGAGGAGATGAGGAACGGGCCTTTCTTCGACTTACGTACGACCTGAATGATCGAGACCACTTCTCGTCGCTAACGAACTTTTCTCGAAACTTTTACCAGATTCCGATTGACCCGACCTTGAAGCCTTTTGACCCTTCCCAGCCGAATGGCGGACGCATGCCAGACGTATATGGGAATCCACCGCCTCCGTTTTTTCCTGCGGACACGGATTCGATAGAAACGGAATCGGACTTTTTCCAGCTGCTTTCCTATCGGCACGACTTTGCCAACAAGTCATCGATACGAATCTCGGGTTCCTATCGGTATTCGTACGGTTTTCTCTTTGGCGACGCGGTTCATGCATTAGGGCCTACACAGGATCCCTGCATGACGGATGAGACGGGCATGACAACCTGTTCGATGACGTCTGACGTGAAACGGCAGTCTCATAACCTGGGCCTCAACGCGGACTATTTGCTGCGCATCAACGACAACAATGTTCTTAAGTTCGGCGGAATCGTAACCCAGCTGTTCGGAACCACGGACTACACCTCGTATACTCGCAGTGACGTCCTAAACGGAGTGGACCCGGCCCAGACCGTCTCTGGTACTGACCGCGCTCGGGCAACAACCGGGGGAGTCTTTGCCCAAGAAAGTGTGACACTGGGGAAGTGGACCATCAATGCTGGGCTTCGCTTCGATTTTCAACGAGTGTCGTTCGTTAACAGCCCGGAGCAATCAACCGCCACCGGCATCAGCCCGAGGATCGGCGTTGCCTACGCATTCAATGAAAATATCGTAACCCACGCTTTTTTTGGCCCGTTATGGATGCCCCCGCCAGTTCTCGACACGCCGACGGCAGCTCGAATTCTGGGCGTCATCCCGCCAGATCAGGTAGTGCACTATGACCTTCGTCCTGAGAAGGACCGATATGCAGAAGTGGGTGTTAACGCTCGCGTCATTCCTCAGCTGGCTTTGAAGTTGACCGTCTGGGGAAAACTGGCCACAGACCAACTCGATGACATTGGAGTAGGGAGCACCAACCTTCTATCGCCTTATAACTTCAACGACGGCCGAGCCGGAGGGATTGAAGCTGGCGCGACGGCCGTTGTGATGCGTTGGCTTAGCGCCTTTGGCAACGCTTCGTTCGGAACCGCCCAAGGGAGAGGCATTGCAACTGCGAAGTACCTATTTTCGCCCGATGACCTGGCAAACAACAATTGGCAGCTGTTGGACCATACGCAAATCTGGACAGCCAACGGGGGTGTGACTGTCCATGACGGCCAGACCCAAGTCTCGCTACTAGCAAATTACGGCAGCGGCCTTCGGACCGGCCCCCGGAATGATCAGCATGTTCCAGGTCACGTTCGTGTCGATACCACGCTCGCCCACCGCTTTCAGAGTGTGCCGGGGAAGCCAACGCTCTCGTTTGACATCATCAACCTTTTAGACGCTCATTATCCGTATCGCATTGCCAACGGGTTTAACGGTAGCCACTGGGCCCCAGAGAGATCCGTCTACGTGCGGCTCACGACCAACTTTTAGGGGCCCGCCACCTTTATTCTACTCGTCCCCGCAGCGCTCGCCGTCTCTGCATCTCTCCCTCTCTTCGCAGCCCTGCCCATCTCGAATGAGGGTGAGCACGCCGTCAGCCGCGGCAATGCTTCGGCTGAAGCAAGCGCCGGTCGAGTCTCGCGAGAAGTAGCTCTGCGCGTTACGCTGGCCTTCGTTTCCAGTGACTGCGCCGTGCGAGTCGAATAAGAGCGTATCCGCGGGCGTCACCACATTGGAGATTTCGCTGAAGAACTCTCGCTCCTCTCCGGTGACGTGCTCGCGACTGTTGTATTCCTGGTGGATCAAGGTGGTCTGCGAGGCCGAGTTGTCGGGGTTGGTGATGAAGGAAAAGTCGAGCGTCAGCGGCCACTCGAAGTGCTTGGACTCGGTTCGATTCCCGCCACCCTCTCCGTCGTCGCCCTCGCCTCGGGTTGTGGTCAGGCTCGAGATGGTCGTCGTCTGGACAATGTTCTGCACGTAGATCGATGCGGTGATGTTGAACTCTTGGCGGTTCGAAAAATTGATGTCTTGCTCGATTTCGGTGCGGACCCTGCCATGGGACGTGTCTACAAAGCCCCCGACCGTGAACAGGCGAGAAGAACGAGTGGTCACTGTTCCAGTGATTTGGTCGGGCGTCCTGATCAGATCCTCCTGGACCTGTGGCGTAGGGCCCGGACCGATGGTATTGCGGGTCACCCCGCCGGTCACCCGCGTCGATCGATGATCGAGGTATACCAGCAGCGATGCGGTCGCCTCGAAGCGGTGATTGGCGTTGTGTACCCTGAGCGCAATCTCGTGGGTCTCGCCGTTGCTCAACACTCCGGCAAAGGGTGTGAGATCCACGCGGTAGGGAACAAAATTTAGCGTCTGCACGCCAGGAATCGGTCGCCACAGAAAGGGATCGATTCCTCCCGTGAAGATCCACGGGTAGATGGGCGCAACTCCAGCTGGCTGTCCGTCGATGGTGATCTCTCCCTCACGAAACGCAGTCGCCCCGCAGCTTTGAAGCTCGTCTGCGACATCGTCGGGCACGCAGGTGTACCAGAACTCGTCGTTGGCCTGGCTCTGCGCGTAGACGTCGAGGACGGCGCGCTCGATGTTGGTAGGTAAGTTGAAGCTACGGGCAAGCGTGCTCGGCGATGTCTGCAAGGAGACAGTACCCCCGATTGGACTGGCGGAGAGCGGAAGCACCAGATCCGCAGTAATTGGCGCGTCATCCCGATCTTCAGCAGGGTAGAATTGAAGATTCGCGCTCCCAAAAATCACTCCGGTGAAGGTGGGGTTGACCAGATTTCCGAGCACGATTTCGCCGGGCCGCGCAATCGTCAACAGCGCGCTGTAGTCGGTAAGATCGCGTTCCACGTGCCAGGATCGGCTTACGGTGCGCGACGGTTCGGAGGTGGTGCCGAAATAGATGTTGGTCCCGCCGATCCAGACATTGGCAGTGCGATCAAACTGCCGCCCTGCGGTGACTGAGAAGTCTCCCTCAAAAACCACCTTCGACCAAGGACCCGGGCAGTGGGGTGGTGGAGCGTACTGAAACAACCTCGGTGAAAAATCATCGAATCTGAAATTCGAAAACAGCTCAACGACGCATGGCCTGGTGTCGGGCCGCGGAACGGACGGATCGGCGGTGGCCGTGTTCGGTGAACCGATCACGAGGTCGCCATACGCGGTTGCGCCGAACGTCGCGAAACCGATGCTGGCGATGAGGATGAGAATCGATTCGCACCGATGAGTGTGTGAAAGTATAGTCATGTTGATGGCCCCCTTTTCTGACGGAGACCACTCTAAGCCTGTTCTGGTTCAGAGTGCAGCATCTTCGAGCAGGTCGGCCTCTCAAGCTGCTGTCTTTGGCCCTGGAGCGCCTTCCGCTTTGAAGAGAACTGAAATGCGCATCTTCATTGAGCGTACCTGCAGGATGACAGCAGTTTGTTGGGTGACGAACGTTCGCAAGGGGGAACGATGAGTGAAGGCGAGATCATCCACGGCCCAACGCTGCGGCAAGCAGCGATCATCACCACCATCGGGTACGTCACGAGCTGGGGGGTACCCTACGCCGATTTCAGGATCCTCCCGAGTCTGTTCGCGGCCGACAGCGCCGCGAAGACCGTCCAGAATATCGCCGCACACCAAGGCCTGTTCGTTGCGGCGATCTTTGCTTTCTTGGTCAACTTCATTGGCGACGTAATCGCCGCCTGGGGCCTCTACTTACTCCTGCGGCCTGTGAATGCCGCGATCTCGATGTTCGTTGCATGGCTGCGGGTCGTCTTCGCGACGATCGGAATCGCAGCCACTCTCAACCTCGTGACCGCGCATCGCTTGGTAACGAGGCCGAATTCCCTGACGGCGCTTGGCCAGGATCAGCTCAACGGCCAGGTGCACGTCGCGATCGGTGCATTCAACTCGCAGTTCGCATTCAGCCTGATCATCTTCGGCGTGTACCTGATGCTGCTGGCCTGGCTCGTCTATCGCTCGGGCTACATGCCCAAATGGCTCGGAATCGTACTCGCGGTCAATGGAGCAGGGTGGAGCATCATGGAATCGAGCCACTTTCTTTTACCGGCGGTCGACCTCAGCTTCCTCTTTGTCGCGACCTTCGGAGAACTGTTTCTCCTCGTGTGGCTCATCGGCTGGGGTACACGGCTGCGTCAACCCTCAACCGCCGCATAAATGTCGACAAGTTTCTAATCGAAGATCGCGCGACACTCGGTGAGCCTTGAACGGCGTATGTTGTCGCCCGCAGCACCAACGTAGGAGGTTCACTTGGCAACCTACATCACACTGCTGAAGTACACGGACCAAGGCCTCAAAATGATCAAGGAGGCTCCCACCCGCCTCGAGAAGGCCAAGCAACTGGCCCGCTCGATGGGGGCCGAGATCAAGTCGTTCTACCTGGTACAGGGCCGCTACGACGCCGTGGTTCTCTCGGACGCGCCGAGCGACGAAGTTGTCGCGAAGTTCTCCCTGGCCATTGGGGCGCTGGGCAACGTCCATACCGAGACGCTGCGCGCGTTCACCGAAGAGGAGTACCGCAGGATCGTCTCCGCACTGCCATAGCCCAATCAGGAGCTTGCGGCGAAATCGAGGTTCACACTGGCGTCGCCTGCCTGCGCAAGGAACCGTCCTCCAGCCGAGCCACGACGGGGAAGCGGCTCTTCTGCGCCGCGAATTCGACTTCGTGCCGAAGGCCACGCGAGAGCATCATCCGCCCCACCCGACTCGCCGCAAGACACTCCATCGCATCGCAATGATCGTGCAGCAGCCGTGCCGCAACCGCCGCGTCGCTGAATTCATGTGCGCCGCTTCGACGGGCGAGGAGGGAGACGAGGTAGCCAGAGCCGTAGAAATCTTCAAGGTTGAAGTTGTCGGCGGAGCCGGAGCAGACGATCAACACGGTGTCGGCCGGGTGCGCGCGCTCGATGTGAGCCACCATCGCCTCGCCGTTGAGCAGTGCCGCGGCATACACATGGTCCGCCTCGCGCGCCTTTCCCAGCGCCACGGTCCCGTTGGTTGTCGAATAGATTAGCGTCTTGCCGGACAGGTTCTCTTCGAGGAGCGACATCGGCATCGGGTGGCTGAACCCCGCCAGCGTCATCGCATTGAGCTCGCCCGAGAGCACGTAAGAACCTTTCGGGCGCCGTGCCGCTTCCTGCAGCGCGGCTTCACCATTCAGGAAAGGCACCACCTCGACGGCGCCGTGGGCCAGCGCGGTGACGATGCTGGAAGTGGCGAAAAGCACGTCGAGGACGACCACCACTTTCCCGGGCAGGCGCTGGCCGTCCAGCTCTTCTTTCTTTAGCAGGACGTGGATCTTGGCCATCGGCGTCAGCCTTCGAAGGGGCCCTCACCCTGGGCAGGAGCGACGCGGGAGAAGACGCCGCTCGCGCGCAGGATGCGCTTCTCACCCACCCAGAGCTGGCAGTTGGCGAAGGCGAGCCGTTTGCCGACCTTCTGCACGTCGACCCGCACTTCCACCCAGTCCCCCACGCGAGCGGCGTCGACGAAGTCACCGGTGAGGCTTACGGTGACCATCGGTCCTGGATTGGCCTGCGACATCCTGAGCACGATCCCGAGCGCGCTGTCCGCCAGCGACATCAGCATGCCGCCGTGCGCGAGGCCGCGGGTGTTCATGTGCTTGCGTTCGACGCGCATGGCGATGACCGCCGCGCCCCCTTCGCCTTTGACGTAGAGCGGCCCGAGTGAGGAGATAAACGGGCTGAACGCGCTCTGTAGCGCCTTGAAGCCCTGGGGGATCTCCGTCGCTTCGCCCACTGCCTACTCCCCGAGCCGGTCGATGCGGCCCTTCTCCAACGCGCGCTCCGCCTGGTGCGCGATCACCCGCACCCACTGGATGAGGCTGGCGAATCGAGG
>Ga0126369_10003063_pt1 | contig 12038 bp, 9 predicted proteins | sample PanSoiMetaPlot_1_FD_109646 | JGI IMG/M metagenome (GOLD analysis project Ga0126369, IMG submission 109646) | Tropical forest soil microbial communities from Panama - MetaG Plot_1 | ecosystem: Environmental > Terrestrial > Soil > Tropical forest > Bulk soil | place: Panama | collected 2016-02-17 | reverse complement strand
GGTCTTCGGTGGTCCAATCACCTGCCATGTACGCCTCGCCGAACCCGATGGTGCCGGTCGCACCGAGCCGATGGAAGAACGAGGTCGGCCGGACCAGTCGCATGGTCGGGTCGGCGGCGTCACCGCCGCCGTAACTTGGGCCTTCGGACTCGACGACCCGAAGCGGCAGTCGTGCGGCCGCACGGCGGAAGATGCGTCGCGCCGCCACGGCGCGGACCGGTGAGTGCGGCACGGTGGCCACGTCGGGCCAGCGCACCGGGTCGACGCCAGCGGCCGGCGCGTTCTCGGTCACCGTCATGCGCGATCCCCCTTCGCTCGTCTGGTCACATCAGACGACGTGAGGCGCCGCTCCGGCAAGGGCGAACCGTCATCGCCCGCACGTTGTGTGTGCCGCGGGCACGGTGCCGTTGATCAGGTACGCGTTCACCTTGTCGTCGATGCAGGGGGTATTCCCATAAGACGTGTGTCCCTGTCCGTTCCAGGTGAGCAGCACGCCGGTACCCAGCGTGGAGGCCATGTGGACCGCCCCGGCGTACGGCGTGGCCGGGTCGTGCAGGTTGCCGACCACGACGATGGGTGCGGAGCCCGCGGCTGTCTCCGGCGGGATCGGCTCGCGCTGCTTGGGCCACGCCTGGCACTGGAACAGCGAGGGCGCCGACCAGAGGCCGAACAGCGGGTACTGCGTGGCCCAGCGCGTAGCGGCCGCCTTGATCTGCGCGTCGGTGGGGTCGCTCTTCTGGTCGTTGCAGCTGACCACCTGGAACACGTCGAGCAGATTCGAGTAGTGGCCGTCGTTGCCGCGCTCGCTGTAGCGGTCGTCGAGCTCGAACAGCCCGCGCGCGTCGCCGTGCTGCGCCTGGATCAGGGCGGTGCCCAGGTCGGGCCAGAGTTGCTCGCTGTACAACGCGGAGATGACTGCGTACAGCACGTTGCCGCCCGTGGCGTGCCTGCTGTCGCTGCTGTCGGAGCTGGGAATCGGGTCGGCATCGGCGCTCTTCACCAGGGCGGTTACCGCCTGGCGTGGGTCGCCGAGCGCCTTGCAGGACCCGCGAGTGCGGCAGTCCGCCGCGAACTGGTCGAACGCGCCCTCGAAGCCGGCGAGCTGCTGCTCGTTGGACGCGATGGCGTCGCCGGTGTTCGCCGGATCGACGGCGCCATCCAGCACGGCCGTCCGGATCTGTTTCGGGAACAGGTGCGCGTAGACGGCACCGAGCTCAGTGCCGTACGAGAAGCCCAGGTAATTGAGCTTGGCGTCGCCGACTGCCGCGCGGATGCGGTCCATGTCCCGGGCGGTGTCGACGGTGTTGAAGTCCGCGAGCTTGCTGCCGTACTTCGCCACGCAGCTCTGCGCAAACGTCGCCGCCTGCTGCTTGGCAGCCTGCAGCCCAGCTGTAGTTCGGACGTCGGCGTTGAAAGCCAGGGCCTGGGTCTCCTGGGCGTCGCTGTAGCACTTGATCGGCTCGGAGAGGCCTACGCCGCGGGGATCGAATCCGACGATGTCGAAGTGCTGGAGGACGTCCGTATCGAGCGACGCGGCGAGACTGAGCGCGAGGAACACGCCGGAGCCGCCGGGGCCTCCGGGGTTCACGAGCAGTGACCCCACGCGCTGCGGCTGGTCGTCGTAGTGGACCCGCAGCACCTCGATGGGGACCGTCGCGCCGGCCGGAGCGGCGTAGTCGAGCGGCACGGGCAGCTGGGCGCAGTCGAAGTGCAGCTTCTGGAGCCGGTCCGGGGGGATGCCGATCGCGGACAGGTTGAACAGGCCTGAGCAGTCGCTGAACGCGAGGGTGGGCGGTGGCGCGCCGCTGCCGGATGTCGGAGAGGGGGCCGACGTCGAGCCGGCAGGCACCGGCGAGCCGTGCCCGCTGATGCTGCTGGTGCAGCCGGCGAGCAGTGCGCTCAGCGCCACGGCGGCGAGCAGGCGGGAGCGTGGCGGGCGGGTCGGGGGCACGCCAAGCACGCTACAGACGCCACCTGAGCGAGGGCCTTGCTCCCGAACGGCGATGAGCGGCTCAGCGTGAGCGAGGTCGGTAGCTCAGCACGTGAGCGGCGGCAGTTGGTCGAGGTGCAGGACAACGACGGGGTTCGCGGAATAGCCGAGGATGCTGTTGCCCGACGCCACCAAGACCGACGACGGGGCCGATGTGGCCGCGCCGGGTCCGGGTGTCGATCAGCCAGGTGGTCGCGCCGCCGGCGCGGTCCGAGGTGATCAAGACCTACGGTCCGGCCACGTCGAGGACGGTGACCCCGAAGTTCGGGAACCACCCCACCACCACGGTCTGCTTCGTGGCGACGTTGTGCCAGGTGATGCTGGTGCCGCTTCGCCAGGCGTAGGACGGCCCGCTGCCGGTGCGGCAACGTGGCGAGCAGGCGCCAGGCAGCGTCATGCTCAGACACGTCCGCGGCGTCGACTCCCACGTCGGGCACCATGTCGACGACCACCTCGGAGCCGGCCCGCCGGCGCTTCCGGCTGACCTGACCGTTGACGATCATCCGGTGGGCGTACGCGACCGGGGCTTCGATCGGGAGCGTCTCGCCGAAACGCCGATGCAAGGGCCAGCAGGCAGTCCTGTACGAGATCTTCGGCCAACTGCCGGTCGCCGGTGAGGACGTAGGCGAAACGCGTTAGTCCGAGGGAATGCTGCGCGGCGAACGCCGTCAGCGACGCGGCCTGTGGATCCACGGCATCCCTCCGCGCCCTGATTGCCGCTCTCGCCCCCTCCACACTGGATTAAACGCGGTGAGAGCGCCGATCCGCTGCAATCGATTGAGGCCTCGGGGTGCTCCGGATCTGCGTTACTCGGTAGCGCCCGGCCCGAGCCCCGGGACGATGTCGCGCAACTTGAACGTGAGCGGCTGTTCGAGCTGCTCGTAGGTGCACGAGCGCGGATCGCGATCGGGTCGCCAGCGCACGAAGTGCGCCAGGTGGCGAAAGCGGTTGCCCTCCATGTGCTCGTACTTCACCTCGACGACCCGTTCGGGCCGTAGCGGCACGAACGACAGGTCCTTGGTTGCGTTCCACCTGCTCACCGCGCCGGGCAGTCGGCGCCCGCCTGCGTGTGCCCCGGCGTTCGCCCATTCATGCCACGGATGGTCATCGCCATCGCGGAGCAGGAGCGGTTCGAGCTCCTTGATCAAGGCGGCCCGGCGTGCCGCTGGAAACGCGCCGATGACGCCGACGTGCTGAAGATGCCCGTCGTCGTAGAGGCCGAGCAGCATGGAACCGAGCAGTGGCTGCTCCGCCGTGGATGTCTTGTGCCAGCGGAAGCCTGCAAGTACGCAGTCGGCGGTGCGCTCGTGCTTGATCTTGAACATCACACGCTTGTCTGGCTGGTACACGAGATCCAGCGGCTTGGCGATCACGCCGTCCAGGCCCGCGCCCTCGAATTCGGTGAACCAGCGTTGGGCCAGCTCATGATCCGTCGTCGCCGGCGTGAGATGCACCGAGCGGCCCGCGCCGTCGAGCGCCTCGACCAACGCAGCACGGCGCTCGGCGAACGGCCGTTGCGTGTAGTCGTCATCGCGTAGCGCGAGCAGGTCGAACGCGATGAACGACGCCGGCGTCTTCTCGGCCAGCATCCTCACCCGCGAGGCGGCCGGATGGATGCGCTGCTGCAGGGCGTCGAAGTCGAGACCCTGCTCGGTGGCGATCACGATTTCGCCGTCCACGACGCAGCGCTCAGGTAGCTCGGCCTTGATCGCCTCGACCAGTTCGGGAAAGTAGCGGGTCATCGGCCGCTCGTTACGACTGCCGAGTTCGACCTCGTCATGGTCGCGAAACACCAGGGATCGGAATCCGTCCCATTTCGGCTCGTACGAGGCCCCGGGCGGGATGCTCGTGACCGCCTTGGCCAGCATCGGCGCTATCGGGGGCATGACGGGAAGCTTCATCGGCTCATTCTGGCTGGTCGAAGGCGAAGACATGCTCAACGAACCAGCCGGTAGCGGCAGAAAAGGGCTTCGTCCTCGACGAGCAGACCCTCGAGCCGCAGCGGGTTCCGGCCGGCCATGTCCAGGGGCCAGCCCGGACCGCCCACGATGCGGCCGGCGCCCGGCCCCGCGAGTTGCGGGGAAACGGTCAGGCACAACTCCTCGACCAGCCCGGCCTGGGCCAGGCCGGCGAACAGCGTCGGACCGCCCTCGCACACCAGCCGGGTAAGTCCGCGCTCGGCGAGGGCAAGCCGGGCCGCGCCCAGGTCGACGACTTCGTCCCCGCAGATAAGCACGTCGGCTACCGACTCGAGCTGCGCGCGCACCGATTGGTCCGCGGCGGCGCGGGTGATCACAATCGTGCGCGGTCCGCTGGCCGCGAACAGCGCCGACCGCGGATCGACCTGGAGCGAGTGGCTCACCACGACCGTGGGCAGCGTCTCGTCCAGCCCGAACTCCCGGCGTACGGCCCGGCGACGCGTGCTCAACCGGACCACCGCGTAGCGCTCGAGACGGGCGGTACCGGCGCCGACCAGCACGGCGTCCGCCAGATCTCGCAGCACCGCGAACACCCGATTGTCGCCGGGCGTCTGGAGTCCCCGGGACAGCCCGGCGACGGTCACAGCGCCGTCGACGCTGCTGATGAAATTGGCGCGCACACCGCCGACCTCCAGCCAGTGCCGCGCGTAATGCCGGTGCAGGTCGACCTTCTCGGCCGCCTCGGGGAGCAAGGCCCGCATGCCGCCCATCTGTAGCACGTACCCTCGGCGCTGTGTCCGACCGAGCCGTGAACCGCCGCAGCGTGCCGCTGCCGCCCTACCTCGAGGGCGTCCTCGACACGGCGCTCGACACGGCACTGCGCGTCCAGCGACCGGTGATTGTCGCGTACCTCAACCGGGTCCGCGCACGGCGTGGCGACGCCGGCCCTGGCGAGGTGGTCCGGATGCTCGAGCGGCGCTACCGGACAGCCGTCACCGCGGTTGGCGCTGCCTCGGGCGGCGTAGCTGCGGTGCCGGGCGCGGGCACCGGCGTGTCGCTCGCGTCGTCCGCGCTTCAAATCTCGGCGTTCGTCGAGGTGACGGCGCTGTTCGCGCTTGCCATGGCCGAAGTGCATGGCCTGCACACCAGCGATCCGCACGTGCGCCGTGCCCTCGTGCTGGCGATCCTGGTCGGCGATGCCGGCGTGGAGATGGCGGAGATCGCCGGGGCCGACGCAGCCTCCGGGTGGGGCCGTGTGCTCGCCCAGCATGCCCCTGACGAGACGGTCCGCCGGGTAAACAAGACGCTGGGAAAGCACGTGGTATCGCGATTCGGCCCCCGGCAGCAAGCGCTGGCGCTTGGCCGCGCCCTGCCGTTCGGTGTTGGCGCCAGCATCGGCGCGGTAGGTAACGCCGTTCTGGCCCGCGGCGTGATCGTTTCCGCGCGCCGCGTCTTCGGGGCACCCCCGGAGCGACTGCCGCCACGCGTAATCGAGGGCAAGCTCGTCGAGCCCCAGGACTAAGCTGCTGCCCAGCTTGTGGTTGCGCCTAGGGTTCCGCCGGCCGTCCGCTGCGTCGCCTGCAACTCACACATAACCAGGGCGGCCGGGGCTGGACCGAGCGGCGCCAGGGCGAGTCGCAGCCAGTCGGTTCGGCCCCACACCTGACGGGACAAAAGCCTCGAGGGCTTCATCGAAGTGTGCCCGGAAACGGGTGCAGGCCGAAGGAGCCCTCCGTGCCCCTGCCCGTCGTCGCCGCAGTCCTATTGGCGGCGTTTCTGCATGCCGCCTGGAACGCCGTAGCGCACGCCATTGCGGACCGGTTGATCGGGTTCGCCCTGATCGGCGCCGCCGCGACGGCGGGCGGCGCCGTCTTGACGCTGGTCGTTGGGGCACCGGCGCCGGCCAGCTGGCCGTATCTGGCGGTCTCGGCGGCCCTGCATGTCGGCTACAGCTTGCTGCTCCTGCGCAGCTATGAGCTGGGCGAGTTCGGGCAGGCGTATCCGCTGGCCCGCGGCACCTCGCCGTGGTTGGTCGCGATCGGCGCGGCAGCCTTCGCGCACGAGACACTGACGCCGCCGCGCCTGGCCGGCGTAGCTGTCATATCTGTCGGGCTGGCGAGCCTGGTGTTCGCCGGCCGGCTGACCCGCGCCGACGTACCCGCAATCGGCGCCGCGCTGCTTACCGGGGTCACGATCGCCGCCTACACGACCGTCGACGGACTCGGCGTCCGGCACGCCGGCGGCGCACTCGGATACGCAGCCTGGCTGTTCATCGCTGAGGGCGCGGTCATCCCACTCATGGCCGTGGCAGCCCGGCGTGAGAAGTTGTGGGTGCAGGCGCGTCCACATCTGGCAGCCGGGCTGGCCGGGGGAGTGGCGTCGATCATCGCGTACGGGCTGGTGCTCTGGGCACAGACGCGAGGTGCGCTCGCGCCCATAGCGGCCCTACGCGAGACCAGCGTGATCATCGGAGCGATCATCGGTGCACTCGTGTTCCGCGAGCGGTTCGGCCGGTGGCGCATCGTCGCGACCGTGCTGGTCGCCGGCGGCGTGGCCTTGATCAACGTGTGACCGCGGCCGACCCCGGGGCGAGTGCAACCCCGCCGTCTACGATCTCGGCAGTACTGGTCGCGAGGACGACGGTCTCCGCCGGCACCGCGACGACCTGCGCCTGATCGGCCAGGTTCGCGACCACCTGGAGCGCGCCACGGTGCACGATCAGCCAGCGCGCGTCTTCGTCGTACGTCACGAAGACGCGATCCAGGTGCGGATCGCGCAGGTTCGGCTCGGCCGCCCGCAGGGCGATCAAGCGCCGGTACAGGTCGAGCATCGTGGCGTGGCACGGCGCTGACAGCTCCGACCAGTTCAAGATCGCCGACCGATATGCGGCCGGGTCCTGCGGGTCGATCATCGCGGAGACGTCCCAGCCATAGCGGCGGAACTCCTCGATCCGCCCCGGTCCGGTGCTGGCTGCGAGCTCGGGTTCGGGATGGGACGCAAAGAACGGCCAGCGGGTCGACGCGGCCCACTCCTCACCCATCCAGAGCATCGGCGTGAACGGCGACGTCAGCAGCAGCACGGCGCCGACCTGCAGCAGTCCTGCCGACGTCAGTTCGGGCAGGCGTTCACCCGCGGCGCGGTTACCGACCTGGTCGTGGTTCTGGAGGCACCCGACGAACCGATACCCCGGCGTATGGACGCGGTCGACAGGGCGACCGTGCGGCCGCCCGCGGAACGTCGAGTAGGTGCCGTCATGGAGGAACGCCGACGTCCAGACCTTGGCGAACACGGCGAGGGAGCCGAAGTCGGAGTAGTACCCCTGCCGTTCGCCGGTGAGCATCGCGTGCAGCGCGTGGTGAATGTCGTCGTCCCACTGGGCGTCCATGCCGTAGCCCGCCGGCCGGGGGGTGATCATCACCGGGTCGTTCAGGTCGGACTCGGCGATCAACGACAGGTTCCGGCCAAGCGCGGCCGACAATGCCGCGACCGCGGCCGACAGTTCGGCGAGCAGATGCGGGGTCGACGTGTCGACGAGCGCGTGCACAGCATCCAGGCGCAGTGCGTCCACGTGGTAGTCGCGCAGCCACATCAGCGCGTTCTCGATGATGAAGCGGCGCACCGGCGGCGCCTCGAGGTTGACGACCTCACCCCACGGGTTGGTGTCGGTGCGTCCCCTCAGGTATGGCGCGAACCGGGGCAGGTAGTTGCCGCTCGGCCCGAGGTGGTTGTAGACGACGTCCAGAACGACGGCGAGTCCACGGCCATGGCAGGCGTCGACGAATCGTTTCAACCCGTCAGGGCCGCCGTACGGTTCGTGCACCGCGTACCAGTCCACGCCGTCGTATCCCCAGTTCCACACGCCGTTGACGGCGTTGACGGGCAACAGCTCGACGTGCGTGACGCCCATGCCGACGAGGTGATCGAGCCGCTCTGTCGCAGCATCGAACGTCGCGCCCGGCGTGAACGTCCCGACGTGCAGCTCGTAGATGATCGCCTCAGCGAGATCGCGTCCACGCCAGGCCTGGTCGGTCCAGGCGAATGCCGCGTCGTCGTACACCCGGCTCGGGCCGTGGACGCCGGACGGCTGCCAGCGCGACCGGGGATCGGGCAGGGCCTGGTCCGAATCGTCGAGCAGGTAGGCGTAGTCGGTGCCGGGCGACGCGTCGGCCTCGGTCCGCCACCAGCCTCCGGGCGCCGGTCGCATCTCGTGCCGCTCGCCGGTGAGTGCCAGCCGCACGCGGTGCGCGTGCGGTGCCCAGACCTCGAATGACGTCATGTCACTTCACCCTGCCACGTCCTACCCTTCTGGGATGACGAACGCGAACGGCTCGATGCGCGAGGCACTGCGGGTCCAGCCCGGCACGGTGAACCTGGCCGGCTACGAACCGGACGCGACCCCGCTCGCCCCGGGCGGACGGGGCAAGACCGGTGAGGCCGCCGCCGCTGCCGGCCCGATCCTCGCCGGGTTGCAGGAGCGGCTGTGGGCCGAGCGCACGCGGAGCGTCCTGCTTGTGTTGCAAGGGATCGACACGGCCGGCAAGGGCGGCGTCGTCACGCACGTGGTCGGTCTGCTCGGACCGGAAGGTGTACGAGTGACCGCGTTCAAGAAGCCCACGCCGGAGGAGGCCGCCCACCACTTCCTGTGGCGCATCCGCCGAGCGCTCCCGGGACCGGGCATTGTCGGAGTGTTCGACCGCTCGCACTACGAGGACGTGCTCGTGCCGCGCGTGCACGAGACGACGCCCGAGCAGGAGTGGCGTGACCGCTACGGCGAGATCAACGCATTCGAGGCGGAGCTGGTCGGCACGGGAACAGCTGTGGTCAAGTGCTTCCTGCACATCTCATACGCCGAGCAGCGCGAACGCCTGCTCGCTCGACTCAGCGACCCCTCCAAGCACTGGAAGTTCCAGGAGAGCGACATCGACGAGCGGGCATATTGGGCCGACTACCAGGCGGCGTTCGCCGGCATGCTGGAGCACTGCTCGACGGAGGCGGCGCCTTGGTACGTCGTCCCGAGTGATCGGAAGTGGTACCGCAACTGGGCGGTCGGGCGGATCCTGAGCGAGGTGCTCGAGGAGCTGGACCCGCGATACCCGCAGACGGACCTGGACGTCGAGCGGCTGCGCAAGCGGCTCCAGCCGCCCTACTAGCTCACCGATCGAGCAACAATTCCTCGCCTCAGGCGGGCGAATGTTGCGCAATCGGGTCGGCAGCCTACGCGGGCAGCAGGAGCGCGACGGGCAGTGCCTTGAGCAGTTCGCCCAGCGGGACATCAGCCGTGTAGATGTCGCCGGTGAACGCATCGCGATGAGGCGTGCCGAGTCGGAGCGTGGTGTCCCGCCAGCCTCCGTCGCGGTGCAGCCGCACCGGCAGCCGGGTCGACACGCTGATCGCCCCGCCGCGGTCGAACGCGAGCGCGTGCGGTGCCGCGGCGCCCGCGGCGCGTACCGGCGTGTACCCGCTGAACAGCTCGGGGTGCTCGCGGCGCGCACGTAGCGTCTGGGCCACGACCCACAGCTTGGCGACGCCGGTCCCGTCGACCGGCGGGGGCGCTCCGAGCGATGCCAGCAGGGCCCGGCGCGTGCCGAAGTCGACAGGGCGGCGGTTGTCGGGATCGACCAGCGAGTCGTCCCACAACTCACTGCCCTGATAGACATCGGGGACACCTGGCATGGTCAGCTGCACCAGCTTCTGCGCGAGCGAATTCGACCAGCCGAACGGGGTGATCGCCTCGACGAAGGCGCGCAGCTCGGCGCTTTCGTACCCGGCATCCACGGCGGCGTGTACGACCTGCTCGAACGCCGCGTCAGGATCGCGCCAGCCGGTGCCGTCAGCCGCTTCCCGCATGGCCTTCTCGGCGTAGGCATGCATCCGATCGCGCGCGATCATGCCGGCGCCGGCGAACGTCTGCCACAGCAGGTAGCCGAACGCGCGGTTCGGAACTGGGAGGTCGCGCATGAGCCGGCGCATCAGGGCGCCCCATTCGTCAGGCAGCTCGGCGACCACAGCGAGCCGGGCACGGACGTCCTCGCTGCGCTTCGTGTCGTGCGTCGAGAGTGTGGTCATGCTCCGCGGCGAGCGGCGCGCCTGCGCGGCATGGAATCCGGCGAGCGACAGGCCGAATCGCGCCGGGTCGCTGCCGACCTCGTTCAGCGCGACGAAACGCGTGTAGCGGTAGTACGCGGTGTCTTCTACGCCCTTGGCCATGACCGCGCCGGACGTCTGCTGGAAGCGCACGCACAACTCGTCTGCCGGGTCGTTCAGCCGCGGCGCTACGGAATCGAAGACGGCAGCCAGGTCGGGACGCCGCCCTCGTGCGCGGGCGAATGCCTCGTCCAGATAAGCCCGTCCGTCCGGCAGGTAGGACCGGTACACCGGGAAGGCGACGAGAAGCTCGGTGAACGCGGCATCTGCACCGTCCACTCCGGCGACCCTGGCTAGACGCAGCACCTCGGCTCGCAGGATCGTCGTAGCGACCAGGCGCTTGCCCGCCTCGACGTGATCGGCGAACGAGCGGCGATCGCCGGTCAGTTCCCGGTACAGGTCATCGAAGATCGCCTCACCGGACGGATCGATCAGTACGCCGGTGGCGTCACTGAGCGCGTCGTAGCCCGTCGTGCCGTCCACCGGCCAGGACGCGGGAAGGGTCTCGCCGGGTTCCAGGATCTTCTCCACCAGCAGCCAGGTGTCCGGGGCCGCGGCCCGCAGCCGACGCAGGTATCCCAGCGGATCGGCCAGCCCGTCCGGATGGTCGACGCGCAGGCCCTGCGCTTCGCCGGCCGCGACCCAACGCAGCACCTCCCGGTGCGTCGCCGCGAACACCGCCGGATCCTCGACTCGCAACCCGGCGAGCGTGGTCACGGCGAAGAACCGCCGATAGTTTTGCTCGGTGTCGGCCCGCCGGTAGTTGCCGAGCTCGTAATGCTGCTGATCGAGCGGGAAGCGCTGTTCGTGGTATCGCAGCTCGCCGTCCACGGTGATCAGCTCACGCTCGGCGTCGTCACCCAGCACCGGGAGCAGCACCTTGCCGCGCGACCAGTCGATGTCGAACCACCGCACGTACGCTGACGCCGGACCTTGACGCAACACGTCCCACCAGGGTGGGTTCTCCGCAGGGTTCGCGACCCCGGTGTGATTGGGCACGATGTCGACCACCACCGTCAAGCCGTGGCCGCGCGCCGCCGCGACCAGTGCCTGCCACTCTGCCGCGCCGCCACGGGCGGGGTCGATGCGTGAGAAGTCGATCACGTCGTAGCCGTGCTGTGAGCCGGGCGCCGCCTGAAGGATGGGCGAGACATACACCGCGCCCACGCCGAGGTCGCGCAGATAGCCGCACAGCTCCGCCGCCGCGAACAGGTCGAACTCCTGCGTGATCTGCAGCCGGTACGTGGACGCCGGCACCTGGTCGCTGGGCACGCGCGTCTACTCGGCTCGCTGCAACACCACCAGGGCGCGCGGCCCGACCGGGACGCTGCCGCCGGCCATCATCACGGTGCCGTCGTCCAGGTCGGGGCGCGCCGTGTCCAGCACCACGGTCCAGGTAGACGCGTACTCCGCGCCGGGCACCAGGAACTCGAGGGGCTGGTCGTGCGCGGAGAAGCACAGCAGGAAAGAGTCGTCGACGACGCGGTCACCCCGCGAGTCCCGATCGGGGATGCCCTCGCCGTTGAGGTACACGGCGACGGCGCGGCCGAACGGCGCCTCCCAGTCCTCCTCGGTCATCTCGGTCCCGTCCGTCGCGAACCATGTGATGTCCGGCAGGGTCTCGACGCCGCGGCGGCGCACCGGCCGGCCGTCGAAGAAACGACGCCGCCGGAACACCGGATGTTGGCGGCGCAGCTCCGACACCTGCCGGGTGAAGGCGAGCAGGTCCACGTCGACCTTGCCCCAGTCGACCCAGGTCAGCTCGCTGTCCTGGCAGTAGGCGTTGTTGTTGCCTTGCTGCGTACGGCCGAGCTCGTCACCGTGGGCGAGCATGGGCACGCCCTGCGAGAGGAACAGCGTGGCGAGGAAGTTGCGCCGCTGCTGCGCGCGCAGCGCCAGGACAGCCGGGTCGTCGGTCGGTCCCTCGACGCCGCAGTTCCAGGACCGGTTGTCGTCCGTGCCGTCCTTGTTGTTCTCGCCGTTGG
>Ga0126369_10003061_pt1 | contig 12042 bp, 9 predicted proteins | sample PanSoiMetaPlot_1_FD_109646 | JGI IMG/M metagenome (GOLD analysis project Ga0126369, IMG submission 109646) | Tropical forest soil microbial communities from Panama - MetaG Plot_1 | ecosystem: Environmental > Terrestrial > Soil > Tropical forest > Bulk soil | place: Panama | collected 2016-02-17 | reverse complement strand
GATGCCACCGCTTTCAGGCGCCAGGACAATGCCCACTGCCCCCTGGATTATCCCGGTGATGGCGCTGAACCAGCCCCTTTCCTCTTCGGCCTCTTTTCGAAGTTGGACCTCCGAGTCAATCAGCTGCTCCTCCTGGTCGACGCCTTCCATCACATAATCGATGGTTGCTCGGCGGATCCGTTGCTCGTCGAATTGCTGCTGAAGCGCGTTCTGATAACGCACCTCGGCGTTGTCAATTTCCTGCTGCACTTGTTCTACCTTGTTCTTGGCGATGTCGATGTTGCTAAGCTGCCTTCGGATTCGGCCGCTGTCGCATCGCTGCTCAAATGCCGGACCGCAGAGGTCACTTAAAATATCGTCGTAGTGGGTTTCGTTGCTCCGCTGAGCGGTCAGATAGTTGCTCGCACTGGTCTCGAACTGTCGCGCCACTTGCCGAAGCTGAGCTAAGCTGCTTACCGCGGCGCTCCTGGCCATCGAGGCGCGGTTTCGGTGCAACTCAAAGTTGCTGAGTGTATCGGTGTCGATGCGGATCAGTTGCACCGTTTGGCGCTTTAAGCCCAAAAAGTTGCGCCCCTCCGCCATGTAGCGGACAGCACGCGTTATCTCATCCGCTTCGGTGCTCAAATCGCGCCAACTGTTGAAGATCTTTTCTCTTAATGGGACGGCCATCGTGGGAGTGATAGCCGTTTCAAGAAAGGTCAGCTCGCCCAAGGCTTCCATCTCCCCGATGGCGAGCAGGTTCGCGGCTTGGTCAACCTCGGAAGTGGTATTGAGCGCCCAGTGGTCTTTGGCCAGCTCCCGAGTTGCGAAAGCCTTTCGACCGGCCGCCTTTCCCATGAGCCGCCAGTCCCAATATGGCGTCCGATCGGTGATACACGTCGGAAAATAGCGCTCCTCGGGTGAGTCCAGGTAATGGCTGTCATAGTTGTCGCAGTGACTGGGCTGGAAACTGCTCACCAGGGTCCAGTAGTCATTGTGCGGTGCTGGCAGCGTGGTGAGAAAACGGCTGAAGTACGCGCCCAAGGAATTGTCGAAACCCTGTCGCGCCTGCTCGAGTTGGGTGATGGCATTGCTGATATCTAGGGTCGTGTAGCTACCGCCCGGGCCTGTCAACGCATCGACGAAGCGCTGGTTGCCAGCCAAAACGTAACCTTCTGCGAGCCGGGTCAACGCCGTCACCAAATGCCTTTTGACGACGTTGAGCGTGGTGGCGTGACTGGGAAAGGCCCGCAGCACCCGCTCGTACATGGTAATTGCTCTTGGGATGAAAGCGGTCGCGGTGCCGATGAACAGGTCCGTGGCACTGTTGTAGTTGAGGCTGCCCGCCGGATCCAAAGCGCCCGAGAAGTTGCCTTCTTGTTTCATGTACTCGTCCGCGCCGCGGATGACGGCATTGGCGTCCGTCGCCAGAACGACACTGGAGGTGCCGCTGACCCCAAGACCATTGTAGATTTTGGCCTTGAGGTTACGCCGGCAATCCTGAGGATGGGCAACACAAGTCGTGTCCTGCCAGGTGGTCCGGTAAGGTGGCGAGGTCTTCGTGTCGAATAGAACATCGTCTACATAGAACTCCACTCTGTTGATTCCGCTTGGGCCGACGCCGGTCTGCGTATCCACGGTCACTGGGTCAATGAAAAACGCGTCGTTCGGGGGTTGCGTGATTTGAACGGTCGGGATGGAGTTGTCCACGCTTACGCTGACGCGAGCCGAGGGCGAGCCCCAGGTTCCATTGAAAGCGCGCGCCCAAATGCCGTGCGTCCCATCAGCCGTTGTCGTGGTGTCCCAGTTGTACGTTACATCACAGGTACCGGTGCACGCAGGAGGATTGCTGACCGTACCGACCCGAGTTTCATCGACGTAGAATTCCAAATAAGTGACGGCACGGTCGTCAACAATGCGGACCGTGACCGGTAGTGTGCCACGTAGAAATTGTCCCGACGGCGGCGAAATGACGGTCGTTGAGTCAATATGGGCGCCATGGCAATACGCTATGCAGGCGTCGAGATCTTGGTCACACCGGTTACGGCAGGCCTGGTAGTAGTACTCGCATACTAGGTCCCCTGGATAGCAGTTCGGGCACTGATTTACGCAAGCGTTCCAAGCCGTATAGCAGTTGCCATCGCAGCAAGTCTCATCGCAAACTTGGGCCAAGCTTGAGGTCGGGCTCCAGGCTCCAATTAAAATCATTGCTAAAAGAATAGATTTTGTTCTCATCGTGAATCTCCAAGCAGCGCAATCTGGGAAGCTCCTCTGGCCGGTCAATTTCCTCCCCCGGGCGAATCGGGGTTCAAATCGGGGCATTGGTCGCCCTCGCCTGGAGGCCCGGCGTCTGGCGCCTCCCTGAACTTGGTCAAAACGAAGGTGCCCACGAGGTCTGTGGTATTGCCGGATGGCAAGGTGATCAGCCCCCGCGCCGTTTCGTGGTAGTTCCCGTAAGAGGGGCCCCTGACTTCAACGTGCGCACAGTTGTTCCGAGTGGCGAACGTGCCCTGCAGCTGCACCCTGCGCTCTACCGCCTTGTTGCTGCTTACGCAAAAGCGCATCGGCGCCGAGGTGGCTTGAAACGTTCCAGCGTCTGCCACAACCGAGACGCTTTCGAGGGCGGCTTTTAGCTCTCGCGAGGGCACATTCTGACAGTCAGGCTGAGTGATGCTCGTGGGGTTGGTGGTGACAAAGCGTTGAAAGGACAACTCGCCGCTCCAGGAAGTGTCGGTTCGCCGCAAGGACAGCCCCAAGTCGATGGAGCGGAGAAACTCATTGGGGATCAGGCCTCCGTCGCGCGAGTCACCAATGGTCACCGAGCCCGAGTAATCGCCAGGCACAGCATCGAACGGGTCTCTGAGGACAAGCGCGCCCGCACCTCTGATTCCAGTGGTGCCTGCCACCGAGCGTCTCTGCACTCCAAGGCTACCACCGGGTCCGAGTTGCCCAAGCTTGCTGTTGGTATGCTCGCCGGATTGCTCGCATGCGAGCATCGCCATCGCCCAGAGGAGCATCGCGATCGCGGAGGCTCGCTGGGCGCCAAATGTGTTGTGACTCATCGGAATCTTCCTTTCGCTGGTCGGGGGCGGCCTCATCGGCGTCAACGCCAGAGCACAGCCTGTGCCAAGAAATGCGCCCCGATTCCGAGACAAGCAGAGTCTGTAACGACAATGAATTGTGTTCTTTTAGAGAAAGGACGGCCGTGGAACGCGCGGCCACTGTTCCAGGCCATGTACCAGGCCAATGGCCTCAAGGACTCTAGAGAGGCGCGTTTCCAGATCTCGAAGTCGCTTACGCCTCGAGAAGCTCCTCCGCGGTGAGCTCGGGCGCGGCCTTTCCACTCTCGAATTGCAGCAGCCCCAGCTTGGCGTACTGCGGGCGAATCCGCTCCGAGAGCAAGCCAATGCGCTTGAGGTTGGGAATGATCCGCCGAAACATCATCCGGCGAAATTCCAGCATCATCGTCGACGAGAGCACGAGATCGTCCCACGCTTTGCGCGTCATCAGCGGTCCGTAGTACTCGTCGTACAGCTCGTGGCCGAGGAATCGGTTGCGCAAGAAGAGCGACACCTCGAACGCCCAGTCTTCCCGCTCGCGGCGCTCGCGTTCGCTGAGCTGGCTAACGTGTTCCTGCAGCGCCAGGACTCCGTAGTGCACGTGACGAGCCTCGTCGGAGATGACGTAGGTGAGAATCTGCTTGAGCAACGGCTCGCGGGTGACCTGCCGGATGACTCCGAAAGCGCCGAGCGCGAGGCCCTCGACCATGATCTGCATGCCGAGAAACTTCATGTCCCAGCGGGGATCGCGCATCAGCGCGTCGATCACCACGTAGAGGTTGTCGTTGATCTGGTAGCTCTTTTGCAGCTTGCGCGAAAGGTAGCCGTGGAACACTTCGACGTGCCGCCCTTCGTCGATGACTTGCGAGCTGCCGTAGAGCTTGCCGTCCATCCAAGGAACCGCCTGGGTCACCTGAGCCGCGGCGAAAAGCGCGCCTTGCTCGCCGTGCAGGAATTGGCTGAGTAGCCACGCCACGGTCGCGTGGCGCTGCCGAGCCTGTTCCTCACGGGACAAGGTCGGCCACAGGGGCAGCACCGAGACCACCAGATACTGGTCCGGCAGAAGCAGTCGCTCCTCGTTCAGAGGATCTACGTCGATCTGCCAGTCCACGTCGTTGGTGGCGTTCCACTGCGATTGCTTGGCCGCCTCGTAGAGGCGGGCCAGCGCGGGATGGTCGCGCACGTACTGCCAGTCGAAGTTGGCAGGATTTTTCGCGTCGACCCGGCTTACGCCCTCGAGCTTCGCTTTTTGTTGGATGAAGCCGCGATACGCCGGCCCCAGAAACGATCGAAGCACCTTGAGGTTGCCGGACGCGAGCGCGTCCTTCAGCAGAGGCCCGAACTCGACACGGGTTCGGCTAGACTTCCCATTACCTGGCGCATCATTCATGGCGAGACCCCGCCGGTACTGATTTCGATACCCATTTGCACGGAGAGGTACCGAGGAAGCACATCCTACGCGAATCCTGGTGGTGCAGAAGCCTATTCCGTCAACTGGGCAGATTTCGCTTTCGCCGACGACTCCCGCGCGTGAGCGAAATCTTCAAGCACTCCTTTGATGCTTTCACCCACAAAGATTGCCGGCTCGGAATGACGAAAATGACCTTCGTCTTCCCGCCGCGCAATCATCGGTTTTGCCAGCTCAAAAGCATCAATGAACGAATACGTCTGTTGCAGTGCTTCGAAGTAGGCCTTCCCAAAATAGGTAAAGTCAGCGTCATTGCTGCAGCCGAACGAATTCTTGTCTGCTGCCGACGCCGAAATCACCACCGTGTTCTCGTCTTTCAGCCCCTCCACGTATTGACCAGAGTAACAGGCGGACACCACCACCACACGACGCTTGAAGCCGTATTCATCCAGCAGTGCTTTCAGCCGTTGCGGACCCAGCTGCTCAAATTCGAGAGGAAAAAACTCAAAGGCTACGCCCTTCTCCTTCGAACCGTGGGACGTCATGAAGAGGAACAGGATGTCTTCATTTCGGTCCATAATTTCGCTCAGGCGCTTCAATGCGATGCTCAGGCCTGTCGCGCTCGCTATCGGCGATTGATGAACCGTTTTGTCGTTGTTGATCAGCATCAGTGAACGTTCCGCGGTGTCGAAGCGCTCGTCGAACAGTTTCGTCATCGACTGCACTTCCTTCATGAAGACATCCTGCATCGCATAAGCTGCAAGGCCTACGAAGTAGAGGTCAACGACACCTGCCCTGCTTGGCTTGAGACGAGCGAGCTGCTCGTCGAAGATCTTGGGCTGATGGTAAAATGCATCTTCTTTGGCCAATGCGTAGCGGCTGAAAAGCTCCTCTTCTTTTCCAGGCGCCTTCCACCAGAGTGTACGCTCCGGGTAGAACATCGCGAGAGGGAAGCCCATCAGGAGTCCAGTCAGCGCGAGGCTTGTTCCCCAACGTCGCCTCGCCGTGCCGAGCAGACGTATTGCGGCGACCACTGACGCCAGGCTGAACCAGCTAGCAAGGATGATCGCTCCCCATCGAAAAAACACGTGATCAGCTTTTGAATCCCACAGTCGAAACAGCACCTCCACGATTCCCACGGGAACCGCCACGCTCATCATGACCGTCATGAGGCCGAGCGTTTGGTGCGCACGTCCCTCGAGACGCCCCAGTGTCCAGGCGGTGATCAACGTGATCGGGACGGTGAATAGAACTCCTGGGATGCCGAACGACGAAAAGATCGCACGGGGACCGACCACGAGCCGGTTCCCAATGATGGATACGGCGATGGTCAAGAATACTAGAGCGATGAGTGTCGCCCACGCCTGCTCCGACGCGTCGAGCTCCAGTGTTGGTCGCCGAAATAGAGCCAATCCAAAACCGTCAATGAGATGCGCTTCTAACCTCCGCACACTCCGTGGCCGAGGCCGAGAAGTCTCAATCACAGATTGTGAGCTAGGCTCGGTCGGTATCATCGCCGTTGGTGGACCACCGGCGGAGACTCTGCACCGAATGTCAGCCAAGAATTCTGCGCGCGCTGAGGGGTTTGTAAAAGCGCTGCCCGGAATTGGAATGAACGAGACTCCATCGAGATAAACCAAGATCTGTTCGCCACATTCTTCGATGGATTTGACTGAGCTCCACGGCAGCCAGGTTTCTCCATCAACACTCGCGGCACGTAGTCCCCGTTCTTCAAGGCTGATCGTTCGCCTGCGGCGCCAACGAATGTCACCAGCAGCTAGGCTGCGGAACCAGCGCCCGCGAAGCTCGTGCTGCGCCAGAAACAAAGCCAGTGGTGCTGCAACTACCGAGAGACGCCAAAGCATTGCAATGGGTGTGCGCTCGTCGCCCGCGAACGACAGCACCGAACCTGCGAATATCCCGAGCCCTGCCCATGCTGTCACGCTGAAGATCTTTAGAACTGTGCCCAGCCACGAGCGAGGTAACCTTCGCAGCAAACGAGCTTGGTTAAAGCGAAGCGCGGCGATGCATTCTGCGTCGGTCAGCTGAACTTCGTACACGGCGCGAGGATGACTCGCGCTCTCTCCTGATGGTTCCGAGTTCATGCTGAGTGGCGGCTGAGCAAGGCGATCACGCCACCGGGCCAAAATGTTACTTCACCCGAAAACCCAAAAGCACTCTGTGCGTGAACCTGGAAGTGGCGCGCGCCGCAGAACCTACCTTTTGGGGATCGGCCGGGGTCAATTCGGACAACAGTCCTTACGCGCCTTTCTATTCGACACCACGGCGTCGGTGCTAAGACGGCGCGGCTCGCACTTCGAATGAGGGAGGATGAGACATGTCGCGCGTGGATCAAGTGGAGCTTCGCGATGTCGCAGACGGTCTCTGGATCTGGCGCCTAGAGCATCCTGACTGGAAGCCGGGCCAAGGTTGGGAAAAACTCGTTACATCGACCTGCGTCCAGTCAGGGGGCGAAACGCTGGTTCTGGATCCGATAGCTCCGCCTCGCGAAGCCACTGAGGTGTGGACGCGGTTCGACGCCCATCCGCCGACTGCGGTGGTTGTTCTCAAGCCGGATCACGTTCGGCACGTCGACGCGTTTGCGCGCCGTTACCGCGTTCGCGCGTTCGGACCCCGCGTCTTCTTTCGCCACGATATCCCCGAAACCGAGTTGGAGTGGATCGAACCCGGCAGTCAACTGCCCGGAGGACTCGTCGCCCTCTACGATGGTCGGGGCCGCGACGAGACACCGCTGTGGCTGCCCGAGCAGCGTGCGCTGGTTTTCGCTGACGCGCTGACCGCGCCGGGCGGCGAGCTGCGCGTGTGGGCAACTCCATGGCATGAGGAACGAGTGCTGCCTGCACTCCGCAGGCTGCTCGAGCTTCCATTCGAGCACGTGATCGTCTCGCACGGAGAGCCGGTACATACGCGCGCCTCTTACCAGCGTGCCCTCGAACGTCCTCCGTGGCGCGGATAGCGAGACTGAAAACGGCCGCGATACCACTCCCCGTGCGGGAAGCTACCGAGTGAACGTGCCGGCTTGAGTGAAAGTGCACTGAATAGCGGGGGCCGTATTCAGTACGCCGGTACCTTGGTCGCTGTAGCTGATCGAGTTACCGCTCAAAGTAAGAGAACCACTCGTGAACGTGGCCGTCCAAATTCCCCCGGTTGATCCAGAGACCGTGCAGGTTTGCGAACCCTTGAGACTTGCGGTGTTGCCGGTCACGCTCCAGGTCAGATCGCAGCCGTTTGGCGCATTCGTCACGACCTCCCCTGGCGACGCTCCCTGAGCAATGGTTAACAACCCGTTCAGCGAAGTGTTGTGCGGCACCGAGTTGCAAGTCTCGATTTCGTTCCCCACCGAAGTCCAAAGTCCGATGTAGGGCTGAACGTTGACGCCACCACCGCCACAGCCGAACAAGGCCGTCAAAAACGTGGTCCAAAGCATTTTTTTCATGGGTTCCTCTGCGCGCCGGTGACCCTGCCGCAAAGAGCGATTGGCTAGGAACATTATAGACGAGCCGAACACCGCTGTTAGTGCGCGCAATCCGGGACGTCGACGAGAGAAACCCACACCGGGGCTCGATGTGTTGCTTTGCTGCTCGAGCCGCCGTAAACAGAGGTGCAAGTGGAGAGCCTTCTGATTGACTAAGCTCGAGCAATTGGCGAACGAGAGGCGGGAGGTCCGATGGATCCTAGATATTTTGCTCGGCCTTTACACGGACCATAACGGCTGCCTCTGGCACATAGGGACGCTCTACAACCGCATCCAGAAAAAGTTTCGAGCCGCCGGTCCCGCGGGATTGAACGTCAAGGATTTTGAATCAGAAACGACTTCCCTTAAGGCCCACGCTACCCGCAACTCGACGCTCTGCTACCAAATCGGAATCAAATACAACGAGCTTCGCCAGTTGATCGGCCAAAACGCCACCGAAGTGCTCGCCGAGAAGTATCAGATGCTGGCCCTAGGTGACCTCGCTCCGTACGGCAAGGTCGCAGCGACATTCGGCGAAGAGCAGGTCCTCAAGTACGGAGTCGAAAAGATGGTCCAGCTTGTCGAGTATGCGGAGCTGAATCGCATCACTCTGAGCAACGCCGATCCCGGCGGGATCGAGATCTCATTGATTCACGAAAACGGTGGCTGGACAAAGAGCACGTTCCGGGCCTGCTCTGCCGAAGACATGATGCACACGGTAGTCGCGCTCAAGACTCAGCGAGGCTTACCCGTTGACAATGGCTTCTTCCAAATCTACCTAGACTGATCGGCCGCTGATTGAAGCGCCGCCCTGGGGAAGGGGGCTGGCAATGGCTCCAGAAGTATCCTCGTTTCGCCTCTATCTCCTGAGGGTTGTTTACTTGATGAATTTCGTGGGGCTCGGGTTTTTGGTATGGCCCCAAGTGATTAACCATCAAGGTGCGTGGGACCCCGTGCATGGCGTGGCCTTATGCTTTTGGGCCGCACTGTCGACTCTGGCGGGCTTGGGGATTCGATACCCGCTCAAGATGTTGCCGCTGCTGCTCCTGCAACTGTTCTATAAGTCGATATGGCTGATTGCAGTCGCCCTGCCGCTGTGGCGTGCTGGCCAACCCACTAGCCTCACCCGAATTTTTGTGATCCCGGTAGTCATCGATCTGATCGCCATTCCCTGGCCATACGTTCTCGCCACCTACGTGAAGATGCATGGAGATCGATGGAGATCTTCCGCACTCGCGGAGAGTGACTCACGTCTGCTCCATCAGCAATGACCACCGAGATCCGGGCAGTCCAGGGTTAGGAGCGTCCACAGGAACAGTTGCCCAGCGTCACGCCGCCCAGAGCGCCTGCTCGGTAGTGCCCGCGGGCTACAGCGGCCTCTGTTCGCGTTTGGGGAATTCTCTTTTGCTCTAAAGGGACTTGGATTCGGGCTGCCAGCGAGCTCGCTGGCGACTAGATCGCCGCATGAGCTTCGATCAACTTTTGTTTTTGGCCCAGCGGCTCGCTTCCTCAGTGGACGCCTTGGCGGCTCTGACCGCGAGTCTTCGAATCCGCACAGAAGGATTGTCCCCGGATCCCTCGACGAAGCGCGCGCTCGAAGCCGTCTGGAATGCATTGGGCGCTCCGCCCCTTGATGACTTGCCAGCGGACAAGCTCAAGATGGCAGCGGGGGCAATTCGCAGCTCGTTGCGACAATCGATGGACTTTGTCGATCACCCGGATCGCGCGGCGGGCTGGGTCCATAACGATCCCATCGTCTTGCAGAGCCAGGGTCGCGCTTCGATGTTGCTGGCGGGCTTGATGCAAAAAGTAGCGCCTCAGCTTCCTCGTTTGCCCGAACGCCTCGCATCACCCGATGCGGCTTTTCTGGACATCGGGACCGGCGTTGGCTGGTTGGCGGTAGCGATGGCTCGGGCGTTTCCGACACTCCGGGTCGTCGGCGTTGACGTTTGGGATCCAGCGCTGGCCCTGGCTCGAGACAATATCGCCGCATCGGGCGCGACGGACCGAATTGAGATTCGCAAGGAGGATGCTTGTGAGCTACGAGAGTCGAGCGCCTTCGACCTTGTGTGGTTTCCATCCCCCTTTATTCCTCGATCGATAGTACCCCCTGCTGTTGATCGGGCACACCGCGCTCTTCGCTCCAACGGATGGATGATCTTTGGTATCTCGGTCGCCGCCCCCGAACCCCTGGCGCAGCGACTGAACGAGTTGCGAACCGTGCGCTCGGGCGGATACGCCTGGTCTGAGCCTGAAGCAAAGGAACTCTTACGCGCCCATGACTTCGTCGACGTCCGTGTGGTCGAACGAAGCTGGTCGGAGCCGGTTGCGTTCGTCGCCGGCAGGACCCCGTAATTAGCCGCGCATCACTTGGGCGTGGCGATCTGCCATACATTGCCCCAGCGGTCCTGCACCATCCCGCGGCGATCCCCGTAGGGCGTGTCAAGCGGCTCCTCGAGTGAGCGCGCACCGGCCTGCAACGCGCGTGCATACGTCGCATCGGCGTCGTCGACATAAAGATAGAGGAAGGCAGGCATTGCCTCTCTCGGCCCCACGGCGCTGACCATGAGCATGGAGTCGCCGATTCGAATTAACGCCGGTCGATCGGCGCGCACCTCGCCGGTCCCGTCAAATGCCCGCCGCAAAAACTCAACCAAGCCAGTCACGTCGCTGGCGACAATTCGTGGCGTCAGGCTGTGCCATCCGTTCGGAAGTCTCATCGCACCTCTTGGTAAAGATCCAAGTGGAGTTTAGACGGAAGTCTTCCGCTTGTCCGGTCCTTGACTCGCCGACGAATTGATTCACACCGTGGTCACGCTCAAGGCTAAACACGGCATGCCCCGAGAACGACTTCGACCGAATTTAGCTGAGCACCGCGGCAGCTCATCGCGATGAGCGCACTGTCGTCTGTCTCAAGCAGCAATCGCACATCCTGCTGGAACGAGCCATCGGCGCGCTCGGGGAGCTATCGACGACCCAGCGAACCGCTTAATACCGGGGCGCTGGATCTGCTTTTTCAAGTCCTACGTTTTCAGCCCAGAAGCCCTCGGCCACCTCTTGGAATGGTTGCGGGTCACGTAACATCACGGCGCGAGCTGTTGTCGAGCGGCAACGCGGTGAGCCCGCAAGAGGCGAAAAGTACTCACGGACACGCTGGTCTGGATGTTGCTCAACAATGATCTCATGGACTCGCACAGACCATCACTTCACCGATACGGAATCGCCGCTCTGTTTTGTCTTTGCGCGGCCGTTTTCGCGACAGTGCCGATCGGTTGTGGAGCTGACGGCTCTCACTTGATGGCGGACGGCGGAACCGACAACTCTCAGGTCACCCCGGACGGAGGAGTCGCTGTCGTTGCGCCCGCAAGGCTCGGATATTCGCGAAATCCTGCCATCTATCGGATCGGTGCTTCGATCGAGCACAACGGTCCTTATTCCGAGGGAGGCGCGCCGACTCAGTACTCGATCAGTCCGAGCCTTCCAGTCGGGCTGACGCTGGACGCCAGCACGGGAGTTCTGAGCGGGACGCCTACGGCCCTGACTCCAACGACCGACTACTCGGTGACTGCCCAAAACTCGGCGGGCTCGATTCAAACCACGCTGACGCTAAAAATTGCTTCCACCACTCCTGTCGTCACCGACGCGGCGGTTTATGCGTTCCAGGAAAGCGGCGGAACCCTTTATTTGGGCGGCGACTTTACTCGCATAGGTCCCCCTACCTGGGCCGGGGTGATGCTCGACGCCAATACCGGAGTTAAGCCCGGATTTGCCGCTTGGCCGGCGGTGAACGGGAAAATTATCGCGGTGGTGGCCGACCCCCACAACCCGGGGGGCTATTACATCGGCGGCAGCTTCAGCCAAATCGGGACTGCTGAACAAAACAACATTGCGAGAATTCTTCCGAATGGGCAGCCCGACCCGTCGTGGAACCCCGGTGCGAACGACACCGTCTATGCCCTCGCGGTAAACAGCAACATCGTGTACGCCGCCGGGGCTTTTACGTCCGTTGGCAGGCAGGCTCGAAACCGCCTGGCGGCGTTCGATGCCTCCACCGGCAGCGTCACCACCTGGAACCCCAACGCGAACGACGTCGTCTATGCGCTCGCCGCGAACGGCGACCG
>Ga0126369_10003060_pt1 | contig 12050 bp, 8 predicted proteins | sample PanSoiMetaPlot_1_FD_109646 | JGI IMG/M metagenome (GOLD analysis project Ga0126369, IMG submission 109646) | Tropical forest soil microbial communities from Panama - MetaG Plot_1 | ecosystem: Environmental > Terrestrial > Soil > Tropical forest > Bulk soil | place: Panama | collected 2016-02-17 | reverse complement strand
TCGCCCCCAGGAACGGGATGGCTGACCTGGTACCCTTCGGCGGCATTGAAGAATAGCACCTGGTTCGCCTCCGCAACGCTTTGGTCATTTCCCACATGTCGCACGTATACGCCGCGATAAGGAAACACCAGTTGCGTGGTGGCCGTGCACTCTTCCGGGCTCCGATGCCGGCAGCTGCCCTGGCAGTACGTGTCCCGGATCGTTACGGTCCACGACTTCAATAGGGAGTAAACCGCGAACTCGGGCACGCGGATACTCTCATTTCTTGGCGCCAGTTTCTTGTCACTCATTTCTGCCAAGGCCCCGAAGCTTAAAGGTACCATGTCCTTTAACGCAGGCGGCGGCCGCTTCACCGAATCTCAAAGCACAGATGTTCTGGACTGAGCGAGGTCAGAAAGTCTGGTGCGTCGAAGGCTTCCCCAGCTGCGACAACGCCAGTCCTCTTAGCGAGCCCGTCCAACACACGTTCTGTCGCTTCTACGACGATCGGCGCGGCGATCGCATAGATGTCTCGCCCACGCGCCATAGCGCGGCGCTCCACCGCTCCGCTTCGCACGACTGCTTCCAGCAGAAACATCTGAGACGAGCGACCGCTATCATCCGCGGCTGTTGGCGTCGGAGTGTCGGGGTCGCGGACATCCCTAATCGCCGGTAGATTAAGATAGGCGCGAATTTCACGTGTTTTTAGATGTTGGGAAATTGTAATGGTCTCCGAGAGGGACAGACCTTCCATCTCCTGTTGCCCGAATGGCGGCGGAAAATTCCACGTGCACGCCGGCGGAGGATCACCACGCTCTAACCTGCCATTCGAGAAGAAGAAGCGTCGGCCAGGATTACGCTGGCCCGTCACCCGAGTTCCGCGCGTGGGCTTCCAACTATCGAGTGCAACAAGGATGAGTATTTCGTCTGCTGTGGCCCACTCCCCCATGGCCGCCGTGGCCAGGAGGTCGCCCAATCCGCCGTAGAACGCCATGGCAGGAACAACCACGACCCCAGCGTCTCGCGACGCGTCCGCAAAGTCCTTGAAGGTAGCCAGAACCGCCGCCTGTTCGGCGGCTACGTCCAGATAGTGAATGCGTGCACGCAGTGCGGCGTCGATGACGGGCCGCGCTGTGTCGAGGAACGGGCCGGCACAATTTATAACAGCTGCGGCGCCGGAAATTGCGCGATCCAGCGATTCGCGTTCTTCGACTGTCGCCACGCGCACTTCCGATCCCGGATGCGTGTCGGCCAATGCTTTCAGTTTCGTGGGGTCGCGACCGGCGAGGATAGGCGCCCATCCTCGTTGGCGCAACTCGGCAACCACAAACCGTCCGGTGTGTCCATATGCGCCGAAAACAGTAACGGCTCGATTTGAGATCATCTGACAAGTCCTTTTCTGAGGCTTCTCTTTCTAGTTCGGGCTCGATTAGCTGACCACCCACTAATAAGGGTTGCTGTCAGAATCTTTAGTGATTTGCCGGAACAGGGCCCAGCGCCCCCTGCGCGAACGTCACCGTGGCGTATCTGATTTTGGTTGTCGCGACGCGTGCCTGGCTGAAACCGAGCCTGGGCAAAGTGCGCTTCTTTCTTCGGGCGGTAATCTTCGTGGGGCTGGTTGTCTTCGCGCCCAAAGGGGATCAGGGTCGCGCCGGTTGATAGGTCGCGACGAGGACACCAGTCCCGAGGTTCTTAGTCGCGACGAGCTTCAGTCTTGTTTTTCCTCCTTCCCGAAAGAACAAGCTGGCCGCGACCCACTAGCGTGGGGTGGATCCAGAGTTTGAGCTGATCGAGCAGATGGCCCTCCAACAACGTCTGCCCAATAAGACCTTGACCGTAGATGACCAAGTCATTGCCGTCCTGCTGCTTGTGCTTGGCCACCTCGGCCACGACATCGCCCTTGATGATAGACGAGTTACTCCAACCCGCCTTTTTCAAGGTGTTAGAGAAAACATATTTGTGGATGCTGGTTGATCCTAGTGCCGTACTCGCCTGTTTGATGGGAAACGCCGCCGCGAAGAACTCGTACGTTCGTCTTCCCATCAACATCGCGTCCGCCATGGAAAGCAGCTCTAACGCATACCTTTCTGCTTCCGGGTCGAAGTATTCCGTGGCCCAGATGTGTGGGTCTCCGAATACTCCGTCGAGTGACACGAGGGTGGATTCGATGATTTTTCGCATTGCGAGGCTCCTTGGTCTTGGGTGGCGACGAAACTCAACTACGTGAATCAGCAGTTCATTGAGTTTTTCCCAGGTCAGATCTTGAATGATGTAATTTCGATTCTGAAAACAAGCGCCTTTCCTTCGCATAACAGGTGAAATGCATACAGATTGGGCGCTGGCTCTTCAGCCTGTCTTTCAAATTATTGCTGCTCGAATGCGGCTGCCATCTCGGGTGAGCCACTGCAGCCCCTCAGGCTAAGCCGGGAAGGCATACGTGCCCCTGCGATGCCCGACCATCCCAGTTTCTAGCACTCCGAACTTTATTGATTCTCCAATCTAGACACGTTGGGCGGCGATTGGCTCGTGATGCCCGATGTTTTCCACACCCCAGTCTCGGAATTATTTCGCAGTCGGCCGCAAGCAGTTAAGATCAGTCAGGCTCACAGCAGCGAGCAATAACTAGGCAATTAATCGGCCAAAGTGAGTTTGCTTGGAGCTCCTTGAGTCACGATTTCTCTTTTCTGCTCAAAATGGTGAAAGAAGCCCGACCGCTTCCATTCCACTGGGCCAACTACATCAATCAGAAATGAATTTCAGGATCGCCTCATGAACCAGGGAGGCTCGTAAGATCCGATGATGTCCCAGTCTTTCAAATAGCAACAAGCTCGCTCCTTTCCATGCCATAGCACTCTCTACCGCGTCGCCAATTGGCACAACGCGGTCATCCTTAGAGTGAATAAACAGCGTTTTTTGTGAAAGCCGGCGTGCAATTTCCGGGATCGAAGTACGCCGCACATTCACGTCCATTGACTCAAGCATTTGAATCATCTCTTCTGTCTGAGTCACGTTTAGACCAGCGTGTGAGGCGTAGCTGCGTGCGTAGACTTCGTAGCGTGCAGGCGACGAGATTAGCACCATGCGAGCGGCCTGGAGTCCCATGTCGGCGGCGTGCACGGCTATAAGCGAGCCGACGGAATGGCCGATTACGGCATGTAGTGCTCCCGACGCCTGCTGAATTCTCAAAAGGCTCGTAGCGCAGACTGGGATTGAAGCCATCGTGCCATCGGAAGCCCCATGTGCGGGTAGGTCTAAAGCGATGACGCTAAATCCGGCTTGGAGCAAGCACGGAACCACGAAGGCAAAGTCCGCAGGTTGGCCTTCCCATCCATGCACAAGGAGGACGGCAGGCCCTCTCCCAACGTGAATGACGGAAACCCTTCCAACGGGACCGGCCACCCAATATGGATTCCCGGCAGGAAGCGAAGCCGGCGCCGGAAGTCTTGGTCGGCGCAATGGCGTCAAAAAGGCCATCGCGACACGCGCTACCGCTTGGGAATCCGTTGACCCCACGCAGTCTCACCTAAATCGCGTGGGAGCATGTTTTGATTTTCGGAAATGCATATCTGGTTTCTCCTGTAAGGCCGTGATACCGTGCAATGCCTGATCAAGACGCTTCGTTCGCCAACACCGGCACTACGGGTCAGCATGCATTTCCGCCGGACCTACACCCTCGACAGCCGACATAGCCGGCAAATGAATGCGTAATTTCAGAAATAACGTCAAATATCTAGGGAAAAGTGGTCTGCGGCAATGACCACTTGAAGCGATATGGCGATTACCACTAAAATTGCTGTATGCGAAGAGTCGCAGGCACAGTGTCGCCCGTCATAGCCGTGGACCGTAGAGCACAAAGGCCACTACACCGGCAGATCTACGATGGCTTTCGGGAAGGGATTTTGGGTCGCAGCCTGCGGCCAGGACAGCAGGTGCCCTCCTCCAGAGCGCTCGCCTCGGAGCTGGGACTTTCCCGCATTCCCATTCTTTCTGCGTATTCGCAGCTGCTTGCCGAAGGTTATTTCGAAAGCCGTTCCGGAGCCGGAACGTTTGTGTCTACCTCGCTCCCAGAACAACTCCTGTCCATTGAGTACCGCAGCAATGGTGTATCTTCAAAGTCTGCCTCGGGGCCCAGGCGTATGTCCAGCCGCTCCGCCGTTCTGCCGCGCTTCAACCCAGCCCCCTGGCTCTTCGGTTGGGGGGCTTTCACGGTCTCGCAACTTGCCCTCGATCACTTTCCATTCCGGATCTGGTCAGGCCTCATGAACCGCCACTGTCGCAAGATTCGTATCAGTTCGCTGCACTTCAGCGATCCTGCTGGCTCGCTCGAATTTCGGAAAGCGATCGCCAACTACCTTCGGACTGCGCGTGCCGTAAACTGCGAACCGGAGCAAATCCTCATTGTTAACGGCTCGCAGCAGGCTCTCGAGATATCTGCAAGGGCCCTGCTCGATCGCGGTGACCGCGTATGGATGGAAGAGCCGGGGTACGCACTCGCACGCCAGGTCTTCCAGCTCGCCGGCTGTGAACTCGTTCCAGTTCCAGTCGATGAAGACGGCATAAGTGTAAAAGCAGGCATCAAACTCTGCCGCAAAGCACGGGTCGCGTTTGTGACGCCTTCGCATCAGTTTCCGCTTGGTGTAACCATGAGCGCGTCGCGGCGTCTGCAGTTGCTCGACTGGGCGCAGAGTACCGGCTCGTGGATCATAGAAGACGATTACGACAGCGAGTATCGCTACGAAACGATGCCCATCGCTTCTTTGCAAGGTATCGACCGACACTCGCGGGTGATCTATTCCGGCACGTTTAGTAAGAACCTGTTTCCGTCCTTGCGGCTCGGATACATGGTGGTTCCCCCGGATTTAATGAACCGCTTCGTTTCCGTGCGCCACGCCATGGACATTTACCCGCCGCACCTGTATCAAGCCGTGCTCACCGACTTCATCCGCGAGGGACACTTCGCACGGCACATTCGCCGAACACGAATGCTTTATCAAGATCGGAGGAACGCGCTCATCAATGCGCTTCGCGAACAGTTCGGGCAGCGTGTGCAAGTGCTTGGAGGAGAGGCGGGTCTTCATCTCGTTGCGAAACTCCCCAAGGGGATCAGCGACAAGCAGGTGTCTTTACAGGCGGCGAAACAAAAACTGTGGCTTTGGCCTCTTTCGCCCTACTATCTCGGCGATACGCAGCAAGGCTTGGTTCTCGGTTTTGGGAGCACTTCGGCGAGAGACATTCCGGGCGCCGTGGGACGGCTGCGCGTACTTCTCTCTGACTTCTAAAAACAGCCTCACGGGAGATGCCATCAAATACGCGCCGGCTGAGTCAGCTTGGCGATGAGGGCACCAGCCAGCGACCAACCGACGATCATGTCCACCCCTTGCGCAAGGAAGAAGGCATTCGGGAATCCGTACCAGTTCCAATAGATGGAGCCGATGGCGAATAATGCGAAGGCTCCTAACAGCGCGACGAGCCCTACGCGTCTCCAGTAAGTCGCGATGACGAGAGACAGCAAGTAGGTAATAATACCGGCGGCCAAAACATCGCTCAGGAACTGCACCGATAGTTTCCTCGGCGACAGCGGCGCGTCACCTACTGCATGGTAGATGATCATTCCCGTGGGGCCGGCGCGGAATCTTGCTTCCCAGGCGGCCTGCTCTTCACGAGTTGGGTTCCCTCTAAGATCGATGCTCGGGAAGAAATACAAGCCGTCTCCTGGCAGCGAGCTCCGAAGTGTTGAAACGATTCGTTCCTCGTTAGACATGCGAGTAAACCCAATTCCTTTGAGCAGCACCATGTGTGAGATCCCACCCCACACGAATATGGTTGCGGCGCCCGCCAGTGTGGCAATCAACCATTTCTTCATCGCGCGCCTCCTGTCGTTTCCTTGGCGTCGCTCAAATTAATCTGTGGCGTTTGTTCGTTAATTCTTGCCGAGTAAATGATGAATTTGAAGGGATCCGTGTTCTGATTCTTTTCCATCAGCTTCAAGTAGGCGAACCGCTTAGCTCGTTTGAGAGAGTCGCTGCCGGGAAACTTTGGCTCTATCGATTCGATCAAATCTGCGGCCATTTCATACTTCCCGTCTGCGGCAAGACGGTCCGCTGCTTTGACAATTTGCCCTTCTGAGAGGCCGAGATAGTCAACGAGAAGTTCAGCCCGATCCGCTCGGCCGGGATGAGCCAGACCCTGAAGGTTGGCCTCCCAGTACCCCACGTTTTGATCGTAAATTCTGTCGATCACGTGCTCGCGCAGGATGTAGTAAGGCTGATGCGTATCAGGCTGATTGGCCAATAGATCTGGCGGGATGAAGTTTGATTCATGAATCGCGGCACGTTCGTCACCACGACGAATAGCCGCAAGCACTTGATCTCGCAACCATGCCAAATCCGCTTTCAGGTGGCTGAGAACGAGTGGCGAAGTGAAGTTCCGCGTGAGCGGCTCGTGCCCGTGCAACAGGTACTGCGGGTTCCTACTCACTACGACATCAATCGCCTCGAGGAGTCCCCGGAGATCACCCGCTTCATCGAACGGCGCTCCCAGATACGGCATGATGATATCGCCCATGAACATCACTTTTTCGTCGGGAAGATAAATCAACATGGCATCGTGCGTTTCACCGCCTCGAGCCGGGATCAGCTCGAATTTCGACCCCCCGATATTCAGATCTGTTCGTTTGTTGATCGTAACGTCCGGTCTGTAGCTGAAAACATCATCGGTGCTGAATCGTTCTCCGAAGAACTGCTTACCAAAAACACCCGGACCGTTGATTTGCTGCTCGAAATCGTCTCGATAGTTCTCTCTCCCATAAAACCTGGGATGAGAGTTCAGGCCGCGGAAGTACGAATGACCGCCCACATGGTCCCAGTGAGCGTGCGTAACCAACACGGTTGTCAGCGGCGGCAGTCCTGGGGCATAGGCCTGCAGAGCTTCGTAGGCGCCTTTTGCGAAATCCGGGCGCGTTCCCGCGTCAATGGCGATGAGTTGATGCCGGTCCTTGGAAACAACGAAGTAGTATTCCGTAAATTCGAAACCGGACAACGCGTAGACGCGACCGGGCACGACTTCGGTAATGCGCCTGGGTGCAAACGCATGACCGGAGGCTTTTTCCTCCGAAAACGGCGTTGCGAGTGTGATCGGGTGATCGAAGTCGGAATAGCCGCTGCGCCGTAAATATTCCTGGGCCTTTGTCATATCGCCATCACTCAGCGCGAGCTTGCCAAGGTGATAAAAAACTTCCCGCAGCCATGCTGGATGAGGCGCCTTGTCCGCGTGCTCAAGACACCAAGCGAGTTCCTCCTGTGCAGCCTTTCGTTGGTGAAAGTAGCCTGGAAGCTTCGTATGCACGATACCCGCGATCCAGTTCACGACGAAAACCTGGCCGCCCGAGAGCTGCTTAGCCTGATCGAGGGTGGCAATCGTGTCCCTTACATACCCGTAGCGCTTCAGAAGCGGCACCGAGGAGGCATGCTGAGCGCGCAGCAAGCCAATGACTCCCAAGTACAAAGACTTCTGAACCGACGTCAACTGGGAATCAAATTCCTTGAGGCGCGCGCTGAAGAATTCCGCTCCCTCGTCCTGCACGTTCGAATTTGCAAACTCAGTCATCAGGATGAACAAAAGTTCCGGGTCCTTTGGTGGGGCGACACTGTTTACAGCCTTCAGGTACTCCAGATCCGGGTTGCGCAGCTTCGCGTAGTGCCTGCCACCGCTACGAAGGGCGAAAAAAGCCACAACGATAAGCAACAGAACGCACAACAGTGTGCCGATCCGCAAGAGAGCAGAGCCTTTCAGCAACTGTAATGGAAAAAGAGGGCTTAAGCGCTCATTGCGCAGAAGCAGGCCCGCCCACACCAGGCCCCCAATCACAACAGGAAAGATAAACCATGGATCTTCTACTCTTACTTGCGTGGCTGTCGCTCCACCGAGGTACCCGGTCAACAGGATGGCGCCAAGAATGGCCGTACGGGGATACAGATACACCCCCAGACAGACAAGCTCGACGATGCCAATGCATACGACGAGGCTTACCGGATATCCGAGCCTTACCGTTCCTTGCACGGCTACCGGCAGGTTCAACACCTTGACCACCGTGTCGAAGAGCAAGAAAGCCACCGTGAAAACGGTGATTGCGCGTCCAGTCCACCGCTTCGCCTTGGAAGTTACTCCGTCTTCGATCTGAGGTTGCATATGTTGTCTCCAGCGAGACCGCGTCTCGGTTAGTTTCTAGCTTCAAGCATTTCATTAGTTTTAAAACACAAAATGGATAATTACCCGAGATGCGGTGGTTCTCAGGCCAAGCGTCGGATGCTGCCAGCGTTTTCGAGCTCAGGCAAGTAGGCACATTTTTGTGCCTACTGGACACTAGATCCAATGCGGTTCGGCCAGGTCGCGGCGCGACTACTCGCCGCCCCATTCGAGGACTAGCACAGGCGGCCAATGGGATACCAAGGACTGCGCAGCGAGTACTTCTGCCCTAGGGCTAGTGCCCTTGCCCAGGACGACCTGGCGCAAGAGTCACAATGACATTCTCCATCATGCTCCAGCAGTTGTCTCTGAGGTATGTGGGAGTATCTGCGAGACGGTCTTTCCATCGAGGAAGCAAGTCGGCGTAGCACCGGTCTACGACAGCCTTTTCGTACTCATTGTGCAGATCCCATTTATCGCGAATGATCGAACCTGCCGCCCCCGCCGATGCGCTTCGAGCGAAATCACTCAACGTAAGCTCATTCAGGGCCGATTCAGCGGTCCGTTGGAGGTCTTCGTAAAACTCAACCGATAGCTCAACATCATTCTTCGCTCCCAGCCGGCTCACATGTCCCGCTACAAATGTGGAAAAGTCGAACCTGAGAGCCCGCTTCTGGGCTGATGAATACCCTGGCAAGTCCTCTGCAATGCCCAGATTCTTGTAAGGCAGATAACCGGGATAAACCACATCCACGAGCATTAAGGTCTTCTGTGCGGGCGCGTATATGTAAATGTTACCTCGCTCATGATTGATGCCGGGATATTCGAGCATCAGCTCCTTATTCCCCAGCTTTACGACATAGTTCTGCTCAAAGGTAATCGTTGGCACTGGCCTTCTCGAGTCCCGGCGCTCTTCGAGAATTCTGGCTGTCTCTTTCTGAGCAATGATTTTCACCGTTTTCGGGAACAGGTGGGCCGCTCCAACATGGTCCGTGTGCTCATGGCTGTAGATGAGGTACACGACCGGCTTCGAAGTAACTTCCGAAATCGCCTGAAGGTACTTCGCGCCTAACGTTGGAGGAGCATCGACGGCCACCACACCCTCCGAAGTGACCAGGAACATCGTGTTGTACGCGCCATCAGTTACCCAGTAGAGGCCATCACGGATCTCTTGAACCACGTACCCTTTTTCGGGCGGGATTGCTGGGCCTCCACCTACCTGCGGTCCAGCAGCGTGCTCTTGCCCGAGAGCTACCCACCAAATCGCACTGAAAAAAAACCACACGCTCAGCGTCAGGACTTTTCCGACCATAGTTCCTCGCTTCCGACGTCGCACTTCTGCAGCAAACGGACCCCAAACACGAGTCGCGTCTCAGATGCGGAACGTCAGCGTTACGTAAAAATAGCCAACGCCTCTTGCCGGTGGCGTCTCGCGCAGGAATTGCCCGGTGAAGAAATAAAAATATCCGGCGGTACTCGAAAAATGAGGGGAAAAAGTGTGATCGAGGACGAGACCCGGCTGATATCCCACGAATCGAGCCGGGCTGAGGTTTCCCGGGCGCACCATGACTCCCGCGAAATTGTAGATACCATCGTGAATTGAACTCCGCCAGTAAAACGGCATTTCGGGCGACAGCGCCGTCTTGGAATCGAGGGTCAGGCGAATAGTCGGTCCCACATCGGTAAGGTTCGAGGGACCCAGGAGCGCGGAAAGACTCGAGTACATGGGGTTCGGAAACAAAGGGTTGAAGGTGTGGAGATCGCTGCCGCTCTGGTCCGAGTCGCCGCTCGCGTAGTCGAAACGTACTCCGAAGCGGGGCTGGAACTTTAGCTTGTGCAGAGTGATTCCATCGTTCGTGGAGATGGCGCCTGCCAGAATTTGCCCGCTGCCGAAGGTTCCCGCCTGCAGGATGAAATCCGTGTTGTAGTCGAAAAGAGGTCCCTGGTTCCAGACACGGCTTCCGAACGTTTCGCGCACTTCCTGTCCCGCCTTCCCGTTGAAAAACGCCTGCTTGCGATTCAATCCGATGTAATACCCGGACCAGCCCCCGTGCTCTAGCGCGCGGGTGAATCCGGCGCCCCACTCGGTCTGCCTGTGATCGGGGATGTCGAAGGTCTGTGACCGGACCAGAACCGGATGGGTCAACGTCGAGTTCCATGTCCAGCGGCCGTGCTTAAACGTGAAACGAAATCCGTCGAACGCGCGGCGAATGTTCAAGCCTTCGCTCTCACCGATAAGATGGCCCGTACCAAATTCAATCTCCTGGCGACCGATGCGCAAGCGTAGATTCTGCGACGAATCCGTGATGTCCGCGAAACCCTGATGCAGGTCGGCGACGTCCTTGTCTGTCGGACGGGGACCGCCGTTTCGCCCTTCTTCGAGGCCGCTCTGAAATTGAGAGAAGATCCGGAAGTGCCTTCCCAGATGCCAATCCGTATGAACCATGTAACGCTGCAGGACGTATCCGGAAGAGGTCTCAGGGCCAACCCCGAATCCCGGATCTTCGTAGTTTTCGTACCGGTAGCGGATTTCCCCGCCGATCGAGAGATACCAGTTCTGCCGTCCGAGCGGTATATATTTGATCTTGTCGAGCACTTCTTTCTTGCATGCCGGTTCAGAAAGGAGGCTCCAGTCTTCTTCGTACCGCAAGGGCTGCAATTTCGGCCGCGGTGTTTGGCACTGCGCTGCCGCGATCACCGGGAAAAACGCCAAGAGTGAGACCAAGATGAACCGTCCCGCCATGACACGTCGATTTCTGCTCGTCAGGCGCATAATCAGGCGAGCGAAAATCCGTGCCTGCCGAGCGGCAAAGAACGGAAGCGAGTCTCCGTGGCCGCGAAGATCGCGTTGGCGACCGCCGGAATCAGCGTGACCGGCCCGACTTCTCCCGTTCCGCCGAGGGGACGGGCCCCGCTGGTGATCAGGTGAACTTCGACGTCCGGCATCTCAGACATCCGAAGAACCGAGTAGTCGTGCCAATTGCTTTGCACGGTCCTGCCACAATCGAAGGTGATTTCCGACTTGAACGCGCACGAGAGTCCCCAGGCAATTCCACCCTCGAGTGAGTTCGCGGTGATATCAGGATCGAGAGCGGTTCCGGGGTCTGCGACGCAGATCACTTTGTGAATTTTCACTTGGCGGTCTTTCGACACCGCGAGCTCGACGGCATGTGCGATGTGCGTTCCGAACGCGTCCGCATAGGCTATACCACGATAGCGGCCCTTCGGAGCCGGAGTTTCCCAGTTAGATTTTTTTGCTACCAGGTCGAGCACCGCCAGGGAACGCGGACTGTTCGCGAGAAGATCGCGGCGATAGTGATATGGATCGATCCCTTTCTTTGATGCAAGTTCATCGATGAAGCTCTCGAATGCGAAAATGTTTGGCCCGTACCCCGTAGTACGAAGAACGGAAGTCGGAACCGGCACGTGCAGGAGCTTAAAATCCACACGCACATTCGGTATCTCGTAGTGCGTTTCCAGAAGCCCTTCAAGGCAGCTTGGGTCATACACATCCGTTACCGCCGGAGCGAAGACGTACTGAAGGATGGAGGGAGACACCAAACGGTGTGCGATGGCGCGCAGCTTTCCGAATTCATCGATGCCCGCAGTGATTCGCTGGAGTGTCATTGGACGGTAAATGTCGTGCTGCATGTCTTCTTCGCGTGACCAAACGACTTTGGTTGGCTTGCCTACGGCTTTTGAAATCAGCGCGGCTTGCAAAGCAAAATCTGCCACCAGTCTTCTCCCAAATCCCCCACCAAGGAGAGTTCGAGAGACTTGTACGTTCTCTTTCGGAACTTTGAAAACGCTCGCCAGCGTGAGGCGCGTGATTTCCTGGCCCTGCGTGGGCGCCCAGATTTCCACCTTATCGCCAGCCACTCGAGCCG
>Ga0126369_10003058_pt1 | contig 12054 bp, 10 predicted proteins | sample PanSoiMetaPlot_1_FD_109646 | JGI IMG/M metagenome (GOLD analysis project Ga0126369, IMG submission 109646) | Tropical forest soil microbial communities from Panama - MetaG Plot_1 | ecosystem: Environmental > Terrestrial > Soil > Tropical forest > Bulk soil | place: Panama | collected 2016-02-17 | reverse complement strand
CCGATCGCTTCATCGGCGTCGAGGCTCGCCACGAACGCCCGCGCGACGTCGTCCACGTAGACCGGCTGGAATTTCGCCTCGGGACAGGCGAGAAAGATCACCGGCAGCCTGCGCTGCAGCCTCGCGAACAGGTTGAGGAAGTTGTCCTCTGGCCCGAACACGACCGACGGCCGGAAGATCGTCGCGGCGAGCTCGCCGCGCGCGGCGACGACCGCTTCCTCGCCGTCGCCCTTCGAGCGCAAGTACTCGCTCGGGCCGTCCGGCGCCGCTTTCAGGGCGCTCATATGAAGCAGCCTCGGGACCCTCGTCGCCATGCACGCAGCGATGACCTTGTTCGGCAGCTCGACGTGGGCCTGCGCGAAGTCCGGGCCATAGGGGCTTCCGCGGCGGCCCTGCAGCACTCCCACGAGATTGACGACCGCATCGCAGCGCGTGAAGAGCCGGGCGAGCGTCGCGGGATCGTGGACGTTCGCCTGCACGACGTCGACGGTCGGCAGCATGATCAGGTGCTTGGCGCGCTCGCGCCGACGCGACGGCACGACGACGAAATCGCCCCGCTCGACGAGCTTCTCGACGAGGTGGCGGCCGACGAAGCCGGAGCCGCCCAGAACGCAGACGCGGGCCATAGATAGAGGAGGGAACCGACCACGGAGCACGCCGGGGCACCGGCGGAACGCGGTCGCTATTCTACCGTCGGTTCGCCGGTGATCGTGGCGGTGTAGCCCTCGCCGGTCCGGCGCGGCGGGACGACGCCGAGGCGCGCCTTCAGCGACCTCGCCTCGCCGCCGTAGACGGCAGCGTAGTAGACCGTGTTGCTCATCACCTTCTTCACGTAGTCGCGCGTCTCTTCGAACGGGATCGTCTCGACGTAGATCGCGCCTTCGAGGGGGCGGTCGGCCTTCCACTTGCGGGCGCGGCCCGGGCCGGCGTTGTACGCCGCGGCGGCGAGCACCGGATGTCCGTCGAGCTCGTCGAGCACGTAGCGCAGATAGGTTGTCCCGAGCGCGACGTTGACGTCCACTTCGTTGACCTGCGCGGGCGAGAACTGCTTCATGCCCATGCGGTTCGCGGCCCATTTCGCGGTGCGCGGCATGAGCTGCATCAGTCCGGACGCGCCCGCCAAAGAGCGGGCGTTGCTGTTGAAGCGGCTTTCCTGCCGCACCAGGCCGAGCACCCAGGACTCCTCGAGACCCTGCGACCGGGACTGCTCGGTGAAGACGGCGCGGTACGGCGCGAGGAAACGCGCGTTGAAATCGTGCAGGCCGACGGTTCGGTCAGCGGTGTTGATCGCGCGGTCCCAGACCTCGTTCTGCCGCGCGAACTCCGCCACCGCGAGGAGTTGCCGATCATCCATCCCGCGCAGCGCCCAATTCCACTCGCGGACACCATCGAGCCGGATCTCCCGCGCGAGCTCGGGCCGGAGGCTGCGGGTGTCGAGCCGCAGCAGAGCGAGCGCGCGCTGCAGTCCAGGGTTCGCCGCCGCCGCGGCGACCTCGTCCGCGGTCGGCGTGTGTCCGCGCGGCGGAATCGCGAGCGGTCGGCCGAGCTCCTCGAGCGCGAGCTTCCCGTAGAAGTGCGGCTCGCCGGCGACTCGGGCGAACAGAATCTGCGCCTCCTCTTTCTGGCCGAGCGCGCGGCGCGCCCGTCCCTGCCAGTAGAGCCAGGCGGGCTCGTTGCGGCTCGCCGGGGTCATCTTCTCGATCGCGGCGCGGACCTCGGTCCAGTTTTCCTCGCGGAGCGCGGCGCGCGCGCGCCACTCGAGCTGGTCGTCGCGCAGCGCGACGCGGTCGGCGTTCCCGAACCACTCGAGCGCCCGCGAGAGATGCTGGCGAGCTGCCTGCGTCCCGAGCTGCGCCCACGCCCAGGCCTGGTCCTCAGGCGGGAAGCGCTCCTGGAGCTTCCGGGTCCACGCGCTCGCCGCGAGCTCGGCATCGGCACGCGCGGTGCGCGCGAGCGCATACAGCACGAGCTCACGGTTCATCCGCTTGTTCAGGTCGAGCTTCTCGGCGCTCTGGAGAAACCGCTGGGGCATGCGCCGGATGGCATCGATCGTGCGATCGTCCGGCTGCTCGCTCGGCGGCAGATAGTCGATCGCCCGCTTCGCCGCCGCGGTCTGCCCCGTCTCGAGAAGCAGCCGCGCACGCGCCCAGACATCGCCCACGGTCAGGCGTCCGGCGGCGATCTCGCGCTCCGCGATCGGCACGCAGCCCTCGGGCAGGTCCCGCGGGCTCGCCCACACGCGGCGGAACTCCTCGATCGCCGACTCGTCGCCGCGGCGCCAGCGCGCCTGCAGGCTGTAACACGTGGTCTCGGGATCGTCGCCGATGAGGTTGGCGTAGGCCGCCTCGAAGAGTTCCCACTCCTGGCGCCGCGCGAGCACGAGCAGCCAATCGCGGCGCAGCTGCTGGGCGAGCACGGTGCCGTTGTAGCGTCCGAGGAAATCGCTGACTTCGCCGGGCGCCGCTTGGTCGAGGCGCAATCGCAGCCGCCACGAGTCGACGTAGGGCTCGAGGATGTACCCGCGGAGTGCTTCGGCATTGCTCGCGAGCTTAGCGGCGTTGCCCTTTTCGAACGCTTCGCGCGCGGCGAGAAAGTGTTCGTCCTGGGTCAGACGGCCGCGGGCGGCGGGCATGGTCTCGCGCGGCGGGGCGCCGAGCGCGAGCGACGCGGTCAGGGCGAGCGCCGCCCCGAGTCCAGCGGCGAGAGCCCGAAGCATGAGTGCTATATTGCTCAACGAGATACGCCTAGGCAGGATAGCACACGCGCGAGCGCGTTTTGCCGTTCCGAGGGCTCATTCCCGCGGTTTGACAAGGATGACACCGGACGAAGTCAGGGCCTGGCGCCGTGGACTCCGCGCCCGCCTCCTCGCGGAGCGGGTCGCGCTGCCTCGTTTGACAATCCTGAAACATGGCGAGGCGATCGACCGCCATTTGGAGCGCGGGTTCCCGAACCTCGCGCGCGGCGTAGTGGCGTTTTGCTGGCCGTACCAGAACGAGCACGACGCGCGCTTCCTCGCGCGGCGCCTACGGGAACGGGGCGCCACCACCACCCTGCCCGTCGTCGTCGCGCCGAAGACGCCGCTCGTCTTCCGGGAATGGCACCCGGGCGTGAAGCTCGCTCAAGGCGTCTACGGCATTCCGTATCCGGTGGAGAGCCGGGAGCTCCAGCCAGACACGGTGCTGCTGCCGATGCTTGGGTTCGACGACGGGGGCTACCGCCTCGGCTACGGCGGCGGGTTCTTCGATCGCACTCTCGCGGCGGTACCGCGCGCGCCGACCGTGATCGGCGTGGCGCACGAGATCGCCCATCTGGACACGATCCACCCGCAGTCGTACGACATCCCAATGGATTGGGTGGTCACCGAGCGCGGCATCTACCGGCGCGACAGCGCGCGGCTCGAGTTCCTCGGGGCGCCGCCCGGTGGGAGCCCGAGCGAGCTCGCGTCGCCGGTGTGCTACGCCGGCGAGCTGGATCCGGGCCGTTTCGGCGAACCGACCGACGGGTAACCCGCGTCAGCGTTTGAGCGCGACCGTCACCCCGTCGCCGACGGGGAGCATCGATAGCGCTACGCGCTCGTCCCGGTGGATCTTCCGGTTGAGCGCTCGGAGCGCGAGGGTGTCCGCGCTGCGCTTCTTCGGGTCGGCGACCGAGCCGCCCCAGAGGACATTGTCGATCGCGATCAGCCCGCCGGGACGCAAGAGCTCGAGGCAACGCTCGTAGTAGGCGTCGTAGCCGGTCTTGTCGGCGTCGATGAACGCGAAGTCGTAGGCGCCCGCTTCGCCGCCCGCGAGCAGCCGGTCGAGCGTCGCGACCGCCGGGGCGATGCGCAGATCGATCTTGTGCGCGACCCGCGCCTTCGCCCAGAACCTGCGCCCGATCGCGGTCCATTCCTCGCTCACGTCGCAGCACACGAGCTTGCCGTCGGGCGGCAGGGCGAGCGCGACCCACAGCGCGCTGTAGCCGGTGAACGTGCCGATCTCGATCGTGCGCTTTGCGCCGATCGCCTGGACGAGCAGCGCCATCAGCTGGCCCTGCTCGGGCGAGATCTGCATGCCCGCGGAGGGCAGCTTGGCGGTGGCCGCGCGCAGCTCCGCGAGCACGCCGGGCTCGCGCAGCGAATGCTCGAGGAGGTACTTGCGCACCCGCTCGTCGATTCCCCAGGTGCGGCGGGACATCTCAGCCGAGAAACAGCCGGTACGCAGGGTTCCGCGACTCGTCGACGTACGGGTAGCCGAGCTTGGCGAGGAACCGGCGGAACTCGCCCATCTCGCGCGGCGGCACCTGCATGCCGACGAGCACCCGCCCGTAGTCCGCGCCCTGGTTGCGGTAGTGGAACAGGCTGATGTTCCAGTCCGAGCGCATGTTCGAGAGGAACTTCATCAGCGCGCCAGGCCGCTCGGGAAACTCGAAGCGGTAGAGGAGCTCGTTGTCGGCCAACGGCCCGCCGTCGCCCTGCCGCCGCGGCGCGTGTCCGCCGACCAGGTGGCGCACGTGGAGCTTCGCCATCTCGTTGTCCGAGAGATCGAGTGTGCGCAGGCCGTGGCGCCGCAGCTTGCGCAGGATCGCGGCCGTCTGGTCGCGATCGTTCACCTCGACACCGACGAAGACGTGCGCCGCCACGGGGTCGGCCATGCGGTAGTTGAACTCGGTGATGTTGCGCGAGCCGAGCGTGGTGCAGAACTTGCGAAAGCTGCCCGGTCGCTCCGGGATCGTCACCGCCAGGATCGCTTCGCGGTGTTCGCCCACCTCGGCGCGCTCGGCGACGAACCGCAGCCGGTCGAAGTTCGCGTTCGCGCCGCATGCGATGGCCACGAGCTGCTTGCCGTGCACGCGCGTGCGCGCAACGTAGCTCTTCGCACCCGCGACCGCGAGCGCACCGGCCGGCTCGAGGATCGAGCGCGTGTCCTCGAAGACGTCCTTGATCGCCGCGCAGGTCTCGTCGGCGTCGACCAGCACGATGTCGTCGACGAGCGTGCGCGCGATGCGAAAGGTCTCCTTGCCGACCTGCCTCACCGCGACCGCATCGGCGAACAGTCCCACGTGCGGCAGGACGATGCGCCGCCCGGCCGCGATCGAGCGCCTCATCGCGTCGGAGTCGACCGGCTGTACGCCGATCACCTTGATCTCCGGCTGCAGCCGCTTGATGTAGGACGCGACGCCCGAGATCAGGCCGCCGCCGCCGATCGCGACGAACACGGCATGGAGGGTGCGCGTCGACTGGCGCAGGATCTCCATGCCGATTGTCCCCTGCCCGGCGATGACGTCGGGATCGTCGTACGGGTGAACGAACGCGAGTCGGAGCCGCCGCTCGAGCGCGCGCGCGTGCTCCCGGGCGTCGGTGAACGAGTCGCCGTGGAGTACGACCTCGGCCCCGCGGGCGGCGACCGCCTCGACCTTGATCCGCGGCGCGGTGACGGGCATGACGATCACGGCGCGGCAGCCGAGCTTCTGCGCTGCTAGCGCGACCCCTTGGGCGTGGTTTCCGGCGGACGCCGCAATCACTCCCCGCTTCAGCACCTGCGCCGGCAGGTTCGCCATCTTGTTGTATGCACCGCGTAGCTTGAACGAGAACACCGGCTGCATGTCCTCGCGCTTGAGCATCAGCCGGTTCGCGAGGCGGGCCGACAGCTTCGGCGCGAACTCGAGCGGCGTCTCCACAGCGACGTCGTAGACGCGCGAGTTGAGGATCCTCTCCAGGTAGTCGATCGCCATAGCCCGGGGCCGGTACCGCGCCGCAACAGGGCCGGTACTCTATGCCCAACCGCCTCGGGTGGCAAAAATGCTGCATCGGTGTGACCGATTCCGCGTCGCCGCGCACCTGCCTGCTTCCAGGACCCGTCGGCGCCCGTAGCCGCGTAGTAGTCCCTATGGCGGGCCCCGGTGGACAGCTATCGTGTCGACTCCCGGCTTTTCGGCTTCAAAACAGGAACAAAACGCATGTCCCTCAGATTGAAGTTCAACTTGAGCCTGCTCGTCGTCATGGTGCTGGGGCTGGCGGTGAGCGGCTATTTCCTGCGCGACCTGCTGGAGAAGAACGCGCGCGCAGAGGTGTTCCACGAGGCGGGCCTGCTGATGGAATCCGCGCTCGCGATCCGCGCCTACACCGTCGACCACGTGCGGCCCCGCCTCCAGAAGCAGCTCGACGAAGAGTTCCTGCCGCAGACCGTTCCGGCGTTCGCGGCCACGGAGACGTTCGCGACGCTGAAGAAGAAGTACCCCGAGTACGCCTACAAGGAAGCGACGCTGAACCCGACGAACCCGCGCGACGAGGCCGAGGACTGGGAGGCGAAGATCGTCCAGGCCTTCCGCGCCGACGGCAACGCCAAGGAGACCCACGGGGTCCGCAGCACGCAGTTCGGGCCGAGCCTGTACATCGCGCGGCCGATCAAGATCACTAACGGCGCATGCCTCGCGTGCCACAGCGAGCCGAGCGCCGCGCCCGCGTCGATGATCCGGGCCTATGGGCCGGACCGCGGCTTCGGCTGGCAGCTGAACGAGATCATCGGCGCGCAGGTGGTGTCGGTGCCGATGACGGTGCCGATCCAGCGCGCGCAGGTCACGTTCTACACCTCGCTCGGGGCGCTGATCGCGATCTTCTTCGCGATGTTCGTGATCCTGAACATGATGCTCAACCGCCTGGTGATCAAGCCGATCGTGAAGATGTCGGCCGTTGCGGATGCGATCAGCACCGGCAAGTTCGACGTCGGCACGCTCGAGGCTTCGGGCACCGACGAGGTCGCGAAGCTCGCGCAGTCGTTCAACCGGATGACCACGAGCCTCGAGAAGGCGATGCAGCTTCTGCGCGTTCGCCCCGGGGCTGTACCCGCCGCTCCGGCAAGCGCGCCCGCGCGGAAAAGCCAGACCGCGTAGTGCGGGGAAGCGCAGTGCATGCGTAGGGAGCCGGCATGCCCTCTAGGACCGATGACGCGCTGAAGACGCTCACCGAGCAAGCCGCCGCGGCGCTCGGCCCGATCGCGGTTATCCTCGTCGAGCAGGCGGCGGAGGCGGGCGCGTCCTTCGCGCAAGTGCGCAGTCAAGTCGCCGGGCAGATGGACGAGCCCGCGCGGGTACGCTTCCTGAATGCCACGCAGTCACTCGCCGACCGGGCCGCCAAGGAGGCAGCCCGGGCGAGTCCGCCCCAGAGCCGAGCGACGGCGCCGGCGACTGCGACCGCGAGCACCGACACGCTGGATCGCAGCGACCCGGGGTTCGTCGAGGAGCTCGCCCGGTATCTCGTCAAGACGCTCGGCGCGGACGCCGAGAACATGGTGCACGAGGCCGCGCGGCGCTGCCGCACCAAGATGCAGCTCTGCATGCGCCTCGGGAACGCCATCGGCGACCCAGTGCTGAAAGACAATCTGCTGCGCCGCGCTCTCGACGAGCCGCGGCCGCAAGCTCCGCGCAAGGCCTAGCGCGCCGGTTCGCCGGCGCGCGAGGCGGAACCGCCTCAGGCGCCCGCGACTCGCGTGGCGCTCCACTTCACCGGCGTTCCGGCCTGGGTCTGCGTCGTGCCCTCCATGCGGTCGCCGCGCACCTGGCCCGAGAATTCGCGTTTCACGCCGTTCCCGTCCACGAAGCCGAACCGGACGTTCGCGCCGCGCAGCCGCGCGTCGGCGAGGTTGAACGACTTGTCGCCGTTCTGAGCGCGGCCCGAGAGCACCTGGAACTGCTGGCCGAGCCGCACGTCCCAGGACTCCTCCCCGCTCCCGACGGGAACGCTGAGCTTCCAGGTGCCCGCCACCTTAGCAGGGACGATCCAGAGGAAGGCGTCGCGGCCTTCGACGGTCACGGTCTGGTCGGGCTGCCAATCCTCCATGTTGAACGCGTGCGAGACGACGCGCGTCCCGGGCCGCAGGTCGAGGATTTTCGGCCGGAGCTTCAGGTTGAGCGCGGGCAGGAGGTACATCGTGATCACGGTCGCCTGGCTGAAATCGGTCTCGAAGATATCGGCCTTGATGAACTTCACCTTGTCGCCGATGCCGGCCTTTTCGGCGTTCTTGACCGACAGCGCGACCATGTCGGGGTTGTACTCGATCCCCATCGCCCGGGCGCCGAACTTCTGCGCCGCCGCGATCACCGTGCGGCCGTCGCCGGAGCCGAGGTCGATCACGTAGTCCTTGGGCCCCACCCCCGCCATCTTGAGCATCCGCTCGACGAGCGCCTCGGGCGTCGGCACCCACACGACGTCCTTGCCCGACTGACCGACCTGGGGAACGTACTCCTTCGGCTCGGTGGGGGCCTGCTGGGCGTAGGCGCTCGCGCCGGCGAGCGAGACGGCGACCACGGCGCAGAGGATTCGGGCAGTCCTGAAGCGGGTGTTCACGGCTAGAGTCCTTTCTTAGAGGAGGAGGTTGTCGGGCGTCGTTTCCCGCGTCGCGGCGGTCATGCGCCGTTTTCGGTGGTGCTCACGCGGCGGTCAGCTTCGCGTACTCGAGCTGCAGCCACTTCATGCCCTGGGGGCCGAAGTTTATCTGGACCCGAGCATCCGTCCCCGAACCCTCGGCATTCACGATCACGCCCTGGCCGAACTTCGGGTGGACCACGTTCTGACCGACGCGAAACGGGAGCCGCGATGGCGAGCTCCGGGCGGCCCGGTTCAAATGAGCCGGCGGCTCCTCGGCGCGCCAGGCGCGCTCGCCGAGTGCGCGGCCGAGCTGCGGGGTCAGCCACTTCAGGACGCCCTTCGGCAGCTCGTCGAGGAACCGGCTCGGAAGGTTGTACCGGGTCTGTCCATGCAGAAGCCTGGTCTGAGCGTACGACAGGTAGAGCCGCGTCCGCGCCCGTGTAATCGCGACGTACATCAGGCGCCGTTCCTCCTCGAGGCCGTCCTCCTCGACGAAGCTCTGTTCGTGAGGGAAGAGTCCTTCCTCGAGCCCGCTGATGAATACGACGTGGAACTCGAGCCCCTTCGCCGAGTGCATCGTCATCATCTGGATCGCGTCCGCCCCCTCGGCCGCCTGGTTCTCGCCTGACTCCAGCGCGGCATGCGATAGGAACGCGCTCAGCGGATCGGCCGGCGCGGCCGGGCTCTCGGCGGCGTCGGCGACGAACTGCGCAACGTACGCGTCGTCCTGCACGAACGCCGCGGCGGCATTCACGAGCTCGTTCAGGTTCTCGACCCGGTCGGCGCCCTCGCGCTCGGCCTGGTAGTGGCCGATCAGGCCGCTCGCGTCGATCACGTGCGCGACGACCTCGGGCAGGGGCAGCCCCTGCGTCGCCTCGCGCAACGCCGTGACGAGCTTCACGAAGGCGCCGACCGACGCCGCGCTCTTGCCGGAGAGCCGCGCCGCCGCCTGCCAGAGACTCGTATCGGCCGCGCGCGCCGCGTCCTGGAGCGCCTCCACCGAGCGCGCGCCGATGCCGCGTGCCGGGAAGTTCACGACTCGCAGGAACGCCGCGTCGTCGTTGGGATTCGCGAGCAGCCGAAGATACGCGAGTGCATGCTTGACCTCCTGCCGCTCGAAGAACCGCAGCCCCCCGTACACGCGGTACGGGATCCCCTGGGAGAAGAGCGCGTGCTCGATCACGCGCGACTGCGCGTTCGAGCGGTACAGGATCGCGATGTCGCGGCCGGCGCGGCCGTCCGCGAGGAGGCTCTGCACCTCCTCCGCGATCCAGCTCGCCTCGTAGCCGTCGGTCTGAGCCTCGTAGACCCACAACGGCTCGCCTTCGCCGGCGGCCGTCCAGAGATTCTTGCCGAGGCGCTTCCGGTTGTGCGAGATGAGCGCGTTCGCGGCGTCGAGGATGTTGCCGTGTGACCGGTAGTTCTGCTCGAGGCGAATGACGTTCGGCACGTGGAACTCGCGCTCGAAGTCGGCCATGTTGCCGACGTTCGCGCCGCGAAACCGGTAGATCGACTGGTCGTCGTCGCCCACGGCGAAGAGCGCGGCGCCCGCGCCCGCGAGCTGCTTCAGCCACTGGTACTGCAGGCGGTTCGTGTCCTGGAACTCATCCACCAAGATGTGGCGGAACCGCGCCTGGTAGTGCGCGCGCAACGGCTCGTTCCGCTGCAGGAGCTCATAGCAGCGCAGGAGCAGCTCGGGAAAATCCACCACGCCTTCCTTCTGGCACTGCTCGTCGTACGCGGCATAGACCTGGAGCGCCCGGCGGCCGAATTCGTCATTCGCGTCGGCGACGTCCTTCGGCCGCCGCCCCTCCTCCTTGTGGTCGTTGATGAACCATTGCACTTGCCGCGGCTGGAACCGGTCCTCGTCGATGTTCAATGCCTTGAGCGTGCGCTTCACCGCGGCGAGTTGGTCCTGCGAGTCGAGGATCTGGAAGGCCTGGGGCAGCGCCGCGTCGCGGTGATGCGCGCGCAGCATCCGATTGCACAGCCCGTGGAAGGTGCCGATCCACATGCCGCGCGTCGAGATCGGCAGCATCGCCGAGATGCGCGTCAGCATCTCCTTCGCCGCCTTGTTCGTGAACGTCACCGCAAGCACGCCGGACGGGCTCACGTTGCCGGTCTGGATGAGCCATGCGATGCGCGTCGTGAGCACGCGCGTCTTCCCGGAACCCGCGCCGGCGAGGATCAGAGCGTGCTGGCTTGGAAGGGTGACGGCCTGCAACTGCTCGGGGTTGAGGGCATCGAGGAGGCTGGACATGCAAGGCGATTGCGCGGAAGCGCGCGGAGTATAGCAGCCGGTCGCGAGCGCCCCCCGCCGGGGCATCCACGCTGATCAAGGCTCGATTATCGTGCAGGCCAATATTGCGTTTGTAATTATATTTTCAATGACTTATGTTGAGATTCACGATCTAATGCTGCATCGCACTATCCAACGAGGCTGACATGCCGAAGCTAAAACTTCTGCCGTGGCTTGCGCGACGAAGCGGTGTCGCGGTCGAACGCGCCGAAGAGCTCTGGCGCCAAGCAGTCGCGCTCGCGGACTTCCGGGCAAATGACGGCGCGCCGCGCGATGACTACTGGGGCTACGCAATGCGCACGCTCGTCAAGCTCCTGCACGCCGACGGCGTCGCGGTGCTCGACGCCGACCAGGCGCGCCCGGTCGCCCCTCTGATCCGCCGGCCCGCTGCGCAGCTCCTCGCTTCGCAGCACCGGCTCGGTGTGCTCGCGTTCGACGCCGCGGAGCTGTACCTGCGCGCGGCGAATCAGATCTGGCAAAACGCCTGGCGATCGCGCCGGGTAGGCAAGATGTAGCGGATCGATCCGCTTTGGTGTGGCGAACTCCCTGAGAAGCTTCTGCCGCCGGCCAAACGAAGAAGCGCGGCGCCCGTGGAACGGAGACGCCGCGCTTCTGCGTGAACGATCGGCAGCGTCGCGCCGCCGATCGTCATTCGCAGCGACTACTTCTTCATCTTTTCGTCATCGATGCATTTCTTTTGTGCATCGCCAGTCAAGTTCTTGCATTTCTCCGGCACCTGTCCAAAAACGGCCGAAGAGCTCAGTGCGAACAGCGCGAGCACAAGGGAAACGAGCGACTTCTTCATGCGATCCTCCTATGGACTGATTGACCTGACTCAACTGGCCGTTTGAGGACTGCCCTAGCGAGGCCGTGCGACGCGACGTCGTACGCCTGACTAGTACCGACCACGAACGGCACTTGGTCAACGCGGCGCGGCGAAGATGCGTTGACGGCGCGCGCAAAGATTCCCTCTCGTTGCCGAAGCATGTCGCCACTCGGCGACACCGCAGTGCAGCGGCACTCGGTAACTCTTACGTATAATTTCGCGCATTCCGATACGCGCAATGGAGCCGACCTACCACCCGCAGAGCATCGAGCGCGAGGCGCAAGCCCACTGGGCGCGCGCGAACGCGTTTCGCGCGTGGGAGGACCCGGGCAAGCCGAAGTACTACTGCCTGTCGATGTTCCCCTATCCGTCGGGGAAACTGCACATGGGGCACGTCCGCAACTACACGATCGGCGACGTCCTCACGCGCTACTACCGCATGCGCGGCTACAACGTGCTCCAGCCGATGGGCTGGGACGCGTTCGGGCTGCCGGCCGAGAACGCGGCCATGGCGAACGGCGTGCCGCCGGCGAAGTGGACGTACGAGAACATCGCGTACATGAAGCGCCAGCTCCAGTCGCTCGG
>Ga0126369_10003057_pt1 | contig 12055 bp, 10 predicted proteins | sample PanSoiMetaPlot_1_FD_109646 | JGI IMG/M metagenome (GOLD analysis project Ga0126369, IMG submission 109646) | Tropical forest soil microbial communities from Panama - MetaG Plot_1 | ecosystem: Environmental > Terrestrial > Soil > Tropical forest > Bulk soil | place: Panama | collected 2016-02-17 | reverse complement strand
GGATTTTTCATCTTCGATGTTTCGAGGCCGGCGACGCCCAAGCCGGTCGGCTTCTACGACATGCCGGGCTCGGGGCCGCACCGTTTCGGCGTCGATCTTGAGCGCCAGCTCGCGTTTTTGCCGAACGATGCGCCGGGCTGGGATCGCCGCGTGATTTGGACACTGGATATTCGCGATCCATTGCGCCCGGAAGTGATCTCGATCTGGGGGCTGCCGTGGATGAAGACCGATGCAAGCGAGGTCGGCAACGATCCGCATCCGCACGAGCAGGCGACGACGCTGCACGGCCCGCCCACCATCCGCGGCGACCGCATGTATTGCGCCTGGTGGGGCGGCGGCATTTCCATCATCGACTGCACCGATCTGCGAGCGATGAAGCTCATCGGCCACATCAAATGGTCGCCACCGTTTCCCGGCTCGACCCATACCTGCTGGCCGCTTGGCGACCGGCCCTATCTCATCGTCACCGACGAGGCCCGCGCCAAGGAAAAATACTGGGACGCGCAATTCATGTGGATCATCGATGCGCGGCAGGAGAGCAATCCGGTGCCGGTCGCAACCTTCATGCCGGAGTGGGAGAAATATTTCGACCGGCCCGGCCGCTTCGGCGCCCATAATATTTTGGAATATCTGCCGGCCGACGGCCCATGGAAGGACATCGTCTTTCTCACCTATTTCAATGCCGGCTTGCGCGCGATCGACGTGCGCGATCCGCTACAGCCGAAAGAAATCGGCTGCTATGTGCCGGAGACGGCCGCCGGCGCACCCGGCATCCAGTCGAACGATATCGGGGCGGACAAACACGGCCGGCTTTATCTGATCGACCGCTGGGGCCAGGGCATGCACATTTTGGAATTTACGGGATGACCACCGAGCGCTGCGCGCCCGCAATGAAGCTACCGAGCAAAATCCTGAGAAGTCGGGTAGGTTCTTTTTACATAGTCCTTCATATCCGAAATCGTCAGCGTCCGCTGAACAAATAACGTCCCCGCATTCGCGGACGTTAAAAACGCATCGGCAAAAACTGGTCGCGGCTTTGACGCATCGGCCATGACCGGCGCCGGCTTTGGCGCATCGGCGAAGACCGGCGGCGGCTTGGGCGCATCAGCAAAAACTGCCGGCGGTTTTTGCTGCTGACCTGTCGACTCAATCTTTGTCTGAGCGGATTTTGGCTGCTCGTGCTTGGCCGGCTCGTGTTTCGGCGAGTCCGCGCTGGCGAACGCCAAAGCAGCCGACTTAGCGTCCTTGGGCGGAGACTGTTTGACCAATTGCGCTGGCTTGAACGCCTTCGCCTGCGCCGTTTGAACAGTGTCCAGTGCGGCAACCCTAGCGAGCTCGCTTCTTACGATGCTGCGAAATTGCTCGTTGAACTGCGCGCCTGGATGGGTGTCGTTATTGACGACGTATTCGACATTGGGCGCGTCCAGCTTTTGCGAACCCATGCCGCCAAAAGTCATCCACGGATTCGGATTATAGATTTCAATGATCTTCCCAACCTTGCCGGTCAGACTCGCCTGCGAAGTGAGCATGGACGGCTGCAGCGCAACGATTGAATCGATGTAGCCGGTGTTATTCGCGACCAAAATCGCATTGTTCGCGCCGAGGCTGTAGCCGACGATCAGGATACGCGTGCCTTTGGGTTGCCGATTGATGTCATCGACCAAGGCCTTCCATGACTGATGCAGATAGGTGGCCACTTCGACATCGGGCATTGCTTTCAGTTCGCCGGCCAATTCCACAAGTCCGATCGCCGCCATGGGCCCGAACAGCGGGTACAGCACGCCCACGAACGTCTTCGCCCATACCGGCGAGGCCACCAGCGAGCAGCACAAAGCAAGCGCGATGGAACGTTTCTTCACCTGCGGCCATCCCCAGCGCTGGCAGGATCGGAATCAGAACTGCATTGCCGTCCAAGTCTTCCGGTCCAAATCGGACCGAAGCCCTTGGTAAGTATAGCCCCTTTCCCCGATCAAGGCGAGCATTCACACCCCAAAATGTGGCGCGGCTGCGACGGCGCAGAACGAGGTTAACAAGGCGAGCCTGGCGCAATTTAGGTGAAACGGGGTGCGGGCCGGCGGGGCGGGAATGTGGAAATCGTGTCAAACTCGCGGCGAACGCAATAGCGGCCGTGAAGCCGACACATTCAAAGCCGCGAATCGGATGTGGTGGAATCGGTATCGGGGACGCAACCATGAACGTTGTCAGGCCGCTCGGCACAGCCGAGATCGAAAAATCGCTGGAAGTCGAGATCGAAGGAAATATTCAAGAATTGGCGCGGGGCAGCAGCGCTGTGTTCCGGCAAGGCGAGGGCAGCGACGCCGAAACATCGACCGACAATCTTGGCACATTGCTGCGGCGGGTGTCGGAAGCGTCGACGCGCGAGGTCGACAATCTGATCGGCGACCTGCAATCGCTGCGCCGGAAGCTGAGCCTCGACGGCAATCGCATTCAGCGCGAGATAGCCGAATATGCGGAGCTCAGTCAGCAGGTGATGCAGCTGACCAACATCATCTCTGAAAGCGTGAAAAAGCTTCCGACCACTGCGGGAATCACTCGATAGGCGCTTCCGCGGCCGTCATTCCCGGAAATCGCGCGGCGGTTGTCCGGGATCAATTATCACGATTGGTACGAAGGCCTCGCTGACTGTGAGTATGGATTCCGCGCTCGCGGGGTTTAGGCCCGTCCCGGAATGACTCCTAGCGACGCGGCATAAATCCGAACGCGCGCTCGAAGCGCTTGGCGTAATCCGGCCAGACCTGCGGATTGACAATTCGCGTTACCGGTTTGCCATCGAGCGCGTCGAGCATCTGCTCGGCGGCGATGCGGCCCATATTGACGCGGGCCTCGCGGGTGACGCCGGCCGTATGCGCCGTGACGATGACATTGTCGAACTTCAATAACGGATGCGCGGCTGGCGGCGGCTCCTTGCTCCAGACATCGAGCCCGGCGCCGGCGATTCTCCTCTCCCGCAGCGCCGATTCGAGCGCCGCCTCGTCGTGGATGAAACCGCGCGCGGTGGTGATGAAATAAGCGGTCGGCTTCATCAATGCATATTCGCGCGCGCCGATCATGGCGCGGGTCTCCTCCGTCAGCGGACAATTGATCGAGACGAAATCGGCGTTGCGCAAAAGTTCGCCGAGCTCGACCTTGCGCGCGCCGCGTTCGCGCGTCTCCGCGGCGTCGACGTAGGGGTCGTAAGCTAGGATCTCCATGCGGAATAGGCCGCCGCAGAGTTCGGCGACGCGCCGGCCGACATTGCCGATGCCGATGACGCCAATGGTCTTGCCATGCCCCTCGCGGCCGATGAAATCGCCGCGGTCGGTCAGCGTCCCGGCGCGCAGCGCGCGGTCGCATTCGACCACGCGTTTGACCAGCGACAGCAGCAGGCCGAGCACATGTTCGGCGACCGATTCCGCATTGCCGCCGGCCTGATTGACGACCAGGATGCCGCGCTCGGTGCAGGCCTTCACATCTACGGTGTCGTAACCGGCGCCGTTGGTTGAGACGATCAGCAGGTTCGGCGTGTGCGCGAGGAGCTCGGCGCCAGTATGATAGTTCCGCACGAGCTCGTCGCGTGCCGAACTGGTCTGATAAGCGTGTGCGGCGGCCAGAACGGATTTTGCCGTCGCCGAAATGTTGTCGTTCTCGAGCTTGTCGAGCCGCACGTCGTCGCGCTTACCGACAATCTCGAGATAGCCGGTCGGCATATGCGGCACGACCAGAAACAGGCGCTTGTTGTTCACGGCATTGTTCATGGCTCGCGCCCCTTCAATTTGTTCGCGGCACGGTCAGCGCCGGCAGCGTTGCAATATCGGGACAACCATCGAGTGTCCAGATTGCCTCGATCAGCGCCGCAACGTCATTGTGCGGAATGACGTGCGCGGCCGCCTCGCGCAGCTTGCCTTCAAGGTCACGGTCGCTCATCGGATTGTCCTCGCTGCCGCGCGCGGCGCGCTGCTGCAGCTTGTGAAGCTTGCCGTCGGCGGTCGCGATCTCGACCGCGGCGGCGGTGGTGGCGAAGGCCTCGTCGCGCTTGACCGCGACCTTGCCGCGCAGCGCGACGACGCGCCGATCGTTCACGCAAGCGTCGCCGAACTGCTCGACGCCGGCTTTGCCGGTGACTAGCGCGGCGGCGACCGCATGCTGCACGCTCACTTGCGATTGGCCGCTCGTTGAAATGTTCGGCCGGTCGGTGCGCGCTGCCAGGAGCGGATTACCGGTGACCGTCACCTTCTCCACGATCGCGTCGGAATGTGCGCGCCGCCAGTCGATGACGCAGTCGAGCACCGGATGAACGACGAAGCCGCACGGATAAGGCTTGAACGCGGTCTTCATGATTTGCCAGCTGTCGCCGAGCCCGTCGCTGAGAGCGGAAAGCTGCGGGGTCTCGGCAAGCGCGTGGAAATAGCCTTGGCCGCCGGTCAGCGGCTCGGCCGGACCGGTAAGGCCTTGCGCAGCCAATAGTGCCGACCACAGACCGTTGCGTGCGGCATTGCCGACGTGAACGCTTTTGGCCGGCGTGCCGAGGCATTCGCACAGGCCCGCGGCTTGGGTCGCGGCGAGACCGAGGGCGGAGACCATTGGCTCGGTTTTGAGCGCAAGTATTTTCCCGCTTGCTGCGGCGGCGCCGAACACGCCGCAGGTCGCGGTGATGTGCCAGCCGCGCCGGTAATGGCTTGGCGAGATCGCAAGCCCGATCCGGCATTCAATTTCCGCGCCGAGCACGAAAGCGAGAATGAGATCGTGGCCGCTCACGCGTCTGAGTTCACCAAGGGCAAACAGAGCAGGGGCCACCGGCGCCGTTGGGTGAATCACGGTCGGTACGTGAGTGTCGCAGAAGTCAAGCACATTGGCGCTTGCGGCATTGAGAAACGCAGCCGAAAGCGCATCGAGGCGTGCGCCGCGTCCGATCACCGTCGCCTGCTGGCCACCCGAAAAAGTGGCGAGCGATTGCAGCAAGATTTCGATCGCTCCTTCGCCGCAGCCGGTGAGCGCCACGGCGAAAAAATTAACGAGCGCGCGCTTGGCTTGATGCACGACCGGCGAAGGCAGCGCATCCCATTCCGTCTCGGCGACGAATCGCGCCAGGCGTCTGGTCACTTCCAAATTGTCCGGCATCGCAGTCCTCGTGAAGGGCCGGGAGCATCGACCGGCGCGGACAAAAGTGCAAGGATGACCAGGCGACGTGACGAATGCGAATTCCGCACGAGTCTTGGAGTAGACGATGCAAAATGTTCTCATCACCGGCGCGGCCGGCGATATCGGCACGCGATTGCGCAAGATTTTGCGCGGCGTCTATCCGCATCTTCGGGCGAGCGATGTCCGAAAGCCTGCGGACCTCGCCGCCGGCGACGACTTTATCGCCGCCGACCTCGCCGATCTCGCGCAGGTCGAGAAAGCGGTCGCCGGCATGGAAGGCGTCATTCATCTCGGCGGCCATTCCGTCGAAGGATCGTGGGAAACGATCCTCAACGCCAATATCATCGGCTGCTACAACCTGTTCGAGGCGGCGCGCCGCGCCGGCGTCAAGCGCGTGGTGTTCGCGTCGTCCAATCACGCCATCGGTTTCTATCCGCGCTCGCAGCGCATCGGCGTCGATGTGCGGGTCCGGCCTGACAGCCGCTACGGCGTGAGCAAGGCGTTCGGCGAGGCGCTGGGTTCGCTCTATGCCGACAAGCACGGTTTGCGGGTCACCTGTCTGCGCATCGGCAATGTCGCCGACATGCCGGTCGACGAGCGGCGCCTGTCGATCTGGGTGAAGCCGGAAGATTTGGCGCAGCTCATGCGCATCGGGCTTGAGCATCCCGATATCCATTTCGAAATCTTCTACGGTGTGTCCGATAATGCGGCGAGCTTTTGGGACAACAGCCGCGCGGCGCATTTCGGCTATCAGCCGCAAGGGCGCGGCGAAGAATATCGCGAAGCGGCCATGGCGGCGCAGGCGAAGCTGCCGCCCGATCCGATTGGCGCCCGTTACCAGGGTGGGCCGTTTTGCAGCGCCGAGTATGACGCGGATAAGAGGAGGTGAGCGCCTAGCAGCGGTCATCCGCTCGCCCGCCGCGAAGGCGGGGACCCGGTCTTCAAAGCGATATCGGTGTTGGTTCGATCAGGATTCCCGCTTTCGCGGCAATGAGCGGGCAGTAATGTCAGCTACACCCGCTCCTCGGCACGGATCGGCAACTTGGCCGTTCGCCCGCTTTGCTCGGCGAGCCGCTGATAGCGCTGGCGGCTGCCGAGCAGGTGTCGCCGCATGGCACGCCGAGCGCCGGCAACGTCGGCGCCCTCGATCGCGGTGGCAATCGCGCGGTGCTCGGTCTGGATCCGCTCCAAATAGGTCCGCAGCTCTTTGCCGCTCTTGAGTCCGATGCGGACACTCTGCCGCGGAATGAGAAAGCGGCCGAGGAATTCTAGAAAGCGCATGAAATGCGGATTTTCGGTTGCCGCTGCGATCGCCTGATGGAAAGCAAAATCTTCGTCAATCGCGCTTTCGCCGCGGGCGAGCGCCGCATCGATCGCCGAAAGCGCGCCGGCAATGCGGCGGCGCGCTCCGACGCTCGCCCGTTCGGCGGCGAGACTTGCCGCTTCGACCTCGACGCTGGTGCGCAGCTCCATCACCTGCACGACCTCCGCGATCGAGCGCAGGCCGTCGGGATCGATGCGGAACGGGCGGCGCTGGACATCGCGCACGACGAAGGCGCCGACGCCTTGACGGGTCTCGACCAGCCCCTCGGCGCGCAGCACCGCCACAGCCTCGCGCACCACCGTGCGGCTCACGCCGAGTGCCGCCGTCATTTCCTGTTCGGTCGGCAGCTGCGCGCCGGGCGCGAGCCGGCCGCCGGCAATTTCGGCCGCCAGCCGCTCGACCACCTCGCCGGTCCGGTTCTTGGCCGGACCGAGCGGCAAAAAGAAATCAGCGGGAAGTCTTGACACGGGCAAATCCGTCTGGTCAGGTCATCATATGACCTGATGACTACTACGCTAGATACCCCCGCTCGTCAACCGCAGATACCATCGCTTCAGGACAAGACTTCAGGGAGGAAACAATGCGCCGACGTGATGTTCTCCGCGGCAGTGCAGCTTTGGCCGGCACGCTGGCAGTGGCCGGCGGTGCGCAAATTCCGGCTTTCGCGCAGGCGAGTACAACGCTCAAAGTGTCGGACGTCCATGCTCCCGGTTATCCGACCGTCGCGGCGGTGGAGAGTCTTGGCAAGAAACTCCAACAGGCGACCAATGGCCGACTGGCCGTGCAGGTCTTCGCCTCGATGCAACTCGGCGGCGAGAAAGAGGCCATCGAGCAGGCGCAGGTCGGCGCGTTGCAGATGGCGCGCGTGAGCGTCGGCGCCATCGGTCCGGTGATCGACGATCTCAACGTATTCAATCTGCCATTTTTGTTCCGCAACACCCCGCATATGCAGCAGGTTATCGATGGCGCGATCGGCACCGCGCTTCTCGACAAAGTGACCGCAAACGAGAAAGCCGGCCTCGTCGGGCTGTGCTGGATGGATGCGGGCGCGCGCAGCTTCTACAATACCAAACATCCGATCAAATCGATCGCTGACCTCAAGGGCTTGAAGGTTCGCGTCATCGGCAATCCGATGTTCATCGATATGGCGAACGCGCTGGGCGCCAATGGCGTGGCGATGGGCTACGACCAGGTATTCAGTGCCTTGCAGACCGGGGTGATCGACGGCGCCGAGAACAATCCACCGAGCTTCGTCTTCGACAATCACTACCAGGTAGCGAAGAATTACACCCTGACTGAGCATCTGATCGTGCCGGAAGTCCTGGTGTTCTCGCGCAAAAGCTGGGATTCGCTGTCGAAGGACGACCAAGCGCTGATCCGTAACTTCGCTCGCGAGGCGCAGGCCGAGGAGCGCGTGTTCTGGGCCGACTATGAAAAGCAGGCTATGGACAAGGCGCGCGCTAGCGGCGTGCAGATCGTCGAAACCATCGACAAGCAACCGTTCCAGGACGCGGTCAAGCCAGTCTGGGACAAATATGGTCCGCGTTTTTCCGAACTGATCAAACGCATCCAAGCCGTCAGCTGAATCCGGCGGTCGGCAGTCCAGTGAATCGGTCATGAATGCGCAATCTCTGACGGCAGCGCTGCGCAGACTGATGGACGTCCTCTATAGCGCCTGCGTCATCGTCGCCGGCATCGCTTTGGTTCTCATCTCGGCCGTCATCCCGTGGGCGGTCTACACCCGTTACGTGCTCAACCGCGCCGCATCCTGGCCCGAGCCGATGGCGGTGCTGCTCATGATCGTGCTGACGTTCTTCGGCGCGGCTGCCTGCTACCGCGTCAGACTGCATATGCGGGTCTCGTTCTTCGTTTCGCTGTTACCAGCGCCCGCGCAGCAAGTCATGGCGCTCCTTGTCGAACTGCTGATGGCTTTGATCGCACTTTTTATGGTCGATTGGGGCATCAAGCTCGTCGCTGCGACCTGGCAAAATTCCATCGCCGATTTTCCGGCGCTCTCAGTCGGGGTGACCTACCTGCCGATCCCGGTCGGCGGCGCGATTTTGTTCCTGTTCGTGGCCGAGCGACTTGTTATTGGACCGCCGCCACAGCCAGTGCGGGGCGAACACGGCGCTGCCGTGGCATTCGAATAGGCAACGCATGATCCCGAAAAGTGGAGGACGGTTTTCGGAAAAGATCATGAGCACGAAAACATTTTGAGGGGAGCGGGGCGCGACAATGGATATCTTCGTCCTGCTCGCGACCATGTTGGCGTGCTTTGTCATCGGCATGCCGATCGCCTATTCGCTGGCTTTGGCGGCGATCGCCGGCGCGTTCTGGATGGGCATTCCGCTCGAAGCGGTAATGCTGAAAATCTCCGATGGGGTGAGCAAAGTAGCGATGCTGACCATTCCGTTTTTCGTGCTCGCCGGCGCGATCATGGCCGAGGGCGGCATGGCCAAACGGCTGGTCGCCTTCGCCGACGTTCTGGTCGGCTTCACCCGCGTGCGCGGCGGCCTCTCGGTCGTCAATGTAGTGGCAACGACTTTCTTAAGCGGCATTTCCGGCTCCGCCGTTGCCGACACGTCGGCGATCGGCTCGGTCATGATTCCGCAAATGGAGAAAAGCGGCTTTCCGCGCGTCTTCGCCACCAATGTGACGATTTCGGCGTCGGTGCAGGCTTTATTGGTGCCGCCGAGCCACAATGCGGTGATCTATTCGCTCGCGACCGGCGGCACGATTTCGATCATCAGCCTATTCATGGCAGGCGTAGTGCCCGGCCTATTGCTCGGCTTCGCGCTGATCGTGCTCTGTTTGGTGATTGCTTACCGCGACGGCCATCCGCGCGGCACCGCGGTGCCACTGCGCGATGCGGTGAAGATCACCATCGAGGCGCTGTGGGGCCTGGTCACCCTGATGATCATTCTCGGCGGCATCCTCGCGGGCGTGTTCACCGCGATCGAGGCCGGCGCGGTCGCCTGTGTTTGGGCGTTCTTCGTCACCATGTTCGTCTATCGCGATTACCGCTGGCGCGATCTGCCGGCGCTCGTGCACCGGACCATGCGCACGGTGGCGATGGTGCTGACCTTGATCGCCTGTGCTTCGAGCGTCGGCTACATCATGGCGCTGACGCAAATGCCGGCCAAGATCACGGCATTCTTTCTCGCGATCTCCAGCAACAAATACGTCATCCTGATGCTGGTGAATTTGCTGCTGCTCTTGCTCGGCACGCTCGTCGACATGGCACCCTCGATCCTGATCTCGACGCCGATTCTCCTTCCGGTGATGCTCAAGCTCGGCGTCGATCCGGTTCACTTCGGCATGATCATGATGCTCAATCTCGGCATTGGCTTGTGCCACCCGCCGGTCGGCGCGATTTTGTTCGTCGGCTGCGCCGTCGGCGACGTCACCATCGAACAGGTGCTGCGCCGCATCTGGCCGTTCTACGGCGTGATGTTCGCCGTGCTGATGCTGGTGACGTATTTGCCGGCGCTGTCGCTCTGGCTGCCGCGGCTGCTCGGATTGTGATGCTGCGCTACTCCGCCGGCGCGGGACTGGTAGCGGCATCGGCCTCCATCACCGGCCGCGCGAAGTAGAGGAAAACCAAGAACAGCGCGGCGATGAAGCAGGGCACGGCGGCGGCGTAGAAAATGCCGCCGACCTTGTAGCCGAGCCCGACGATCACGCCCGCAAGAATTGGACCGAACACCTGGCCGACCCGGCCCATGCCCATCGCCCAGCCGATGCCGGTGGAGCGAATCGAGGTCGGATACATGCCGGCCGCCACCGCGATCAGTCCGGTGCCAGTGCCGCCGACAAAGAAGCCGGCAAGGAACGAGGCCGTGCCCAACATCGCAACCGACGACGTCGCCTGCCCGAACCAGGCGAGCGCCAGCCCGCCGGCGATCGCGCAGGGGATGAGCACACGGAATGCGCCGCTGTGGTGAACCGCCCATCCCGACGTGGCGCTAGCGATAACGCTGCCGAGATTGTTCAGCCCGATGATCAAGGCCGCGGCCGAGAGCGAGAAGCCGACCGAGCTGAGCACTGCCGGTGTCCAGAAAGTGACGGTGACCAGCACCATGTAGATCGTGAAGAACGGCACCCAGAGGAGCAGCGTCGGAATGGCGCGGCCTTCCATAAACAGATGCTTCACCGGCACGCCTTCGCGCGCCGGATCGGGCGGCGCGACCAGCTCGGCGCCGGCGGGCACTTCGCCGGGCATGATGCGCTCGAGCGTGCGGCGCACTTCGTCCTGGCGCTTGTTGCGGGCGAGCAGGAAGCGGATCGATTCCGGCAGCCAGATCGCGAGCACTACCGCGATGATCAGCGGCGCCACCGCTCCGATGTAAAACACCGATTGCCAGCCGAAAGTCGGAATCACCCAGGCGCTGGTGAGCGAGCCGATCAATCCGCCGCCGGGAAACGACGCGAACAGGACGGTGACGAACACATAGCGCAGGCGCTTCGGCGCCAGCTCGGCGCCCATCGCCAGGAACGCCGGCGTCACGCCGCCAAGCCCGAGGCCGGTGCAGAAGCGATAGGCCAGCAATTGTTCGAGCGACGTCGAGGTCGAGGTGAGGTAACTGAACACCGCAAAGACCACGACGGCGATGATCATGAACCACTTGCGGCCGAAGACATCGGCAAGCGGCCCGAACGACAGCGCACCGAGCGCGGCGCCGAGCAGTCCCGCCGAGCCGACCTGACCGAACTGCGGCATCGGCAGGTGAATCACGGCGGCGATCGCCGGCGCGGTATAACCGATCGCTTGGGTGTCGAAGCCGTCGAGCGCGGCCACCAGCATGCACAGGATCAAAACGCCGATCTGAAATCGCGTGACCGGATGGCGGTCGATCAGTGCGATGGCGTCGACTTTCGTGGCCATGAGCGTTCCCCCTTTGGCGCATCCCTCGCGCTGTTGCTTCGATTAAAGACGGATGGCCGTCGTTTCTGCAAGGCCGCGGCTAAGAGGCCGCAAATCCAAGCGCTTTGCTGGCCAGGGCCGCGCCCTCCACCATGGCGCGCAATTTGGCCCAGGCGATCTGCGGATGCGAGCGGCCGCCGAACCCGCAATCCGCGCCGGCGATCACGTTCTCCCTGCCGACACGCCGGGCATAGCGCCGCAGCCGCTGCGACACGAGCTCAGGATGCTCGACGACATCGGTCGAATGGGTGACCACGCCGGGAATGAGGATTTTGCCATCTGGGAGTTTGACCGTGTCCCAGACCGCAACCTCGTGCTCGTGCCGGGCATTGGCGCCTTCGATCAGATAGGCTTGCGCCTTAACCTTGAGCACGAGATCGACGATGCGCTCGAGCTCAAGATCGTAGGCGTGCGGGCCGTGCCAGCTGCCCCAGCACAGATGATAGCGCACGCGGTCTTCCGGAATATTGCGCAGCGCATGATTAAGCGCCTCGATGCGCATCGCGCAGTGGGCGCGAAAGGCGGCGAGCCCCATGGCGATGCCGGTGCGATCCCATAAAGCCGGCAGCCAGGCGGGTCCCGCGCCGGCGATCGCCTCGTATTCGACCCGCATCGCCTCAGCGAGCGCGAATACGTACTGCTCGTCGTTCTTGTAGTGGCGGTTGCGG
>Ga0126369_10003056_pt1 | contig 12056 bp, 12 predicted proteins | sample PanSoiMetaPlot_1_FD_109646 | JGI IMG/M metagenome (GOLD analysis project Ga0126369, IMG submission 109646) | Tropical forest soil microbial communities from Panama - MetaG Plot_1 | ecosystem: Environmental > Terrestrial > Soil > Tropical forest > Bulk soil | place: Panama | collected 2016-02-17 | reverse complement strand
TCAGGCTCCTCGCGGCGGCTGAAGAGCCCCCACGTGATGGGCCGTCCGCTCTCGACCGCCAGATCGCGCAGGCGCACGTGGTAGTCGCGCAGCCGGTCCGGGTCGCCGCCGGCGCGCTCGCCGGCCAGCTCGAACACGCCCGCGTTCATCTCGCCCATGACGCCGACCAGGCGGCGCACCTCGTCCCACGAGGCCAGGCGGCTCGCGACGGGGCGCCGATCGGGTGTCTCGTGGCTCGGCGAGCGCGAGGTCGTGAAGCCGATCGCGCCGGCGCGCATCGCGTCGCGCAGCTCGCGCTCCATCGCGCGGAGCTCGTCCTCGCTCGATTCCTTCTCGAAAGCGCGCTCGCCCATGGCGAACGTGCGCAGGGCCGAGTGGCCGACGTAGCCCGCGTAGTTGATGCCTTTGGGCAGCCCTTCGACGCGATCGAGGAACTCGGGGAAGGTGGTCCACGTCCAGTCGATGCCGGCGTCCATCGCCTCGGCGGCGATGTCTTCGGCGCGCTCGAGGTTCCGCACGACGAGATGGCGCTCACTCCGACCGCAGGGGGCCAGCGTGAAGCCGCAGTTGCCCATCACGACGGTGGTGACACCGTGCCAGCAGGAGCAGGTGCCGTACGGGTCCCAGAACACCTGCGCGTCCATGTGGGTGTGGCCGTCGATGAAGCCCGGCGTCACCACTTGCCCCTCGGCGTCGACGACCTCACGCGCGGCCTCGCGGATGCGCCCGATCGTGGCGATGCGACCGTGACGGACGGCGACGTCAGCGCGATAGCGCGGTAGTCCGGTTCCGTCGATCACCGTGCCGTTCTTGATGACCAGGTCGTACGGCATCGCGAGCTCCTCGTCTAGATTTTAGGACCTTACGCTCGCCTCGGACGACGGGGGCCCTAGCCCCGCGACGTCCTGCAGCTCGCAAAGCATTGTAGGCTCGGCCTGAGGCGGCGCTCGTGAATGTGCGCGTATCGTACGTCAGTTCGAGGCGGGCGGCCAGGCGAAGAATCGCGCGGCTACGCCGCGTCGATTCCCGAAAGACGACTGAAGCTGACGGCGACCTGCTTACCGTCCTGATCGATCAGGAGACCCTCGGGTGTGACATCGAAGAGCGTGCCCGTGATCGGCACGCGCGAATTCATGATCGAGATCGCCACGCGGCGGCCCTTGTAGGCCATGGCCTCGCTCATCCACAGCTTCGCCATCGCGCGGCTGAGGTCGTCGACCTCCTGGATCAAGCCGAGGCCGGGAATTGCCTGAGTGCGCGGCGCCTCGACCTCGACGGCTTGCACCGTGACGGTGTCGATGGCGGTCGCGCGCGCCGGGACCGGCGTCGGGCGCGGGGCCGATGGAGCGGTGTGCGGCTGGGCGGCGAGGACAGGGGGCTGGTACTCGGCGATCAGGCCTGGAGCGCGTTCCTGCGCCATCGCGACGGAGCGTCCGTCGGCCGATCGTGAGCCGACGGCGCGACCGAGTCCGCGGATGAGGTCGGACATCTGGCCCATCAGGCGGCGGAAGATGTAGTAGCCGAGCAAGGCGATCCCCAGCGCGAGGCCGAGCCCGACCTGCGACTGCAGACGGGACAGGGAGCCAAGCCGGTGGAGCGTCCAGACGAAGATCAAGAGCGGCACGACCGTCGTGACGGCGAAGACGGCCGAGGCCGCCTGCTGCAGGGAGTTGGGGCGGGGTGACGGCGCCATCAAATCCATCGTAGGCGATCGGGCGTCCCGGATTTCCAGGAAAAAGCTGACCGCGAGACGAGGCTATTCAAGGTGTGATATATCGCGGAGTAGGCCGACAAGGCTTGAGAGGAGGGATCAAGGTGAGTGACATGAAGATCGACGCGGTGAAGTCCTCCAGCAGCGGGACTATCGGGCGGGCGCGCAGCGAGGCGCGAGGCCACCGGCTGGTCCTCGATTCGTCGTCGCGGCCTCAGCCCGACGCCTTCACCAACAGCGAGGCATTTCTGGCCGGCGTCTCGTCGTGCGGCGTCACGCTGATCGAGGGCCACGCGAAGGAGACCGGCGTGCCCATGACCGGCATCGACGTGACGATCGAGGGCGCGCGGACCGCAGCCGAGCCGAATCGGTTCGCCACGGTCACGATGACGTTCGAGATCGCCGGGGTCACCCAGACCCAGGCCGAAGAGCTCGTGGCGACGTATCGCGGACGGTGACCCCTGTACCGCACGGTCGCAGGTGCGACCGAGGTGAAGGTTCAGGTGATCGCGGTCCGGTAGTACGATCGAGCGTCGGAGGCCTTCGATCGACAAGCGACGATGCGCATGGGCCCGAGGAGAGCTCGAGGCCGCCTATCACGATCGAGAGTGGGGCGTGCCGATCCATCGGGACCGCCGGCTGTTCGAGCTCTTGATCCTCGAGGGCGCCCAGGCCGGATTGAGCTGGTCGACCATTCTGAAGAAGCGTTCTGCCTATCGGAAGGCCTTCGACGGGTTCGACCCGAAGAAAGTTGCCCGGTATTCCGCGGCGCGGGTCCGGCGTCTCATGAACGACGCCGGGATCGTCCGCAACCGCGCGAAGATCGAGGCCACGATCGCCAACGCACGGGCATTCCTCGCGGTCCAGCGCGAGCACGGCAGCTTCGACGCGTACATCTGGCGGTTCGTCGACGGCCGGCCCGTGCGCAACGCCTGGCGCCGGCACGGAGACTGCCCGGCCGAGACGGACGCCTCGCGGGCCATGAGCCGGGATCTCCTCGCGCGGGGCTTCCGATTCGTGGGCCCCACGATTTGCTACGCGTTCATGCAGGCCACCGGCATGGTCAACGACCATCTGCGCGGCTGCTTCCGATGGCCCGAAGTCGCGCGCGATCGAGGACGCCGCTGAGCCCGGCGGGCATCAATGGCTAAGCGGCGTGTGCGGGTCGCCGTGGCCGAGGACGTGCCGGTCGGGCAGGGTCGGGTCGTCGAGGCCGAGGGCAAGGTTCTCGCTCTCTTCAACGTCGACGGCGCCTTCTACGCGATCGACAACGCCTGCATCCACCGCGGCGGCCCGTTAGGCGAAGGCGATCTCGAGGGCCGCATCGTCCTCTGTCCCTGGCACGCCTGGCGCTGGGACGTTACGACCGGCGCCAACGCCAACAACCCCGCCGTGAAGATGGCGTGCTATCAGGTCATCGTCGAGGACGGCGACGTCTTCGTCGAGCTCGACTGAGGAGCTCGGTTCGTGGATAGCGTCCTGATGATCGGCGCGGCGCTTGCCGCCGGAATCGGGCTGGTCTTCGGCTGGATGACCTACCAGCGGTGTCCCCACTGCGGCCACCTCGTGCGTCGGGCGTCGTCGCAAGCCTGGAGGCGGTGCGGCTCCTGTGGCCGTCAGTATCGGCGGGGACTTCGCGTACGATAGCGCCATGCTGAAGCTGACCCTTCCAACCGGTCGGACCTTGATCATCGCCGGGCTCGCGCTGCTCGTCCTGGTGGCGCTCGCCGCCGGCGGCTGGTACTGGCACACCGTCTCGCAGCGCCACGCGATGGCCGCCTACGCCGGAGCGCTCACGCGCGCGCAGCCCGCGATGTCCGCCCAGGCGACCACCGAGGCGCGCGCCGCTGGGATCCGCGAGCTCGAGACGGCGCTCACGCAATATCCGTCGGGCCCGGGCGCCGCGCAGGTGGCCTACCAGCTCGGGAGCCTCCGATTCGACGCGCAACAGTACGCGCAGGCGCGCAGCGCCTGGGACATCGCCGTCGCGCAGGGGCCGCCGCGGACGCTCAAGGCGCTCAGCCAGGGCGGCATCGCGTACACGTGGGAGGCGGAACGCAACTACGCCAAGGCCGTCGACGCGTTCAAGGTCGCGCTGACCGGCTTGGGCCCGAAGGACTTCTACTACGAGGAGCTGATGCTCGGCCTGGGCCGCACGCAGGAGCTCGCCGGCCAGAAAGCCGAGGCAATCGCAACCTATCGGCGGGCGCTCAGCGAGCTGCCGCAGAGTCACCGGCTCGAGGAGATCAAGGCTCGCCTCGCCGCCCTGGCCGCGTGAGCGCCCGGGGCGCGGTTGGTGGTCAATCACCGGTCAAGCCCCGCTCACCGACCATTGGAATGGGCTCGTAACACCGCGAAAAAACTCGGATCCTCTCCGGCATGTTCGTTGCGAATGTCATGCGGCGCGCTGGCCGACTGTCGGCCGCGCCTTGGCCGCAAACCATTGCCGGGAGGTGCACGGTGAACGAAGCTGGCGGACCGCTCCCGTTCTGGGTCGAGCCTGGAACGCACCGGGAGTACCCGATCTCGTACCTGGCCTACCGCCGCGCGCGCGAAGCCCAGGAAAAGACGCCGCCGAGACATCGCGGTCTCGGTCCGGCGGTCGACCGCTACCTCGCGCGTGGCTGGCGCGAGTGCCAGCAGGCCGACGTCGATATCGTGCTCACATTTCGTCCCGGCGCGCCGCCGAGGCTGCGGCGTATCGTGGGCGAAGTCCTCCGCTCCATTCGCCGCGGGCGACCCGCTGGTGACGCCATCAGGCACGTCGCGCGGCGATTCGGGCTCCGACACGCGCGCGCCTGCGCGCTCATCACCGCCGGCATCGACTACGAAGTTCGCTCGCGTCCGGCGGAAGCTGGCGCCCGGCCCGTCGCCCTCCCGTGATAGCGATGCGTGCGGCGCCCTTCGATGGGGACCGCACGGCGACTGGATTTACTCCGGCTAATGGGTCGATAATCGTTGGCCCCATGTCCCCGGTGGACGAACTGGTCGGGCGATGCGCTCCGATTGCGGCGCTGCGGGAGCAGATCCGAGCCCTGTTGGCGCGCGAGGCCAACCTGCGACGTCTTCCGCCGATCATGATCACCGGCGAGACGGGGACCGGCAAGGGACTGGTCGCGCACATCATCCACCGGGGCAGCTCCCGCTCGGGCGCGCAGTTCGTCGAGGTGAACGGAGCCGCAATCCCTGAGACCCTCCTCGAGTCCGAGATGTTCGGGTACGAGCGCGGCGCGTTCACCGACGCGCGGCAAGCGAAGATGGGGCTGATCCTGGTCGCCCATCGCGGCACGCTCTTCCTCGACGAGGTCGCGCTGCTTCCACTGATGCTCCAGGCGAAGCTGCTGAAGGTGGTGGAAGACGGGAGCGTCCGGCGGCTCGGCTCGACGCGCAACGAGCCCGTCGACGCCTGCATCATCAGCGCAACGAACGAGAATCCAGAAGCTCTCGTCCGGTCACGACGCTTTCGGGAGGACCTGTATCACCGGCTCGCCGTGGTCACGCTGGCGCTTCCGCCGCTCCGCGACCGGGGCGGGGACATCGAGTTTCTGGCCGAGCGGGCCCTGGCGCGGGAATCCGCGAACCAGCCCGGCCCTCGGAAGAAGTTCGGCCCCGACGCCCTCGCCGCCCTCCGCGCCCATCGGTGGCCCGGTAACGTGCGGGAGCTGAACAGCGTCATCTCGCGCGTCGTGCTGATGTGCCCGACCACGGTCATCCCGGCGGCGGCGCTCGAGCTCGATCCCGTGCCGCACGTGCGGCACGAGGATCTCTCGGAGCCCGCCGACTTGACGATTGCCGAGCTAGAGGCTCAGCGGCTCGCCAAGGCCCTCGAGCGCACGGGCTGGAACATCTCCCACGCGGCGGCGGCGCTCGGGATCACCCGGAACACGGTGCGCGCCCGCATCGCGCGATACGGCTTGAGCCCGGGCCGGCCGGCCGAGCCGCTGCCGGCACGTGGCGAGCGGCGTCTCCACGAGACGAGCGAATCGCCAGCGTCGTCTGACCCGGATGTTGCGGCCGCGCCCAGTTCCAGGGATATCGAGCGCGTCACCGTCGGCGCGACGGGAGTAGCGCGTCGCCGTCCGTCGATCGCCGTCCTGCCGTTCCACGCCGAGGAGGACGAGCAGGGGAAGAGCTATTTCGGCGAGGGCATCGTCGAGGACATCGTCGGCGCCCTCGCGGCGCTCCGGGAGTTGGTCGTGATCTCTCGAAGCTCCACGCTCCGCTACCGAGGCCGCATCGATGTTCGGGTGGTGGGACGAGCCGTCGGTGCCACCTATGTGCTCTCCGGCAGCGTGCGCCGCTCCGGCTCCCGGATGCGAGTGTCCGTGGAGCTCGCGGAGACGACCGACGGGGCGGTCATGTGGGCCAGCCACTTCGACGGCGTCGCCGGCGATCTCTTCGCGCTACAGGTTCAGATCACGACGCGCGTGGTCAGCACGCTCGCGCCACAGGTGCGCGAGGCGGAGCTGCGGCGAGCGCTCCGCAAGCACCCCGACAGCCTGGAGGCGTACGACTGTGTGCTGCGTGGGATGGCCCAGCTCTATCAGCTCGACGCCAGGGACTTTGCGGAGGCGCGGACATGGCTCGAGCGGGCGATCACGCTCGATCCAGCCTACGCCGCGCCCTATGCCCTCATGGCCGCCTGGCATGGCCTTCGGGTCCAACAGGGCTGGTCGCCGAATCCCGAGGCCGACCATCTCGAGGCCATGCGCATGGCGACGGCCGCTCTTGCACGCGATAGCTACGACGCGACCGCGCTGGCCCTCTGCGGGCACGCGAAGTCACTGTTGCGATATGAGTTCGCCGAGGCGATCGCCATGTTCGACAGAGCCATCGAGTCGAATCCGAACAGCTATCTCGCGTGGACGCGGAGCAGCCCGACGTACAGCTACATCGGGGATGCGCGCGAAGCGATTCGCCGCGCCGAGCACGGCCTCGGTCTGTCGCCGCTGGACACGCACGTCTTCTTCCCCCACACCAGTCTTTGCATCGGCTTCTACGTCGCCGGAGAACACGAAGAGGGCGCGCGGTGGGGGCGCAAAGCACGGGAGGAGAATGCCCGTTATACCGGGAACCTTCGCTTTCTGGCGGCCAATCTCGCCGCGGCGGGTAAGGTCGACGAGGCTGCCGAGGTGAGCAGCGCGCTACTGGCGCTGGAGCCAGGCTTCAAGGTCGGCAGCTTCGTCGACCGCTACGCCATTCGTGATCCAGAGCGCCAGCAGCGCCTCGCGCGTCACCTCCGAGCCGCAGGACTTCCCGGCTAGGGCCGAGCCAAGCTCTCGGCGAAGCCGAGCGCCGCCGCAATATCGAGTCGCCGGCCGGCAGAATCGGTCAAGGACTGCTTCACCTGTGGCACCTTGAGGCCGGGATACCGCGACATGACCTGCGCCGCGGCGCCGGCGACCAGCGCCGCCGCAGCGGACGTACCACCGTGCGTCCGAGTACCGAGGGGGCCCGCGGCGGCGTCCTTCGTCAAACATCGGCGCGTGCTGATGATGTTGACCCCTGGGGCGGCCATGTCGACGCTCCGCTTTCCGTAGTTCGAAAACCACGCCTTCCCGGTCTCGTCGGCGGCCATGACCACGATCGTGCTGTCGTGCGCCGCCTGCGCATAGCGGACCGGAGCACGCGCCAGCGTCTTGCCGTTGTGCCAGTCATTGTCGCTTCCATAGTTGCCGGCGGCGATGACCACTAGTGCATGCTGGCAGGCCCTCGTGAAAGTCTTCTCCAGCGCGATAGAGCCGAGGCCAACGTCCCAGGCCAGCAGGATGATCTGCGCCTCGTTGTCGACGGCGTAGTTGAGCGCGGCCGTCGCATTGTCCGGCCGCGCCGAATGGGCACTGTCGAAGAACTTCGCCACCATGAGCTCGACTGGAGTATCCCCGGCGGCGTCGATCACGGTGCCGGCGAGGAGCGTGCCGTGGCCATCCTGATCGTGAATATCGTCCTCCGATCGGAACTTGCCGTCGGGGTCTTTGATGAACTGCTTGCCATGGGCGCCACGTTTGTCTCTCCACAGCCGGTTTGCCAGCCGCGGATGGTCGACCATGATTCCTGAGTCCACGATCGCTACCGTGACCGGCGCCGCCGGGCCCCGCGTCACCGAAGGTGGCAGCGAGTCCACACCGATTCTCACGCGGGCCCCCGGATCGGGAAACGGGAGGCCCTGGTGTCCATCCGCTGGCGTTCTGATGACATCATTGCGGACGCTCGCGCCGGGTAGCCGCGCAATCGAAGCCATTGCGTCGGCCACGAGACTCGAGCCCCCCTCGAGCCTGACCTCGAGGACCGGCGGCCGGAGAACCTTGTGGATCCGACGCTGGAGCTTCGGCGTCGCCGGCAGAGCCTGGTCAATCGCCCTCTCGACGTCGTTCAGCGCTTGCTCATTTTGGACGCGAACCTCGAATTGACGGACGACGTCCACCGCCGGCGTCATGGCTTCGGATTTTCGCGCGCGAGGCGCCGGGCCCGTGTCTCGAACTCGCGCATGCTTTCGTCCTGCGCGTCATCCACGAGCTGGTTGAACTGCGGACATTCGCGCAGCATCTTGAAGCACTCGTCGGCCGCGACCACGCCCGCCTCGAGATCGAGCGGGTAGTGGAGGCCTGCGACGACCCGGTTTTGCGCAACGCGCCGCGAAAGCTCGAAGAGCATCTCCGGCTGGTTCCGGGCTCGTCCAGCTGCTTCCAGGCACCTCGAGATGAGATGGCTCTGGAGCGCGTGCCCCGCTGGGAACGACGGGTGTGCTGGCACCTCGATCAGCGGCATGATCGCCGGGCAGACCTGGGACGGCCGCGCTTCGTGATAGTGCTCCTTCAGGCACATGACGACATGCTCGCCGAGACGGCGCCCGATGCGGATCAGCTGATACGTTGCTGGGGCGGTAGCTGGAGTGATCTCGAGCATCCGCAGCCAGTGCTTGATGGACCCGTCGGCGCCGTGCTGATCGACGATCTCCGAATAGCGCTTCTCCCGCTCGTCCGACACCTCCAGGATCTCGCGGAGCTGAGCTCCCTTCTCATCCTGAAGCCTCTGGTACAGCCCCTTCTTGTCGATCAACTCGATGAGCCTTCGCTGCCAGTTCTGATGGCGGACGACGAACTCGTCGATGTAGATGCTGGCGCGCAGCTCGGCGTTCCAGAACTCCCGATACTTGACCCGGTTGGCCAGCGTTTGAGCGTCGCGATAGGCCACTCCGTTGCCGTTCTTCGGCGCGGCCGGAAACTGATCGAGGTCCAGCAGTGTCGCGTAGACGCCGGAGTTTTGGAGCGTCTTGCCTGTGCTGGATCGCTGGTCTTGATCCTGATCCTGGTCTTGGTCCTGATCCTGATCGCTTCCCCCGAGGCGGCCCATACCATCCTCCCCGTATGATGATCGAGGGGCGCAGCCACAGTTGAGGACGAAGCGTGCCGGGCCCCGTTGCGGCTACGCTGTCCTGTCGGCTCGGCGCCCGCGCCGAGCGAGCGGTACGTTAAGACCATCCCCATAGTTCGTCAATGAGGACCTCGGTAAGACTCCCATCCAGCTGCAATCGCAAAGGAAATCGACTCGCCAAAGTGGTCGCGCGCTGGATGTCGCCCATCCGTCCGGTCTCGACCGACTGATCAGATACAAAGAATGTCGGCAGCCCGCGCACTTCCCGCGATAACCGGGTTCGCGATGACGATAAGTAGGGATGGCGTTATCGAAAAAGGCTGGCGGAGCCGACCGGGCGCCGAAGGAGACGTATACGCTTCATCTTGTCCTCCGCGAAGGGTTCAGACGCCACCGTGTCGTGGTCACGATGAATGGCCGTAAGATCTACCGAGCCGCCGATGTCACGACTGACATGCAGACCGCGTGGGCAGACGCCAGGGACGTCATCTCGAGATCCCGGACCGCTCGCTTGGCAGTGTCAGTGATGCCGGGCAATCTCGCGGCGGCGTTCGACGCGGATCTCGCAGCGAGGCCCTACATCGCGATCAGCCTCATCGGCGCGGCCACCGTCGCTTTTGAAGCGTCGGCGGCACCATTCTTTCGCGAGCCCAGCCTTGGGGACCGGTCGGCATTATGACGCGCGAGCGTACTTCCGATAAGGTAGATTATGTCAAGTCAATGAAGAGTGTGGTCGGGCTCGAAAAGCCCGGGTTGCCCTCAGCCGAGGTGCGGCAGGACGTCGGACGCGAAGAGCTGGGTCCCCTCGGGCCGCGGCGCGTCGGCGAAGTTGACTGTGAGCCGATGGGCGCCCTGCGCGATGATGGCGCGCAGCGCGTCCGTCACGCGCGCCGGGGTTCCGGCGAGCCGGATGTCGGCCATCGGGCGCGTGTCCGGGGCGGCTTTCAGACGCTCCAGCTCACGCTCGGTCTCGGCGATCAGGATGCCGACGCGGACGACCTGGCGGATCGTGTCGTAGTCGCGGCCCGCCTCGCGACAGTGCCGCTTGAGGACCTCCTGCTTGTGCGCGTAGAGAGCGGGATCGCGAAAGGGATAGTTCCACCAGTCGGCGTGGCGTGCCACGACCCGCAGCAGATAGGTCTCACCGTGGCCGCCGACCATGATGGGCGGGATCGGCTCGGGCCGTGGCTCGCAGTAGGCGTTGTCGAGCGTGTAGTGCTCGCCTTGATAGCTCGCCGGCCCCTGGCTCCACATCGTCCGGATGAGCTGGATCGCCTCCGCGAGCTGGGCGATGCGCGTGCGCGCCGTCAGATACGGCCAGCCGTAAGCGCGGTATTCCTCCTCGTTCCAGCCGGCGCCGATCCCGAGGACGACCCGGCCGCCCGAGAGGGACTGCGCCGTGGCGACCATCTTGGCCAGGTGCGCAGGGTTCCGGAAGCTGTTGCAGAGCACCTCGTGGCCGCAGAGCTTGTCGGGATAACGCGCGAGCGCATACGCGAGCAGAGTCCAGCCCTCGGCGACGCGGTTGGCGGCGTACTGCACGTGATCGGGAAGCCAGAGCGAGTCGAAGGGCCCGAGGGCCTTGTCGAGATACGGAAAGGACTTTTCGACGAGCCTCGACCAGACGTTGAGGCCGACCGGAACGCGCACTAGCCCGGGATGTGCGCTTCTTCCGGGAGCTTGTCCCAGACGGGCTTCCACTCCGGGACGGTCAGGTCGAACTTCTCGCAGAGATCCTTCACTTCCGCGGCGAACGCCTGGCGGACCTCGTCGTTGTCACGCAGCTTGAGCTTCAGCTTCCTATAGACCTGATTCTTCGGTGATCCGGGACGCCCGAAGATGTTCATCGTGCGGATGTACCACTTGTGGAAGGTGGCCTGCGCTTCACCGTGAGTCTTCGGATCTTCCGCGAGCTTCTTGACCCAGTACTCGCCGTGGCGGATGTGAAACTTCTCTTCCTTGAAGATCCCGTCGATCGCCCGCACCCACGGGCCGTAGGAGCAGCCGCGCACGTCCTCGAGCTGGTGGCCGGCGCCGCGGTCCATGCAGAAGTTGAAGAAGATGAAGTCGGCCCAAGTGTCGATCGGGTAATAGAAGATGTTCACCCGCTTGTCACTCGTGATGCGGGCGGTGCCGATGTCGCGGCCGGCGTCGATGCGCATCGTGAAGATCTCGTCGTGCTGGCGCACGTGGCTCTCGACGTCGAAGCCGAGATCGGCGAGGAGGCCGTACATGACGGTCGCGTGGCGGAGCTCGTCCTTCACGATCTGAGCGACCACGTGCTTTTCCTCGACCGTCGGCGCCTTGGTGATCCACGGCACGTAGCCGTAGCCGCCGGCGAGCTCGGAATCGGCCTGCATGGTCAGGAGGTGGATCAGGTTCTCGCGATACTCTGCGGTCATCTCCGCGGCCGATTCGAGACGGACGCCCTGCTCGATCTTCTCCATCATGTCCCTGGCCTGGTCGCTCATCGCATCCTCCCGTCTCAGGATACCGCTACCGGCGCTCGATCACACGTACCGCTTTGCCCTCGGATCGCGGGATGGTCCGCGGCGCCACGATCGTGAGCTCGACGCTCAGGCCCGTGGCCTGCCGAAGCTGCTCGGCGGCGCGCCGCCTTAGCGACGCGATCTCTGGATGATCCGCGGTAAAGCCGCCGCAGCGTGCGATCAGCGCGGGCGCCGGCTCCACCTGGACCTCGAGCCGCGCGAGGGTCGCGCCGCGATCGACGACGAGCTGATAGTGGGGCGCCAGCTCTTCGAGCGCGAGCAAGGTCCGCTCGACCTCGGACGGATACAGATTGACGCCCTTGACGATGAGCATGTCGTCCGAGCGCCCCTTGACGCGCGCCATCCGCGCCGAGGTGCGGCCGCAGCGGCAGGGCTCGAGGGTCAACGTGGTGATGTCGCCGGCGCGATAGCGAACGAGCGGCATCGCCCGCTTCGTCAAGGTCGTGACGACGAGCTCCCCT
>Ga0126369_10003055_pt1 | contig 12058 bp, 10 predicted proteins | sample PanSoiMetaPlot_1_FD_109646 | JGI IMG/M metagenome (GOLD analysis project Ga0126369, IMG submission 109646) | Tropical forest soil microbial communities from Panama - MetaG Plot_1 | ecosystem: Environmental > Terrestrial > Soil > Tropical forest > Bulk soil | place: Panama | collected 2016-02-17 | reverse complement strand
GCTCTGCAACGCGTTCAACATCCCGCTGGTGTACCTGGCCGACATCGCGGGCTTCATGGTCGGCACGAAGGTCGAGCAGCAGGGGATCATCCGCCACGGCGCCAAGATGGTCTTCGCGACCGCGCAGGCGACGGTGCCGAAGATCTCGGTGATCGTGCGCAAGTGCTACGGCGCCGGCCTCTACGCGATGTGCGGCCCGGCGTTCGAGCCCGACGCCGCGATCTCGCTGCCGCAGGGACAGATCGCGATCATGGGACCCGAGCCCGCGGTGAACGCGGTCTACTACAACAAGATCATGGAGCTGCCCGAGAGCGAGCGCGCCGCATGGGTGAAGCAGAAGCGCGACGAGTACGCGCAGGACGTCGACACCTATAAGCTCGCGTCCGAGATGCTGATCGACGACATCGTGCCGGGCGGCGCCCTGCGCGACGAGCTGATCAAGCGCTTGGCGTACGCGCAGACCAAGGCGCACGAGTTCCCGGCCCGCCGCAACGGTGTCTACCCCGTCTGAGAGCAGGCGGCCCGGCCGCCTTTCACGCTCGCAGCCATGCTTCACCGCGCCGTCGCGACGCCGGTTTGCACTATTTCCTGCGGACTTGGCGAGCCGCCATGCTAGGAATCAAATGTGCAAAAAAGGAAACCGACGTCCCCTCGCCGCGGCGAACATCTCACCACACGACAGGCGGCGGCCCATTGCCGCGTCTCCATCCCGACCTTGCGACGCTGGATCCGCGCCGGAGCTCTCGGCGCGCACCTGACTCCCGGGGGCCACCGCCGCATCGATCTGCGGGAGTTCCAGCGATTCCTGCACGCGCAGGGCCGGCCCGCGTATCCCGTCGCGGCCGAGCCGCGAACCCGGGTGCTGCTCGTGGACGACGAGCCGCTCGTGCTCGAGATGCTCCACGATCTCCTCGTCGATGGGCCGTTCGCGATCGAGACGGCGACCGATGGTTACGAAGCGCTCGTCAAGGTTGGAACGTTCCGCCCCGCGCTGATCATCCTCGACGTGGTGCTGACCGGCCTCGACGGTGTCGAGGCCTGCCGGTGCCTTCGGCGTCTGCCGGAGACCCGGGACGTGCGAATTCTCGGCGTGACCGGGCATCCGTCGATGGTTCCGGTGCTGCTGGGAGCCGGAGCCGACGCGTGCGTGACCAAGCCGCTGGACCTGGACGTGGTGTGCCGAGAGATCACCCGGCTGACCTCGGCTGTCGCGGTCTCCCACTCCCTCACGGGACGAGAGGGCTGAAGACCCCATGGACTCCATCCGCGTGCTCTACGTCGAAGGCGATCCCGCCGACCAGGAGGCGACTCATCGTCATCTCGAGCGCCACGCGCCGCACATCAAACTCACCGTCGTCGGCACGGTGACCGAGGCGGTCGAGCGCGTCACGGTCGGCGACATGGACGTGATGCTCGCGGACTATCGTCTACCCGACGGCACCGGCCTCGATCTGCTCGACGCGGTCAAGTCGCGCGGCCTCGAGGTGCCGGTGGTGCTGGTGACCGGCTCGGGCGACACGGACATCACGGTGCGGCTGCTCAAGGCTGGCGCCGCCGACTATCTGGTGAAGCGCCCGGGCTATCTGACGACCTTGCCGGTCGTGCTCGAGAGCGCGTTCCGCTGGTTCCGCACCGCGAGCGAGCGCCGCCGGGCGCCGATCCGCGTCCTCTACGCCGAGCACCATCCCGAGGACATGGCGCTCACGCTGCGCGCCTTCGAGGATCACGACCGGCGCGCGCGCGTCGAGACGGTAACGCTCGCCCGCGAGGCGCTCACCAAGCTGAAGACCGTCCACTACGACGTGCTGCTGCTCGACAACCGGATGCCCGATCTCTCCGGGATCGAGGTACTGAAGGAGCTCCAGGCCGACGGCGTGCGCATTCCGGTCGTCATGGTCGCCGGCGAAGGTGACGAGGACTCGGCGGTGCAGGCGTTCAAGCTCGGCGTCGCCGACTACTTGATCAAGCGCGAAGGCTATCTCGCCAAGCTCCCGTCGACGATCGAAAACGTCCTGGCGCAGCGCCGGCTGGCCGACGAGAACGACGGCCTCACCGTCCTCAACGATCTGGCGAAGTCGCTCATCACCACGAAGGATCTCGACGAGGTGCTGCGCCGGGTCGTGAACGCGGCGCGGGAGCTCATCAAGGCCGAGGCGAGCGTGCTGTGGCTCTTCGAGGCCGGAGTCTTGTGGCCCGTCGCGTGGGAGGGCATCGAGGACCGCGCGGCCGAGCCGCTGAGGTTCCAGGTGACGTCGAACCTCGCCGAACGGCTCGCGATCGAGCGCAAGATCTCGCTGCGTCATCTGCTCGCGCAGACCGGCGGACCGGATCCGACGGCGGTCTTCGGCCCGGCGGGGCAAACCTTGTCGGCATCGTTCGTGGGTCCCGAGGGCCTGGTGGCCGTGCTCGCGGTCGGCAGCCCGCGGCCACGCGAGTTCACCGCGATCGAGGAGCGTCTCCTGCTCGCACTGGCCGACCACGCGGCGGTCGCCGTCGAGAATGCGCGCCTCTATCGCCGCCTGCGGCTCGAGCTCGAGGCGCGCGAACGGCTCACCGCGATCCTCGAGGCGACGACCGACCTGGTCGCGATCGCCGATCTGTCGGGGCGCCTGCAATATCTCAATGCGGCTGGCCAGGCGCTGCTCGGGCTCGCGGCCCACGACGCGCTCGGTCATCCCATCGCGGGCCTGGCCCCGGAGCGGCTGCGGCCCGTCGTCCACGACGAGATCTGGCCGGCCCTGATCCGCAACGGGCTCTGGACGGGCGAGGCGGTGCTGCTTGCGCGCGACGGGCGCGAGGTGCCGGTGTCGGTCGTGGCCGTCGCCCACCACGGCGCCGACGGATCGATCGAGTTCCTGTCGGCGATCGTGCGCGACATGACCGAGCGCAAGCGCATCGACGCGGAGCTGCGGCGGCAGCGCGAGGCGCTCTATCAGACGGAAAAGCTCGCGACGATGGGCACGGTGCTGGCCGGGGTGGCCCACGAGCTCAACAATCCGCTGACCGCGGTGACGGGCTACGCGAACCTGCTGCGGCAGGATCTGGCGGGCACGCCGTCGGCGACGCGCGCAGAGGCCATCGCGCACGCCGCGGATCGGTGCGCGTCGATCGTCCGCAACTTCCTGGCCCTGGCGCGCAAGCACCCGCCCGAGCGTCAGCTCGTCCGCCTCAACGACATCGCGCGCGACGCGGCCGAGCTGCTCGCGTACCACCTCCGCGTCGATCGCATCGAGGTCGATCTGGATCTGGCGGAGGGGCTGCCCGTCCTGTGGGCGGATCCGCATCAGCTACACCAGGTCGTCGTGAACCTCGTGACCAACGCGCGCGACGAGCTGCGCCGAGCGCCGGAGCCACGCCGCCTCATCTTGAGGACGCGCGCGGATGCCGTGCGCGGCCGGGTCTCGCTCGACGTCGAGGACACCGGTCCTGGCATCTCGGCCGAGATCCGCGACCGAATCTTCGAGCCGTTCTTCACGACCAAGCCTGTCGGGCAGGGGACCGGGCTGGGTCTCTCGCTCTGCCACGGGATCGTCGAAGGCCACGGCGGCACGCTGTCGCTCGTGAGCGAGGCGGGGCACGGCGCGATCTTCCGCGTGGAGCTGCCGGTGGTGGCGCCGCCGGCGCCGTCCGGCAAGCACGCGACGGACGCGCCGTCGGTCGTCAAGGGCAAGCGCATCCTCGTCGTCGACGACGAGCGGCTCGTGCTCCAGCTACTGGGCGAGATGCTGGGCGCCGATCACCACACGGTGGACACCGTTGCCGACGGGACGCAGGCACTCGAGCAGCTGCGTCGCGCGCCTTACGATCTGATCCTGAGCGACGTCCGGATGCCGTACCTCGATGGTCCCGGGCTCTATCGGGCGCTCGAGCGCCGGCTTCCCGACCTCTGCCGACGCTTCGTGCTCATGACCGGCGACGTGCTGAGCGCGGAGATCCAGACGTTCCTCGATCAGACGGGCGTCCCGGGTCTGAGCAAGCCCTTCGATCGCGCCGAAGTACGCCGCGTCATCCAGCTCGTCGCCAACGGCTCAGGTCGCTGAAAAAGGTCTCAGCGACCTGCTGCTAGCCGCCGAAGCGGCGGCGCGTCGTCGCCAGCGTCTCGACGATCGGCTGCGGGATACGCGCGCCGAACTGCTTGTTGAACTCGCTGAGCTCGTCGAGTGCCTGGAGCCACTCGGCGGGATCGCAGCGCAGCGCCTCCCGGAGCTGAGCCGGCGTCACGTCGAGCCCGCTCGTGTCCAGCGCGCCGGCGGCCGGCACCAGACCGATCGGCGTCTCGTCCGCGCGGGCCGTGCCGCGGATGCGCTCGACCATCCACTTGAGCACGCGCACGTTGTCGCCGTAGCCCGGCCAGAGGAAGCGGCCGTCGGCGTCGCGCCGGAACCAGTTTACCCGGAAGATCTTGGGCGGCGTCGACAGGCGCGGCCCCATCGCGAGCCAGTGGGCGAAGTAGTCGGCCATGTTGTAGCCGCAGAACGGGATCATCGCCATCGGGTCGCGGCGCACGACGCCGACCTTGCCCGTGATCGCCGCCGTCGTCTCGGTGCTCATCGCCGAGCCCAGGAAGACGCCGTGCGACCAGTCGAACGCCTCGAACACCAGCGGGATCACGCCGGTGCTCCGCGAGCCGAAGATGACGCCGGAGATCGGCACGCCCTGCGGCTCTTCCCAGTTCGGCGCGATGGACGGACACTGCTGTGCGAGCACGGTGAAGCGCGAGTTCGGGTGCGCGGCCGCGCCGGCGCCCGGCTGCCATGGCTTGCCTTGCCAGTCGACGAGCCCGTCGGGCGCCGACGGCGTCAGTCCTTCCCACCACGGCTCCTGCGACGGCGTGAGCGCGACGTTGGTGAAGATGGTGTTCGACCGCACCATGGCGGTCGCGTTCGGATTCGTCTTCGGGCTCGTGTTCGGCGCGACGCCGAAGAAGCCGCGCTCGGGATTGATCGCGCGCAGCTGGCCGTTCGCGTCGACCCACATCCAGGCGATGTCGTCGCCGAGCGTCCACACACGCCAGCCGGGGAGCTGCGAGACGGCCATCGCGAGGTTCGTCTTGCCCGACGCGCTCGGCATCGCGGCCGCGAGATAGGTGATGCGCCCTTCGGGATCCTCGACGCCGATGATCAGCATGTGCTCCGCGAGCCAGCCCTCCTGGCGCGCCTGGGACGACGCGATGCGCAGCGCGTGGCACTTCTTGCCCAGCAGCGCGTTGCCGCCGTAGCCGGAGCCGACGCTCCAGATCAGCTTCTCCTCGGGGAAGTGCAGGATCAGCCGCCGCTCGGGGGAGAGATCGCCCATCGAGTGCAGGCCGGCGACGAAGTCGTCGTCGCGCCGCATGTGCTGGATCGCCACCTGGCCCACGCGGGTCATCAGGTGCATGCTCGCGACCACGTAGGCGCTATCGGTGACCATCAGACCGACCCGGCTCATCGACGAGCCGGCCGGGCCCATGAGATAGGGGATGACCCACATCGTGCGGCCGCGCATGCTGCCGCGGAACAGCGCGCCGGCGGTCGCCTTCGCCTCGATCGGCGCGATCCAGTTGTTGGTGGGCCCGGCCGCGTCCTTCTCGCGCGAGCAGATGAACGTCAGCTGCTCCGTGCGCGCGACGTCGGACGGGTGGCTCCGGTGCAGATAGCAGGACGGGTACGTCTTGGGATTCAACGGCAGGAGCGTGCCGTCCTGCAGCATGGCCTCGATCAGGGAGTCGTACTCGGCCTTGGATCCGTCGCACCAGACCACGCGGGACGGCTGCGTCAGCCCGGCGGCTTCTGAAACCCACTTCTGGGCCACGCTGGTCACGCTCATGTGGGCCTCTTCGCTCGAGGGGAGATTAGATCTGAAAAATTGTCTACTCGCTCCCCCTGGGCCGTCAAGAAGAACGTGCTAGCATTCGCGGCGTGACGGGCCTCGTCGTCGCCGCGCGCTACCTGACGATCGTGCCCGTCCCCGGTCCCGTGCGGATGAGCGCCGACGCGTTGGGGCGCGCCGCGCCCTGGTTTCCGGTAATCGGCATCGGAATCGGTGGGCTTCTCGCGCTGACGGACCGAGTGACTCAGGTATTTTTTCCCTTACTGCTGGCCGGGTTGCTCACTGTAACGGTGTGGAAGCTACTCACCGGCGGCCTGCATCTCGACGGCCTCGCCGATTGCCTCGACAGTCTCGGCGGACGCGACGCCGAGCAGCGGCTGGCGATCATGCGCGACAGCCGGATCGGCGCCTTCGGCGCGCTTGGGCTCATCCTGCTCCTGCTGCTGGAGATCGCCGCCGTCACCGAGATGCCGCCGAGCCTCCGCTCCGCCGCGCTGCTGGTCGTCCCGACGGTCGCACGCGCCACGCCACCCTTGCTGGCGCGCGTGTTCTCGCCGGCGAAACAGGAGGGGCAAGGGGCCGCATTCGGCGCCGGTGTCGGCGCCCTGGCCGCGCCGATCGCGCTCTCGATCGCTCTGGTCGTCGCCATCGTCGCGTTGCGCACCCTCGGCCTCGTCGTCCTGGTTGTCTCCGTCCTGAGCGCGCTCGTGCTCGCTCGATTCTTCGCCTCTCGGGTCTCGGGGATCACCGGCGATGTGCTCGGCGCCGCGATCGAGATCGCGGAGCTCGCGGGTCTTCTCACGGTGTCGGCGTGGTCGCACCTGGCACGCTGATCTATCTCTTTCGCCACGGCGAGGTGGTGCTGGCCGAGACGCGGCGATTCATCGGGCACCTCGACGTGCCACTCTCGGCGCTGGGCGAGCGGCAGAGCGCCGCGCAGGCCGCACGCCTGGCGCCGGTGAAGCTGGCCGCGCTCTACTCGAGCGACCTCACGCGTGCCCGGCGAACGGGCGAGATCATCGGCGCGCCGCATGGGCTCGCGCCGACGGTCGTGCCGCAGCTCAGAGAGATGGCGATGGGCCGCTGGGAAGGACTGACCGCGGCGGTGATCCAGCGCGACGAGCCGGACCGGTTCGCCGAGTGGGTGGCGAACGTCGGCCGATTCCCGTTCCCCGACGGAGAGAGCGTGCCGGATCTCGAGGCCCGCGCGTGGCCGGCGTTCGAGGCGATCGCCCGAGCCCACGCCGGCCAGGCGATCGCGGTCGTCGCGCACGGCGGCACGAACCGCGCGCTGCTCTGCCGTGCGCTCGGCCTACCGCCTGGGCGCCTGCTCTCGATGGGCCAAGATTACGGCGCCCTCACCGTCCTCGAGCGGATCGACACGGCGTGGCGCCTGCTGCACCTCAACGAGCGTCCGGTGATATAACCGCAGGCGAGAGGACGACGCAGACAGGAGATCACATGCCACCACATCGCCACGCCTATCGCCCGAGCGTCATGGGGACTCGCGGGGTCGTCACGTCGGCGCATCCGCTGGCGTCGATGGCCGGTATCCAGATGCTGCTGGCCGGCGGCAACGCCGTCGATGCCGCCGTCGCCGTCGGTTCCGCCCTCAACGTGGTCGAGCCGTTCATGTCCAGTGCCGGCGGCATCGGTCTCATGCTGATCTCGCGCGGGCGCGAGCGGCACGTGCTGGATTTCATCGGCCGCTCGCCCGCCGCCGCGGACGCGGCCGCGTGCACGGACGACGAGCTGGCCGGCGGCCCGAAGTCATGCGCCACGCCGGGCAACCTCGGTGGCTGGCTCGCCGCGCTCGAGCGCTTCGGCTCGATGGACCGTGCCCGGGTGCTGGCGCCGGCGATCTCGCTGGCCGAGAACGGCGTCCCCCTCACGTTCAAGAGCGTGGAGTTCATCGAGGGCGCGCGGGAGACGCTCGGTCGCTCGGTCGAGGCGCAGCGTCTCTATCTCGGAAACGGCGGTCCACGGCCCGGGGGCATCGTCACGTACAAGGAGCTCGGATCGACGTTGCGTCAGGTGGCCGAGGGCGGCGCCGAGGCGTTTTATCGGGGGCCGATTGCGCGCGCGATCGCCCGCGCGGTGCGCGAAGCTGGAGGGTGGCTGAGCGAGGCGGACCTGGGCGCGTTCGCGCCCGAATGGCGCGAGCCCGCCACGATCACCTATCGCGATCACCAGGTGTTCTCGATGCCGCCGCCGTTTTCCGCGTTTCAGATGCTCGAGACGCTCAACATCCTCGAGGGCTACGACCTCAAGGGCTTTCGCCACAACTCCGTCGACTATCTTCACCATCTGATCGAGGCGGTGAAGCTCGGCTCGGCCGACCGGCTCGCCTACGCTTATCGCGACGGCGTCCCGATCGCCGGGCTGTTGTCGAAAAAGTACGCCGCCTCCCAGCGCGCGCGCATCGACGGCAAGCGCGCGGCGGTCAGCGAGGGCGAGCGGCACAATCCCGAGACCTTGCCGGAACAGATCGCGGAAGGCCATCCGGCGAGCTTCGCGAACGAGCATACGACCCACTTCGCCTGCGCGGATGCCGCGGGGACCGTCGTCTCGGTCACGCAGACGCTGGGCGTGCCGTTCGGCTCGGGCTTCGCGGTCCCGGGTACGGGGATCGTGCTCAACAACATCCTGAAGTGGATGGACCGTGATCCCAGATCTCCGAACGTCGTGCGCCCCGGGCGGAAGGCCGGAACCATGATGTCGCCGACGCAAGTGTTCCGGGACGGCGTCTTCCGTGTGTCCGTCGGCACGCCGGGTTCGTACGGGATCCTCCAGACCACGCCCCAGATGCTCCTCGACGTGCTCGAGTTCGGCATGAACATCCAGGAAGCGATCGAGGCGCCGCGCGTCCGCGTGTATCGCGATCGGCTGGTCGACGCGGAGTCGCGCATCTCGACGGAGACGCGCGCGGGGCTCGCCGAGCGCGGACACGAGGTCCACGCGATCGACGACTGGTCGTGGATCGTCGGAGGCGGGCAGGGCATCGTGCGCGACCCGGAATCCGGGGCGCTCATGGCGGGCGCCGACCCGCGGCGTGACGGCTACGCCCTGGCGATCTAGACGCGACACGCGGCCGTCTCGCGGAGAGGGGTGGGTAAATCCATCGCATCGACCTCTTCTTGACCGGTCAGCGCCGAGGAGATGGCGCCACAAACGACTGAAATCACTGGATACTAGTCGGGCACTGCTTATGCAGATTCCCCTCTCGGGCGCACACGACGCGCCGGGGGGGATTGCACGATGGCTCGTGCGGTGGCGATCGCGGCCGTGGCCGGAGCGATGCTCGCGTGGAGCGGTGTCGCATCGGCGGCCCCGGTAGAGCGCGATCGCGGCCCGCGGGTTGCGGCCCCGGCGGACCATCGTGCCCAAGCTCGGGCGCTCGACGATGTCCTGGAGCGCTCGGGGCTCAGAGTCCAGCTCGAAAGCCTGACCGCCAGCGTCCGTGCCCAGTTCGTCCGGGCGCATCGCCGCCAGAGCGGCCAGGACCAGCTCACGATCAACCGGATCGTCGCCGAGCACTTCGCGACTGACGGTCTCTACACAAAGATCCGGGTCGAGTTCCTGAAGAGCCTCGACCCCGCTCGGCTCGACCAGGCGTTCGCCTGGTACGACTCGCCGCTGGGCAAACGGATCATCGGACAGGAGCTGGCCGCGCTCGTCGCCGCCGGCGGTCCGGAAGCGGTTGCCGACCTCGAGAAGAATCGTCCTTCGGCACGGCGCCTCGAGCTGATCGAGCGCCTCGATATCGCCGGCGGCGCCTCGGAAACGACCGTCGACGTCACGGTGACCATCGTTCGAAGCCTGACCCTGGCATTCCAGCCCGGCCTGCCCGCCGTGGCGAAACTGAGCCGCGGCGAGCTCGACAAGCACATCGCGCGGGCGCGGAACCGGACGCTCGAGGACATGAAGCGCTTGTGTCGCGTGAGCATGCTGCTCGCCTATCGCGATCTCACGGACGACGAGCTCGAGCAGTACGTGCGGTTCGTCGAGTCCGACGCCGGCCAGTGGTACATGAGCGTGATGAACAGCGCGCTGCTCGCGGCGGTCAGTGTCGCCGCGGACGCGACCGCCGCGGAGCTGGCGACCGCAGTGCCGCAGGTGGTGCGCGACCTCCGGTAGTTCCCTCGAAGGGGGCCTCGACGGCCCCCTCCGAGCCTCCCCCTTGATTGCGCGGGCAAAGCCCGCGCTCGAACCGAGCTTACTCAGACAGGCTCCTAGGCGACCGCTCGAGGGGACTTACGGCTTTTTGAAGAGGATCGAGCCGAAGAAGGATTCCGCGGACGAGGACGTGTCGTCCGAGTCGATCGCGATCGAGATGACGCCCGGGTTGTCCGGGGCGGCGCCGTAGATCTTCCGATAGTCGTCCGCGACGTTGCGGCGCTCCGTCAGCCACTTGCCGAGATCCGCCGAGCCCGAGCGCACGACGATATAGGTGACGGTCCCTGTCTTCTCGCTCTTCACGATGCTGCCGGCGGGTGCGGTCGTGTCCCAGATGTAGCCGATGATCTGCGAGCGGACCGCCTCGGGAAAGCGCGGCCAGACGATGTAGAGCTGGGCCGCCTGGTCGTCCGCGGTCTTCTTGCGGCAGTCGGCGTTGGTCGGCAGGATGACGCCTTTCCACGTCCACTCGAGGATCGGCGTCTCCTTCAGGTTGACCTTGCCCTTGATGTCCTTGCGGATGGTCGAGCTCTCGATCTTGCTCTTGAGATGCAGGACGCGATGGCCGTCGTTCTCCTCGACGGTCATGTCGTGCTGCGGGAGCCCCCAGGTCTGGCCTCCGAGCCAGCCGTCAGGAATGCCCTTCGACCCGAGCTTCTGGCTCTTCCAGTCCTCGAGCGTGACGACGTCGGCGGCCCAGGCGACGGCCGTCAGCAGCATCACGAGTATCGGCACCGCGAACCGCCTCATCGTTCCGGGCTCCTTTATCGCTATGATACCGTCTCCCCGTGCAAGCCTCGCTCGATTCGATCCGTGTGGACAAATGGCTCTGGGCGGCGCGCGTGTTCAAGACACGCAGCCAGGCCTCGGTCGCGTGTGACGGGGGCAAGGTCGACGTCAACGACGAGGCCGCAAAGCCCGCGCGGCGCGTCCGCGCGGGCGATCTCATCCGGGTCTCGCTGCCGCGGGGACGCCGTCGCGTCCTCAAGGTCGCCGGCCTGGGCGAGCGCCGCGGGTCAGCCGAGGCCGCCAGAGGACTGTTCGAGGACCTGACGCCGCCCGAGCCGCCGCGGGCGCGCCAGGCGCCGCCGCCGCGGCGCGAGCCCGGCAGCGGGCGTCCCACCAAGCGCGAGCGCCGCGACATCGAGCGCCTGAGAGGCTATTAACGCGTAGTGCGCTATAGTTGGTCAACCCGGAGTGGAGCGTGTCATGCAAGCGTATGACTGGAGCGCGATCGTCGACGGCCTCAACCGATATCTGCGTCTGCGATCGATCCCGATCGGCATGAAGCTCTTCGAGACGGTCGAGGCGATGGAGGCGATCCCGAAGATCCGCCGGCCGCGCGCGCGGCACACGACCGATCAGATCGTCGCGCAGGCTCGCCAGCTCGGCTGGACGGTCGGCATCACGATGGCGGACCTGATCGGGGCTCAGTGCGGTGCCGTCATCGGGCTGTCGCCGCAAGACGACGAGTGGCTCTCGGGCAAGCGCATGGCGGGAGTCTGGTTCAAGACCATCGAGGACGCGAGCCAGCACCAGCATGCGATGGACTGTGTGCCGTACGGGCGCTACAAGGCGATGGCGGTGTCGCCGCTGACGTCGGGCCGGCTCGATCCGCCGGACATCTGCCTGATCTACGGCACGCCCGGCCAGATGATCTTCCTCATCAACGGCCTGCAGTGGACCGGCTACAAGAAGCTCAGCTTCACCTCGGTCGGCGAGTCGGCCTGCGCCGACTCGTGGGGGAAGGCGCTGAAGACCGGGGAGCCGGCGCTGACGATCCCGTGCTACGCGGAGCGGCGCTACGGCGGCGTCGCCGACGACGAGCTCTTGATGGCGATCCCGCCGCGATTTTTGCCCGGAGCACTCGAGGGCTTAGCGGCGCTCGACCGGAACGGCCTGCGCTATCCGGTGCCGCCCTACGGCATCCAATCGGACGCCGGCGCGGGCCTGGCCATCAGCTACGCGTCGAAGGAGACGAAGACCTCATGAGACTGATTGGCGACTTCGAGGGCTTCCGAACCGCGCGCGAAGAGAAGATCAAGTACCTCGAGCGCGTGCCCATCTTCGAGGC
>Ga0126369_10003054_pt1 | contig 12062 bp, 4 predicted proteins | sample PanSoiMetaPlot_1_FD_109646 | JGI IMG/M metagenome (GOLD analysis project Ga0126369, IMG submission 109646) | Tropical forest soil microbial communities from Panama - MetaG Plot_1 | ecosystem: Environmental > Terrestrial > Soil > Tropical forest > Bulk soil | place: Panama | collected 2016-02-17 | reverse complement strand
TCGGATTACGTGCCCTCGCGGGTGATGCTGGCGAAATTGGCGCTGGAGGAAGGAAACTATCCAGGAGCCGAAGAGCATCTGCGGCGGCTCGCTCAGTCCAACCGCAACAACGCAGAGGTCCACGTGGATCTGGGCATCGCCTACAAGGGCATGGGGCAGTTCGACAAGGCGATGCAGGAGTACGACGACGCGGAGAAGCTCAACCCGGAACTGCCTGAAATTTACCTCGGGCGAGCCATCATCTTGCACCGCTACAAGGACGCGCCCGAGCGGGCGGTGGAATTCTACAAGAAGTACATCCAGCTCGCCGGTGGAGAAGCGGCGTTACCCTCGGAATCACCGGTGTTCGCGCTGCTTCAAGAGGCGGAGCAGATTTCGCAGGTCAAGCGGGAAGCCAAACCTCAGAGCTCGCAGGCTGCCACGAGCAAACCCAAGGCAGCGAAGGAAGACAAAGAGAAGGAAGACAAAGATGAACCTTCCGACAAAAAATAAGCGAACCATCGCCGCGGTAGCGCTGATCGCCGTCTTCGCCAGCGGGGCGCCCGCCGGCGCCGAGGACAAGAAGGCGAGTGACGACAACGCTCGCTACACCAAAACCACCACCATCAACTTCGAGGACGACACCATCGAGGGAGACTTGAGCCGTCCCGACGGCGAATACGTCGAAGGGCGCAAGCCGGTGAAGCATTCCAACCTGATTCGGATTCGAGAAGAGTTCAAACAGAAGGTAATGGACTCGGTGGGGGAACTCTAGGAGTCGGTATGGCGATCCCGCTCACGGTGAAGGTCTACAAAGGGGACCAGCTGGTCGCGACCAAGGAGTACGATCGCGACATCATCAAGATCGGTCGTTTGGCTTCCGCGCACCTTTGTCTCGACGACGAGAAAGTTTCCCGCGTCCACTCGGTGATTGAGGTCGGCGCCAACGGCGCCATCTCGATCGTCGACATGGGGAGCGCGGAAGGAACCTACCTCAACGGCAAGCGGGTCAACAAAGGGGTGGTGGCCAGCGGCGATGAGATTCGCATTGGCAATACGGTGATTCGCATCGAGCCGCACCCACCCGGTTCAGCGGCCAACCTGGAGGAGGCGGCATTGCCCCAGACCGCCGAATCGGCGGTGCAGGCCGATTCCATTGGAGCGAATCCGGCGGTGGCGGTGTCGCCCGCTCAGGCCGCGGTCGCGCCCCCGCCCGAATCGGGCGTTGAAGCGGTGTCGCCTGCTCAGGTCGCGGTTGCGCCCCCGCCCAACTCGCGCCTTGAAGCCACGTCTCCTGTTCCGCCCGCCCAACGGCCCCGCGAGGCTCCGAAGCCGCGGGTGCCGCGCGGCACGAAAGGGAGTGGACCGCTGGGCCTGGAGTTGAGGTTTTTGTGGGGCGATCAGATCGTCGGAGAGTTTTTGCTCCGGCCTGACCGGTCCAAGCCGTTTACCGTGGGGTCGGCAGAAGGTGTGGATTTCAGCATGGGCGATGCCCACCTCGGCGGCCATCGCTTCGAAGTGATTCGCGCCGACCGCGAAGGCTTCCACCTTCGCTTCACCCAGAAGATGAACGGCGAGCTGGTGCGAGGCGGCGCGCCCACCACCCTGAAGCAGCTCACCGAAACACGGCAGGCTGCGCCCGACGGCGAAGCGAACACCGTGCTCTTGCAGCACGGGGACTTCGCCTGGCTGGACCTCGGCCGAGTCACTCTGGAAGTCAACTTCCAGCCACTCCCGAAGCCGGTGTTCGTACCGTTCTTCGAGACCGTTGACTTCACCGCGCTCAACATCTTCCTGGTGATGTTCTTTCTCGCCGCTCTGTTTGTGATCACCGCCTTGAACCGGGAGCTGGAAGGGGAGGGGTACAAGGACGAGCTCTCGACCACGCAGGCTCGCATCGCCAAGCTGATCATCAAGCCCCCCGAGATTCAGAAGAATCCCTTCCTGGAAAAGCTCGCCCATCAAAAGGAGAACCAGGGCGAGATGGCCGCCAAGCACCGGGGCGATGAGGGCCAAATGGGCAAGAAGGATGGGCCCAAGCGCAACGCGCGCGCCGTTCCGAAAGGCGACCCGAACGACAAAGACCAGGCGCGGCAGATGGCACAGAGGATTTTTGGAAGCGGCGGCGGACCGATTTCCAGCGTCTTCGGCAAGGGCCTCGGCGGCGAGCTGAAGAGCGCGATGGGGAACATGTTCGGCACCACCACCGGCGACGCCCGGGGCTTCGGCGGCCTGGGGTTGCGAGGCTCGGGTTCGGGCGGCGGCGGCACTGGGGACAGCGTCGGCATCGGCGGCATCGGGACTAAGGGCCGCGGCGGAGGTGTGGGCAGCTACGGCATGGGCACCGGCGGCCTCGGGACCAAGAAGAGCTCGGACGTCGGCATCAGCAGCTCCGAGCCGGAAGTGATGGGCTCTTTGGACAAGGAGCTGATCCGGCGGGTGATTCACGCCAACCGCAATCAAATTCGCTATTGCTATGAAAGCCAGCTCACCCGGTTCCCGAAGCTCGCCGGAAAGGTGACCGTCAAGTTCGTGATCAGCGCGGCGGGGACAGTCGCCTCTTCACAGGTGGCTTCCTCGACCGCAGGCAACGCGGAGCTGGAGACCTGCGTCGCCGGGCGAGTGCACACCTGGCTGTTTCCCAAACCCAAGGGCGGCGGCGTGGTGATCGTCACCTATCCATTCATCTTCAAGCCATCCGGAGAGTAGGTCAGCTCTTCACAGTCGCGGTGCAAGTCGCCTCTCGCGCTTCGCCGCATAACAGGTAGCGAGGTGCCCGTGAAAACGTGCCGCGTGTTGCTGTCGATGTTCCTGATCCCCGGAGCCGCGTTGGCTCAGACGGCGAGCGAAGCCCGCGGCTCGGCTGAACCGCGCTGGTCGGAAGTGGAGCGCGGACTCTACTTTCGAGCTGAAGGAGGCGCATTCCTGCTCGCAAATCCTCCCACTACCGCTGGGCGTCCCTCGCCCTTTTCCTCCGGTGCGATGGTGCAGGCCGAGATTGGTTACGACTTCAACCAGCACCTTGCCGCGGGCGTGTTCGTCACCTTCACGGCGAATCGCGCCGGCTCGGAGTACGTGGGCATGTCGAATGGATTGGCGTCGGGAGACTTCTCAGCCCTGGTACCCGGAGCTGCGGTGCGCGCCAGCCTGTTCGGCTTTCCTGACGACAACGGAGTTCGTCGCACTTGGATCTACCTGCGAGCGGGCGCCGGATACGCCAAGTTCTATCCGACGGCGCTGTTGCCACGGACCGACATCCTGCTGATGGGCGGCCCGGGCATCGAGTATTTCACCCACATCCGGCACTTCTCGATCGGCTTCGAGGTGGCGGGCTCTTACTTGACGCGGGCGCAGACCTACGGCTTCGCAATCACACCGACTTTGCGCTATGCCTTTTGACCTCTCTTGAGAGGTTCAGTTGGCAGAGGGCAATCGGCGCGAAAAACGAGGAGCACGTCGGGGCAGGGGACGGCCGGAAGGCCGCGATTTCTCGAAGGATCGACGCGATCCAGAGACGGCCGCGTTTCGAGTCCTCTCCGAGCTGGGGGCGTTGGAGAAAGCTTTTTCGCTAAGGGATTTCGCCAAGCAGAAGGCCTCGCTCGAGGAAATACTCAAGGCGCTCAAGCCGCTTCGACTGCGCTCGATCGATGAGCTGGATTTCAATACCCGCGGTCGGCTGATCACCACCCTGCTGCGGGTGGGCCGCCAGCCGCCGCCGCCGCCCTCGCCTCCCGCGCCCGGGCAGGAGCCGGCTGCGCCGACTGCCGCCGCCGAAGAGGCAACCCCTGCCCCAGCTCCGGTCGAGGCCGCACCGGCGGACGAGGCCTCGCTGGATCAGTCCCCCGCACCGCGAGTCGAAGCGGCGCCCCAGCCGGAAAAGCCAGCGGCTGCTCCCGTCGAGGAGAAAGCCGCGGTGTTCGCCGATATGATGTTCGCGCTGGGCTCAATCTGGCGGGCGGTCGCCGACCCGAGGCGAGCCGAGGTGGCGTTTGTTGCAAGCGGCAGGCAACCGGAGTCGGAGTTGGCGGTGCAGCCGACGGAGCAAGCGCCGCCGACGGAGCCGGCGTCGGATTGGCGCGAGCAAGCGAAGCGGCTGGAAGCGCAGAAGCGGACGCGGGATGCTGCGCGCTTGCACGAGCGTCATCAGTCGCTTGCCGAGGCGGCTCGGCTCTTCGAAGCGGGAAGGGACCTCAAGAGCGCCGTGCGGTGTGCGCTCGCCGCGAAGGATTGGGAAACCGCTCGCCGGATCCTCAAGTCGTTGCCCGTCGAGGAAGGTCGGAACCTGCTGGAGAAGGCCGAGGCCTACGAGCTTTTGATGGAGCGCTACGTGGAGGCGTCCGACTTTCAGAACGTGGCTCGACTCTACGAGCGCGCCAAACAATTCGACCAGGCGGCGCTGGCCTGGGAGCGCGCTGGGAAACTGGGCAACGCTCGTAAGGCGTACCAGCGCGCGAAGGATGAAGCCGGCGAGCAGAGGATCCGGGGACTCGAAGTCGAACAATTGGTTCAGCGCGGAGATCGGCTCGGAGCCGCGGTGTTGCTGCTGGGTGAAAATCGCCGCGAGGAAGCCGCACAGGTCTTGCTCGCTCTCTCCGCCGCCAAGGCCTTTCATTTCCTACAAAAGGTGAAGCTGGATGAAGAGGCGATGTCTCTGGCGCGGCGCGAGATCCAGCAGGCGAACGCCGAAAACAAGCCTGCGGTGAAGGCCCGGTGGTTGGAGTGGACTGGAGATGCCCTGGGGGCCGCAGAAGCGTGGGAAGCGGCAGAGCGCAAGGATAAGGCTCTGGAAATGTATGAGCAGGTGGGGGAATGGCAGAAGGCGGCACAACTGGCCGAAGCCCTTGGACGTAAGGAAAAAGCGGTGGAGCTGTACCATCGCGCCGGCGACCGAGATTCCGCGGCGCGATTAGAGCTTGCGCCGCCGCAGGCCGCGCCGTCCCCAGCCGTGGAGTGAACCGTCCAAAATCGATGTAGTTTTCGGGGCTTGGGCTGGCTCCCTGGATTGCCGCAAGGGGTGCGCGAAAGCTAGACTTTCCTCATCGCCCCAGCGGCGCTCCCGTTCATGAAGAGCACCATCCTCACGCACTTCGCGGAAGATCTGTCGACGGATGGCTTCTTCGCGGAGACCGAAGACGCGCTGGAGCGATCAGGTCGCGTCGAGGACCTGGTCAAACTGTACCAGGCCCGTGCTTCGGAGCTTTCGGATCCTCTCGACGGCAGTCATCTGCTTTGTCGGGCGGCGGAGCTGGTCCGAAATCGCAGCAACAACCTGGTCCAGGCCGAGCAGCTGTTCCGTGAGGCGCTTCTCATCGCACCGGACGCACTCGAGCCGCTCAAGGGGCTCAAGCTCCTCTATGAAACCGCTGGTAACCACCTCGCTTTGGCGGCGGTACTGGAGCGGCTCGCAACTCAAACCTCGGGTCCGGAGTCAGCATCGCTCCTGCTCAAGGCGGCAGATATCTACGAAACCCGCCTACAGCGGCGAGACCGCGCGGTGCTCTGCTGCCAGCGCGCGAGCAAGGCCGACCCGAAAGATCGTCGAGCTTTCCGGCGCATTCGCCAGATGTTTCTGTTCGAGCGGCGCTACCAGAGCGCGCTGGAGTCGCTCGAGCGGGAGCGCGCCGCTCTGGGAAGCGCGGGGATGTCGGCCGAATACGCGGCCTTCGCCGAGCAGCTTTCAGAGGACCCCTTCGCGCACGAGCTTGCGCTCATGGCGCTCGAAATTGCGCGCGCCATCGAGTCGAGCAGTCCACGCGTCGAGAAGATTCGGCGCAACATTGAAAATCTGAAGCAGACCTGGAGGGACAGGATTCGGGTTTTGCGCACCGCGTCCCTCGAGGAGCGAGATCCCAAGAGCGCCGCCCGACTCTCGCTTCTGGTCGCCAAATTGTTCGCCTTTCATCAACCGGACGCGGCGCCGAAGATTCAGGAGGCCCTCGACCGTTGCTTCTCACTCTGGCCCGCGATGCCCGAGGCGTTGTCGCTGATGGAGTTGATCGGCACCCGGAGCGGCGAACCGGCGGCGACCGCCTCGGCGATGGAGAAGATGGCCACCCGCGCCAAGGACCCCGCGGTGCAACGAGATCTCTGGATGAGGCTCGGTGTCTGGCGGCTGTCGAAGCTGGAAGACCGTTTTGGAGCCTTGGGCGCCTTTGAGCAAGCAGCGCAGCTGGATCCGGCGCGCGCCGAGGCGATCGGCCTGGCGACGGAGCTGCTCATCGAGGTGGGCCGGATCCGTCCAGCGCTGGAGCTGTTGGAAAAACACTTGCTCGCGATGCGCGATCGGCCGGCCGAGGCGAACTTGCGCTTGCGGTTGGCGGACCTTTACCGGCTGAAGTTGCAAGACGTTGGAGCCGCGCGACGTCACCTCGAAGCGGCGCTGCGAGCGGATCCCTTCAACACCCAGGCTGCCTACGATCTCGCGCAACTGTACCTGCAGGCGGGTGCTCTCGAGCCGCTCGAATCGGTGCTCAACTGCGCCCTGCACGCCTTGCTCAACCCGGAGATGCGAAGAAACTTTCTGGTTCAGCTGGTGGATGCATTCGCCGCGCACCCTGAACCGCGCCGCGGTTTCGGCGTGCTCAAGAAGCTTCTGCGCGAGTCGATGCGTCCTCCCAAACTGCTGCCCACGCTCCTCGCCCAGGCGAAGGCCAGCCACACCGAGTGGGAGCTGGCGGTCGCTCTGCGGCACGCCGCCGAGCTGTTCGAAGAAGATTCGCTCGAGCTTTGGCGCTCATTGGCGCACCTGCTCCAGGATCCTTTGGGCCGGCCCGACGACGCGCTCGCCGCGTTTCGAGAGATGCTCAAGCGGTCGCCGAACGATCAGGAAGCGCTGGGTGCGGTATCGGCGGCGGGGAATGCGCCGGCCAAGCCCATGCCGGGACCCTCCAAGGAGCGGGTGGACCTGGCCTCGGCGATGGAGGCTCTCTCAGCCGATCCGTCGAGCGAGAAGCTGCGCGAGACCGCCAAAAACCTCGCCAAGGCGGAGGGCTCGGGTCGGGAGTTGGCCAGACTTTTCGCTCATTTGGCGGAGCGAGTGCCGGACTCGACGCTCGCGCTCACCCTGCTGCGGGAAGCCGCACAGTTGGCTGAGGAGGCCGGGGCGCTCGACGATGCTTGCGCGATGCTCAAAGCTTCGCTGGTCCACTCCCCCGACGATCCGCAGATCCTGGACCCGCTCTTCGAGCTGCAGATGCAGGCGCGGCGCATCGCCGACGCGGATCAAGTGCTTCGCAGGCGCATCCTAGTGGCCGAGGACACCGAGAAAGCAAGCCTCTACGTTCGGCTCGCGGACGTGCAGCAGCAACTGTCCAAGCCAAAAGAGGCCGCCGAGGCGCTTCAGAAGGCGGTCAAGGCCGGTGCCTCGGAAGCGGAGCAACTGCCAAAACTGAGTCGCCTTCTCGAGGCCACCGGGCAGCTTGACGCGCTCTCGAAGGTGCTGGCCCGCCAGGTCGAGTTGGCGGAGAAAGCCAAGGACAAGAAGCTGGTGGCGGAGTTGAATCTCAAGCTCTCCGAGCTGGTTACGACGTCCGCCAAAAGCCGCGCCGAGACCATTCAGAGGGCCGCCGAGGTTCTGCGCCAGCGACCGTTCGATGCGGGGGCGATCGCAGGTCTGGAAAATTTGCTGGCCGACCCTTCCCATCGGGAGCAAGCGGCAAGGGCCCTGCTTCCAGCGTACGAGTGGGCGAAGGACCATCGAAAGCTGGTGAGCGCCCTCGATGTGATTGCCAGCGCGTCGAAGGACGACGTGGAGCGACTGCTGTCGCTCAAGCGCGCCGCCTACATCCATCTCCACCAGCTTCGGCAGCCCGACCTGGCGTTCGGCGCGCTGATCCGGGCGCTTCGGCTATCCCCCGCGGATGCCGCGCTGCGAAACGTCACCCGCCAAGCTGCTGAGGACGCGGATGCGCTCGAGAGCTTCGCCGAGATTCTCGAAGAGCTGTTGGAAGGCGAGTTGGGGCCGGCCCGGCTGGCGATCCATCGCGAACTCGCGGAGCTGTACGAGAAGAAACTCGAGAACCCGACCGGCGCGATCAGCCACGTCAAGAAGGCGCTGACCCTGGAGCCGAAGAACACCGAGCTGCTTCAGATTCTTCAGCGCCTCTACCGCGCCCGCGAGGACTGGGAGGCTCTCGCGGAAGTGTTGGAGAGACTCGCGGACGTGCTTGGGGATCCCGCGCAAAAGACCGAGCTTTGGCGGGAAGAAGCTTCGCTCTACGAGCGCCAACTGGGGCGCAAAGCCGACGCCGCGGCCTGCTGGAAGCGGATCGCCCAGGTGGACGCCCTGGATCGCGGAGCCACCGCGGCACTGGAGCGGCTCTATACCGAGCTGGACCAGCCGAAGGAGCTTTCCGCGGCGCTGGAACTGCGCCGGGCCCAAGAAGGTCAAAGTCCACAGGGGCGTGAAATTGCCTCTCGCATGGCGAATCTTCGCGCCAGCCGGCTCGAAGATCCGGCCGGAGCGCTGCAGCTCTACTGTCAGATTCTCGCCGAGGACTCCTCGCATCAAGAGACGCTTCGGGCCCTGGAGGAGATAGCCAAGCAGGACGTTGAGCAGAGCGCTGCCGCGCTGGAGATCTTGGACCCAATCCTGGCCCGGTCCGCTGAGCACGAGCGCAGGGTGGCCATCCGGCAGGCGCGCATGGAGGCCGCCTTGCCGCGGGAACGGGTGCGCCTCGGCGCCGAGATTCGAGCCATCTACGAGCGGGAGATGCGACGGCCGGAGCTGGCTTTTGCGGCGGCGGCGGGAGCGTTCGTCGAGGGGCTGGATCGTGCGTCGGTTCAGGCGGACCTGGAACGTCTGGCGCGAGACACGCAGTCGTTGGATGAGCTGGCGCAGATCTACGAAAACGCGGCGGGCGCGCTGGTGCCCGGGGATGAGGAGGTTGCCGATCTCCTCCGCCGCGGAGCGGAGATCCGGGAACAGGTAGGTCAGACGGATCAGGCGATTCGCCTCTGGCGCGAGGTTCTGGCAGAGATTCCGCAGGACCGAAAGGCCCTGGATGCGCTCGCGCGGTTGTACGAGCAGTCAAAGAACGCGACCAGCCTCTCGGAAATATTCATGAAGAAGGCGCAGCTCGCCCAGCAGCCCGAGGAACGCTCTCCGCTGCTGCTCAAGGCCGGCGCCGCGCACGAGGCGGCGGGCAACGACGCCGCCGCGATCGATGCCTACCGGGCCGCCTTGGTTCTGCAGAAGAGCGTCGAGGCTTTGGAGGCTTTGGATCGGCTCCTCGGCAAGACCCAGCGCTTTGCAGAACAAGCGGACATTTTGGCTCAACTCGCGGAGCTGGCGCCGGATTCGAAAGCCAAAAAGGGCTCGATCCTGCGACGAGCCGCTTTGCTCGAGCGAGAAGGGCAGCCCGCCGCCGCGCTCGCCGTCTATCAGCAGGCGATCGAGCTCTATCCGGGAGAACCCGGTGTGGTCTTCGGCCTCGAACACCTTTTGCAGAACGAAACGATCAAGCAGGAAGTGGCCCGGATCCTCGAGCCGCTCTACCGCGCGAGCAACGAGAGACAGAAGCTGGTGGATCTGCTGGAGATCCGCCTCGTCAGCTCCGCCCCGGAAAAGCGCTTCGAGTTGCTCAACGAGATCGCCAACCTCCACGAGGCACTGGGTCATCGAGCCGCGGCCTTCAATGCCCGACTGAGAGCTTTTTCGGAGAACCCCGAGGCGGAAGGCGCCCGGGAGGAACTGCATCGCCTGGCCGCGGAAACCGGGGCTTTCGAGGAGCTGGCGGAATGCTATCAGCGCCAGATCGAACGCGGCGTGAGCAAGCCGGTGTTGGTGGATCTGCAGCGCCGGCTGGCGGCGATCTACGAGGAGCGGTTGAACCGGCCGGAGATGGCCGCTCGGGCGTTGGAGCAGGTGGCCGAGCACGAGCCGGAGAACGCCAGCGTGCTGCAGACGCTGGCCGCCACTCACCGAAAGCACCAGGCGTTCCGCAAGCTCGCCGAGGTGATTCAGCGTCAAGTCAAGCTGGAGCGCAAGGTTCCCAAGCAGATCAACTTGCTGTTTGAGCTGGGCAAGCTCGCGGAGGAATCGCTCGCGGACAAGGATCTCGCGATCGAGGCCTACCGAGAAATCCTCAAGCGGAAGGCCGACGACGCAAACGCCATCAAGTCGCTCGACGCAGCCCTGTCGAACGCGCAGCGGTACCGGGAGCTGGCCGGGCTGATCGAGGAGGAGATCCGGATCGCCGAGGCGCGCGGAGCGCTGGAGGAGGCGCTCGAGCTGACGGTGCGGCACGGCCGACTCAAGTTCGATCACCTGGGAGATGCCAAAGGCGCGCTCGAGCTTTTCGAAAGCGTGCTTCGGCGCCGGCCCAATCACCCGGGAGCGGTCGCGGCCTTGGAGGAGATCGCTCGTTCGGAGAGCGCGGTACGCGCGGACGCAGCGCTGATTCTCGAGCCGCTGTTCAAGTCAAGCGGCGAGCATCTCAAGCTGGTGCAGGTCCTGGATTCGCGGATCGCCGCCGATCCCTCTGCGCAGGAGCGCTGTCGGTTGCTCTGCAAGATGGCGGAGATCTACTCCGAGTCTCTGCACAACCCGCAGATGGCGTTCGTCGCCGCGACCCGAGCGCTCCGCGAGCTTCCCGGCGACCCGGCCCCGCTCGCGCTCTGTCTCAAGCTGGTCGGCCCCGCTGAAGCGGTGGAGGACCTTTCCACCCTGCTGCGGCAGGTGGGCGAGAAAGCCACCGACGATGTCGCTCGCTCCCGGATTTACGCGGCGCTGGCCCAAGTGCAGGAGGCCGCTGGAGAGGTGGAAAAAGCCGCTGCAAGCTGGCAGCGGGTGCTGCAGCTTGAGCCCACTCATCAAGAAGCGCTGGACAACGTGGGCCGGTTGTTTCACCGGCTGGGCAAATCGCGCGAGCTCTACGAGGTGTTGCGCCGCCAGGCCTCGGTCGCGGATGAGCCCGGCCGGCGCGCGGCGCTGCTGTTACAGATGGGCGCGCTACAGCAGGAGCAGCTGCGCGACGAGGGTGGAGCACTCGCTACTTTCCGCCGGGTGCTCGAGCTGCGCCCGGACGACCCGGCGGTGCTGGAGCGAATGGAGCAGCTCTGTCACAAACTCGAGCGATGGCCCGAGCTGGCGGATGTGCTCACCAAGCGCATCCGACTAAAGCCCGACGAGGCGAATCTGGATTTGAAGTTCCGGCTCGCGCAGATCCGGGAAGCCCGGCTGATGGACCGGGTCGGTTCCCTGGAGTTGTACGGGGAGATCCTTTCAGCCGACGCGAAGCATCGCGGTGCGCTCCAGCGGCTCGAGAAGATCGCCAGTGCCGAGCCACAAAATGAGGTGGCGGTCGGATTGCTGATCCGCGCCGTCCGCGCCAATCAGGACGACGCCAAGCTGATTCAGATCCTGGAGTCGCGCGTCGGGTCCAGCCGCAGCGTTCGCGAACGCAAGGAGATGTGGATGGAACTGGCGAAGCTGCGCGAGAAGCAGGGAGAACCGGAGCTCGGTTTCCTCGCCCTGTGGCGTGCTTTCAAGGAGGATCCGAACGATCCTGAGCTGCGAAAGGCGCTCGAGCGCACCGCCGAGCTGGCGAAGACTTACGATGAGCTGGCGGTTGCGTACGAGGAGCAGCTGCCTCGGATCGCCGAGGCCAAGGACGCCGCGGAGATCTGCCTGGTTCTGGGACAACTCTTCGATCAACGGCTCCAGGAGCCTTCGCGATCGGCCGAGTTTTACGAAAAAGCCCGGCAGCTCAGCGCCGAAACCCTGTCCACGGCGCTGCCGGCGCTGGAACGGCTGTACACCCAGTTGGATCGGCCCGCGGAGCTGGCCAACGTTCTCGAGGATCTGATCGAACTGGCATCCGACCCGCAGGAGAAAGCCGCGCTGCTCTTCCGCTTCGGACAGCTGGTGCAGAGCCGCTTGGACGACTCGACCCGCGCCGCCGACGCCTACCAGCGCATTCTGGAGCTGGACAAGGCCCATCTCGCGGCCGCCCGAACCTTAGAGGAGATCTACCAGAAGAGCGGCGACGCTCGACGGCTGTACCAGGTCCTCGAGCATCAGCGACCGTTGGTCAGCGGCAAGGAACGGGAGCGGATCCTTTCGCGAATGGCGCAGGTCTCGG
>Ga0126369_10003053_pt1 | contig 12062 bp, 12 predicted proteins | sample PanSoiMetaPlot_1_FD_109646 | JGI IMG/M metagenome (GOLD analysis project Ga0126369, IMG submission 109646) | Tropical forest soil microbial communities from Panama - MetaG Plot_1 | ecosystem: Environmental > Terrestrial > Soil > Tropical forest > Bulk soil | place: Panama | collected 2016-02-17 | reverse complement strand
GCACATGGGACTCGCCGCCGCTTGAGACTGGTCGTCCTCGCGCAAGCGGGGACCTATGATCTCAGCTCGGTGGTGATGGGTCCTGCTTTCGCAGGGGCAACACACACAAATGCGCCGCTATCCCGCTTGCCGATAATGCTGGAACTCGGCGGGCCTGCGGTGTCGTGGCGCAGGCTTTGCGGCTGCACGCTGTTGGTCGAACACTTCCGCGCAGTGAAGCCATCGCTCCGCCATGCGATGCCAGGTTGCCTTGCTCGCGGGGTCACGCGTGAACTTCGCCATTCGCTGGCAATCGGCGGCGTGCCTGAGGAATTCCTCCGATGGATTCATCAATTCCGTCCTCCTTGGTGGTCAGGCTGCCCTACTCACGTACTGAAAGCCTTCCGCGTATTCGGAGAGCCGCAGCCAGCACAGGGCCAGTTCACGCCAGGTCTTCCTCTCCTTCTCGTCGACCGATTGCTCAGCCAATCGAAGGCATTCGCTCGCCCGCTGCTGATACTGGTTCTGGGAAGCCATAGCGCAACCTCATCCGCGCCCCCGCCCTATGTTCACAACCGGACAAACGAGGATCCGCTGGAAAGGTTCCCTTCGCCAGCCGCGCGGGCGGCAGCGGCATGGTAAATTCCTCTCGGGGGTTGCGGGGTTGGGGTTAAGGCGGCTGGCGGGAGGCGGCATCATGCGCGAGGCAGTGACTGACGCCCTCGGCTGCAAGGCTGTGACCGGCCGACATATGGGCGAGCTGCCGGCGCGGCGCGGCGTTTATGTCGATGCTGCCATTTGGCAGTGGCAGGGGCTCAAATGGGCCCATCTGCTCGCCGAGGATACCGACGAGCTGCACCGCTTCGCGGCTCGGCTCGGCATTCATCGCGCCTCGTATCAAGGGCCGCCCCGGACCGCGGTGCCGCACTACGACATTACGGCGTACGAGCGACAGCGGGCCATTGCGCTCGGCGCCATTCCCTGCAGCCGCGACGAGATCGTCGCGATCGTGCGTCTCACGCGTTGGCGTGAGGCTCCGCCGCGAACGCGCGCGGCCTAGAGTGGGTTGAGCTTCCGCAACTCGCCTAGCGCATGTTCGCCCAGGGATCGAATTTTTGTTCCGGGATCTTGTCGAGCGCGGCTTTGTAGGCCTTCTCGGCCTCGGCGGCCTTCTGCTTCTGCTCCGCGCTCTGCTGCTGCGATCCGGAATATCTTCCCTTCCCCCGCCCTTGGGCATGCGCGGGCACAATCAATAACGCGATGGCCGCGAGAGCTACGAGGAGGATTCTCATTCCCCTTCCCCATGAACGGTCGCACCCCGGCCTGAAGATAGGGCCTGTTGTGGCCGAAAATGCGACGCGGCGCGGGTTCCACGTTCGGGCTGCTCCATCTGTTGGGATATCCGGGTCGGCCCGGGACTACTTGGAGGCGCAGGCAAGCATGACTTTGACCGTGACGCCCTGTCGCTGCGGCCGGAAGGTGGCGCGATTCTCCTCCTCGAACACGAAGGTGCCGCCGGGGTTGATCGCGTAGGTATTGAGAATTCGCTCATTCGCCTCGCACGCGACCGTGCAGGCTTGCCGACACTCTCCCTCGACGAAACGAATGACCGTTCCGCTCGGCCCTGGCGGTCCGGGAGGACCCGCGGGACCAGCGGGTCCAGCCGGTCCCGCCTCGCCCTTTTCGCCTTGGGAGACCTTCTCTTCGCAAGCCGCGAGCGCCAGGGGCGCCAGCAGCAGGACAATGATCAACGAGCGGATTTGCATGCAATCTCCCGGAAATCAGATCAGGAAAAGAGGACAACAGTCTGCGCACGAAAAAGGGCTGGTCCGTGGCGGCGCTCTTCTCAATGACGATGCCTCGGGCCGCTGATCTATTTGAGGACTTGCGCGGCAGCGCTGTTCAAACGCTCTGCCAAGGCGCGCGCCACGTCGGGCGTCATTTGCACGCGAACGATAGGCCCCATGGGGCGGTGCCAGTCGTCGAGCAAGTGCAGCATGACTTCGATGTGCTCATCGAGGGCGTGGGCGGTTGCGAGTTCCGCCGTGCCGAGGTCATGCGGCGGAGGCCCTCTGAATTCCGCGACCATGAGGTGCTCCCCGTAAGATCATCTCGCTGCGGAAAATCCGCATATGGTAGGGCCGCCTGCTGCGGCGGCCCCGTTCTTGGACTGCTTACCAGCAGCGACGACACCAGCAGCGGAAACGGCCACAGACGCGCGTGAATCCGGGCCGGCAATAAGGTCCCCATCCGCGACACGCGGCGGGCTCAATCTGCGTAAAATTCTGCGCCGCGGTGGCGACGTTGTTGGCCCCGCGCGAGGTTTGCGCGTCGGCCGTCAAGGCCGTGGACGCCGCGAACAAAACTGCGATCGCAAGACAGAGCGCAGCTTTGCGCATCGATTTTCTCCTTCCAGTGTCGCGATGCCCCCCAATGCGCCCCAAGCGCGGTCGATCTTACTCGCCCAGCCATTTTGGTCCACGTCAACGATCGCAGTATGTGCGACGGCGCTGCTGGCGATGTCGGTTGCTCTCATGGCGAGCGGCGGCGCGGACACCGACGTCAGACGAGCGTCACACGACGGCATGGCTCGTAACGTCGATCGACCCGGTCTCCCGCTAACCGAAAGAGAGAAGCCCCGGCCGTGGTAGGTCCGGGGCTCTCGTGCAGTAGTGTCACCACGATTCTGGCGGATCGTGATTCTCCACGCTAACGCGATCTGCGCGGTTTGGGCAACAGCCTCCAATTCGAAAAGCGTCCCATGTGACATTTCTGCCGAGCGATGCGGCCGCTGGTACTTGGATAGGTCAACCCGTGGCTAGCGCTTGTCAAAGTGCTAGCTGCATGAGGAAAGAAAGCTTTGGATCGAAGGCGCCTCGCTGTGGGGGCACTGGCCCGCTCTCGTATCTCGCCATAGGATTTGCCGCGCGCCGCGCCCCCTCCTGGAGAACGACATCATGGCACGCTTTGTTTTTGCGACCGGACTCGCCGCCGTGCTCGGCATGCTGTTGCTCGCCATTTCATACGGCGGGGCATCGGCCCAGGAGCGGGCCACGTGTTCGCAGGCACGTGCCCAATGCGGCACGCAACGGGTCTGTCAGCGGCGCTTCGAGAACTGCATGCAAACCGGCTGCTGGACGGTCGTGATGGTGAAGCGGTGCGGCTACGAGAAGCGATAAATGAGGCTGCCGGCTGGGCTTCTTTATTGCGCTGACGCTCTGGCTTTTGGCTGAAAGAGAACCCCCGACGCGCGCGAGCATCGGGGGCTCTGCGGCCTCGGCTGGCGTCCAGTCGCGATCCAGACCGTTCGTAGACCGCGCGCAGCGCAGGTTACATTGGATAGCTCAAAGGTCAGGGCGCGGCTCCTTGGCCCAGGCCAGAAGGGTTCGGGCAAAGCGGAAGCGTGGGCCAAAAATGAGTGCTTGCTACCAAAACGAGCCTCGAACAAAGGGGGATGACGAGGCCGCCAACTGAGGCGGCCTATCTGCTGTTGCGATCGTTTATACCCCTGATCAACCGGCGGGAGTACGCAATGGCCTCTCGGCTGGTGCTCAAGAGCTCTATGTCGTCGGATTCCGAGCGAGCGAGGCTGTTGTCCAATTCAAGAGATTTGCGGGCACATGCTGCGGTTAATACGGCACAGTCCGAAACGATCGAATGATCCACTGTGTGGTGCTCCCTTTCCCAGGCGGGAGCACGACCGGTCTCTCAGCCACCGGCGCCTGACTGAGAGTCGCAGCCGGTGATGCATGGACAATCGTGGGGTCGCGGCATCGTTCCAAATCCGGCCAATTCAAAATTCAAATCCGGCCAATAGCTTCGGAAACAGGTCAGCGCCACCGGCCAAACGGTAGTGGCCAAACCCGAAGAACATATTGCGAACCTAGAACAAATCGTGTACATTGCCTCGTACTGCCGTTCGAGTCTTCCGAATCCGGTCCTATAAGGAGTGGAGCAATGACCACCGCGTTACGTCTCGTCGAAGGTTCGTCAATGGATAAATCGAAGGCCCTCGATGCCGCGCTCTCCCAAATCGAGCGCACGTTCGGCAAGGGCTCGATCATGCGGCTTGGCAAAAACGACAGGTCGATGGACGTGGAGACCGTCTCCACCGGCTCGCTCGGCCTCGACATCGCGCTGGGTATCGGCGGCTTGCCGCGTGGCCGGGTGGTCGAAATTTACGGTCCAGAATCCTCCGGCAAGACCACGCTCGCGCTGCATTGTCTCGCAGAAGCGCAAAAGAAGGGCGGTATCTGCGCCTTCATCGATGCCGAGCACGCCCTCGATCCGGTCTATGCGCGAAAACTCGGCGTCAATGTCGACGATCTGTTGATCTCTCAGCCTGACGCCGGCGAGCAGGCGCTCGAAATTGCCGACACGCTCGTGCGCTCCGGCGCCGTCGACGTCCTCGTCATCGATTCAGTTGCGGCGCTCGTGCCACGCGCCGAGCTCGAAGGTGAAATGGGCGACAGCCAGCCTGGCCTACAGGCGCGGCTGATGAGCCAGGCTCTGCGCAAGCTCACCGCCTCGATCAACCGCTCCAACACCATGGTGATCTTCATCAACCAGATCCGCATGAAGATCGGCGTGATGTACGGCTCGCCAGAGACCACCACCGGCGGGCATGCGCTCAAATTCTATGCCTCCGTGCGCCTCGACATTCGCAGAATCGGCGCAATCAAGGAGCGCGACGAGGTGGTCGGCAATCAAACCCGCGTCAAGGTGGTCAAGAACAAGCTCGCGCCGCCGTTCAAGCAGGTCGAGTTCGACATCATGTACGGCGAGGGCGTCTCAAAGAGTGGCGAGCTGATCGATCTTGGCGTGAAGGCGGGCGTGGTGGAGAAATCAGGCACCTGGTTCTCCTACGACAGCCAGCGCATCGGCCAGGGCCGCGAGAATGCCAAGGCGTTTCTCAAGGCCAATCCCGACATTGCCGCCAAGATCGAGACCGCGATCCGGCAAAACGCGGGCCTCATCGCCGAGCGGATTCTGGCCGGCGACGAGCGCGCTGAGAGCGAGGACGCCGCCGAATAAGCCGAACTCCCCGACCGTCATTGCCGACAGCGGCAATCCGTCGCTTTTCGAAAAGTTGCGTCGAGTATCGCGAAGCGGATGGACCCGCGGGTCACGGGATCCCCACCGAACTTGTCGGCGGGATGCCCGTTCCGCGGGTGACGGGCGAGAGTTAACCGTTACCCATCGCTACCGTCCCGGCAGCCGTTTGCGGGCTTGTGCGATCACCCGCGGCAGCGCGTCCTCGTTCGCCGGGGCCATCAGGTGGACGCCGGCGACGCCGGGAATGGTGGCGAGCTCTTCGATCAGCTCGACTGCGATGCGCTCGCCCTCGGCACTCGGCTCGGCTGCCCGCTCCAGCCGCTCGATGAAAGCATCGGGAATGATCGTGCCGTAAAGGCGTTCGCGCATCCAGCGCGCTGAGCGAGCGGATCGCAACGGCGCAATGCCGATGAGGAGGAAGAGGTCGCGCGTGCCGGCGTGTTCGGCAAGCCGCGCGGCGTAGCGGCGCACGATGCCTGTATCCATGCAGAACTGGGTCTGCGCGAACTCGGCCCCGGCCGCGGCCTTGGCCGCGAGCTTGTCGGGGTGCCAGGTGGGCGGCGGATCGATCGGCACGTCGGCAGCGCCGAGAAAGAATGCAGCGCGGCCCGCAACCTTGCGCCCGGAGGGAAGCTCGCCCTTGTCGCGTAGCTCGCGTGCGATCTTTGTCAGCGCGACCGAGTCGACGTCGAACACCGGCTTGGTCTGCGGCTGGTCGCCCGCCTTGGGGTCGTCGCCGGTGAGACACAATACGTTGCGCACGCCGCAAGCGGCCGCCCCCATGAGATCGGCCTCGAGCGCAAGCCGGTTGCGATCGCGGCAGGTGAATTGGAGGATGGGCTCGATGCCGGCGCGCGCCAGCAGGCACGCCGCGATCGGGGCGGAGAGATGCGCGCGGGCGCCCGCCCCGTCGGTGACGTTGACGGCATCGGCAAGGCCCGCGAGCGGCAGCGCCTTGCGCAGCAAATCGTCGGCCTCGCACGAAACGGGCGGTGTGATCTCGGCGGTGATGGCGAATTGGCGCGCCCGTAACAGCGCTTCCAGGCGTGAAGCGGGCTGCCGTGCTGTCATCGTCTTGTCCGGTGGGTTGGGCGGCAGCCGCGGGGCGCGCGGCACGGTGCGCCGACGGCACACGGCGCTTATATAAACGATCGGTCTGGCGCGAGCGAGCCGCCGGTGTTTGCTCGCTTGCACCTACACTTGGTTTCCTGGACAGGGCGCAGGGCCAAAGCTAAAAGCAGCGCCATCCTTGTCGCTCGGTGGAACGCGGGACACATCGAAAGTCATTTGGGATGAGCGGCGTCAACGAGATCAGGTCGCGCTTTCTCGACTTTTTCGCGCAGAACGGCCATGCCGTCGTGCCGTCGTCTCCGCTCGTGCCGCGCAACGACCCGACGCTGATGTTCACCAATGCCGGCATGGTCCAGTTCAAGAACGTCTTTACCGGCCTCGAGAAGCGCCCCTATTCGCGCGCGGTGACCGCGCAGAAATGCGTACGCGCGGGGGGCAAGCACAACGATCTCGAAAACGTGGGCTATACCGCGCGCCACCACACCTTTTTCGAGATGCTCGGCAACTTCTCTTTCGGCGGTTATTTCAAGGATCGCGCCATCGAGCTTTCTTGGAATCTCGTCACCAAGGAGTTCGGCCTGCCGGTCGACCGCTTGCTGGTGACCGTTTTCGCCGAGGACGACCAAGCGTTCGACTTGTGGAAGAAGATCGCCGGGCTGCCCGAGAGCAAGATCGTGCGCATCGCCGGCTCCGACAATTTCTGGCAGATGGGAGAGCTCGGCCCCTGCGGCCCGTGCTCGGAAATTTTCTACGACCACGGCCCGCAGATCCCCGGCGGTCCGCCCGGTTCGGCCGACGCCGAGGGAGATCGCTTCGTCGAGATCTGGAATCTCGTGTTTATGCAGTTCGAGCAACTGGCCGGCGGCGAGCGCGTCGATTTGCCCAAGCCGTCGATCGACACCGGCATGGGGCTGGAGCGGACCGCGGCGGTGCTGCAAGGCACCCACGACAATTACAAGATCGACCTGTTCGGCGCGATCATCTCCCACGTCGCCGACTTGACCGGCGTCGAGGCCGAAGGCCCGCGCGCCGTCTCCCACCGCGTGATCGCCGATCATCTGCGCGCGTCGTCGTTCCTCATCGCCGACGGCGTGCTTCCTTCGAATGAAGGCCGCGGTTACGTGCTCCGCCGCATCATGCGCCGCGCCATGCGCCATGCGCAGCTCCTCGGCGCGGAGGAGCCATTGATGTGGCGCCTCGTTCCCACGCTCGTGCGGGAGATGGGCCAGGCCTATCCCGAGCTCTCCCGCGCAGAGCCGCTGATCACCGAGACGGTCAAGCTCGAAGAAACGAGGTTTCGCAAAACCCTCGCGCGCGGACTTGCGCTGCTCGAGGAGGGCACCAAGGGGCTTTCGCGCGGCGGAAAGTTTTCCGGTGAATCCGCCTTCACGCTTTACGATACCTATGGCTTTCCCCTCGACCTCACTCAGGATGCGCTCAAGCCGCGCGGGATTGCCGTGGACACGGAGGGCTTCAACGCGGCCATGGAGCGCCAACGCGAAAAGGCGCGCGCCTCCTGGTCGGGCTCGGGCGAGGCCGCGACCGAAGCACTATGGTTTGCTCTCAAGGAGCGCGTGGGCGCGACGGACTTCCTCGGCTACGAGACCGAAACCGCCGAGGGCGTGGTCGCCGCATTGGTCAAGGACGGCAAGGAGGTTGATGTCTTGCATGTCGGCGACAGCGGCGCCGTCATCCTCAATCAAACGCCGTTTTACGGCGAAGCAGGCGCCCAGGTCGGTGATACCGGCGTCATGCACACCGACGGCGTGCGCTTGACCGTGACCGATACCCAGCGCAAAGCGGGCGACGTGCTCGTCCATTCCGGCACCCTGGAGAAGGGCGCGCTCAAGGTCGGCGCCGCGCTCACTCTCGAAGTGGATCATTCCCGGCGCAGCGCCATCCGCCGCAACCATTCCGCCACGCACATCCTGCACGAGGCGCTGCGGCAGGTGCTCGGTGATCACGTGGCGCAAAAAGGTTCGTTGGTCGCGCCCGACCGATTGCGCTTCGATTTCTCGCATCCCAAGCCGATGACAGCCGAGGAGATCGCGCGGGTTGAGGACATCGCTAACGAGGTCGTGCTGCAGAATTCGCCGGTGACCACACGGCTGATGGCGGTTGACGAGGCAATTGCGTCAGGCGCGCGCGCGCTGTTCGGCGAGAAATACGGCGACGAGGTACGCGTCGTGGCCATGGGCGAGGGCGGCGGCAACACCATGGGCTGGTCGGTGGAGCTCTGCGGCGGCACCCATGTCAGGCGCACCGGCGACATCGGCGTGATCGCCGCGCTCGGCGACAGCGCGGTCGCGGCCGGCGTGCGCCGCATCGAAGCGCTCACCGGAACGACGGCGCGCAAGCACGCGCGCCATCTGGGCGAGCTCGCCAAGGCGGCGTCGGCCGAACTCAAAGCGCCGCTCGACGATATGCCGCAGCGTCTCGCGCAAGTGCTCGAGGAGCGCCGCCGCCTTGAGCGCGAGCTGTCTGAAGCCAAGAAGAAGGTCGCTATGGGCGGCGGCGGCGCGCAAGGCGCGGACGGCGTGCGCCTCGTCGGCGATGTGAAGCTTCTGGCGCGCGCGGTCGAGGGCATCGATCTCAAGGACCTGCGCAGCCTCGCCGACGAAGGTAAGAAACGTATCGGCTCCGGCGTCGTCGCCATCGTCGGCGTCACCGAGGAAGGCAAAGCCGGCGTCGTGGTCGGCGTGACCCCCGACTTGACCGGCCGCTTCTCCGCGATCGACCTGGTGCGCAAAGGCGCCGAGGCGCTCGGTGGCAAGGGCGGCGGCGGGCGCGCGGACATGGCGCAGGCCGGCGGCCCCGATGGGTCCAAGGCGCAAGCCGCGCTCAAAGCGATCGAAGGCGCGTTGGCGGCGGCGGAGAGCTGATGTAGCAGGCGGTAGGATGGGTTGAGCACGCTCGCACGAAACCCATCGCCATATCCAAGGCGCGCTCCCGCAGAGAGAGGTGATGGGTTTCGCTGACGCTCAATCCATCCTACGGCGCCTGCAATCGCTTTGTATCGCTCAGGACCCTTTCTTCAGAAACACGTAGTCCGCCGAATAGGGCGCACTATAGAATGCGCCGGTTTTGTCGCAGCCGCCGGCGTGGACGCCGCCTCGCGTGTTGATCCGCTGCACCGTCTTGACGCCGGAGAGCGTGCCGTTGCCGCGATGCGCCGTCACCTCGAGCTTGAGCCACGGGATATCGCCCGCCGTCTGCCCTGCTACATTGGCGACCGCCTTGCCGACGACCGCGCTGCCGTCGACGTGCTCCCAGCTCGGTCCGGCAAAATGGCGTCCGACGCTTTTGCCATCGAGCAGCAAGGTCGCGATCGGCTCGCGAAAGGCCCATGCCAGCTTGCCATCGGTGCCGGCCTTGCATTCATAGACCTGCGCGCCTTCGGCATGGAGCGTGACGACCGCGCTTTCGCCCGGCGCTGCAATCGCCGCCGGAACCTGCGCCGATGCCGCGCTTGTAAATAACGAGCCGACGATGCCGAGGAATAAGCTTGCCGTGCGCATGCGATGTCTCCTCTCCCCAGTGCTTGCGTGCCGGCACTCACGCCATCGCCTTCTTGAGGTTCTCGTCCACCTTGTCGAGAAAGCCGGTGGTAGAGAGCCATTTCTGATCGGCGCCGACGAGCAGCGCGAGGTCCTTGGTCATGAGGCCGGACTCGACCGTGCCGACGGTGACCTGCTCCAAGATCGCGGCGAATTTCGCGAGCGCGGCGTTATCATCGAGCTTGGCGCGATGCGCGAGCCCCCTTGTCCAGGCGAAGATCGATGCGACCGAATTGGTCGAGGTCTGCTCGCCCTTCTGGTGCTGGCGGTAGTGGCGCGTCACCGTGCCGTGTGCCGCCTCCGCTTCGACCACCTTGCCGTCCGGCGTCATGAGCACCGACGTCATCAGCCCGAGCGAGCCGTAGCCCTGCGCCACGGTGTCCGACTGCACGTCGCCATCGTAGTTCTTGCAAGCCCACACATAGCCGCCCGACCATTTCAACGCCGCCGCCACCATGTCGTCGATCAGCCGGTGCTCGTAGAAGATGCCCTTTTTCTCGAACGCGGCCTTGAACTCGTCGTCGTAGATCTCCTGGAAAATATCCTTGAACCGCCCGTCATAGACTTTGACGATGGTGTTCTTGGTAGAGAGATAGACCGGGAACCCCCGATTGAGACCGTAATTGAGCGAGGCACGGGCGAAATCGCGGATCGAATCGTCGAGATTGTACATCGCCATGGTGACGCCGCCGCCGGGGAAGCGAAAAACCTCGCGCTCGATCTTGGTGCCGTCATCGCCCACAAAGGAGAGCGACAGCTTGCCCTTGCCCGGCACCTTGAAATCGGTCGCGCGGTATTGGTCGCCGTAGGCGTGACGGCCGATGATGATCGGCTTGGTCCAGCCGGGCACCAGCCGCGGCACGTTCTTGCAAATGATGGGCTCGCGAAAGATGACGCCGCCGAGGATGTTGCGGATGGTGCCGTTGGGCGAGCGGTACATTTCCTTCAGTCCGAATTCCTTCACCCGCGCCTCGTCGGGGGTGATGGTGGCGCATTTGACGCCGACACCCACTTTCTTCACGGCTTCCGCTGCTTCGATCGTGATGCGGTCGCGCGTCTCGTCGCGCTTCTGAATGCCGAGGTCGTAGTAGGGGAGTTCGAGGTCGAGATAAGGATGGACCAGCTTCTCCTTGATGAGATGCCAGATGATGCGGGTCATCTCGTCGCCGTCCATCTCGACGACCGGATTTTGCACTTTGATTTTCGCCATTGCGGCCGACCCTTTACGCGCGTGCAGCTGCGGAGGAGGTGAGCGGGATGCCTCGGGGCAGGCGCCTTATGGCGCGGCCTGCCACATCCTGCAAGGACAAAAGGAAGGCTTGCCGAATTGCGCGCGCGCGCGCAGCGCGCCATTGTGCGCGCGGTCATCCGTGAAGCCGGCAGGAGCGGCCCACGGCGCCGGGCGGATCCAAACAAGGGTGTTCTGATTTGGCAACACGGCCGACCTGGCGCGAGATCAGAGGTGCCTATGGCCGGCGCCGGCGTGCGCTGCGCCAAGCGATGCTTCAGCCGTTTCTCGTCGGTTGGCCCGTGCTGCGCGACGTGGTGATGAACGCGCTCGCCGCGCGCGGGCATCTCGTTCTGTGCGAGCTCGGTGATGTCCGCTTCTTCGTCGACCCGAGCGATCGCGTAGTCGGCGCCTGGCTGATGTGGCACGGCGGCTGGCAGCGCCGCGAGATCGATAGCGCGGTCAAAATCTTGTCGGCGGCGGGGCGGCTGCGTCCCGATGCGGTGTTCGTCGACGTCGGCGCGCATATCGGCACGCATACCATCTATGCGCTGCGCACCGGCCGCTTCGCGCGCGCCGTTGCATTCGAGCCGGCGCCGCGCAATGCGGCGTTGCTCGCCAGGAATCTCGACGCGAACGAGCTCAAGCATCTCGCCGTGATCGTCGCCAAGGCGGCCGGTGCCCGGCCGGGGAGCGCGGTGCTGCATCTTCACCCGCGCAATACCGGCGCGCACGCGATCGGCGCGCCGCCGTCACTCGATGGCACGGCGCGGCTCGAGGTGCCGCTCGTGCGTGTCGACGACGAGCTTGAACGTGTGGGTGTGGCGCCGGAGAGCGTCGCGCTCGTCTGGGTCGACGTCGAGGGTTACGAGCCGCAGGTCCTCGAAGGACTTGCCGGCCTCATGGCGCGCGGGGTGCCGATCGCCTTCGAATTCACGCCGCGGCGCTATTCTGCTGAGACCAAAGCGAAGCTCGTGAGACGGCTCGCACAGCATTATACCACCGTTCACAGTCTGGGACGGGGGGAGGGGACGTCGCCCGTCGGGACGCTCGCCGCGCGAGCGCACACCGATGACGTGCTGGTGTATTAGTCAATGCCCGGCGCCGGAACCGACAAGACCAAGAACTGGATAGAGGTGCAGGGCCCGATCATCGTGCTGGTCGAGCCGCAG